>Ga0335078_10001668_pt1 | contig 33477 bp, 28 predicted proteins | sample Lox_Sample_32_FD_206711 | JGI IMG/M metagenome (GOLD analysis project Ga0335078, IMG submission 206711) | Soil microbial communities from Loxahatchee National Wildlife Refuge, Florida, United States - Lox_Sample_3.2 | ecosystem: Environmental > Terrestrial > Soil > Wetlands | place: USA...
CTTCCGCAAGATGCTGCTCGCGATGGTGCGCGATCTGCGGGTGATCCTGGTGAAGCTCGCCGACCGCACGCACAACATGCGCACCATCGAGGCCATGCCGCTGCCGCGGCGCCGCGCCGTGGCGCGTGAGACGCTGGAGATCTACGCCCCGATCGCCGAGCGCCTCGGGCTCTACAACATGAAGCTCGAGCTCGAGGATCTCGGCTTCGAGGCGCTCTACCCGCGCCGTTATCAGGTGCTCGCGCGCGCGCTGCGCAAAGCCCGCGGCAATCAGAAGGAGTTCCTGAAGAAAATCGAGCAGCAGCTCGCCGCGGCGCTCGCCAAGAGCGAGATCCGCGCGCACGTCGAGACGCGCGAGAAGCATCTCTACAGCATCTACAAGAAAATGCTGCGCAAGCGCGCCTCGCTCGCGGAGATCGTCGATGTCTACGGCCTGCGCATCATCGTCGACCGGCCGGACACCTGCTATCGCGCCTTGGGCGTCGTGCACTCGGTGTTCAAGCCGATGCCCGGGCGGTTCAAGGACTACATCGCCATCCCGCGCGTCAATGGCTATCAGTCGCTGCACACCACGCTCTTCGGGCCGAACGGCGTGCCCATCGAGGCGCAGATCCGCACCGAGGACATGCACCGGGTGGCCGAATCCGGCGTCGCGGCGCACTGGCGATACAAGAGCGGCGGCGATGCGGATTCGATGCAGCAGGAGCGCACGCGCGAGTGGCTGTCGAGCCTCGTCGAGCTGCAGGAGGATGGCACCTCGGAGGAGTTTCTCGAGAGCGTCAAGGTCGATCTCTTCCCCGACAAGGTGTACGTCTTCACGCCCAAGGGGACGATATTGCGGCTGCCGAGCGGCGCGACCGTGGTGGACTTTGCCTACGCGGTGCACACCGACATCGGCAACCGTTGTGTCGCGGCCAAGGTCGATCGGCGGCTGACGCCGCTGCGCACGGTGCTGCGCAACGGCCAGACGGTGGAGATCATCACCGCCAAGGGCGCGATGCCCAACCCCTCCTGGGTCAACTTCGTCGTCACCGCGAAGGCCCGTAATGCCATCCGGCATTACCTGAAGAGCCTGCGCCGCACCGAGGCGATCGCGCTCGGACAGCGGCTCCTCAATCAGGCGCTCGGCGAGTTCCGGCTGTCGCTCGAGGACGTGAGCGCCGAGGGGCAGCAGGCCGTGCTCGGGGAGTTCGGCATGAAGGATCTCGACGATCTCTTCGAGAAGATCGGCCTGGGCGAGCGCCTGGCACCGCTCGTCGCACGCCGCCTGCTGCCGGCGCCGCCCGCGCCGGGCGGCGGCGGACAGGCGCCGGCGCCGCTCGCGATCGCGGGAACGGAGGGACTGCTCGTCTCCTACGCGCGCTGCTGCTTCCCTCTGCCGCACGATCCGGTGTTCGCGTTCCTCTCCGCGGGCCGCGGCGTCATCATCCACCGCGAGCGCTGCGTCAACGTCGAGGACTATCGCAAGCACCCGGAGAAGTGGCTCCCGGTCAGCTGGCGCCCGGCGCCCGAGCGGCTCTTCAACTCGGAGATCCGGATCTTCGTCGCCAACCGCACGGGCGTGCTGGCGGCGGTCGCGGCGGCGATCGCCAGCACTGAAACCAACATCCATCACGTTTCCATCGAGGAGCAGGAGGGCGACGCCTCCAGCCTCACCTTCGAGCTCAAGGTGCGCGATCGCAAGCACCTCGCGCGCGTGATGCGGGTCATCCGGCGCATGCCGGATGTGACGCGGGTCAGCCGCACGATCGCGGCCCATGCCCGCGCCGATCGCGCCGATGTCGACCCCGAGGGCGTGGACGAGAGCGATGACAGCGATTCCAACTCAGAGAACGGGTGAGAGGACACATGAGCCGTAAAGCGATTCAAACCGACCGCGCCCCGCAGGCGATCGGCACGTACTCCCAGGCGATGCGCGCGGGTGACACCGTTTATCTTTCCGGGCAGATCGCCATAGATCCGGCGACCCAGTCGCTGATCAGCGGAGATATCGAGGCGGAAATCCGCCGCGTGTTCGAGAACCTGAAGGGACTCGCCGAGGCCGCGGGCGCGAGCCTCGAGCAGGCGGTCAGGGTCACGATCTATCTCACCGACCTCGCCCACTTCGCCAAGGTCAACGAGATCATGGCGCGCTACTTCGCGCAGCCCTACCCGGCGCGGGCGGCGATCGGGGTCTCGCAGCTGCCCCGAGGGGCGCGCGTCGAGGCCGACTGCATCCTCCACCTGGGCTGAAACGGTCCCGGGGCGACAGTTCCGGCTTCGCCGATGCGAGTCTCGGAGGAGTGGGAGGTCGGCCGTGCCTACGAGCAACGGCCGATCACCGCGCTGCGCGGCGTTGGCGCGGCGCTCGCGCAGCGCCTCGCCCGACTCGGCGTCACGCAAGTGCAGGATCTTCTCTTCGTATTGCCACTGCGTTACGAGGATCGCACCACCGTCGTCAGGATCGGCTCGCTCCTGCCCGGCACGCGCGCGGTCGTGGAAGGAGAGATTCAGCTCGCGCAGATCGCCTATCGCCGCCGCCGGCAGCTGCAGTGCAGCCTCTGCGACGGCTCGGGCTTCCTGACGCTGCGGTTCTTTCACTTCTCGGCATCCCAACAGCAGGGCCTGGCGCGCGGCGTGCGGCTGCGCTGCTTCGGCGAGGTGCGCCGGGGACCTCAGGGCCTCGAGATGGTCCACCCGGAATACCGTCGCCTCGGCGCCGATATGCCGGCACCCGAGGAGACGCTGACCCCCATCTACCCGCTGACCGAGGGGGTTCCGCAGGGAAGGCTGCGGGCGCTCATCGCGCAGGGTTTGCGCGAGCTCGACACCGCGGGCGTACGCGACTGGATTCCGGCGCAGGTGCTCGAGCCGCTGCACCTGCCATCGCTCCGGGAGGCGCTGCGCTATGTGCATCGCCCGCCCCGGGAGGCGCAGCTCGGGGAGCTCGCCGCCGGACGCCACCCGGCGCAGCGGCGCCTCGCCTTCGAGGAGCTGCTCGCGCATCAGGCGAGTCTGCGGCTGTTGAAACGCGCCGCCAAAACCGATCCCGCCTGGCCGCTCGAGGATCCCGAGCGGCTGGCGCCGCGACTGCTCGCCGCGCTGCCCTTCCCACTGACCCGCGCGCAGGCGCGCGCGCTCGCCGAGATCGAGGCGGACCTGCGCTCGAGCGTACCGATGGTGCGGCTGATCCAAGGGGATGTGGGCTGCGGCAAGACGGTGGTCGCGGCCCTGGCCGCCGCGCGCGCCGCCGGTACCGGCTTGCAGGCGGCGCTCATGGCGCCGACGGAGCTTCTTGCCGAGCAACACTTTCAAAGTCTGAGCGCCTGGATGCGGCCGCTCGGGTTGCCCGTGGCGCTCCTGACCAGCGGTCAGCCGGCGGCCGCCCGCCGCAGCGCGCTCGCAACGATCGCATCCGGGGAGGTGCGCATCATCGTCGGGACGCACGCGCTCTTTCAGGAAGAGATCGAGTTCGCACGGCTGGCGCTCGTCATCGTCGATGAGCAGCATCGCTTCGGCGTGCAGCAGCGGCTGCGCCTGAAGGAGAAAGGCAGCCGGAGCGGTCGCTTCCCGCACCAGCTCATCATGACGGCCACCCCGATCCCACGGACGCTCGCGATGACGGCCTACGCCGACCTCGACCTCTCGGTGATCGACGAGCTGCCCCCCGGCCGCACGCCGGTGCGTACGGTCGTCGTGCCGGAGCAGCGGCGCGAGGAGGTCGTCGCGCGCATCGTCCAGGTCTGCCGCAGCGGCCGTCAGGTCTACTGGGTGTGTCCGCTCATCGACGAGTCGGACGAGCTGCGCTCGCAGGCCGCGGAGGAAACCGCCGCGGCGCTGGCGCAGGCATTAGCCGAGGTGCGGGTCGGACTGGTGCACGGCCGCATGACGCCCGCCAAGAAGGATGCAGCGATGCTCGCCTTCAAGGCGGGACGGATCCAGCTCCTGGTCGCGACCACCGTGATCGAGGTGGGGGTCGATGTGCCCAACGCGACGCTGATGGTCATCGAGAACGCCGAGCGCATGGGACTGGCGCAGCTGCATCAGCTGCGGGGACGCGTGGGCCGCGGCGCGCGCGCCAGCACCTGTGTGCTCCTCTATCGGGGGCCGCTCTCACCGCTCGCGCGCCAGCGCCTGAAAGTCATCCGCGACAGCAATGACGGCTTCGAGATCGCGCGCCGTGATCTGGAGCTGCGGGGTCCCGGTGAGCTGCTCGGCACCCGTCAGACGGGACTGGCCCAGCTTCGTGTGGCGGACCTGACGCGCGATTCCGACCTGCTGCCGCGCGTGCAGGAGGCCGCGGAGCTGCTGATCGCGAGGTACCCGGATAATATTGCGGCACTCGCGGCCCGGTGGGTCGGTGCCGGCGAGCAGTATGGGCGGGTGGGCTAGGCGCGAAGCGCCCAGCCCGCGAGCGCCCGCGCAAGGTGCGCGGGTCTTCGGGTGAATGCAGCTCAATGAATAGTCCCGCGGCAACGCAGCTCGATCTCGACCTTTCGGCCCGCCCGAAAGAGGCGCCGCTTCATCACCGCCTTGCGCGGCGTCTCGAGGAATACGCGCGGCTCGCGCGCTTCGATCGCCCGATCGGCACCTGGCTGCTCTTGTGGCCGGCGCTCTGGGCGCTGTGGATCGCCGGCGGGGGGCGGCCGGATCAGAAGGTGTTGATCGTCTTTGCACTCGGTGTGGTGGTGATGCGGGCCGCCGGCTGCGTCATCAACGATTTCGCCGACCGCGACCTCGACCCGCACGTGAAGCGCACGCGCGAGCGGCCGCTCGCCGCGCGCCGCGTCGCGCCGGTGGAGGCCCTGGTGCTGTTCGTGCTGCTCGGCGGCGTTGCGCTCTGGCTGGTCACCCGCCTCAATCCCTTCACGGTGAGGCTCGCCGTCATCGGCGCCCTCCTCACGGTGTCGTATCCTTTCGTCAAGCGCTTCTTCCCGCTGCCGCAGCTCTATCTCGGCATTTCCTTCGGCGGCTGGAGCGTGCCCATGGCTTTCGCCGCGCAGCGCGATGCGCTGCCGCGCGTCGCGTGGGTGCTCTACATCGCGGCGGTCGTCTGGGCGGCGGTCTACGACACGCTCTACGCCATGGTCGATCGGGAGGATGACCTGCAGATCGGGATCAAATCGAGCGCCATTCTCTTCGCCGACATGGACCGGCTGTTGATCGGCGCGCTGCAGGCGATGATGCTCTTCGCCCTGGTGCTGGTCGGCCGCGATATGCTCTTCGGCGGCTGGTATTACGGCGGTCTCGCAGTCGCGGCGACGCTCTTTCTCTACCAGCAGTGGCTGATCCGCTCGCGCGATCCCGCCGCCTGCCTGCGCGCGTTCCTCAACAACAACTACGTCGGCATGGCGATCTTCATCGGCGTGCTGCTGCAATACCTCTACTCCCGTTGAGCGCTCACAAGAATCAAAATCTGCTGCGCCGCTTCGGCTTCGCCCTTGCCGGCCTGCGCCATGCGCTGCGCAGCGAGCGCAGCGTGCGCCTGGAGGCCCTGTTCTTCGTGCTCGTGGTGGCGGCGCTCGCCGTGCTGCGTCCGGACCCCATCTGGTGGGCCGCCGTCATGCTGGCGAGCGCCGCGGTGGTCGCCGCGGAGCTGCTCAACACCGCGATCGAGACGCTCGCCGACCACCTCTGCCCGGAAGTCCATCCGAAGATTCGGGCGCTGAAGGATTGCGCCGCCGCCGCCGTGCTCGTCAGCGTAGTGGGCGCCCTCGCCGTCGCGGTCGCACTCGCCGTGCACCTGCTGCGGCGCTGATCACGGATTGATCAAATGTGTACGCGCGGCCACCTGTCACGTTGACATTCGCAGCCCCGCCCGCGAACATTCCTGCCGCCACTGCCATCCGAGGCGCGCATGACCCCGACCGCTTTAGGCGCCGTTCGCCACGACTGGACCCTGCCGCAGGTCGCGAGCCTGCTCGCGATGCCGCTCATCGAGCTGCTCTATCACGCCCAGCGCGTGCACCGGCAGCATCACGAGCCCAACACGGTGCAGATGAGCACGCTGCTGTCCATCAAGACGGGCGCGTGCCCGGAAGACTGCGCCTACTGTCCGCAGAGCGTGCGCTACGACACCGGTCTCGAGCGCGAGGAGCTGATGGAGGTGGAAGCGGTGCGCCAACACGCGCTGCGCGCGCAGCAGGCGGGCGCGACGCGCTTTTGCATGGGGGCGGCCTACCGCTCGCCGAAGGCGAAGGATCTCGAGATCATCGCCAAGATGATCCGCGAGGTGAGCGCGCTCGGCCTCGAGACCTGCGCCACCTTAGGGATGCTGACGCCGCAGCAGGCGCGCGAGCTCAAGGGCGCCGGGCTCGATTTTTACAACCATAACCTCGACACCTCGCCGGAGTTCTACGGTGAGGTCATCACCACCCGCACCTACCAGGATCGGCTGGATACGCTCGAGGCGGTGCGTGCGGCGCAGCTCAAGGTCTGCTGCGGCGGCATCCTCGGGCTCGGCGAATCCGCGGAGGATCGCGCCAGGCTCCTCATGACCCTCGCCAACCTGCCGCAGCACCCCGAGAGCGTGCCCATCAATCAGCTCGTGCAGGTGCCCGGAACACCGCTGCACGGTACCGCACCCGTTGATCCGCTCGACTTCGTGCGGACCTGCGCGGCCGCGCGACTGATGATGCCGCGCGCGCACGTGCGTCTCTCGGCCGGCCGGCAGGGCATGAGCGATGAGCTGCAGACGCTGTGCTTCCTCGCCGGTGCCAACTCCATCTTCTACGGCGAGAAGCTTCTGACCACGGGCAATCCCGATGTCGAGCGCGATCGCCGCCTGCTCGCGCGTCTCGGGCTCAAGCCGGAAACTCGCCGCGATGAAGAGACAGCCGCTTGAGCCGGCGCTGGCGGAGCTCGAGCGGCGGCATCTGCGGCGGCATCGCACCACCGTAGAGCCGGAGGAGGGCAGCCGCTCGCAGGTGATCATCGACGGGCGGCGGCTGGTCGATTTCAGCAGCAACGATTATCTCGGGCTCGCCGCCCACCCGGCGCTCGCCGCCGCGATGGCGGAGTGCGCGCGACGCTGCGGCTCGGGCAGCGGTGCCTCACACCTCGTGAGTGGCCACGGGCGCGAGCATGCCGCGCTCGAGGAGGAGCTCGCCGCCTTCACCGGGCGGCAGCGCGCGCTGCTCTTCTCCACCGGTTACATGGCCAACCTGGGCGCGCTCACCGCGCTGGCGGCCCGCGGCGAGTCGGTGCTGCTCGATCGGCTGAGCCACGCTTCGCTCATCGATGCCGGACTGCTCTCGGGAGCGCGTCTTCGCCGGTATGCGCACGCGGATGCCGCCACCGCCCGGCGGCTGCTCGCCGAGAGCACGCCGGCGACCACGGTGTTGGCGACCGACGGCGTTTTCAGCATGGATGGCGACATCGCGCCGCTCGGGCCACTGGCCGATGCGGCTCGCGCCCACCAGGCGTGGCTGCTCGTCGATGATGCTCACGGCATCGGTGTCCTGGGGGCCAACGGCCGGGGCGCGGTGGAGCTCGCGGGCCTCGGCAGCGAGGACGTTCCGGTGCTCATCGGCACGCTCGGCAAGGCCTTCGGCTCCTTCGGCGCCTTCGTGGCCGGTTCCGAGGCGTTGATCGAGCTGCTGCTGCAGCGCTCGCGCACCTACATCTACACCACGGCCCTGCCGCAGCCGCTCGCCGCGGCCACGCGCGCCGCGCTGCGCATCGCGCAGCAGGAAACCTGGCGCCGCGAGCGCGCGCGCGCTCTCACCGCACGCTTTCGCGCGGCGGCGCGGCAGCTCGCGATCCCGCTCGCCGACTCGATCACGCCGATCCAGCCCATCCGGCTCGGCAGCGCGCGCGCGGCGCTGCTCGCCCAGCAGGCGTTGCTCGAGGCCGGCTTCTGGGTCGTGGCGATCCGCTCACCCACGGTCCCGGCCGGGGAGGAACGGCTGCGGGTCACGATCACGGCGGGACACCGCGAGCATCAGGTGGACGCGCTCATCGAGAGCCTCGGTCGCGTATGCGCCGGCGGATGAGCCCGCTCTACGCGGAAATCCGGGGCAGCGGCCCGACGCTCGTGCTGCTGCACGGTTGGGGACTCAACCTGCGGGTCTGGGACCGGCTGGCGGCCGCGCTGCGCGAGCGCTTTCGGGTCATCGCCCTCGACCTGCCCGGCCACGGTCGCAGCGACTGGCATCCGGAGCGCTCCTCGCTCGAGGAGCAGGCCGCGCAAGTCGAGCAGACCGTCTCCGGGATCTCGCAGCGCTACTCGCTCCTCGGCTGGTCGCTCGGCGCGCAGATCGCGCTTCGCCTCGCGGCGCGGGAGCGCAGCGCGGCAGCCGGGGACGGCGGGGGCGGCGCCGCGCTGGAGCGCCTCGTGTTGATTGCCGCCACGCCGCGCTTCAGCGCCGGACCGGACTGGCCGTACGGCAATCCCCCCGAGCGGCTCGATGAGCAGGCGGCGGCGCTGCGCAGGAATTACCGGCAGATGGTCGGCGACTTTCTCGAGCTTCAGGTCCGCGGCAGCGCCGCCGGAGCCGCGGCTCTCGCGGAGCTTCGCGCCGCTCTCTTCGCGCACCCCAAGGGCGCGCCCGGCCCCTCGCTCGCGGCGCTCGCCCGGGATCTCGAGCTGCTGCGCGATACCGATCTTCGCCCGTTGCTTGCCGGGATCACCCTGCCGACTCTCGTCATCGCGGGCCAATATGATCGCGTGACCCTGCCCGCCGCATCGCAAGCGCTCGCTCAGGCCCTGCCGAGCGCCCGTTACGTCGAGATCCGCCGCGCCGCGCACGCGCCTTTCCTCTCTCATCTGCCCGAGCTCGGGGAGCTGCTCAGCGATTTTCTGCTGCCGCGGCCGGCGAGCGCTCCATGAGCAGGCGCGAATCCGATGGATTTCAACTCGACCAGGCCGGCGTGCGCGCGGCCTTCGATCGCGCGAGCGCCACGTACGAGAGCGTCGCCGTGCTGCAGTCGCGCATCGCCCAGGAGCTCTTGAGCCGCCTCGAGCCCTTCGATTTCCGGCCGCGGAGTCTGCTCGATCTCGGCGCCGGCACGGGCCGCGCCAGCGCGCAGCTGAAGCGCCGCTACCGGCGCTGCCGCGTCATCGCCCTCGATCTCTCGCCCGGCATGCTGCGCGAGGCCGGCCGGCATGAGCGCGTGTTTCGCCGTTTCGAGCGGGTCTGCGCCGATGCCGCGCGGCTGCCGCTGCAGACCGGCAGCATCGACATCGTCTTCAGCAACCTCATGCTGCAGTGGTGCGACTCCCTCGATGAGGTCCTCGCCGAGGTGCGCCGCGTGCTCAGGCCCGAGGGCTTCTTCGCCTTCAGCACCTTCGGGCCCGACACCCTGAAAGAGCTGCGCAGCGCCTGGGCCGAGACGGATTCCTACACCCACGTGAACCGCTTCCTCGACGTGCGCGACATCGGCGATGCCCTGATGCGCTCCGGTCTCGAGGAGCCGGTGTTGGATGTCGATCGCACCCAGCTTACCTATGACGACGGCCTCTCCCTCATGCGCGACCTGAAGTCTCTCGGCGCGCGCAATGCCACGGCGGGCCGGCCCCGCTCGCTCCTCGGCCGCGCCCGCCTGCAGCGGGTCCTCGGCGCCTACGAGGCTTTCCGCAAGGAAGGCAGACTCCCCGCGAGCTACGAGATCATCTACGGAGCGGCATGGGCGAGTCGCGACCGCGACGAGCGCCCGCGCACGACGCGCGGGCCGGGGGCCCCGTCACCAGGGACGGTGGGTGGTACGGCCCCGCCTGCTCGCGAAGTGAAAATCCCTGCCGCTTCCATCCGCCGCCGGAAATGAAGTGCCCGACATGACGCCCCAGGGCTTCTTCGTCACCGGAACCGATACCGGCGTGGGCAAGACCGTCATCGCCGCCGCCCTGACACGGGCGCTGGCGGCGCGCGGTCTGCGAGTCGCCGTCATGAAGCCGATCGCTTCAGGCTCGGACCCGACTCCCGAGGGTCCGCGCAACTCCGACGCGCTCGCGCTCATGGCGGCCGCCAGCGTCAAGGCACCCTACGAGAGGGTCAATCCGTATTGCTTCCTGCCACCCATCTCGCCGCATATCGCCGCACGCGATCGCGGCACCACCATCGACCTGACGCTGCTTCGTCGGCGCTTCGACTCGCTGGCGGCTGAGGCCGACTGCGTGATCGTCGAGGGCGCCGGCGGCTGGCTCGCCCCGATCAGCGAGCGCGCGACCATGGCCGATCTCGCCCGGGCGCTCTCTCTCCCCGTGCTGGTGGTGGTCGGCCTGCGCCTCGGGTGCCTCAACCACGCGCTCCTCACCCGCGAGTCGATCGCCGCCCGGGGTGCGACTTTCGCCGGCTGGGTCGCGAATGCGATCGATCCTCGTTTCGAGCGCAGCGCGGAGAACGTGGCGACGTTGACCGCGCGGCTCGGCGCCCCGCCTCTCGCGCGCGTCCCGCTCCTCGAGAGGCCCGGGGAGCCATGGGACCTGGCCGAGGCCGCAGGCAAGCTGTGTGCTTGAACCCGCGCAAGTGCCGCTCTACCATCGATTCGGGATGCCCGTGCGCATCGTCATATGCCCGAACTGCTCGCTCAGCGTGCGAGGGGCGGCCCTTTTTTTCGGCGGCCTGTGCGCGTTCTGCCTCACGGTCGCAGGCCTGCTCGCGCTGAAGGGCATGTGGCCCATCCTTCCCTTCTCGGGCCTGGAGCTGATGCTCGTCGGCTGGGCGCTGCATGCGAGCCTCGCGCGGCGATTTCGTGCCGAAATCATCACCCTCACGGACGCCGCCGTCAGCGTCGAATCGCGCGATCGCGCCCAATGTCGGCGAACCGTGTTCCAGAGGCACTGGGCTCAGGTTAAACTTCGCCGCCCTGCCTCGCGATTGCATCCGACCCGCCTGACCATCGAGTCGCACGGTCGGCGATGCGAGCTGGGGAGCTTCCTCACGGATGAGGAGCGGTACGGACTGGCGCTGCGCCTGCGGAGCCTGATCGGCCGTATCGAGGAGTCGCCCCCTCTGGCCTCACGGCCGAAGTAGGGTGACCCAGCAGGATCGGGTTCGTTTAGCGGATCGCGCGGGGGGGCCCTCCTAGAGCAAGGGACCGCGCGAGAAAGGGCACGACAACGATGTATCGCGCAAGAGTGGGATCACGGCCCGGGATATGGCTCAGCCTGGCGGCATTGCTCGCCGCGGCGGGCATGGCAGCGCCCGCCATCGCGGACGAATCGTCTCAGGGCGGCTGGGGCCTCCTCAACCTCCCCGTGGGGGTGACCAGCATCAGCAAGGACGTCTACAGCATCCACATGATGGCGTTCTGGGTCTGCGTCGCCATCGGTATCCTCGTCTTCGGGGTGATGATCTGGTCGATCATCTTTCACCGCCACTCGCGCGGCGCGGTGGCCGACGTCACCATGGTCCATAACACCAAGGTCGAGATCATCTGGACGCTCGTCCCGGTGCTCATCCTGGTCGGAATGGCCATTCCGGCCGCGCACGGCCTGATGCTGATCAACGACGATTCCCACCCACAGCTCGAGATCAAGGTCACCGGCTTCCAGTGGGGCTGGCAGTACACCTATCCCGGCACGGGAGTGAGCTTCATCTCCAAGCTCGACACCCGGAGCATGGCGGCCAGCGATCTCGACTCCGGCATCAGCGCGTACAGCGTGCCGCACTATCTGCGCAACGTCGATCATCCGATGGTGGTGCCGGTCGGCACCAAGGTGCGCCTCCTCATCACGGCGGTCGATGTAATCCACTCCTGGTGGGTGCCGGACTTCGGCATCAAGAAGGACGCGATTCCCGGCTACATCAACACGGCCTGGTTCGAGGTCGATGCCGACAAGCCCGGCATCTATCGCGGCCAGTGCGCCGAGCTCTGCGGACGCGGCCATGGGTACATGCCGATCGTGGTCGAAGCGGTCTCCGAGGCCGACTTCCAGGCTTGGCTGAAACGTGAAGCCGCCGCGGAGAAAGCCGCAACGGGCGCGAGCTCGAGCTGACGCACGCACCGCCACCGCACCCGCCGTTGCACCGGACCGAAGATTTTCTGAAGGGGTAGATCCCATGGCCGAGACGCCGCATACCGATCTCCACTCGCACGCCGAGCACGCCGATCACGATCACAAGCCGCACGGCTGGCGTCGTTGGGTGTTCGCGACGAATCACAAGGACATCGGCACGATGTATCTCGTCCTGTCGTGCGTCCTCTTCTTCGTCGGCGGTGCCTTCGCCATGGTGATCCGCGCCGAGCTCTTCAAGCCCGGACTGCAGATCGTGGATCCGGGAGTCTTCAACTCCCTGACGACGATGCACGGCCTGGTGATGATCTTCGGCGCCATCATGCCGGCGTGGGTAGGGCTCGCCAACTGGATGATCCCGATTCAGATCGGGGCACCCGACATGGCGCTGCCGCGACTCAACAACCTGAGCTTCTGGATCCTGCCGTTCGCATTCACGCTGCTTCTTTCCTCGTGGCTCGTGCCCGGCAGCGCGCCGGCCGGCGGCTGGACCATGTACCCGCCGCTCACCCTGCAGTTCGGCGCCTCCTTCCCGATGCTGATCTTCGCGATCCATCTGATGGGCATCTCCTCGATTCTCGGAGCCATCAACGTGATCGTCACCATCATGAACCTGCGCGCCCCCGGGATGACGCTGCTGCGGATGCCGCTCTTCGTGTGGACCTGGCTCATCACCGCGTTCCTCCTGATCGCGGTGATGCCGGTGCTCGCGGGCGCGGTGACCATGATGCTCACCGATCATTTCTTCGGCACCAGCTTCTTCAATGCCGCAGGCGGCGGCGACCCGGTGATGTTCCAGCACATCTTCTGGTTCTTCGGACATCCGGAGGTCTACATCATGATCCTGCCGGCCTTCGGCGTGGTCTCGGAGGTCATCCCCGCTTTCTCGAGAAAGCCGCTCTTCGGCTACGAGGCGATGGTGTATGCCACTGCCTCGATCGCCTTCCTGTCGTTCATCGTCTGGGCGCACCACATGTTCACCGTGGGACTGCCGCTCACGGCACTGCTCTTCTTCATGTTCTCCACCATGCTGATCGCGGTGCCGACCGGAGTGAAGGTCTTCAACTGGACGGCCACCATGTGGCGCGGCTCGCTCTCCTTCGAGCCGCCGATGCTGTTCGCGATCGCTTTCCTCTTCCTCTTCACCATCGGCGGCTTCTCGGGTCTGATGCTCGCGCTCGTGCCGGCGGACTTCCAATACCAGGACACCTACTTCGTGGTGGCGCACTTCCACTACGTGCTGGTCTCGGGCGCCGCCTTCGCCATCATGGCGGCCGTGTACTACTGGCTGCCGAAGTGGGTGGGACGCATGTACGACATGCGTCTCGCCACGTGGCACTTCTGGCTGTCGGCCATCTTCTTCAACGTGCTGTTCTTCCCGCAGCACTTCCTCGGGCTCGCCGGGATGCCGCGGCGCATTCCCGACTACGCGGTGCAGTTCGCGGACTGGAACATGGTGTCCTCGATCGGCGGTTTCGCCTTCGGGCTCTCGCAGCTGCTCTTCCCGTACATCATCTGGAAGTGTGTGCGGTCCGGCGCGCGGGTGGAGGGCACGAGGGCCTGGGAAGGCGCCCGCGGCCTCGAGTGGGAGCTGCCGTCGCCGGCGCCGTACCACTCCTGGACGACGCCGCCGTCCGAGGCGCTGATCGCGCGCGGCGCCGAGCATTGAGGGAGCCTTTCCGCGCATGCACATGACCGGTTCAGCGGAGCAGCCGATGCCGCTGCCGCAGGACGAGGCCGGGCGGCGCAAGCGGGTCCGGCGCACCACTTTCGTGGTGACCCTCGTCGTGCTCGCGTTCTATTTCGGTTTCATCGCCATGATGTTGGTTCGCGCCACCCGATGAGTCGGCAGCGCACTTGAAGCAGTCAGAAGGTCACGAAATGGCATCCAACGCACACGCCCCCGACAGCGAGCACTACTACGTTCCGCACGGCAGCCCCTGGCCGATCGTCGCCGCGGTCGCCCTCTTCCTGCTCATGTGGGGCGCGGTCGTCTACCTCGACAACTGGGCGGGCGCCTGGGTGTTCCTGCCGGGACCGCTGCTCATCCTCTTCATGTTCGCCGGCTGGTTTCACACCGTCATCGGCGAGAACCAGAGCGGCATCTACAACTCCCAGGTGGACCGCTCGTTCCGCATGGGCATGATGTGGTTCATCTTCTCGGAGGTGATGTTCTTCGGCGCCTTCTTCGGGGCGCTCTTCTACGCGCGCGTGCTCGCGGTGCCGTGGCTCGGCGGAGCGGGCGCCAAGGCGCTCACCAACATCGTGCTCTGGCCGCATTACGAGGCCTCCTGGCCGACCAACGGCCCGGGCCACGTCGGCGGACCCAGCTTCGAGACGATGAGCGCCTACGGCATCGCGGCGATCAACACGCTCGTGCTGCTGACGAGCGGTCTCACGGTCACGATCGCGCACCACGCGCTGCGCTCGGGCAATCGGACGCGGCTCAAGATTTTCCTCGCCCTCACCTTCATCCTCGGGTTCTGCTTCGTGGCGCTCCAGGGGCACGAGTATTTCGACGCCTACACGAAGATGAATCTGCGGCTGACGACCGGCATCTACGGCTCGACCTTCTTCATGCTCACCGGTTTCCACGGCCTGCACGTCACCATCGGCGCGATCATGCTGGTCGTGGTGTGGCTGCGGGTGTTGCGCGGGCATTTCACGCCGCGACAGCACTTCGCCTTCGAAGCCGTCTCCTGGTACTGGCACTTCGTCGACGTGGTGTGGCTCGGCCTGTTCGTCTTCGTCTACTGGCTGTAGACGGCCGCGGCTGGCACGGGAATGCGCGCTATCCCAGCAGCTCGTCGAGGCTGCGCCAGCTAGTGTCGCTGGGGGATCACGCCGTGTGGAGTGATCACCCCCGCATACCAGGCGATCATGATGAGCGCGAAGAGCGCGAGCGACAGCGCGATCCGGATGGTGAGCGCACGTACCAGCTTCGCGGAATCCTGTTGAGTGCCGCGGGACAGGTGATATAACGCCGAGCCCAGGCTCACCACGATGGCGGTGAACGCAATCAGCACTACGACTTCGAAGATCGGTGGCATGTCAAGTTCCAGTGTACTCCGAAAGCAACCTCCGTACCCATGCGCCTGAGCTTCGGTCGCCGCCGCTTCGCTCCCTCGCCGGGCCTCACTCTGCTCCTCCTCGTGCTGTGCGGGGTGTTCGTCGCGCTCGGCCGCTGGCAGTGGCGGCGCGGAACGGTGCGCGCGGCCGAGCATGCGCGCTTCGAGCGCGGCGCGCGCGCGGTGCTCGCGCTCGGCTCGACACCGCTCGCTCGCGTACCTGACTATCAGCAGGTGAGCTTCACGGGCACGTACGATTCCGCGCACCAGTTCCTGATCGACAACATGACCTATCGCGATCTCGACGGTTATCAGGTGTTGACGCCGCTCGAGAGGCCGGGAGGAGAGGTGGTGCTGATCGATCGCGGCTGGGTGCCCTTTCTCGGCAGCCGCAGCAACCTGCCCGATATTTCCGTGAAGAGCGCGGGCGCGGTGACGGTCACCGGCCGGGTCGGCGAGCTTCCGGCCGCCGGCCTCGCATTCGGGCGCGTGCCCCCGCCCGCGAGCGGCCCCTGGCCGAAGGTGACCAGCTTCCCGAGGCTGTCGCAACTCTCGCGCGTGCTCCGCCGACCGCTCGCGCCCCACATCATCCTGCTCGATCCGCGCGCCCCGGACGGCTACGTGCGCGACTGGCAGCTGCCCGGCATTCCCGCCATGCAGAATTTTGGCTACGCCTTCGAGTGGTGGTGCTTCGCCATCGCGGCCCTCGTGATCTGGGTGGCAGTGAGCTCGAAGCCCCGGACCGAGCCCACCGCGGGCAGCGAGGAAACCGCGCCATGAGCACGAGCGCGCAACAACTCCGCGCCCGCAACCTGCGCACGCTCGCCGGCCTCGCGGCGGTGTTCTTCCTGCCGCTGCTCGCCTCCTTCTGGCTCTACTACGGCACGGCCTGGCGGCCCGCGGGCCGGCTCAACCACGGCGAGCTCATCAGTCCGCCGCGGCCGCTGCCGGATCTGACGCTGCCGCGCATCCCGCTGGCGGACCCCGAGGCACACCCCGTTCCGATCCCCGGAACGGGCCTTTTCCGCGGCACGTGGACGCTCGCCTATATCGGTGATGGCGGCTGCGATTCGTCCTGCCGCCAGAGCCTCTACGTGATGCGCCAGACGCGGCTTGCGCTCGGCACGGAGATGACGCGGGTCGCGCGCGTATTCCTCGTGACGGGTGATTGCTGCGCCAAGGCGTTTCTCGAGCGCGAGCACCAGGGAATCGTCGTCCTCGATGCGAGCGGGGCGTCGGGTGGGGAGCTCATTGACGAGTTTCCGCCTCAGGATCGCACGCACAGCCTCTTCATCGTCGATCCGCTCGGGAATCTGATGATGCGTTACGATGTGCGGCACAATCCGGGTGGCCTGCTCATCGATCTGCGCAAGCTCCTCGAGCTTTCCGACATCGGTTGAGCCTGCTCCCTCTTCGGTCTTCCAGGAGATTCCTTGTCCGAGATGTCCATCGACCGCTGGCTGCGCGGCCTCGCCCTGTTCGGGGTGGTGCTGTGCTTCGGGGTCGTCGTGCTCGGCGCGTACGTGCGGCTGACCGACGCCGGTCTCGGCTGCCCCGACTGGCCGGGATGCTACGGTCACTTGAGTCCGGTCGGCGCACAGGACAGCCCGGCGAGCCAGGCCGAGTTCCCGGGCAGGCCGCTGCACGAGGCCAAGGCCTGGCACGAGATGATCCACCGCTATGCCGCGGGCACTCTCGGCTGCGTGATCATCGTGATCGCGGCCCTCGCCATCGCCGCGCGCAAGCCCAAGGTGCTCGGCGCGGGGTTAGGGGTGCTGCTCTTCGGCACGGTGATCGTGCAGGCCCTGCTCGGCATGCTGACGGTGACCTGGCTCCTGAAGCCGCTCATCGTGACGGCGCACCTGATTTTCGGCATGACCACCCTCGCCCTTCTCTGGTGGGCGTGGCTCCGATTGCAGGGGCGGCCCTCGACCGGCGCCCACGGCTTCGGCCATGCGGATCTTCGAATCGGCTACTCGCTCGCAGTGCTGAGCGTCATCGTGCTCGCCGGCCAGTTCTTTCTCGGCGGTTGGACCAGCGCCAACTACGCGGCATTCGCCTGTCCGGACTTTCCGACCTGTCAGGGCGCCTGGTGGCCGCACGCCGATTTCAGCCATGCGTTCGTGCTCTGGAGGGGCCTCTGGATCGATTATGACGGCGGAATTCTGTCGAATCCCGCGCGCGTGGCCATCCATTTCGCGCACCGGCTCGGTGCGCTCGCGGTGACGGTGACGTTCCTCGCCACCACGCTCTTCGTCATCAGCCGCCGCTCGCTCGCGGCCGCCCGGCCCCGCGCCTACCTGGTGCTCGCCGCGCTGGGCCTGCAGCTTGCGATCGGAATATCCATGGTGTTGACGACGTTTCCGCTCTGGCTGACTACAGCTCACACGGCGGGAGCGGCGCTGCTCCTCATGGCCATCCTCGGCCTGACAGCCAAGCTGTACGCCCTGCGCGTGCCGCGCGCCGTCGGCGCCCTGAGCGCCGTGCACGCGGCGTGACCGAGCCGGGGCGCGCAGTGGCCACGACGTCGGAATACGCGACACTCGCCCCCGCCGGGTGGCGGCGGTATTACGAGCTGACGAAGCCCCGGGTGGTGGCGCTCATCACCTTCACGGCGATCGTCGGCACGCTGCTCGCGAGCCCCGGTTGGCCGCCGTTCCGAGCGATAGTCTGGGGGACGCTCGGCATCGCCCTCGCCGCCGCGTGCGCCGCCGCCATCAATCACGTGCTCGATCGGCGGTTCGACGAGCAGATGGCGCGCACGCAATCGCGCCCGCTGCCGACCCGTCAGCTGACGGAGCGCAGCGCGCTCATCTTCGCCGCGGTGCTCGGCCTGATCGCGATGAGTCTGCTTTCCTTTCTCGTCAACCTGCTGACCGCGGCGCTGACCTTCGTCTCGCTGATCGGTTACGCGGTGATCTATACGGTGTGGCTGAAACACGCCACGTCGCAGAACATCGTGATCGGCGGTGCGGCCGGCGCGGCACCGCCCATCCTGGGTTGGGCCGCCGTCACCCACACCATCGATCCGAACGCGCTGCTCCTCTTCTCGATCATCTTCGTGTGGACGCCACCGCATTTCTGGGCGCTGGCGATCGCCCGCAAGGACGAGTACGCCCGCGCCGGCATACCCATGCTGCCGGTCACCCACGGCGTCGAGCACACCCGCCTGCAGGTGCTTCTCTACACGGTGCTGCTGCTGCTGGTGACACTCATGCCGTTCCTCACCCGCATGAGCGGCCTCATTTATCTCGCCACGGCGCTGGTGCTCAACGCGCGCTTTCTCTACTACGCGCTCGCGCTGAAGCTCACCACCCGGCAGGAGCTGCCGATGCGAGTGTTCCGATACTCCGTGACTTACCTGATGTGGCTCTTCGCGGCGCTGCTCATCGACCACTACCTGCCGACCACCCAGCTTCTGCATGCGGGCTGATGGGCGCGAAGCCGGCCGTCAGGAGCCCCCACGCTTCAGCAGCAGCTGCCAGGACGAGAGCCGCCGGTCTTCGAGCAGGAGCACGCCGGTCGATTCGTAGCTGTCATCGTCGAGCCTGCGGAAATGCTCCGCGCCGTGGTAGCCGGAGGGCGCGCAGCGATACACCGAGAGGATGGCGCTGCCGATCACCGAGAACGTGCCCTGCAGCTTGCCGAGAGCCGCGCTCTCCGAATTCCACTTGAGCGCCGCACCATCGCGGCCGGGCGGCTCGATCCAGTAGGCGCTCACGAACTCCACCGGCGGCGAGCCCAGCACCTTGAGTGTTCCCGATAGCAGCCAACACTCGCTGCGGTGCGCGACCTCCGTGCGGCACTCCGCCGGCAGAGGCTGGCCATCCTCGCGCCAGAAGGTTCCCGCACCCGTCCATACGGCCGGTTGGAAGAGATAGGTGTGGGACATCGGCTTCTTGCTCCTCCCATGTGGCGCCAGCACAACGGCTGGAACCCGCTTAGCCGACCGGCAGCAGCGAACCGCTCGATCCGCGCACGACCAGGCGCGGCGGCAAGGTGACGCATTCCGCGGGCTCGCCCCCGATGAGTTGGACCAGCGTGTGGACGAGCAGATCGCCCGCCCGCTTGGTGTCCTGGACGACGGTGGTCAGCGCCGGGCGGGTGAAGGCACCCATGGGAATTCCGTCGAATCCGACCACGGCAACCTCCTCCGGCACTTGCCGGCCGGCGGCGGCCAGCGCGCTCAGGGCACCAATGGCGATCAGGTCGCTGGCGCCGAACACCGCATCGAAGGGAGTCCGGCGCTCGAGCAGCATTTGCATGGCTTCATAGCCCGAGGCCTCCGTCGAGATCGCCCCGACCTGCAGCCGCGGATCGGGCTCGAGGCCCGCGTCCGCTAGAGCAGCGCGATATCCGCGGTATCTCTCCAGCATCTCCGGCGAACAGGGCGTGATATCGCCCAGAAAGGCAATTCGACGACGCCCCAATGCCAGCAGATGCTCGGCGGCCACCCGGCCGCCAAAGACGTTGTCGCAGCCGATAGAGACCCCCGGCTGATCGGCCAGCACCGGGCCCCACCGCACCAGGTGCGCGCCCCGCTCGAGCAGCGGCTGCAGCCGGCTCCGATGAACGACGAAATCACCGTAGCCGAGCAGAATGATGCCGTCCGCCTTGTGGCTGTCCTCGTAATCGGCATGCCAGTCGCGCAGCAGATCCTGGAACGAGACCAGGAGGTCATAGCCGTGGCTCGAGCAGGCCCGGATGATGGAGCCCAGCATGGAATGGAAAAACGGATTGATCGCCGAATCATCGGCGGTCGGATCCTCGAAGAAGAGCAGGGCCAGCGTGCCGGCGTGCCGGCGGCGCAGATTGGAGGCGTTCTTGTCGACCTGATAATTGAGCTGCCGCGCAACCTCGAGTATGCGCTCTCGGGTGCAGGCGCTCACCATCGGGTCGGCGCGCAGAGCGCGCGACACCGTCGACTGCGAGACACCCGCCAGATGCGCGATGTCCCATGAATTCGGCCTGCGCCGCTTGTCACGCATGACCTGGGCCACCCCCTCCAATTCTTTGCTCGTGTGGCGACCCCTAGTCTACGGCATGACCTAAGTTTCACCCAAGTCCGAGTCGTTGCTCAGGCGCCACATGACCGAAAAATACGCCGTGGGGCGGCAGCTCGAGCTCCCGTCCCCGGATTCGACCGGCATCGAGTCCATGGCCCTCGAGGAGTTCGACGGCCCCGAGCGATGGCAACGTGGCCGTTTGCGGCCGGTCGGAGAGATTGAAGGCGGCCAGAATGGTCTCGCGCCCGAGCGATCGGGTAAAGGCGAGCACCGGCTCCGGCAACTCGATGAAGCGGATATCGCCCCGGCAGAGCGCGGGCTGGCGGCTGCGCCAATGGAGAAAACAGCGGAAGGCGTTGAGCGGCGAGTGCGGGTCCGACTCCTGACGGGACACGGCGAGCGGCAGATGCTCCAGCGGCACCGGCAGCCACGGCGTACCGGTGGTGAAGCCCGCATCCGGCGTATCGCGCCAGGGCATGGGCGTGCGGCAACCGTCCCGACCTTTGAAGTTGGGCCAGAAGGCGATGCCATAGGGGTCGCGCAGCGCTTCGAACGGCAGCCCGGCCTCCGGCAGGCCGAGCTCCTCCCCCTGATAGATGCACACCGAGCCGCGCAGCGAGCAGACCATGGCGCTCAGCATGCTCGCCATCTTCGGTGATCCGGCGGCGCCGCCCCAGCGGGTCAGCACCCGAGCCACGTCGTGGTTGGAGATGGTCCAGCACGGCCAGCCGTGCGGCATCTGCCGCTCGACGCTCTCGACGGTCTCGCGGATGTGGCCGGCCCGGTAATCCTCGGTGAGCAGCTCGAAGCTGTAGGCCATGTGCAGCCGCGTATCGCCGATGTACTCCGCCATGGTGGCGAGCGAGTCCTCGGCGGAGATCTCGCCCAAGCCCACCGTGCCCGGATAACGATCGAGCAGCCGGCGCAGCTCGGTCAGGAAGCCGAGATTCTCGGGCTGCGTATTGTTGTACCAGTGATATTGGTACGCGTAGGGATTGTCGGCGGTGAACCCGCGGCCGTTGCGCCGCTCGGCCGGCTTCGGCGGATTGTCGCGCAGCAGCCGATCGTGATAGCAGAAGTTGATCGCATCGAGCCGCACTCCATCGACACCCCTCTTCAGCCAGAACTCCAGGTTCGCGAGCATCGCGGCCGGCACGGTGGGGTTGTGGAAATTGAGGTCCGGTTGCGAGTCCAGGAAGTTGTGCAGATAGTACTGGCGGCGCCGCGGCTCCCAACGCCAGGCGGGTCCGCCGAAGATCGATTGCCAGTTGTTGGGAGGAGTGCCGTCGCTCGCCGGGTCCGCCCACACGTACCAGTCGGCCTTGGGATTGTCGCGGCTCGAGCGGCTCTCGATGAACCAGGGATGTTGGGACGAGGTGTGGCTCAGCACCTGGTCGATCATGACCTTGAGGCCGCGGCGGTGCGCCTCGGCCAGCAGATGATCGAAGTCGGCGAGATCGCCGAAAAGCGGATCGACGGCACGGAAGTCAGCGATGTCATAGCCGAAGTCCGCCATCGGGGATTTGAAGAACGGCGATACCCAGATCGCATCGACGCCGAGACCGGCGACATAATCGAGCCGCTCGGCGATTCCCTTGAGATCGCCGATGCCGTCGCCGTTGGTATCGAAAAAGCTGCGCGGGTAGATCTGATAGATCACCGCGCCGCGCCACCAGGGAAATGCGCTCATGCTCCGTAAGGTTCCCACCCGTTCGCGGCTACTCTGACACAGACAACCGCCGCGGCGAGTCGGTTCGCATACGTATGCGCGCCTGAATACGTATGCGATTCCTTGCATTCACCTGTCGTCCCTCGAATGATTCGAAAGCCCTTATCGAGCACAAATCCCAGGGGGAACTTCCAGTGATCAGACGCAAGCGCAACATCCTCGAGATGGCGGTCGCGACGGCGATTTTCGGCGCCTGCGCGGCCGGTGCCATGTCCGTATCGCACGCACAGAACGCGAGCGCCGGTGGCGATAACGCCAGTCAGGCGGCATCCGGCACCCAGGCCACTTCCGACACCGCGGCGAGCTCGGACACCACCGATCAGAGCAAGAACAAAGATCAGACCCAGGTGGCCAACGAGACCGTGCTGCAACCGGTGGTGATCAGCGGCTTCGTCAGCAGCCTGCAGAATTCGATCGCGATCCAGAAGAACTCCGACACCATCGTCGAGGCGGTCTCCTCGCAGGAGATCGGCCAGCTTCCCGGCACCAGCATCGCCGATGCGCTCGGCCGCATGCCCGGTGTCAGCGCCCAGTACTTCAACGGCCGTCCGCAGCAGATCAGCATTCACGGCCTGAGCGCCGACTTCGACATCACCCAGGTCGCCGGCAGCATCCAGCCGAGCACGTCCAATAATCGCGACGTGGAGCTCGATCAGTATCCGCAGAGCTGGTTCAGCACCATCAAGGTGTACCTCACCCCGAGCGCCGATCTCATCAACGCGGGGCTCGCGGGCACCATCGACATGCTGCCCATGAAGCCGCTCGAGCAGAAAAAGCCGAGCGCCACCTTGAACGCCAATTACCAGACCATCCGGCCGAACGACGTGATGCCCGGTCCCGGCGTCAGCGCCAACGGCCACGACATCGACGGCATCCTCGCCGACCAGTTCATGGACCATACGCTCGGCGTCACCTTCGGCGTCGACCTCGAGTCGAACCCCTACCACATCGATCATCAGGCCCCCTGGGGCTACGCCACCGATGCCAACGGCAACCTCATCATCGGCGGCTCGAAGAACTACAACATGTCGGATCTGCTCGACCGCAAGGGCTTCATTGCATCGATCGAGTATCGCCCCTCGAGCGTTCTCGACAGCACACTCAACCTGATGGAAGAGGACTCGAACGAGACCCAGCAGGCCAAGGGCGCCGAGTTCCCCTTGGGCTACGGCGGCGGCGAGGTCGAGCTTCCGGGCACGACCGTCCAGGGGTTCGACACGACCGGCACGTTCGACAACGTGTATCCGGTCATCCGCAACGACTACAACCACTATCAGGCCCGCATCTACAACATCATCTGGAACAACGACTTCAAGCTCTCCGACAACTGGACCGGGAATTTTACCGGGGCCTACAGCCGCGCCGAGCGCGATGACGAGTTCCTCGAGGCCTATTCGGGCTACGGCTACAACGGACCGGGGAGCGAAGGTACCGCGGCGGCTTTCCCGGGCACCAATGTCGGCTTCACGGAGGCCAGCAACGGCGAGCTGCTGCTGAACCTCTCGCAGGGCCTGAACGGCAGCAACATCATGCTGACGGATCCCCAGGGCTGGGGGTCGGGTGCGAATCTCGTGCAGGCGGGCTTCATCAACGAGCCGCACACCGAGGACCACATCGGCCGCCTGAAGCTCGGCGCCACCCGCTACTTCGAGAGCGGACCGTTCTCGGGGCTCGAGTTCGGCGTCGACTACGAGCATCGGCTCAAGGACTACTCCATCAATCAGGCCTTCCTGGTCCCGGGCGGCGGCCCGTCGCTGCTGCTCAACGGCGGCGCGACCAAGTCGCTCCCCATCCCTTCGAGCGCGCTCGAAGGTACCGGCGATCCGCTCGCGTTCATGGGCGTTGGACCCGAGGTGCTCTACAACCCGTTCGCGCTCCTCGCGAGCGGCGCCCTGGTCGAATATCCGACGGCCCTGTCCTCCATCGCCGTGCCCCCGAATTGGGACCTGGACGAGAAGGACACCACGGGTTACGTGCAGCTCAACATGCATACGGATCTCGGCGCCAGTGTCGGGCTGAGCGGCAATGTCGGACTGCAAGTCGCGCACACGAATCAGAATTCCGACGGCGCGCGCGTGGCTCCGGGCTCGACCATCGGCGGCTCCGCGACCACGGTGTTGCTGCCGGTGTCCGACGGCACGAGCTATACGCGCTATCTGCCGAGCCTGAACCTCAAGTTCAGCTTCCCCGGCAACAACGACCTGCTCTTGAGCGTCGCTCGGACCATGGCCCGTCCGCGTCCGGACTACATGAGCGCGAGCTTCGATGTAGGCACGAACGTCACGGCGCTGACCATCAAGAACCCGTTGCTGTCGTACTTCAGCGGCCAGGGCGGCAACCCGAAGCTCCTGCCGACCATGTCGACCAACGTCAATGCCAGCCTCACCCACTATTTCGCGGGACCGGCGAATTCCGGCTACAACTGCGCGGGCAGCCAGTCGAAGACCTCGGCACTGTGCACCTCGGGCGGCGAAGGGTACGTGCAGCTCTCGGGGTACTACCTCAAGTTGACGGACTTCATCAACCCGAGCGCGCTCTCCATCTTCGATTTCACGCCCTATGAGTCGGGCTACCTGACCGCGGCGCAGCAGGCGCAGCTGGGAACGCCCCTGGGAATCCTCAACATTCCGCAGAACAATGGCGCCGGCCACATCGAAGGCGAGCAGTTCGCGGCCAACCTGCCGCTTGGGGATCTCACCCACTGGCTGAATGGACTCGGTGTCACGGGAAGTGTCGATCGTACCCTGAGCACCATCTTTTACGCCGGTCAAACCTCCCCCGTCACCGTCCCGGGACTCTCGAAGTGGGTCGAGAACTTCACCGTGTACTATCAGTACGGCGGCTTCCAGGCGAGCGTCAACGATAACATCCGTTCGAGCTTCCTCGGCGAGGTGTTCGGCATCAGCTCGACCCGAGTCGAGCAGGTATTCAAGGCGACCGCCTCCGTGGACGCGCAGATCAGCTACGCCATCTCGAGCGGCCCGCTCAACGGACTCACGCTGATCGCCACCGGCTCGAACCTCAACAACAACATCATGCAGACCGACGAGAACAACGATCCGCGGCAGGTGCTCACCTGGGAGCGGTATCCCCGGCTGTACACGCTCGGGTTCTCGTACACGTTTGAGTAGGACGGCTCCTTCCCTCCCGATCTCACCGCCGGCCTCGCGCCGGCGGTTTTCATTTGGGGAGACCGGTTGTGATACGGTGCCCGGGTGAGCGATCTGCGCATCAGGCGGGTGGTGATCGTGGGCGGCGGCACGGCCGGCTGGATGACGGCGGCCGTCTTCAGCCGCGCCATGGGGGCAAGCCTGCAGATCCACGTGGTGGAATCGGACGCCATCGGCACCGTGGGTGTCGGGGAGTCCACCATTCCCCAGATCCGCAACGTCAATCAATTTCTCGGGATCGACGAGGATGCGATGCTGCGGGCGACCAGCGGGACCTTCAAGCTCGCCATTCAATTCAACGACTGGGTGCGGCCGGGACACAGCTACCTGCACGCCTTCGGCGATGTCGGCCTGCCGCTGGGCCCGCTGCCGTTCCAGCAGTACTGGCTGCGCCGCAGATCCGAGGGCAGCCTCGAGGATCTCGCGACGTACTCGCTGAATGCGACCGCGGCGAAAGCCTGCCGGATGGCGCGGCTCGAGAAGATCGGCACGAGTCCCATGGCCGGCACCAAGTACGCGTTTCAATTCGATGCCGGACTCTACGGGCGATTGCTGCGCAGCTATGCCGAGCAGCGCGGAGTGCAAAGAACCGAGGGGAAGATCGTCGATGTGCGGCTGCGGGGCGAGGACGGTTTCATCGAGGCCGTGGTCCTCGAGGGCGGCGCGCGCCTGGAAGGGGATCTCTTCATCGACTGCTCGGGTTTCAGGGGCTTGCTCATCGAGGGCGCGCTCGGGAGCGGCTTCGAGGACTGGCGAGAATGGCTGGCCTGCGATCGGGCGCTCGCGGTCGGGAGCGCCCCCGCCTCACCGATGCGGCCTTACACCCAGGCCAACGCGCGCCCGGCCGGCTGGCAGTGGCGGATTCCGCTGCAGCACCGCACGGGCAATGGGCACGTCTACTGCAGCGAGTTCATGAGCGATGACGACGCGGCGGCGATCCTCATGAGCTCCCTCGACGGTGAGCCGTTGGGAGAGCCACGGCCGATCCGCTTCACCTCGGGGGTGCGGCGGCGGATCTGGTCGCGCAACTGCATCGCCATCGGTCTCGCGGCCGGCTTCCTCGAGCCGCTCGAATCGACGGCGATCCACCTCATCCAGTCCGGCATCAGCCGCTTGCTGTCGCTGTTCCCCGATCGCAGCTGCGATCGAGCGCTCATCGAGGAATACAACCGCAACACCCGCCGGGAATACGAGCAGGTGCGCGATTTTCTGGTGCTGCACTACCGCACGATCGAGCGGCGTGACACCCCGTTCTGGCGCCGCTGCGCGGCGGTGCCCCCGCCCGAGGGGCTGAAGCACAAGCAGGAGATCTTCGAGGCCACGGGCCAGATCTTCCGCGAGGGCGAGGAGCTCTTCACCGAGCAATCCTGGCTGCAGGTGCTGGTCGGCCAGGGGATCCTGCCCCGGCGCCACCATCCGCTCGCGGACGGTCTTCCGGCCGAGAAGCTCGAGGATTTCTTGCGCAGCATCCGCTCACTGATCCGCGGCGCGGTGGACCGCATGCCCGATCACGCGCGCTTCATCGCCGAGCACTGCGCGGCGGAGGGCTTGCACCCCTGAGCAGGCCGCGCCGCCTATCCCTGGCTCTTCGGCTGCAATAGCGCCTGCAGACGTTCCACGTCGGCCAGATCCTGGGTGCGGCCGGTAGCGCTCTTGTTGGCGATCAGATCTTCGAGCGAAATGACGGGCAGCTGCCTATCTTGCGCCTCGAGGACTTGGCGCGCGAGCACCAGGCCGATTCCACTCCCTCCAGCCTTGGTCGTGAAGAACGGCACGAAGAGATTCTCGGTGTGCGCGATGCCGGGGCCGTCGTCTTCAACCTCGACGAGCCGATCGCGACCATCGCGCCGCCAGTGTCCAGACGAGAAGCGCAACGAGCACCGCCGCGGGAATGGCTGCGATCGCGCCGCGCTTCAAGCGTCGCTGCCGCAGGACTTCGGGACTGATCGCAAGGTCCGGCATGTGCAAGGGAGACAATGGCGTCGAGCCGACGTGCTGCCGATTCCGTGCCAAAAGCGCTATGGCGCGCAGTCGCTTGATCTTGCGGCCGATTTCGGTCGGAGACGGAGCACCCCACGCGACGCTCGATCCCGATTTCGGGATTGGCCAGGACGAGCGTCGCGAGAATGGGAAGGCGCTTGATATGAAGCGCGAGCCGATTGAATACGTATGCGGTCGGTTGCCAAGCCGTGCCCGCGCGCCGCATTCTTCGATCGATGATCCCCCTTCGCCGGAGCGCCAGGCGCCTTCGCGGGCTCACTGCGGCGCTGGCCGGCGCGGTATTCATCCTCCTCACCACCGCGCCGGCCGGTGCCGCGTCCCTCCCGCGGCCCGCGGCTTCCGGGGTCTATTACGAGATCTTCGTCCGCTCCTTCGCCGACTCCAATGGCGATGGCGTCGGCGATCTCAACGGCATCACCGCGAAACTCGATTACCTCAAGTGGCTCGGCGTGAGCGGCCTGTGGCTGACGCCGATCTTTCCCTCGCCGAGCTATCACGGCTACGACGTCATCAACTATCTCGCCGTCAATCCGCAGTTCGGCACCTTGGCGGACTTGCACCGGCTGCTGCGCGAAGCGCATGCGCGCGGAATCAAAGTGCTGATCGACATGGTCTTGAACCACACGAGCAACCGCAACCCGTGGTTCGAGCAGGCGCTGAATCCGAAGAGCCCGTATCACGACTGGTACACCTGGGCCGGCAAGAGCGCCGATCTCACCGCGCAGAGCTCCGTGGCGGGTCCCGCCTGGCACCCGCGCGATGGCGAGTACTATCTGGGTGATTTCAGCGGCGACATGCCGGACCTCAACTACGACGACCCGGCCGTGCGCCGCGAGATGATCCGGATCGGGCGGTTCTGGCTGGCGCAGGGGGTTGATGGCTTCAGGCTCGATGCGACGACGCAGATCTACATCGACTTCAAGTCCGATATCGGCAGCCCGCGCGCGATCGGCAAAAACATCGCCTGGTGGCGGCAGTACCACGCCGGTCTGCGGGCGAGTGATCCCGACGTCTTTCTTCTCGGAGAGGTCCCGGCTCAGACCGAGTCGCAGGCCGCTCCCTACTATGCGGCGCTGAACTCGGTGTTTGATTTTCCGCTGGCGAAGGTGCTCACCGGCGCCGCCGCCAGCGAAAGGAGCCCCAACGTCGGCGCGTATGTGCGCAGCGCCTGGCGCGACTTCCACCGCTACGCGCGCGGACCGATGGTCGACGCACCGTTCATCGGCAACCACGATCGCGACCGCGTGATCGAGCAGCTCGGGGGCAACACGAATCACGATCGCATGGCAGCCGCCCTGTTGCTGACCCTGCCGGGCATTCCCTTCGTCTACTATGGCCAGGAAATCGGCATGAACGGGTTGAAGCCGGACCCGCGCATTCGCGAGCCGATGCGTTGGGACCGCGATCCGCATGCGGCCGGCGAGACCTCGTGGGAGGACGCCCCCGATAACGCCTCGCCGAGCCTCTCGGTTGCCGCCGAGCGCGCCGACCCGGGCTCGCTGCTCAACTTTTATCGCCGCTTGATCCACTGGCGCATCGAGCTGCCGGCGCTGCGCGATGGCGCCCTCGCGCCTTATCCGGCGGACGGCGGCGCCGTCAGCGCCTACACCCGCACCGATCGGACGCAGCGCCTGCTCATCGTCCATAATCTTTCCGGCATCGCCCGCACCCTTCATCTTCCGGACGCGAGCTTCCGTACGCTCATCCGCCGCACTCGCCCCGACGTGCGTCTCGTCGGCCGCGAACTGATGCTGCCAGGGTACTGCTCGGCGATCCTGCAATAGGCGTTGCTTTCCGGAACTTCAAAGAGAACAGGCCGAACATGACAGGAGACCGAATCCGGCTGCGCGTGCTCGGCGCGGCATTGCTCGCCATCCTCTGGCAGGCGCCAGTCCACGCGGCGCCACCGCGGGCATCGGTGCGCGACTCGGCGGGCGTGCAGCTACGGCACGCGGGAGCCGATGTGCCGCTCGCGGGCGGCACCCTGTCGCTGCGCTTCGTGGGCGCGAACGTGCTGCGGGTGCACTTCATCCCGGCGACGGGCGCCACGCCGGCGAGCCTGGTGATGGCGCCGCGGATCACGGGTCTCGCGCCCCCCGCCGTGAGGGCCACGCCTCAGCGCCATCAGCTCACGCTGCAAGGCGGCCGGTTGCGAGTGGTCCTCGATCGGACCTCCGGCAGGATGACCGTGTTCGATGTCGGCTCCTCGCAGCCGCTCCTGCGGCTGACCCACATCGCCGGCCTGGCGCGCGGCACCATCGGGCTGCGCTTCGCCAACGGCGCTCCGCTCTATGGCATAGACGGCACCGACGCCTTCGATCCGAAACCCGCTCAGCTGCTGCGCCGCGGCAAACAGGCGGCCGCCGCCGGAGCCCAGGGCAATGCGGGCGCACCCCTCGTCTGGAGCACGGCCGGATTCGGCGTGCTCCTCGACAGTAAGGGCGTCAGGTTCGATCTGCGGCCCTCCGACCTTCGGGTCTCCCACCTCTCGCGGCCCGATCCTGATCTCTATCTGATCGCAGGCGACCCCCGGGCGATCTTCGCCGCCGTGGCGGATCTGAGCGGTCACGCGCCTCTTTTTCCCGAATGGTCCCTGGGCTTCATCAACAGTCAGTGGGGAATCGATGAGAAGGAGCTCCTCGATGACGCGAGGACTTACCGCGCTAAAGGCATCCCGCTCGATGCCTTCGAGCTCGACTTCGACTGGAAGGCCTGGGGCAAGGACCGCTACGGCGAGTTCCGCTGGAACCGGCGGAAATTCCCCGATGGTCCGAGCGGCGAGTTGGAAGCGGAGCTCGCGCGCCTGGGAGTGCACCTCATCGGCATCATGAAGCCGCGCATCCATGTGGACACGGAGGAGGGCCGCTACGCCACCGCGCATCACCTGTGGATCGCCGGTGAAAAGCCGAGCCCCGATTACTTCTCGCACAAGCTGGTCGAGGACCTCGACTTCGACAACCCGGCGACCCGCGCCTGGTTCTTCAATCCCACGCTCGAGCGCAGCTTCAAGACCGGTATCGTCGGCTGGTGGAACGACGAGGCCGACGAGGCCGGCGGCAACACGCAGTTCCTCAACATGGAGCGCTCGCTCTATGACGGCCAGCGAAGCATCGGCGATGTGCGCGTTTTCTCGCTCAATCGCAACTTCTGGCTGGGTGCCCAGCGCTATGCCTACGGGCTCTGGTCGGGAGACATCCAGACGGGCTTCCCCACCCTGGCCCGACAGCGATCGCGCATGCTGAGCGCCATCGATGTCGGTGAGATGTGGTGGAGCATGGATGGCGGCGGGTTTCACGGCCACCCCTCCGATGAGAACTATGCGCGCTGGATGGAATTCGGCGCCTTCACGCCTATTTTCCGGGTGCACGGCGATTTCGGGCAGAAGCGCCAACCCTGGCGTTATGGGCCGATCGCCGAGCGCGCCGCGACCCACGCCATCCGCCTGCGGTACACGCTGCTGCCCTACCTGTATTCCTACGCCTGGCGCGATCATGTCGCGGGCGTCGGTCTCGTGAGGCCATTGACCTTCGGCTGGCCGCACGATCCGAAGGTGCGAAACGATTGGCAGGCCTGGATGTTCGGCGACTGGCTCCTCGTCTCTCCCGTGGTCGAGCAGGGTGAGACCGAGAAGCAGGTCTATCTGCCCGCCGGCCTGTGGACCGACTGGTCGAGCGGCAAGATCTACCTGGGCGGCCGATCGATCACGATTGCGGTGGACAGCAAAAGCTGGCGCGACATCCCTCTCTTCATCCGTCAGGGAGCGATCATCCCGAGACGGCCGGTGGAGGAATACGTCGGGCAGCATCCGCTCTTCACGGCGCGTATCGAAGTCTTCCCGGCCCCTACACGCACGAAGTTCGACTACTACGCCGACGACGGCACGACCTACGCCTACGAGCATGGCGCCTACTTCCTGCAGCGCCTCACTGCGGAGGCTGGAACGAATACCGTCGCTCTGAGCACCGCCGCGCCGAGCGGCAGCTGGCGGCCACGGCTCACTCATTATGTCTTCGCCGTCGAGCGGACGGTGGCCATGCAGGTCGATCGGGACGGCTCGCCGCTCCCGCGGGTCGCCGATCTCGCGGCGCTTGCGGGCTGCGCGGATGCCTGTTGGACTGTGGGCGGCGACCGCTACGGCGGGGTGACCTACGTCAAGCTGCCGGCGGGCTCCGCCACCCGACTGCAGATGAGGTGAGGAACCGATCCGCGCCGACCGATGCGCCGCGTCCCCTCAATCGCGTACGTCCTCCTGGCGACGGCGCTGCTCTGCGCGGCCGGCCGTGCCGCGGCGTGCACCCACGACAACCACATCGAGAGGAGGTATCTCTTCTCCGATCAGGGACCGATGTACGACAGTGAGCCGGAGCCCGACGCAACCACGCCGGTCACCCTGACGCTGCGCACCTGCAGGACGGACATCACCCGCGCAAACATCCAGTACTTCGATACGGCCGATGGGGCTCATCACTCGATCCTCATGCACTGGGTTTCCCACGACCCCACCGGCCGGTTCGATTACTGGCAGGGCACCGTTCCTGCGAGCGCGTCCGGAAAGCATTACCGGTTCCAGATCGAGGACGGCCGGGCCACGGTGTGGTTGAACGCGGCCGGAGTCCGCTCGAGCGAGCCCTCGTCCGGCGATTTCTTCATCATTCCGGGTTTCAAGACCCCGGACTGGATGAAAAACGGCGTGATGTACCAGATCTTCCCGGACCGCTTCGATGACGGCGATGTGCACGACGACGTGAGCACGGGTCAGTACACCTATGGCGGATGCGCGACCGAGCATCACCCCTGGGGCACGAGCGTGTTCCCGAAGATCCCGCACTGCCAGGGCGAGGTGTTCTTCGGCGGCGATCTGGCCGGGATCGATCGTAAGCTCGCCTACATCAAGCGCACGCTGGGTGCGGACATCATCTACCTCAACCCCATCTTCAACTCGCCCACCAACCACAAGTACGACACCCAGAACTACTACGAGGTCGATCCCGCGTTCGGCACCCGCTCCACCCTGCTGCGGCTCATCGCCGACATCCATAGCCGCTCCAACGGCCCGCGCGGATACCTCATCCTCGATGGCGTGTTCAACCACAGCGGCGCAAGCAACTGCTGGTTCGGCAGGGAAACCTACGATTCCGTCGTCTGCTCGACCCCGGGCGCTTACCAGTCGAGATCGAGCCCCTACTACCGCTTCTACACTTTCCAGTCCTGGCCCAACGTGTACTCGACCTTCGCGACCGCCGTCTGGAGCATGCCCAAGCTGAATTACGGCGCGAGCGGATCCGCGGTACGCAATCAGATCTACGGCACGGCCGCCTCGGTCATGCAGACCTATCTCTCATCTCCCTATCGCATCGACGGCTGGCGGCTGGATGTCGCGCAGGGACTGGATGCGGACGGCCATGACGGGAGCGACGCGACCAACCATCAGATCATGCGGGAGATGCGCCGGGCGGTGCTGTCGGTCAATCCCAACGCGGAGATTCTCGGGGAGTATTGGGGCGATGCCTCGCCGTGGCTCGACGATGGCGCGCAGTGGGATGGGGCCATGAACTACAACGGCTTCACCAACCCGGTTTCCGAGTGGATCTGCGGTGAGGACGAGCAGGGCAATGCCGCATCGATTAACGAGCGCACGCTCGATCGCCGGCTGCAGGCGAGCCGCGCCGACTTGCCGGTCAACGTGCAGGAGACGATGACCAACGAGCTCGGGACGCACGATACGCCCCGGTTTGCGACCCGCTGCGGCGGCGATATCCGCAAGACCTACCTCGGCCTCATCTTCCAGCTCACCTACGTGGGCACACCCACCCTATACTACGGAGATGAGTATGGAATGCGGGGCGGCGCCGATCCGGATGATCGGCGCACCTTCGACTGGTCACGGGCGACTCTGCGCAATCCGGCCGTCGCGCTCACGCACAAGCTGATCGCCATCCGCAACCGGTATCGCGAGCTGCGGACGGGCTCCTACGAAACGCTGTTGGTTGACACGACGCACCACATCTACGCCTTCGGGCGCTGGGACGCCGATCACCGGATCGCCGTCGTGCTCAACGACTCGGCCCAGGCGGAAACGGTGACCGTGCCGGTCTGGCGGCTGAGCATGATCGATGGCTCGCGCGTGACGGATCTGCTGACCGACCATGACTATCGGGTCGGCGGCGGCCTGCTCACGGTGAGCATCGCCGGCCATTACGGCGCGATCCTCGAGCAGTAATGATGCCCTGCGCCCGCACGCTCCGCCGCACCAGGCTCGAGAGCCTGATCGCGGCGGCCACGATTGGTGCCCTGCTCGCGGGGTCGGGGCCGCTCTTCGCGGCGCCGTGGCACCAGAGCCTCGCCTGGCGCGGTCAGCAGGCGCGCGTCAGCGTCCGTCTCGATGGGAAATACGTGCTGCATTCGCCGCGCGGTGCGCGGGTGATCCCGGCTCAGCGCTGGCGCGTGCGGACGGCGAGCCCGCTGTTCGATGCGCTTTTCGCCATGGCGCAGGAGGATCTCGCCGAGGATTCGGTGAGCGCCATCACCGACGCGGCGTTCGATCACGGCCATCCCATTCCGTGCCGCT
>Ga0335078_10001669_pt1 | contig 33472 bp, 26 predicted proteins | sample Lox_Sample_32_FD_206711 | JGI IMG/M metagenome (GOLD analysis project Ga0335078, IMG submission 206711) | Soil microbial communities from Loxahatchee National Wildlife Refuge, Florida, United States - Lox_Sample_3.2 | ecosystem: Environmental > Terrestrial > Soil > Wetlands | place: USA...
GGAGGTCGCCGGACGGGAGTTTCCGCAAATCCTGCTCCTGCACGCCAATGAGTTGAACTCCCGGATGATGCCGGAGATCCTCGAAATGTTCCGGCGGCGGGGTTACCGGTTCGTCGCGCTCGGGGAAGCCCTCGAAGACGGCGCTTACCGGCTGCCCGACAACTACGCGGGCCGGGGCGGCTTTTCCTGGATTCACCGCTGGTCGATAACCAAGGGCATGCCGAACAAGGGAGAACCCGATGAACCGGAGTGGGTGCGGGAAGCGTTCACCAAAACCCGCCGGCCCTAGCCGCAGGTCCGGACTGCGACAGGTCTTCAAGCTTGATGCCGGATTCCGGCATCGTGCGGCCCCACACCGTCCGGCGGCGTTTGGTGTCTCAATGGCGCGGAACAGGGCCGGGACCCGGCAAAAAGGTAACATCCAGGAGCCGTCTATCGTCATCTCATAAACACCAGGCCGCCCCAGGATTGGGGATGCCCCCTTCTCTGTATGTGGATCGTCAGGCTTGCGCTGAGGCGCCCCTACACCTTCGTCGTGATGGCCGTGCTCATCGCCATCCTCGGTGGAACTGCCATCGTGACCATGCCGGTCGACATCTTTCCGTACATCGATATTCCGGTGGTCAGCATCGTCTGGTCTTATCAGGGCCTATCGCCGGAGGAGATGGAGAAGCGCATGGTCACCATCTTCGAGCGGTCGATGACCACGACGGTCAACGATATCGAGCACATCGAGTCGCAATCTTACTCCGGCGTCTCCGTGACCCGGGTTTACTTTCAGCCGAACGTCAAGATCGACATGGCCCTGGCCCAGGTGACGGCCATTTCTCAGACGCTGCTGCGAATCTTTCCGCCGGGGACGACGCCGCCCAACATCCTCAAATACGACGCGTCCAGCGTGCCCATTCTGCAGTTGGGGCTGGAAAGCAAGACCTTGAGCGAGCAAGCGATTTTCGACCTGGGGCTCAATTTCATCCGCACGCAGTTGGCGACGGTGCAGGGCGCCGCGGTGCCTTTGCCTTACGGAGGCAAATTCCGCCAGATCATGGTGGATCTGAACCCCGACCAGTTGTATGCCAAGGGCATCTCGGCGACCGACGTTTCCAACGCGGTGAGCGCGCAGAGCATCATTCTACCCGCGGGCGACGCCAAGATCGGGAACATCGACTATCAGATCAAAGTCAACAGCAGCCCGCGGGCGCTCGACGAGTTGAACGACATGCCCGTCCGGGTGGTCAATGGGGCCACGGTATACATCAAGGATGTGGCGCAGGTCCGCGACGGATACGCGGTCCAGACCAGCATCGTGCGCACCAACGGCACGCGCGGAACCCTGATGACGGTCTTGCGGAACGGCCGGGCGTCCACGCTGGCGATTGTGAACGCGGTCAAAGCCCGGCTTCCCGGCATCCTCGCCGGGCTGCCAACGGAACTGAAAGTCCGCCAACTGTTCGACCAGTCCCTGTTCGTGCGCGCGGCCATCGACGGCGTGGTGCGGGAAGGGATCACGGCCGCCCTGCTGACGGCCATGATGATTCTGCTTTTTCTGGGAAGCTGGCGGAGCACGGTCATCGTCTGCGTTTCGATTCCGCTGTCCATTTTGACATCGCTCGCCATCATGAGCCTGCAGGGCGAGACCATCAACGTGATGACGCTGGGGGGCCTGGCGCTGGCCGTCGGCATCCTGGTGGATGACGCCACGGTCGAAATCGAGAATACGCACCGCAATATGGCGATGAAGAAGCCGCTGGTGCGCGCGGTGCTGGATGGCGCGCAACAGATCGCCGCGCCGGCCTTCGTTTCGACTCTCTCCATTTGTATCGTCTTTGTACCGGTATTGCTGTTGACCGGCGCGGCCAAATACCTGTTCACGCCGCTGGCGATGGCGGTAGTCTTCGCCATGCTGGCTTCCTACCTGCTGTCGCGGACCCTGATTCCCAACATGGTGCACTACATGCTCAAGCCCGAGGTAAAGCTCTACGCCCTCGGCGCGCACGGCGAAGGCGTGGTCGGGACAGGATTGATCTGGCGCGTTCATCACCTCTTCAACCAGCGGTTTGAAAGGCTGCGCAGCGCCTATACCGGGCTCCTGCACTGGGCGCTCGACCACCGGGGACCGGTTCTGGCAGGCTTTGCCATCTTTGTGGCCGGCTCGTTGGGACTGGCCGTTTTCGTGGGACGGGACTTCTTCCCGGCGGTGGATTCCGGCCAGATGCGCCTGCACGCGACCGCGCCCACCGGCACGCGCATCGAAGAAACCGAAGTGCTCTTTTCCAAAATCGACGATGAAATCCGGCGCGTCATTCCCGCGCACGAGATCGACACCATCATCGACAACATTGGAATTCCGTTCGGCGGCTTCAACCTGGCCTTCGGCGATATCAGCACGCTGGGCACGGGCGACGGCGATATCCTGATCTCTCTCAAGCCCGGCGACCACGGGCCTACCGCGGAGTATACCGACCGGCTCCGCAAGCACCTGCACCAGAAGTTCCCGGGCGTCGACATCTTTTTCGAGCCGGCCAACATCACCAATCAGATTTTGAACTTCGGATTGCCCGCGCCCATCGACTTGCAGGTGGTGGGCCGCGATCCGCGCAATTATCAGATCGCCGCGAAACTGGCGGAGCGCATCTCGCGGATTCCGGGGGCGGCGGACGTGCACATCCACCAGATCGTGGATTATCCGGAACTGCGCATCAACGTGGACCGCAGCAAAGCCGGCCAACTGGGATTGCAGCAGCGCGACGTATCCAACAGCCTGCTGATCTCGCTCAGCTCGAGCGGCCAGGTGACGCCCAACGAGTGGCTGAACTGGAACAACGGGGTCAGCTACTTCATGGCGGTGCAGACGCCGCAGTACCGCATGGATTCGGTGGCCGCGCTGATGCGGACGCCGATCTCGGCGCCCTTCGGCGGCGTCCTCAGCACGACGCCGACTTCGCTGGCGGGCACGGCCGGCGCCTCGAATTCGGCGGTGGGGAGCAGCCCCGTGCAGAATTCCCTGGCTTACGGCAATCCGGGGGTGGCCGCCAACGGTCCGCAGCTCCTGTCGAACCTGGCCAGCCTGGAGCGCGGCGTGGGTCCCGAGATTATCAACCATTACAACGTGCAACCGGTCTTCGATGTGTACGCCAATGTGGACCGGCAGGATCTGGGCAGCGTCGGCACGGCGGTCGAGAAGATCATGCAGGAGTTCTCGGGCAAGCTTCCGGGCGGAACCAGTTTCGACTTACGCGGCCAGGTGCGCACGATGGAGACGTCCTTCTACCGGCTCGGCATGGGTATGATTTTCGCCGTGGCGCTGGTGTATCTGCTGATGGCCGTGAACTTCCAGTCCTGGCTGGACCCGGCCATCATCCTGATGGCGCTTCCCGGCGCTCTGGCCGGGATTGTGTGGATCCTGTTCCTCACGCAGACCACCTTCAGCGTGCCTTCGCTGATGGGAACGATCATGTGCATCGGTGTGGCCACCGCCAACAGCATCCTAATGGTGGTTTTCGCCAACGATCAGCGCGCCGAAGGCATGGATCCGCGCTCGGCCGCGCTGGCCGCCGGCCATACCCGCATGCGTCCGGTCCTGATGACGGCCCTGGCCATGATCATCGGCATGCTGCCGATGGCGCTGGGATTTGGGGAAGGCGGCGAGCAGAATGCGCCGCTGGGCCGCGCGGTCATCGGCGGGCTCGTGTTGGCCACGGTGACCACGCTATTCATTGTCCCGATCGTTTATAGCTTGCTCAAGAAAAAACCGCCGGTCGATTTCGACCGGAAGATCGCCGAAGAGGAGCGGGAAGATATAGCCGGCGAGATTGTGTTGGGCTAACAGTACCCGGCTATCGAAGCTAAAATGGAAAACGATTCTCACCCACGAGAGGGATCGCAGACCGTGGACGACACCGAATCGCGCCTACGCGCCGAGATCGAAGAACTGAAACGCAAGGTCGCAGAGCAGCAGGGCCTTCTCCAGCATGCCTCGCCCGAGTCCCGGCCTCCCGCCGCGCCCTCCCGCCGCACGCTGTGGTGGATGGCTCTATTCCTGGTTGCCTTGATTGCCACGGGCTTCGCAACCGGATACATTCCGCATCGCCGCCGCGAGGCCGTGCTGGTGGCGGAGGCGGATGCGGAGTCGCGGGCGCTGCCCACGGTTACGGTGGTCGGCGTGGAACGGTCCGCGCCCAATAGCAGCCTGATCTTGCCCGGCAGTATTCAGCCGCTGACCGAGGCGCCCGTACTGGCCCGGGCCAGCGGATATATCCGGCGGCGTTACGCGGATATCGGCGACCGCGTGCGGGCCGGCCAGTTGCTTGCGGAAATCGAAGCACCGGAACTGGATCAACAAGTGCACCAGGCGCAGGCCGCCGTGGAGCAGGCCGGGTCCTCACTGGAGCAGGCCAGCGCCAACCTGGAACAGAGCCGGGCCAACGAACAACTCGCCAAAGTCACCGCGGACCGGTGGAAGAACCTGGTGACGAAAGGCGTGGTGTCGCGGCAGGACAACGATACCTACCAGGCGCAATATGCGGCTGCGCTGGCCAACGTACAAGCTCTCGAGAAAGCCGTTTCGGCGGCTCGCAGCAATATCGAGGCGGTTCAGGCGAACCTTCGCCGCCTCAAGGATCTGCAAGGCTATAAGAGTGTAACCGCGCCGTTTGCCGGCGTGATTACGGTCCGCAATGTGGATGTGGGGGCGCTGGTCAGCGAGGCCAGCACGCTGCTGTTTCGCATCGCGCAAACGGATCGCCTGCGCACCTATGTGAATGTGCCTCAATCGGACGCCGCGGCGGTGCGCACCGGGCAGACCGCCCGCCTGGCGGTCCCGGATCTCGGCCGGCAGTTCGCCGGCACGGTCACCCGTACCGCCAGCGCGCTCGATCCCGCCACGCGCACCCTCCTCGTCGAAGTGCAGGTGCCCAATGCCGACGGCGTACTGCTCCCCGGCATGTATGCGCAAGTGGACCTGACGACGCCGCGTTCCAACCCGCCCTTGCTGATCCCGGGCGATACTTTGGTGGTGCGCGCGACGGGAAGCCAGGTCGCCGTGGTCGGCGCCGACCACGTGATCCACTTTCAGCGCCTCCAGTTGGGCCGGGATTTTGGGGATAAAATTGAAGTTCTCTCCGGTCTGGAAGCCGGGCAGCAGGTGGTGGTGAATCCCGGCGATACTGTTCAGGAGGGCGCGAAAGTAAACTCCGTGCCGCTGCGGGAAAAAAAGCGCCCGGCCTGACCGCTCTCATCATGGATAATACACGCAACGCAGCGCGGGCCTTCGGGCCCGCCGTGCGGAGACTCCTCTCCGCGCAGATCATCCTTCTTCTCGGCGCGGCGCAGTTGCCGTGCCAGTCCTCCCCGCCCGGCCCTCCCGCCGCCGTTGACTTTCAGAACTCCCCCCGGGTCCACGACCTGATCCGCGCCGGCAATCTCTATCTCTCACAGGCCGACGCGCTGGCGCTCGCCATTGAGAACAATCTCGACGTGGAACTGGACCGCATCAGTTTCCCGATCGCCGATACCGACCTGCTTCGCGCCAAGGGCGGCGGCCTGCTGCGCGGCGTGCTGTTCCTGGTCGCGGAGGCGCCCACGGGAGTCGGCGGGCCGTTGAGCCCGGTCGTCACCAACCCCGCCTCCTCCACCAGCGTCACGGCGGGGAGCACGGTTTCGACCAATGCGCTCGAGCTGGGCGCGCTGGGCGAGCCCCTCACGAATCTTTCGATCCAGGGTACGATTCCGCAATCGGCGGGAACGCCTGTCCCGGTCTTCGATCCATCGGCGGTCGGGCTCTTGAACTGGGCGCACCAGACTACGCCGCAAACCGACATTCAATCCTACGGAGTTCCTTCGCTGGTTACCAATGGATTCAACGCCAATGCCGGCCTCGTACAGTCTTTCAGCACGGGCGCCCAAGTCAACCTGGCGTTCGACAATCTCCACCAGTCGCTGAACTCGCTGAGCACCAACTATAGTCCGTTTACCGGTTCCAGCCTGGGGCTCACGGTTACCCAGCCCCTGCTGCGCGGTTTCGGACCGTCGCTCAACCGCCGATTTATTCGCATCGCCGGCAATCAACGGAAGATCACCACGCTGCTGTTTCACCAGCAATTGATCGCCACGGTCTATGGCGTCATTCGCTTGTACACCGACTTCGTGGCGCTTTACGAAGACGTGAAGGTGAAACAGGAGACCGTCGCGGCGGCTGAAAAACTGTACTCCGACACCAAGGCGCAGGTCGAGGAAGGCACGCTGGCTCCCGTCGAGATGACGCGCGCGAATGCGCAGGTTTTCGCCACCCGCCAGGACCTGATCAACGCGCGCGGCCTGCTGGAAGAGCAGCAGGCGATTTTGAAAAATCTGCTCACCCGCACCGGGAACGCGGATCCCCAAGTGCAGTCCGCCACCATCATTCCGACCGATGCGCTCGATATTCCCGAAAAAGAGGAGATCCGTCCTCTGCAGGATCTGTTTTCCGAGGCGTTGGCCTCGCGCCCCGATCTCGGGCAGGCCGGCCTGCAGGTCGAGAACTCCCGGATTGGACTCCAGGGTTCCCGGAACGCTTTATTGCCAGAAGTGGACCTGGTCGGCACGCTTCAAAACAACGGTCTGGCCGGCACGGTGAACCCGCTCGCGCCCGCGCCCGACAGCACCTTCAGCGGCGGCTTCGGCACGGTGCTCGATCAACTGTTTGCCCGCAAATATCCGACCTACGAGATCGGCGTTCAGGTGACCCTGCCGATCCGCAACCGCATCGCGGAGGCCGATCTGGCGCGCGACGAATTGCAGCTCCGCCAGCAGCAAGTGCGCCTGCGGCAGTTGCAGAACGAGGCGCGGCTGGAAGTGGAAGACGCCTTGATCGCCATGCGCCGCGCGCGGGCTTCGTATGAGGCCGCGGTGCAGGCCCGGCGCTATCAGCAGGAATCGCTCGACGCGGAGCAGATGAAATACGAGGTCGGCGCCTCCACCAGCTTCTTCGTGATCCAATACGTGAGCCTGCTGGCGCAGGCCAAGTCCACCGAGGTCGCCGCCAAGAGCGCCTACGTGAAGGCGCGCGCGGCGCTGGAGCGCGCCACGGGGAGCATCCTGGAGGCGCACCGGATATCGCTCGAGGCGGGCATCAAGGGGCGGATGTAAGACCGCCTTATTGCCTCTCGAATACGATCTTCTGATCGGTGTTAAAAGCGCCGGTCATATGGCGTAGCAGCGTGAGCGTCTTGCCGTCCGCCGAGACCGACCAGCGATCCTTCATGGCCGCCTCGCGCATGGCGAAAACCTTACTGTCGACCACCAGTTCCTCGCCTTCCCACTTGGCCGTGCTTTTCACCCGGTTGCCGCGGACTTTGTTGTCGCACTCCTTGCCGTCGGTCGTATAGTTCATGTCGTAGGTGGTCTCGTTCCCGCCGAGGTTCTGGGTAATGGTGTCCTTCAAAGCGGGGTCGGCGTAAGTGATCCGGTCCGTCCGGCTCTGGGGCGCGGGCCCGGATCCGAATTCGCTTTTCGCCGCATCCATCTTCCAGGTCCCATTGAACGCGGACTTCGTTTGGGCGTTTGCCAATCCAATAGCCATAGTGAAAACCGCAAGAACCACATTCCGGATCTGCATGATCGTCATGATGCCATACCTACTGCTTTTCGAGCAGAATCTTCTGATCCATCTCGCCCATGGGACTGATCGCGTGCCGCATAATGGTGATGGTCTTGCCGTCCGCGGCCAGCGACCAGCGGTCGGTGAGCGTCACATCCTGCCCGTTAAACGAGCCTTTGTTGTTGATCACGAGTTCGTCGCCGTCCCATTTGGCGGTGCTCTTGAACTCGTTGCCGCGGATCGTGTTGGTGGTTTCCTTGCCGTCGGTCGAGTAGCTCAGATCGGAAGTCATCTCTCCCTGTTGGCCGCTCTGGGTGACGTTGTCCTTGAGACTGGGATCTTCATGGGAGATTTTATCGATCCGGCTGTCGGGCGCCGGCATGGGACCGAAGTCGCTTTTCGCGGCGTTCATTTTCCAGGCGCCGCTGAAGTTAGGCTTGGCCTGGGCCTGGACGGCTCCCAGGGCCAGAACCGCGAGTAGCGGACCGAGCAGTTTGCCGATGTGCCTGTTTGTCAAGGTGCGCATAAACATCCCTTTTCGCGAATGGCGGCAGGCGGCGGCGCCGCACTACTGCTTCTCGAACAACTCCTTCATGTCCATTTCGCCCATGGCGCTGTTGATGTGCCGTGTGACAGTCAGTGTCTTTCCGTCCGCGGAAAGCGTCCAACGATCCTTGGCGGTGAAGTCCGTTCCGTTAAACGATCCCTTGGTGTCGATCGTCAGATCGTCGCTATCCCATTTGACGGTGCTCTTGAACTCGTTGCCGGCGACGCTGTTGGTGCACTCCTTGCCATCGGTGCTGTAGTTCATGTCGTAGTTGAGGTCGCCCATCTGGCCGCTCTGCGCGATGTTGATCTTGAGGTCGGGATCGGCATGCGTAATCTTATGGGTCTCGCTGTCGGGCGCCGGCATGGGTCCGAAATCGCTCTTGCTCACGTTCAGTTTCCAGGTGCCGCTCAAGTTGGGCTTGGCCTGGGCCTGGACCAGACCGAAAGCCGATAACAGCAGCAACCCGGAAAAAAGTCTACTTCGCCTCGTTTGAAAGCCGCGCATGAAAAAATCTCCTTTTGGAAATGGTAGCAGGTAGAGGACCTTTTTGTGGCCCGCGGACCGTCTCCGCCGCTACCATGGTATCTGCATGCCCGATCCCACGCCGGCGATTGCCGTCCGCGACCTGCGTAAATTGTATGGCGGCAAGGCCGCCGTGGATGGACTGAACCTGGTGGTGCCGCGCGGCTGCTTCTTCGGATTTCTGGGACCCAACGGCGCGGGCAAGTCCACCACCGTCCGCATGCTGACCGGACTGATCCCGCCTTCTTCCGGCTCCATCGAGTTGCTTGGCATGCGCTTGCCGGAGCAGGAACTGGAGATCAAAAAGCGGATCGGACTGGTGCCGGATGAATCGCTGCTGTTCGACCGGCTGACCGGGGCGGAGTTCCTGGAATTCGTGGGGCGCATGTATGGGCTGGCGCGCCCGGTAGCCCGCGAACGCTCCCGATCGCTGCTGGATCTGTTCGAATTGCTCGAGAATCGCAAGCTGATTGCCGAGTATTCCAAGGGCATGCGCAAGCGCGTGGCCATGGCTGCATCGTTGATCCACCACCCGGATCTCTTCCTGATGGACGAGCCGTTCGAGGGCGTGGATGCGGTGGGCGCCCGGCTCATGAAGGACATCCTGGCGGACCAGGTGCGCCGCGGCGCCACCATCTTTCTCACTTCTCACGTGCTCGAAGTCGTCGAACGCCTGTGCGACCGCGTGGCCATCCTCGATCGGGGCAAGATCATCCGCGAAGGTCCGATGGCCGAGCTGCGCGGCGGAACAGAATCGCTCGAAGACGTTTTCGTGCGCCTGGTGGGCGCGGAGCGCGAATTCCACGAGCTGGACTGGCTGAAATGATCCGGGCGATCCTGCGCGCGCAATGGCTCAGCATGCGCACGTTCCGCCTGGCTTCCAGCCGGCGCGGCGCGGTGTTCTCGCTGCTCACCGCCATCCTCTGGTACGGCTTCTGGGCCGTTCTGGCGGCGGTGGCGGAGGAACTCACGGCGGCCGCATCGTTGCGGGCGCGGATCGTGGCGGGACTGCCGCTGGGGCTGCTGGGGGTGTTCGCATACTGGCAGTTGGCGCCGCTGGCTTCGGCTACCATGGGAGCTTCGCTCGACCTGCGCAAGCTGCTGGTCTACCCGGCGCCGCGGAGCGCGCTGTTTTCCGTCGAAATCCTGCTGCGGATTACCACTTGCGCGGAGATGTTGCTGGTGTTGATGGGCGTGTCCGTTGGGCTGCTGCGCAACCCGGCGTTCGGCGCGTGGAGATCGGCGCCGCGCGTGCTTGGCGCCATGGCGGCGTTCGTGGCATTCAATCTCCTGCTGTCGGCGGGAATGCGCAGCCTGCTGGAGCGGCTGTTGGGGCGCAAGCGCATCCGCGAGGTGGTCGTTCTAATCCTGGTGCTCGCCAGCTCCCTGCCGCGATTGCTGGCCTTCACCGGCGTTCCCACGCGTTACTTGCGGCAACTGTTCCCGGCGGGCCGAAATCCATTTTGGCCGTGGGCGGCCGCGGCGGACTGGTTGCTCGGCACGCATCCGGGCGCCGGCGCAGCGGTGCTGGCGGCGTGGATTGCGCTGGCTTACGCGTTCGGCCGGTGGCAGTTCGCGCGCAGCCTGCGCTACGACCTGGAGGAAGCCCAGGCGACGGTCTTGGCTGCCAAAGAGCCTTCCCCGACAGAGAAGCTATACCGCCTGCCGTCGCTCGTGTTGCCCGATCCATTGGGCGCTATCGTAGAGAACGAGCTGCGCTCCCTCAGCCGCACGCCGCGCTTCCGCCTGGTCTTCATCATGGGCTTTACCTTTGGGCTGATCGTCTGGCTGCCGCTGGCGCTGCAAGGCCGCGCGGCGCATTCCGCTGTATTCGAGAACTTTCTGGTAGTCGTCAGTTTGTATGCTCTGACGCTGCTCGGCCAGGTGACGTATTGGAACTCGTTCGGGTTCGATCGCTCCGCGGTGCAGGTCTACTTCTCGGCGCCGGTGGCGATCTCCCGCTCCCTGGCGGGCAAGAACATCGCCGCGGGGATTTTCATCTTTCTGGAGCTTGCGATGCTGGCGGCCCTGTCTGCTTTGTTGCGCATGGGGATCTCGCCGGCCAAGATCGCCGAAGCGTTTCTGGTCACCGCGATCGCCGCTCTTTATCTGTTGAGTTTGGGAAATCTGAGCTCCGTATACTACCCGCGGCTCATGAATCCGCAACGGGTATCAGTGGGGGGCGCGGCGCGCCGGACACAGGGGCTGCTACTGCTCCTCTATCCTGTCGCGCTGCTGCCGGTGCTGCTGGCTTACCTGGCGCGCTACGCCTTCAAAAGCCAGTTCGCCTTTTGGGCCATCGTCGCGGTGGCCGCCGCGCTAGGCGCCGCGATCTACGCGATGGCGATGGAATCGGCCGTACAAGCGGCGCGCCTCCGCCGCGAAACGATTCTGGCGGAGTTGTCGCGCGGCGAGGGTCCCGTCGTGGCGGGATGAGAAGTCTCCGTCTCCGGGCCGGCTTGCGATACTGCGTGAGTGGCGCAGGCTTTTCAGCTAGCGCCGGCGAAATTCAGTTCGCCGAGGCCGGGACGGAAAGTCCCGGCTGCTGCCGCCCCGTGGTTTCAGCCCGCGTTATTGGCTTCAACCCCCGATCTTGACTCGGGCTGAAGCTCGCCGCACGCGGAAGCACGAGCCGCGTCGGCCGTCACTCCCATCGCAGCGCCGCCATCGGATCCAACCGGGCGGCGCGCCGCGCGGGTATGAAGCTCGCCAGTCCTGCGATGGCCGCCAGCAGCAGTGCCGCCCCGATCAGCGTGAGTGGATCGTACGCCTTCAACCCGAACAGCAGCGAGCTTGCGCCGCGTCCGGCAACGAGCGACAGCACCGTCCCCACGGCTACGCCGATGACCAGCAGTTCTCCGGCTTCGCGCATTACCATGCCGGCCACCTGGCCCCGCTGCGCGCCCAGCGCCAGCCGGATGCCGATCTCGTTGCGGCGCCGCGCCACAAAATAAGAGATCACGCCGTACAGGCCAACCATCGCCAGCAACGCCGCCAACAGCCCGAAGAATCCCGACAGTATCGCCATCATGCGCTCCTGCAACAACCGGTCTTGAATGCCCTTCTGAAAGTCCGCGAATTCCGCGATCACGTCCGGATGGTTTGCCGCCATCCTGCGTTTCACGGCCGCGACCACGGCAGCCGGCGGCAGGTTGGAATGGATCATCACCTGGGCCCAGGGGCCCTGCGCGGGATATTGCGCCGCCGGTGCGAAGGTCATCGGCGGCGTCTCACCGCGCAGGTCGTCGTACTTGGTGTCGGGGATCACGCCGACGATTTCATAAACCGTGGAAGGATAACTTGGCTCCGGACTGGTTCGCATCGTTTGTCCAAGGGGGTTCGCTCCGCCCAGAAAGCGGCGTGCAAAGGTCTGGTTCACCACCGCCACGCGACCCGATGTAACGGTATCGTTCCGGTTGAAGCCGCGGCCCCTGACCACCGGAATCCCCATGGTCGTGAAATAATCCGGACTCACCCAACTGAACTTCGAACCCCCCTCCGCGGACCCGACCCGCACGGTATGCTCCCAACTGCCGCCCCATAACGGGACATACGTGGTGGTGGCGGCGCTCAGGATTCCCGGCGCCGCCTGCACCTCCTCGAGCAACTGCCGCTGGAACTCCGGCCAGCGCTCGGGCTCCAAATTCGACTGCCAATATCCCAGGAATGCGAAGGTGACGCCGTTCTCCCGCATGCCCGGATCGAATGTCATCAGGTTGCGAAAGCTGCGCACGAACAGCAGCGCGCCCACCAGCAGCACCAGGGAAACCGAGATCTGGGTGACGACCATGAGCCGCTGCAACGAGACTCCCTCACGGCCGGCCGTCATCCCGCGGCCGCCGGCCTTCATCGCGGCGGCGGGCTGCCAGCGGGTGGCGCGCAGCGCGGGCGCGGCGCCGAATACCACGCAGGTCAAAGCCGCCACAAAACCGGTGAAAAGAAGCACGCGCCAGTCGTTGGCCATCCGCAGCGTCACCCCCCCGCCCTCCGGCGACATCGACCACACAAAGACGCGGCTCAGCGTTTGCGCGAGGGCGATTCCCAGCGCCGCCCCGATCGCCGCCAGCAAACCGCTCTCCACCAGCAATTGCCGGAACAGCCGCCCCCGCGACGCGCCCAACGCCAGACGCACGGCGATTTCCCGCTCGCGGGCGCTCGCCCGCGCCAGCATCAGGTTGGCCAGGTTGGCGCACGCGATCAACAGAACCAAGCCCGTGATGCCAAGCAGCAGCCAGAGCGAGCGGTCATAGGTCTGCCGCAAAGCGCTGACGCCTCCGGCCGCCGGGTACGCAGCCAGCCGGAAATGTTTGTAAGTTTCCTCCGAACGCGCGTCGCGGCCCGGCGGAACCGTCGCTTCGAAAATGGCGGGACTGCGCGCATCCAGTTCCGCGGACGCACGTTCAAGCGTCCAGCCCGGCCGTAGGCGTCCCATCACCGACACCTCGAAAACGTCGCGATGCAATTCCTTCTCCCGGCAGAACGGCAGCGCGAGATCGAAACTCTCGCCCACGGCCATGCCGAAGAACTCCGGCGGCGTCACCCCGACGATCTCGACCAGATCGTTATTCGCCACGAGCTTGATGCCCGCGCCTGGATCGCGGCCGCCCAATTCGCGCCGCCAGTAGGAGTAGCTGGCCACCGCGCGGGTCACCGGGCAGGCGCCCTCGTCCTCCGGCATGAGCAACCGCCCGCGCCAGGGCCGCACGCCCAGCACGCGGAAGAAATCGCCGCTCACCCAAAGGCCGTTGAAGCGCCGCATTTCGCTTCCCCGGCCCACGTACCTTTCGTTCGCGCTCCAGGCGAACATCCCCGAGAAGGCCTGCTGTTTGCCGCGGATTTCCTGCCACAACGGCCGCGTCAATTCTCCATACTGATGATTGAGGCCCATACCGTGGTTGCCGCCCACGATCTTGACCTCGGCTAGTTCTTGCGGCCTTTGGACCGGCAGGCTGCGCAGCCGCACGGCGTCCAGCAATTGAAAGATCGCGGTGTTCGCCCCGATTCCGAGCGCCAGCGAGAGGATCGCCACGGCGGCGAATCCGGGACTCAACCGCAACAGGCGCGCCCCGTAGCGCAGATCCCGCAACGCACTCTCCAGCCAGCCGATCGTGTTCAGGTGGTAGATCTCCTCTCGCACCAAGGCGGGATTGCCGAACTTGCGGCGCGCCGCCGCGGCGGCTTCGGCGGGCGGCATACCCCGCGCGACGTTTTCGGCGGTTTCGGCCTCGAGATAAGCCGCGATCTCACGCGCCCGCTCCTCGTCCCACCAATGCCGCCTGACGAACCGGCGCCAGGTCATGCGTTACTCCTCGGCCGGGCGCAGCACGCGGTTGACGGCCCGCACCACCCGCTCCCAACGGCTGGTCTCCTCATTCAGTTGCTTGCGCCCGGCGGACGTCAGCCGGTAGTAGCGCGCCTTACGATTGTTTTCCGAAGTTCCCCAAAACGATGCAATCCAGCCGCGATCCTCCAACCGGTGCAGCGCCGGATAGAGCGAGCCGTGCTCGACCTGTAGAACGTCTTCCGAGCGCCGCTCGATGGCGTAGGCGATGGTGTGGCCGTGCGCCGCCCCCAGCGCCAACGTCTGGAGGATCAGCATGTCCAAAGTACCTTGCAAGATCTCTGTCTGGGCGGCTTCCGCTTGCTTCTTTCCCATAATGCCACTGCCTATTCTACTCCAGAAGACGTTCTACTGGAAAGGTCCCAGGAGTACTGGCCGGCAGGACGATCGGCCCGGCCCCGTTGCTCGCGATTCGGGCGGACGGCCGGGATTCGTGATAAAAAAGAGTTGAAGATGCGATTGATGCGCCAGGCGCCGCTCGCCGCGCTGATTGTGCCGCTGCTGGCCTGCTCGAGGACGGCCGGGCCGGTAAAGGTGTCGGCGGCCTCCGCGGCGGCCATCCCGGTGAAGGTAGCGCGCGTAATCCAGCGCGCCGCGCCGGTTCAAATCCGCGCCATAGGCAACGTCGCGCCCTATCGCACCGTGTCCGTCCGCTGCGAGGTGGGCGGCCAGTTGCAGCGCGTGGGCTTCAGCGAAGGCGACGATGTCCACAAAGGCGACGTGCTCTTTGTCATCGATCCGCGGCCCTTCGAAGCGGCCCTCCATTTGGCCCAGGCCAATCTCGAAAAAGACAAAGCCCAGGTGCGCCAAGCCGAGCTGGACCTGCACCGCAACCAGCGCCTCTTCGAAAAGGGAGTGATTCCCCGCCAGCAGTACGATCAGTTCCAGACCAACTTCGACGCCCTTACCGCTGCGGTGGCGTCCGACCAGGCCGCCATCGAAACCGCGCGCCTGCAATTGAACTACACGACGGTGCACTCGCCCATCGACGGCCGCACGGGCAGCCTGCTGATCCACCTCGGGAACCTGGTCAAGGCCAACGATACGGTGCTGGTGGTGATCAACCAGGTGCAGCCCATCTTCGTGAATTTCGCGGTGCCCGCGCAATACCTGCCCGATATCAAGAAATACATGAGCGGCGGCCTGCGGGTGGATGCGCGTCCCAAAGAGGGTGGGCGGACCGACTCCGGCCGCCTGACGTTTGTCGATAACGCCGTCGATCAGACCACCGGCACGATCATGCTCAAAGGGACTTTCCAGAACGAAGCGCGCACACTCTGGCCCGGCGAATTCGTGGAAGCCGTGCTCCACTTGACCACCCAAGCCAACGCCTTGCTGGTGCCCTCGCAGGCGGTGCAGAATGGACAGGCAGGCCAATATGTATTCGTGGTCAAACCCGATTTCACGGTCGAGTCGCGGGTGGTCGCGATAGGCCGCACCATCGATCAGCAAAGCGTCATTTCCAGCGGCTTGGCCTCCGGCGAGACCGTGGTGACCGACGGCCAGTTGAGCTTGACGCCGGGCGCCAAGGTCCGCATCACAGCCGACGCCGCCGGCCCGGCAGGCTCGCCCGCGCCACGGCCATGAGCATCACCGACCTCTTTATACGCCGTCCCGTCATGACCACGCTGGTGATGTTGGGCATCGTGTTGTTCGGCGTCGCCGGATACCGGCTGCTCCCCGTCAGCGATCTTCCCAACGTGGATTTTCCGACCATCCAGGTGACGGCGATCCTTCCCGGCGCCAATCCCGACACCATGGCCGCATCGGTGGCCACGCCTCTGGAGCGCCAATTCTCGACCATCGCCGGGCTCGACAACATGAATTCCACGAGCGCGCTCGGCCTGACGAACATCACGTTACAGTTCGCCCTGGACCGGTCGCTCGACGGCGCCGCGCTGGACGTGCAGGCAGCCATCACCGCCGCGCAGCGCCAGTTGCCGCCGAATCTGCCCAGCCCGCCGACTTTTCTCAAGGTCAACCCGGCCGACCAGCCCATCCTGTATCTCTCCATCAACTCGCCCACCCTGCCGCTTTCCGACGTGGACGAATATGCCGAGACCATGATGTCGCAGCGCATCTCCATGATCAGCGGCGTGGCGCAGGTGGCCGTATTCGGATCGCAGAAATTCGCCGTGCACGTGCAACTCGATCCCGACGCCATGGCCAGCCGCGGCATCGGCATCAACGAGGTGGAGCAGGCGATCGAAGAGCACAACGTCAATCTCCCGCTAGGGACGCTCTACGGCCGGCACCAGGCATTCACGGTGCAGGCCAACGGCCAGTTGTACCGGGCCGCCTCCTACGGTCCCATGATTGTCGCCTGGCGCAACGGCGCCCCCGTGCGCCTGAACGATATCGGGCGCGCGGTCGACAGCGTGCAGAACGACAAGGTGGCCGGCTGGTACAACGACCGGCGCTCCATCGTGCTGGCCATCCTGCGCCAGCCTGGCACCAACACGGTCGAAGTGGTGGACGCCATCAAGAAACTCCTGCCGAAGTTTCGCGCGCAGATGCCGCCCTCGGTGAACCTGAACATTCTCTACGACCGTTCCGAATCCATTCGCGATTCGGTCAACGACGTCAAGTTCACGCTGTTCCTCACCGTGTGCCTGGTGGTGCTGGTGATCTTTCTTTTTCTGCGCAACGTGTCGGCTACGATCATTCCCAGCCTGGCTTTGCCGATGTCCATCGTAGGCACGTTCGCCGTCATGTACGTGCTCGGGTACACGCTGGACAACCTCTCCCTGATGGCTCTCACGCTCTCGGTCGGTTTCGTGGTGGACGACGCCATCGTGATTCTGGAGAACATCGTGCGCCACCAGGAGATGGGCAAGGGCCGCATGGAGGCGGCCGTCGACGGCGCGCGCCAGATCGGCTTCACGATTCTGTCCATGACCCTGTCGCTGGCCGCCGTGTTCATTCCGGTGCTGTTCATGGGTGGAATCCTGGGACGGCTGTTCCATGAATTCGCGGTCGTGATCGGCGTGGCCATTCTGATCTCGGGCTTCGTGTCTCTGAGCCTGACGCCCATGCTGTGCAGCCGCTTCCTGCGGCCGGTGAGCGAGACGCGTCACGGCGCCGTGTATCGCGCGTCCGAACATGTCTTCGACGGCATGCTGGCAAGCTATGACTGTACGTTACGCAAGGTGATCCGCCACCGCCTGGCCACCATGGTGGTATCCGCCGCGGTGCTGGTGGGCACCGGCTATCTGTTCGTCAAAATTCCCAAAGGCTTCATCCCCAACCAGGACACGGGCCAGATCTTTGGTTTCACGGAAGCTTCGCAGGATATCTCGTTCGACGCCATGATGCAGCACCAGTTGCAGGTGGCGGACGTTCTGCGGCACGACCCCAACATCGATTCGTTTTCCTCCAGCATCGGCGCCGGCGGATCGAGTGTGGCGGGCAATACCGGACGCGTCTTCGCCCGGCTTACGCCGCGCGATCGCCGCCAACTCACCCCCGAACAGGTCATCGAGGAGTTGCGCCCCCGGTTGCGTGCCGTCGCCGGCATGCGCGTTTTCCTGCAGAATCCGCCGCTCATCCGCATCGGGGGACAGCTTACCAAGAGCCTCTATCAATACACGCTGCAGGGCACCGACACGGCCGAGCTCTACCGCGCGTCCGCCGCCTTCGAGAGCCAGGTGCGGAAAATACCGGGGCTACAGGATGTGACTACCGACCTGCTGATCGCCAGCCCGCAGGCGGTGCTCGACATCGACCGGGACAAAGCCTCCATGCTGGGCATCACGGCCGGACAAGTGGAGAACGCCCTCTACGACGCCTACAGCCAGCGCCAGGTCTCGACGATTTACACGCCCACCAACGAATACTGGGTGATTCTGGAACTCGAGCCGCAGTTCCAGCGCGACCCGGCCAACCTCGGGCTGCTGTACATTCGCAACGCCACCGGCCAATTGGTGCCGCTGAATGCCGTGGCGAAGCTGACGCAGGGGGTGGGGCCGCTCACGGTGAATCATCTCGGCCAGTTGCCTTCGGTGACGGTCTCGTTCAACCTCCAGCCGGGCGTCTCGTTGGGTGACGCGGTCCACCGCATCGAAGAGATCGCGCGCGACCTGCCCGCTACCGTCACCACCAGTTTTCAGGGTGTCGCGCAAGCGTTTCAATCTTCGCTGCAAGGCATGGGATTCCTGCTGGTCACCGCCATTCTGGTGATTTACATGGTGCTCGGCATTTTGTACGAGAGCTTCATACATCCGATCACCATTCTCTCGGGACTGCCTTCGGCGGGCTTTGGCGCGCTGGTCACCCTGATGGTGTTTCACAACGACTTGAACATCTACTCGTTTGTGGGCATCATCATGCTGATCGGCATCGTCAAGAAGAACGCCATCATGATGATCGACTTCGCGGTGGAAGCCCAACGTCTGGAAAACCTGGCGCCCGCCGAAGCGATTTACCGGGCCTGCCTGGTGCGTTTTCGTCCGATCATGATGACCACCATGGCGGCCCTGATGGGCACGCTGCCGATCGCGCTCGGCTTCGGCGCAGGTTCGGAAGCGCGCCGCCCGCTGGGCCTCGCCGTCGAAGGCGGCCTGGTGGTTTCGCAGCTCCTGACGCTCTACATCACTCCGGTGTTCTACATCTACATGGAGAAGTTCTTCGGCGGCCCGCCGCGATCGCGCAAGCGCAAGCCCGCGCTGGAGGCCGCGCCCGTAGCGTAGCGGCAGCCGTCGGGGTGGCGCAGGATTTTACGTGCCGCGGCGAGCCTCAGCTCGCCGGAATCCCGGTAGCCTGCGACCACGTGGCATCGGTCACAGGCGGGTGCCCCCGTGATCGCGCCTGACGAACCACGGGGTAAAATTGCGGTTTGCGCTTCCTGCTCTTATTTTGTTGTCTGCCGGCGGCCTTCGCGCAGGGCAATTACGAAATCCAGGTTTACGCCTGGGAACTGGTTCCGCCCCACGCCACCATGGTGGAGCTGCATTCCAACTTCACGTTTGAGGGAAGCAAGACCACCACGGACGGCACGCTCCCGACCGAACATCAGGAACACGAAACCGTGGAGATCACCCATGGCTTCAACGAGTGGTTCGAGACCGGCTTTTACTTGTTCCAAAACCACCAACCCGGCATGGGCTGGATGTGGGTCGGCACGCACATTCGCCCGCGCTTTGCCGTCCCCGAGCGCTACCGCCTGCCGGTCGGGATCAGTCTTTCGAACGAGATCGGCTACCAGCGCCCCCGGATTTCCGCGGACACCTGGACCTGGGAAATCCGGCCCATTATCGAGAAAAGGCTGGGCCGCTGGTACAGCTCCTTCAACCCCACGATCGACAGATCGTTCCACGGTCCGGAAGCCAGGCGCGGATTTGAATTCTCGCCCAATTTCAAGATCAGTTACGACGTGACCCCGAAAATCGCCGCCGGCTTGGAGTATTACGGAGCGCTCGGTCCGATCACGGGTTTCGATCCCCTGCGCGATCAGCAGCAGCAAATCGTGCCGGCCATCGATCTGAACCTGAGCCCGAGATGGGAATTCAATTTCGGCGCCGGTGTGGGCGTCACCCGGGGCACCGATCATCTGCTGGTGAAGATGATACTAGGCTATCGGTTTGGAGGTAAGAGCGGCCCGCCGGCCGCACCGAACCGCGGCGCCGCCATCGTTCCATGAAGTGCGCTCGCCGCGCTGCCCGCCTCGGACGGGTAGTCCTTGCTGTACCAGTCGTCATGCATGTTCGTGGCAATGTCCAGCACGCGCACATGCCGGAAGCCCATTTCCTTGAGGACGCTGTAGGCCGGCCGGATGTTGGGACACTTCACCATCGGGCAGCAGCCGCAGTAGATGACGATGCCGGCGTCCTTCGGCAGGTCCGCGACGGCCTTCCGCAGCAGAGCGATGCCCTCCGGCTTCGAGCCCGGCCCGGCTTCCAGGGCATGTACGATGTGCCGGTTTCGATACAGCACCGAAAACGCCACGCACAAAACGACGGGAGGCTTGGCGGATTGGAGCGCCTGAACCAGCGCCGGCGGCTCTAGCAAGTCGGCCTTGGACCAGGGACCGGTGGCTTCCTGGCCCAGGCAAACCACCGCCAGGGAAATAATCCCAAGAAAGTGTCTCATCAGTTTCAGGATACTCCGCGAAGGGACAATCTCCCGCACGGCGGGGCATGCCCCGTCACAATCCCGCCTGCACCGCCGCAATGCGCGCCATCGCAGCCCAATCCAAATCGCCTTCCCCGCGTGCCAGCGCAGCCAGGTAGCGGTCGCGCAGTACACCGGCGAGCGGCATCGGCACGGCCGCCGATTCGGCTGCCTCCTGCGCCAGCCGCAAGTCCTTGAACCCCAGCCGCAGCTTGAACCCCGCGGGCTCGAATTGTTCCTTAGCCAGGGCGCCGCCGTAGCCTGCATAAAGCGGCGAATTGAAAAGCGCTGTGTTGACGATTTCCAGAAACTGTCCGGCATCCACGCCCGATTTCCGTACTAGCGCGAATGCCTCGCCGAGCGACTCGAGCGCGGCGGCGATCAGGAAATTGCCGGAGATCTTGACCACGTTGGCCAGCCATGGGTCCGCCCCTACGACCGATAAACCGCGGCCCAGCGCGTCGAAAATGGGCCGGCATCGTGCGATCGAATCGGCGGCGCCGGCGGCCACGATCCACAGCTTCGCCGCTGCCGCCGCCTCGGGACGGCCGAAAACGGGTGCGGCGACGTAAACCTGCCCGCGCGCGGCGTGCGTTTCGGCGAGCCGCTTGGAGAGCGCCACGCTCACCGTGCTCATCCCGAGGTGGATGGCGCCACCGGCCAGGGTCTCAGCCAAGCCGTGCGCCGCCTGCTCCACCGCGTGGTCGTCGGCGAGCATGGTGATGGCGACGTCCGCGCCGCGCGCGGCATCGGCCGGGGAATCGGCGAGCGCCGCGCCATCCTGCCGCAATGGCTCGGCATGCGCGTGCGTTCGATTGTAAACCGTCAGTTGGTGGCCGGCGCGCAGCAGGTTGCGCGCCATGGCGGACCCCATATTTCCAGCGCCGATGAATGCGAGTTTCATGCTAGTGTCATTCTAACGTCGAAAACCGGCGGGAAATATATGGACCAGCCCGGCATATGTATCGAAATTCCCGGCTTCGGGGCGCGCCACATCGAGACCGTAGTCTCCGACTACACGGGGACGCACGCCTGCGGCGGCGCGATGCGCCCGGGCGTGAAGAAGCGCCTGCGAGCTTTGGCCAAGCGCGTGGATCTTCACATCATCACGGCGGACACATTCGGCACGGCTGAAAAAGAGTTGCGCGGGATCGCCAGGCCCTACCTGCTGAAGACCGCCCGTCACGATGCGGAGAAGGCCGCGTTTGTAGCCAGGTTCCGCCTGCCGCATGTCGCCGCAATTGGCAACGGGAATAACGACCGGCTGATGCTGAAGGCCGTCAAAAAGGGAGGAGGGCTCGCGATCGCCGTGGACAACGGCGAAGGATGCGCGCTGGATGCCATGCGGAACGCACACCTGTTGATCGTCGGCGCGGCCAATGCCCTCGACCTGCTGCTCGATCCTAGGCGGCTGAAGGCCACCCTGCGATTTTGAGCGGCCGTGTGCATAATGGCTTTAAGGAAGCCGCTTGCTGACGCACGCGGCGCCGATCGCGCCAGGACGGTCTTATCAAGGAACCAAAGCACATGAAAATCCGCAAAGCGGTGATCACCGCCGCCGGGCCCCATCAGCGCAGCCTCCCGCTGCAGACCCTGGTCGATCGCGATGGCGTCGAAAAGCCGGTGCTGCGCATCATCGTGGAAGAAGCGCTGCGCGCCGGCGTCGAAGAGATCGCCATCGTAGTTTCGCCCGGCGACGAGGCCCCCTACACGGGCGTGGCGGGGGATCACGCCGGCCGCCTCCGGTTCGTCCCGCAACCCGAACCGCTGGGATACGGCCACGCCGTTCTGTGCGCCCGCGAATTCGTCGGGCAAGATCCCTTTTTGCACCTGGTCGGCGATCATCTTTACATCAGCCGCACCGAGAAGGGCTGCGCGCAGCAGCTTGTCGAAGTGGCCGAAGCCCAGGCGTGCGCCGTCTCCGCAGTCCAAGCCACCCGCGAAAATCTACTGGCGCATTTCGGCGCGGTGGGCGGCCAGCGCGTGCCTGGCAGCCAGGACCTGTACCGCATCGAGACGGTCATCGAGAAGCCCACGCCGACCGAAGCGGAGCAGCGCCTGGTGGTCCCCGGACTGCGCGCCGGCCACTATCTCTGCTTCTTCGGCATGCATGTCCTCACGCCGGCCGTGATGGGCTTTCTGGCGCGGATCCACGGGGACACGCCGCGCGTCAGCCTTTCGGCGGCGCTCGCCGAACTCGCCAAACGCGAGCAGTACCTGGCGCTCGAGCGCTCCAACCGGCGGTATGACATCGGGGTCCGCTACGGGATCCTCACCGCACAACTGGCGCTGGCCCTCAGCGGCTGCCAGCGCGATGAAGTGCTTTCCCAGTTGGTCGAGCTGCTGGCCACGCGCGAAATCGGCGCGGCCACCAGATGACTGCGCCGATGAGCCAATTGACGGGCATTATTACAGCGGGCGATCCCGCAGTCCGCAATCGCTCCCTCGATGCCTTCAGCCGCACCGCGGCGCTCGCGGACCTGCAACTGGAATGCGGCGCGCTCGACCAGTTTCGCCGCGCCAGCAACAACCTTTACGAACGCGTCCGCGCTCTCTTCTTTCTGTACGCCATCCATCGCTTTCACGTGCCCTTCAAACCCGGCGTGCGCGGCCAAGCGCGGATTCCGTTCCCCGGCTACGAGCATCTGCTGAAGCGCCGCTTTGAAGAAGCCATCGAGATCTTCCTGGCGGCCCAAGCGGAAGCCGGTCCGAGCGCGGCGATTTCCAGCGCGCTGGCCGCCGCCTATCACGGCCTGGGCTTCCAGACACTGGCGCGGCAGGTGCGCCACAGCGTGCGCACGGTGCGCGGCAATCAGTGGATGTTCCGCACCGGCCACCCAGCCGACTATCCGCTGCGCCTGCGAGCCGAGTTGCTGGAGCCCGGCGATGGGCTCTTTCCCATCCTGCGCGAGACCACCCCGGTGCGGATGGATCTGACCCACAGCGGCTGGAGCGACATCTTTTTCCTGGGCATGGATTTTCCCGAGGGCGCGCGCGTGCTGAACATTTCGATCGACCTCGCGGTGCGCGGCGCCGGCGCGCCCAGGCCGCCCGTGGAAGCCTGGTTTCGCGTCATCGACGAGCCCGTGCTGCGCCTCACGAGTGTGGACCTGCAAGCCTCCGCGGAAATTACGACGCTGGCCGAAGTCTTCGATTTCGCGCGCGATTACCTGGGCCTGCTGAAAGCCGCGGTGATCGCCTCCGGCATCGTGCCCCCTGGCTTGGAAGGCGCGCTGCAGCCGCTGGCCGATGTGCTGGCGGCGCTCACCGGCAGACCCGGCCATGGCATCGAAATCGTCAGCCGCGTGAACGACATTCCAAAGGGCTCGCGGCTGGCCGTCTCCACCAGTCTGCTCGCGTCGATGATTGCCGTCTGCATGCGCGCCACCGGACAAACGCGCTCGCTTACCGGCCCGTTGGCCGAGTCCGATCGCCGGCTGGTGGCGGCGCGCGCCATCCTCGGCGAATGGCTGGGCGGCTCCGGCGGCGGATGGCAGGATTCCGGCGGCGTGTGGCCGGCCATCAAGCTGATTGAAGGCGTCGCAGCCGCGGAGGGCGATGCGGAATTCGGTGTGAGCCGCGGCTGCCTGTTGCCGCGCCATCGCATTCTCGACACCGGCGATGTCTCCGCCGAAACGCGCCGGGCTTTGCAGGCGAGCCTGGTGCTGGTGCATGGCGGCATGGCGCAGGACGTCGGACCGATTCTCGAGATGGTCACGGAGAAGTACCTGCTACGCTCGGAAGCCGAGTGGCAGGGCCGCCGGCAGGCCATCGGCATACTGGACGACATCCTCGGACACCTGCACGCGGGCGATGTGGCGGCCATCGGCGCCTCCACCCAGCGTAATTTCGAAGGGCCGATTCAAACCATTATTCCGTGGGCTTCGAACCTTTACACGGAGACCCTGATCCGCCGCGCACGCGAGGAAATGGGCGCAGGCTTCTGGGGCTTTTGGATGCTGGGCGGCATGTCCGGCGGCGGCATGGGCTTCCTCTTCGATCCCGCCGTGAAGGCGCGCGCGCAAGAGCGCATGGAAACCATCATGCGCGAAACCAAGCGCAACCTGGAGCGCGCCGTGCCCTTTGCCATGGAGCCGGTGGTCTACGACTTCGCCATTAACGAGCGCGGCACGCACGCGGATCTTCTGCAAGGGCGCGCCGCACTGATGCCGCCCGGCTACTATACCCTGGCCGTTCCGTCGCTGCTGCGCGCGGAGACGCGCCTGCTCCCCGCCGCCCGTCGCGCGGAGCTGGATCGGTTCGCGGCCGCCTGCCGCACGGCTCCCGAGCTGTCCGGCATGGTGCAGAACCTCTTCGATCACATGCTGCCCCGCGCCGCGGACAGCGGAACCGGCGCGTCGCAGACCCTGGAATCCCTGCTCGAGCGCTACGGGTTCGACCGCCGGCAGCATGAGCAGATCCAGGCCGACCTGCGCGGCGGACGCATCGGCCTGGCGCAGAACCGTCTCCCCGCCAGCAGCCGGATCGAAGACGTCACCCCGGATGACATTACCGATGCAACCGCCGGCTTGCCCGCGCACTATCGCGAGACCGGTATGCAGGCGCTGGCGGATGGAATGGTCGCCGTAGTCTCGCTCGCCGGAGGCGCGGGCAGCCGCTGGACGAAAGGCGCCGGCGTCGTCAAAGCGCTCCACCCATTCGCAAAGCTCGCCGGCAGGCACCGCAACTTCATCGAAGCCCACCTGGCCAAGAACCGCCGCACCAGCCGCCTTTGCGACACTCCCCTGCCCTACGTCATCACCACCAGCTATCTGACGCACGACGCGATCGCCGGCTGGGTGGACCAGGCGCTTCCGCCTGCCGAATCCGCCCATACCCTGCTTTCTCCCGGCCGCAACATCGGCCTGCGCCTGGTCCCCATGATGCGGGACCTCCACTTCGCCTGGGAAGAAATGCCGCAACAGCTCCTCGACGAGCAAGCGCAAAAGGTGCGTAACAGTCTGCACGCGAGCCTGATCGGCTGGGCGCGTCAGGCCGGCGAAGCCAGCGACTATACCGACAACCTGCCCATGCAGTGCCTGCATCCGGTAGGCCACTGGTACGAGCTGCCGAACCTGTTTCGGAACGGCGTATTGGCGCGCTTGCTGGAGGCGCGTCCACGCCTGCGATACCTTATGCTGCACAACATCGACACGCTCGGCGCGGACGTTGCTCCTGAGTTGCTCGGGCTTCACATCGAATCCGGCGCCGCGTTGACCACCGAGGTGATCGCCCGCCAGATAGACGACCACGGCGGCGGCCTCGCGCGTGTCGATGGCCGCGTGCGCCTGGTCGAGGGCCTCGCGCTACCTGGCGAGCAGATCGAGTTTCAGCTCTCCTACTACAACTCCGCCACCTACTGGATCGACCTCGATCGCCTGCTGGACGTTTTTTTACTGACGCGCGCCGACCTGCCGAACGAAGAAAAAGTATCCGCGCGGGTAAGCTCGTTGGCCGCCCGCATGCCCGCCTACATCACCCTGAAGGACGTAAAGAAGCGCTGGGGCAAAGGTCAGGAAGATATTTTCCCGGTGGCGCAATTCGAAAAGCTATGGGGCGACATGACGGCCCTGCCCGAGTTGGACTGCCGCTACGTGGTAGTTCCCCGCCGGCGCGGCCAGCAGCTCAAGGAGCCCGCCCAGCTCGATGGCTGGCTGCGCGATGGATCGGCGGCATACCTGGAGTCGCTGGGCGAGTGGTAAGGCGATGCCCACGCTCCAGCTAGGGGTGCCCTCTGGGCCGGGCGAACTTGAGTTCGCCGTTCCGCGGCCTACGGGCGCCGCCCTTATGGCCTGATCTAAAAGGGTCGGCGGCGGCGTAGCGTGGCGCTTCGCTCTTTGCGAGCTGGGGGCTGCTAAGAAGCCGCCAACTTCACGCGGGGCACCCTTGCGGGCACGCACGCGCGTTCGCGGCTAACCCAGCCTCCCGACGATGTAACCTCTCTAAACGGCGCTCGCGTTCAGCCGCGAGGCTTCCTTCGCGCCACCCGACGCACCGCCCTGCCGGGCAGCCGCATGAAGTTCTCGGGCCTTAGGAGACTGGCCACGGAAATGTCTTCGTCGATTCCTTCCCAATGAATTCCGATGCCGCCTCCGATTAGCTCCCAATCGGATCGTTCCCGGGTGGACGCGCCGGCCAACCTAGGAAACCACTCAAGAGGCACCGAAACCACCCGTCCGTCCGACAGCGTGACGCACAGAGCGTCGCGCGAACACGATACGTCTACTGCAAGGGTTTCAGTTCTTGCTGCCGAAGTACTCATGCCATTTCACGAGGAAGAAGCCTGCGTTCTCTACCACGATTTCTCGAATCTCGGTCATCTCACGCGACCGAAAACCCCGCGCGTCGGCGACCGACACCGGTTCCAGCCAGAACTTCGCGTAACGCCCGGCGTGGGCGACGTGGATGTGCGGCGGCTCTCGCCCTTCCATACTAAAGAAGAAAAAACGATACCCACGGACTCTTAGTACGGCGGGCACATAGACAGTCTACCGCGGAACGTCTCACAAAGGTAATAGACGCGTCTGGTCACGCTTAACGCAAAGAGAAACTGCTACTCCGACCCGTCCGTCTCCATCATACTTGCGAACCTTTGCCACGTCAGCTTCTTGCCGTGCTCGCGACTGGTTTTCCCCTTGCACCAAATGATCTGGGTCTTGGTCACAATCAGATCACCCAAGAACGTATCGTCGGGATCGCGGACCTCCAACTCAATTCCCTTGGTCTTAATCTCCCTCTCCACATCAAAGCTCTTCACGTAAACCTTCATTCGCTCCTCCAGTCAATTTATGCCGCTAAATTACGGCGTCAGTCCGCAAATGGCAGTGTCCTCAGAAAATCCGCGAGCCGCGCGGCCTCGCGAGTGGTCAGATTCGCCGGTAACTCGATCTGGGCTGTAAAGTCCGAGCGAAGGCGATATTCGTGACGTATTATAGGTGGCGTCGTTTCTTCATCATCCAGCTCTTCAGAGGCCGCTTCCACCGTGCCCTTGCCCATGGCGGCCCTACCCACACTGCGCAGGGAGACATCCCATTCAAACCGGGACGCCGCTCCCCGCCTGCCCACCATGAAGCGCCCGAACCCTAATTCTGCCAGCTCCTTGAAGACTTCAACGATTTCAGTCCGCTTTACGTCTGGCAGGATTTCCTTGAGCCGGCCCACCTCAACGATCTTTCGGTCCCTCTTACGCGCAGCGAGATTGTCCAGGATCTTGGCGACCGAAGCATTGGCCTTGTATAAGGCCTGCAGCCTTTCGATGCGATCGCGGTCTAGGGAGGCCAATGCCATTTAAAGGATATTACCATTTGTCCATTAAGGGAGTCAAGAGTTTCTTTTGGGAATAAGGTTAATTCCTAAAGCTGCATGTTGGCATTTGGCTTGGGGCATGTGGTGGCCACCTGTGCCCCCGCGCTACCATAAGCCCATGAACCCCGTCATCCGCGCGCCCCGCGGCACATCCCTACGCTGCCGGGGATGGAAGCAGGAAGCCGCCCTGCGCATGCTCATGAACAACCTCGATCCCGACGTCGCCGAGCGCCCGGCCGACCTGGTGGTCTACGGCGGAGCTGGCAAAGCTGCGCGCGATTGGCCCTCCTTCCACGCCATTGTGCGCGAGCTCGAAAACCTGGCCGGCGACGAAACGCTGCTGGTGCAGTCCGGCCGGCCCGTCGGCGTATTCCGCACGCACGAAGAAGCCCCCCGCGTCCTGATCGCCAACGCCAACCTGGTCGGCCACTGGTCCAATTGGGAGCAGTTCCGCGCGCTCGAAAAACTCGGCCTCACCATGTACGGCCAGATGACTGCCGGGAGTTGGATCTACATCGGCACGCAAGGCATCCTGCAAGGCACGTATGAAACGTTCGCCGCCGCCGCCCGCAAGCACTACGGCGGATCGCTCGCCGGCCGCTTGGTCGTGACCGGCGGACTCGGCGGGATGGGCGGCGCTCAGCCCCTGGCGGCCACCATGAATGGCGCCGCTTTCCTGGGCGTGGAAGTGGACCCCGCGCGCATCCAAAAGCGCATCGACACCGGCTACTGCGACGTGATGACACACTCGCTCGATGAAGCACTCGCGATCCTGCGCGAGGCCATGGCGGCGGGTGAACCCAAGTCCGTGGGCCTGGTCGCGAACTGCGCCGAACTGTTGCCCGAGTTGGTGCGGCGCGGTGTTGTCCCGGACTTGGTCACTGACCAAACCAGCGCGCACGATCCGCTCAACGGCTACATTCCCGCTGGATACGACGTCGCCGAGGCCGCTGAATTCCGCGCGCGCGACCCGCAGGGGTATCTGAACGCCGCGCTCGATTCCATCGCCGCGCACGTGCGCGCCATGCTCGACATGCAACGTATGGGCGCGGTGGCTTTCGATTACGGCAACAACATACGGCGCTTCGCGGCGGATCGCGGCGTCACCGACGCTTTCCGCATTCCCGGCTTCGTCCCCGAATATATCCGGCCGCTGTTCTGCGAAGGGCGCGGGCCGTTCCGTTGGGTGGCGCTCTCGGGCGAACCATCGGACATCGCGGCCACCGACAAGCTCATCTGCCGCATGTTCCCCTCCAACCCCGCCTTGACCCGCTGGATCTCGCTCGCCCAGCAGAAGGTACATTTCCAGGGCCTGCCCGCGCGCATTTGCTGGCTGGGCTACGGCGAGCGCGCCGCCGTCGCGCTGGAGATGAATCACATGGTGGCCGCCGGCAAGCTGCAAGCGCCCATCGTAATCGGGCGCGACCATTTGGATTGCGGCTCAGTTGCCTCTCCTTATCGCGAGACCGAAGATATGCTCGACGGCAGCGATGCCATCGCGGATTGGCCCATCCTCAACGCGCTGCTCAACACGGCTTCCGGCGCAAGCTGGGTTTCCGTGCACAATGGTGGCGGCGTGGGCATAGGCTATTCGCAGCACGCCGGACAGGTCACCGTGGCCGATGGCGCCGAGCAATCGGCGCGCTGCCTAGAACGCGTGATGACCTGCGATCCCGGCATCGGCGTCCTGCGGCATGTGGATGCCGGATACAAAGAGGCTATCGACTTCGCCGGTCGCGCCGGGTTGCGGCCGCCCATGCGGAGCGCCGAGTAACGCCCGATGACCACACTGGTCAGGGGCGCCCGCCAGTTGCTGACTCTGCGCGGCGGCGCCGGGCCACGCCGCGGCGATGCCCTGCGCGATCTCGGGATCGTTCCAAACGGAGCGGTGCTGATCAAAGACGGCACAATCGTGGATGCCGGGCCGGAACGCCGCATCGCCAAACTGCCGGAGGCGCGCCGCGCGCGGGAGATCGACGCCGCCGGCCGCGTGGTCATGCCGGGATTCGTGGACAGCCACACGCACCTGGTCTTCGGCCGGCCGCGCCTGATGGATTACGAAATGCGCCTCGCCGGCGCCAGCTACGCGGAAATCGCGGCCGCCGGCGGCGGGATTCTTTCCAGCGTCGAGGCGGTCCGATCGATGCCCGCCGCGCGGCTTGAAGCGCAAGCCCGCGCGTGCCTGCTGGCTATGGCCCGCCACGGCACCACCACTCTCGAAGCCAAGTCCGGCTACGGCCTGGACGAAGCGGGCGAAATCAAAACCCTGCGCGTGCTGGCGAAGCTCGATGGCGACCCGCTGGATATCGTGCCGACTTATTTGGGCGCGCACGTGGCGCCTCCCGAGTGCGGCGGCGGCATCGGCGCCTACGTGGATTGGATGTCCGCGGAAGTGATGCCTACGATCCGGCGCCGCAAGCTGGCGCGCTTTGCGGATGTCTACTGCGATGCGGGCGCGTTCCCGCTTGGCGAAACGCGGCGCTACCTGGAGCACGCGCGGCGCCTCGGCTTCGGCCTGAAGATCCATGCCGAACAGTTTACGCGCACCGGCGCGGCGCGTCTCGCCGTAGAAATGGAAGCGGCCAGCGCCGACCACCTGGAACAGGCGGACGAGGAAGACATCCGCGCACTGGCGCAATCGAACACGGTGGCCACGTTGCTGCCCGGCTCCGTATTTCATTTGGGCCTGCACACCTATCCGCCCGCGCGGGCGCTGATTGAAGCGGGCGCCGCGGTCGCGCTGGCCACCGACTTCAATCCCGGCACCAGCCCGACTTACAGCATGCAGATGGTGCTTTCGTTAGCGTGCAGCCAGATGCGTATGTCGCCCGCGGAGGCGATCGCGGCGGCCACGATTAACGGCGCGCACGCGCTGCGCCTGGCCGATCGTGCCGGTTCGCTGGAGCCCGGCAAGCCAGCCGACCTGTTGGTGCTCGCCGTCTCCGACTACCGCGAGCTGCCGTACTATTTCGGCTCCAACAACGTGCAGGCAACCATGAAAAGAGGAGTGCCCCTATCATGAACCCGAGCGCCCGGCCTCTGGCCGGCAGATGGTCGAGTGCGAGCCAAACTTCCCGGAAGATCGCATCCTTTTCCATCAACCCCGCACCGCAGTTCACGTTAATCGAGGAATGTCTTTCATGACCACCAGCCACCAGATTGTCGAGTGTGTGCCTAACTTCTCCGAAGGCCGCGACGCATCCAAAGTAGACGCGATCGTCGAAGCCATACGGTCCGTTCGCGGCATCGTGATCCTCGACCGCGAGATGGACGCCGATCACAACCGTTCGGTCGTGACCTTCGCCGGTCCCGCTACGGCCGTGGTCGAAGCGGCCTTCCGCGGCGTCGAGCGCGCCATCGGCCTGATCGATCTGCGCCAGCACAAGGGCGTGCATCCGCGCATCGGCGCCGCGGACGTAGTGCCGTTCGTGCCGGTCGGGGGCGTCACGCTCGACGATTGCGTATGCCTCGCCAACGACCTGGCACAGCGGCTCTGGGAGCGCCTACAGGTTCCGGTCTACCTGTACGAAGCCGCGGCGCGCCGGCCCGACCGCCTCAACCTGGAGAATATCCGGCGCGGCCAGTTCGAAGGCCTGCGCGAAGAAGTGCGCACCAATCCCGAGCGCCTGCCCGATTTTGGGGAAGCCGAACTGCACCCCAGCGCCGGCGCCACCGTCGTCGGCGCGCGCAAATTTCTGATCGCGTACAACATCAACTTGAACACCGCCGACGTGGAGGTCGCCAAACGCATCGCTAAAGCCATTCGATTCTCGTCGGGTGGTTACCGCTACGTGAAGTCGATGGGGGTGCCGCTGGCCTCGCGCAACCTGGCGCAGGTGTCGATGAACCTCACCGATTTCGAGCAGACGCCCATGCACCGCGTCTTCGAAACCGTGCGCGCGGAGGCGGCGCGCTACGGCGCGTCGATCGTAGGCAGCGAGATCGTGGGGCTCATCCCCAAACGCGCGCTCGAGATGACGGCCGATTGGTATTTGCAAGTGGAAAACTTCCATCCTAGCCTGGTATTAGAGAACCGTCTCGCCGAGGCCTCCGTTGGCATGCAGGATGGATTGAACGAATTTCTGGACGAGTTGGCCGCGCCTACCGCGACGCCCGGCGGCGGCAGTGCCGCGGCTGCCGGGGCGGCTATGGCAGCGGCGCTCGGCGCAATGGTCGCCGGACTGGCCAAACTTCCGGCGGACGGTTTCGAAGCGGATCGTCAGTTCTTTGCCGCGGCAGTAAAGCGTGACGCGGCGTCGTACGAAGGCGTGCGCGCGGCTTACAAGAGGCCAAAGGACGAGCGTGCGCCATTCGTCGAACAGGCGCTGCACGAAGCCGCCGCGGTGCCGCTCGAAACGGCCGAGCGCGCCGCCGCCCTGAAGCACCGGCTGCACGCCCTGGCCGGCGCCGCGCCCGCCAAGTTCGGATCGGACATCGAAACCGCGCAGGGCCTGGCGCAGGCGGGCATCGAAGGCGCGCTGGCCAACGTGCGCATCAACATCGCGTCGATGAAGGACCAATCGCTGATCGCCGGCCTTCAGGAGCGCCTCGCAAGACTGCCATGAGCGCCGCTCTAGTGTCCATCACGTCCCCGGCGCCACCCCGCCCTGCGTGGCTGCGCGCACCCGCGCCTGTTGGCCAGAACTATCGCGAGCTCAAAAACCTGATCGAAGGACTCGGCCTGCATACGGTCTGCGAAAGCGCGGCGTGTCCCAACGTGGGCGAGTGCTGGAACCATCGCACCGCCACTTTCATGATCCTCGGGAACGTCTGCACCCGGCGCTGCGGGTTCTGCGCCGTCCAAAAAGGCGCGCCGCTCGAAATCGACTACGACGAGCCGCGGCGCGTCGCCGAAGCCGTGGCGGCCATGGGGCTGCGCTTCGCCGTGATCACCAGCGTGAACCGTGACGATCGCCGGGATGGCGGCGCCGAACTGTTCGCCCTCACCATTCGCGCGATCCGCGAGCGCATTCCGGGTTGCGGCGTGGAGGTGCTCGTGCCGGATTTCCAGGGCAGCCACGAAGCCATGGACATCGTGATGGCCGCCGCGCCCGGCGTGCTGAACCACAACACCGAGACCGTGCCGCGGCTTTACCGGCAGGTGCGGCTGGGAGCGCGTTACGAGCGCTCGCTCGACATGCTGGCCTATGCCAAGAGCGTGTCGCCGCGCACGCCGGTGAAATCCGGGTTGATGCTGGGCCTCGGTGAGACCATCGATGAAGTGCTGGCAGTTATGCGCGATCTGCGCGCGCACCACGTCGATATTCTGACGCTGGGGCAATATCTGCGGCCGTCGCCGAAGCACCTCCCCATCGTGCGGTACGTGCGGCCGGCGGAATTCGACGACCTTCGCCGCGCGGGGCAGGAGATGGGCTTTGCGCACGTGGAGTCCGGCCCGCTAGTCCGCAGTTCGTATCACGCGGCCGCCGCCGCTTCCGTCGGGCTAGTCGCCTGTCCTGGCTAATTCTTTACAACGGCGAACCTTGTCAAGGATGACGTCCACCGACGTTTTCCAAACGAAGGGAACGGATGCGCCACTCCAGGTAGCGAGCCACCTGTAGATCGCCTGCTCCAGTTCCTCAGCGCTGTGAAACGTGCCGCGCCGGATCATCCGGCCGGTGATCAATGCGAAGAATCGCTCTACCTGATTCAGCCACGAACTGCTGGTCGGCGTGAAATGGAAATGAAAGCGGCGGCGTTTTTTCGGCCTGAGCCAGCGTTGTACTTCTGCGCTTTTGTGTGTGCAGTAGTTGTCCATGATCAGGTGAACTTCCTGGTCCTCAGGGAGTTGGCGTTCCAGGTGATTCAAGAACCGAACGAACTCGCGGCTACGGTGCCGCTCCTGACAGGTGCCGATGACCCTCCCATTGAGAATGTTGATTGCGGCGAACAGAGTCGTCGTGCCGTGCCGTTTGTAGTCGTGAGTTTGCCGTTCCGGCAAGCCGGCCGCAAGGGCAGAATCGGCGCAGTGCGATCTAACGCCTGGATTTGGCTCTTCTCGTCCACGCACAGCACTAGTGCGCGGTCGGGTGGGTTGAGGTATAGGCCGACCACGTCGCGCACCTTTTCT
>Ga0335078_10001670_pt1 | contig 33459 bp, 32 predicted proteins | sample Lox_Sample_32_FD_206711 | JGI IMG/M metagenome (GOLD analysis project Ga0335078, IMG submission 206711) | Soil microbial communities from Loxahatchee National Wildlife Refuge, Florida, United States - Lox_Sample_3.2 | ecosystem: Environmental > Terrestrial > Soil > Wetlands | place: USA...
CGAACACACCCATCGTGGGTGCGTCTGAGCTGAGGAGGTCCCTCACCCCCCCCACCAGCGCCGGAAGCAGCAGCCCTTCCCGCCTCAGCCCGTCACCGGGGACCTGCCGGATTGCATGTCATCTTTTTCCCCTCCCTGACCGGGAGAGGCATCCTCCTCTGTGCCGCCCGGAACGGCCGGGCGGGCGGAGCAGATCGCCTCGTTCACCTCCGTGACCTGCCCGATCAGGTCCCGGAACCGCTCGTATTCCGCCACCTCCCGCCGCACCTTCTCCAGCCCCTGTCCCGGCCTCAGGTGAACCGTCCGCGTCCTCCCGTCTGCCTTCCGCGTCAGGTTCCACTGCGGCCGTGCCCGGGGTGCCCCGGAGCCGCGCACGCGCAGTTCGGCTTGCCGCACTTGCGGCGGACCTGGTTCAGCGACCCCCGGCGGAAGTCCCCGACCTGCCCCAGCTCCCGGTAAAGCTCCGCACGCCGGCGCTCAAGTCCGGCCAGCTCATCAGGCCCGTCAGACACGGCATCCCCCATCTGAGAGTATTAGCACTCTCAGATTAAGCCCGCAGCCAGCCGCAATCCAGAACCCCTACGAATCTGACGTGCACCCACGGCACCGTCTCCGGCCTGCCAGTGTCGGCGCCGGCCACTAGACTTCCTGCGTGGCGACGAAGCCGACCCAGGCATCCGCATCCGGCCCGGCCGGCCAGGCTGACGCGTCCCGGCCCGCCCGGGACCGGCTGCTGCTGCTCGACGGGCACTCCCTGGCCTACCGGGCGTTCTTCGCGCTGCCCCCGGAGAACTTCTCCACCACCACCGGGCAGCCCACCAACGCGGTCTACGGCTTCACCGCGATGCTGATCAACGTGCTCCGTGACGAGCAGCCCACCCACGTGGCCGTGGCGTTCGACCGGAGCGAGCCCACGTTCCGGCACGAGCAGTACGTCGACTACAAGGCGAACCGGCGGGAGACCCCCGCGGACTTCCGCAGCCAGCTCAGCCTGATCTTCGAGGTCCTCGACGCGCTCGGCATCCGGCGGCTCTCGGTGCCCGGCTACGAGGCCGACGACATCATCGCCACGCTGGCCACCGCGGCGGCGGCCAGCGGCATGGACGTGGTCATCGTGACCGGCGACCGGGACGCGTTCCAGCTGATCAGCGACTCGGTCTCGGTGCTCAAGACGGGCCGCGGGGTGAGTGAGACCACCCGCTTCACGCCCGAGGTGCTGATGGACACGTACGGGCTCACCCCGGCCCAGTACCCGGACTTCGCGGCCGTCCGGGGCGACCCCAGCGACAACCTGCCCAACATCCCCGGCGTGGGGGAGAAGACCGCGGCCAAGTGGATCACCGAGTTCGGCTCGCTGACCGCGCTGGCTGACCGGGTGGACGAGGTCACGGGCAAAGCGGGGGACAAGCTCCGCGAGCACCTGGGCAACGTGCTGCGCAACCGCCAGCTGACCGAGCTGGCCCGCGATGTGCCGCTCGACGCCGGCCCGCAGGACCTGCGGCCGGTGCCGTGGGACCGGGAGCAGATCCACCAGCTCTTCGACACGCTGCAGTTCCGGGTGCTGCGCGACCGGCTCTACACCACACTGCCGAACGGCATCGGCGCGGCCGCCACCGCCGAGGCCGCGGCGGCCGGGCCGGGCGCGGCCTTCGAGGTGGACGTGGCCCAGCCCGGCCCCGGCGAGCTGCCGGCCTGGCTGGACGAGCACGCCAGCACGGCGGGCCGCACCGGGCTGGCCGCCAGCGGCGTCTGGGGCCGCGGCACCGGCCGCCTGGACGGGCTGGCCCTGGCCACCCCGGACGGCTCGGCCGCGTTCATCGACCCGGCCGGGCTCACCGAGGAGGACGACCAGGCGCTGGCCCGCTGGCTGGCCGACCCGTCGCGGCCCAAGGCGCTGCACGACGCCAAGGGGCCGCTGCACGCGCTGGCCGCCCGCGGGCTGCGGCTGGCCGGCCTGACCACGGACACCGCGCTGGCCGCCTACCTCGCGCTGCCCGGCCAGCGCACGTTCGACCTGGCCGACCTGGCCCTGCGCTACACCGGCAAGGAGCTGGACGCGGCGGGCGGCACCCCGACCGGCCAGCTCACCCTGGACCTGACCGGGGACGAGGACGGCGGGGCCGAGGCGGCCATGGCGCTGGCGCTGCGCGCCCGGGCCACCGCCGAGCTGGCCGACGCCCTCGACGTGGACCTGGACCGGCGCGGCGCCAGCGAGCTACTGCGCGACGTGGAGCTGCCACTGGTCAGCGTGCTGGCCGCGATGGAGCAGGCCGGCATCGCCGCCGACACCGACCACTTCGCGGCCATGTCGGCCGGCCTCGGCGGTGAGGTGAAAGCCGCCGAGCAGGCCGCGTTCGCGGCCGTCGGCCACGAGTTCAACCTGGGCTCGCCCAAGCAGCTGCAGGAGGTCCTGTTCACCGAGCTGGGCCTGCCCAAGACCAAGCGGATCAAGACCGGCTACACCACCGACTCCGAGGCGCTGACCAGCCTGCTGACCCAGACCGACCACCCGGTGCTGGCCCACCTGCTGCGCTACCGCGACGTGGCCAAGCTGAAGAGCATCGTGGACTCGCTGATCCCGATGGCGGGCGAGGACGGCCGCATCCACACCACGTACAACCAGATGATCGCGGCTACCGGCCGGCTCTCGTCCACCGATCCCAACTTGCAGAACATCCCGATCCGGACCGAGGAGGGCCGCCGGATCCGGCAGGGCTTCGTGGTCGGCCGCGGCTACGAGACGCTGCTCACCACCGACTACAGCCAGATCGAGCTGCGCATCATGGCCGACCTGTCGGGCGACGCCGCGCTGGAGGAGGCGTTCACCTCGGGCCGTGACTTCCACGCCGAGACCGCCTCCCGGGTGTTCGGCGTGCCCGCCGACGAGGTCACCGGCGAGATGCGCAGCAAGATCAAGGCGATGAACTACGGCCTGGCCTACGGGCTGTCCGCCTACGGGCTGTCCCAGCAGCTGCGGATCAGCACCGACGAGGCGCGCGGCCTGATGGACGAGTACTTCGAGCAGTTCGGCGGCGTCCGCGACTACCTGCACGAAGTGGTGGCCCAGGCGCGCCGGGACGGCTACACGCAGACGATCATGGGCCGCCGCCGTTACCTGCCCGATCTGACCTCGGACAACCGGCAGCGGCGGGAAATGGCGGAGCGGATGGCGCTGAACGCGCCCATCCAGGGCTCGGCGGCCGACATCATCAAGGTCGCCATGCTCCGGGTGGACGAGGCCATCCGGGCCCAGGGACTGCGGTCCCGGATGCTCCTGCAGGTCCATGACGAACTGCTCTTCGAAGTGGCCGAGGGCGAACTCGGCGCGCTCAGGGACCTGGTCACCCGGACCATGTGCGGCGCGTTCGACCTGCGTGTCCCGCTCGACGTCTCGGTCGGCACCGGCCGCAGCTGGGCCGAAGCCGCGCACTGAATTGGCCGCGGCCGGGGAATCCCAAGACCGCGCAAAGCGTTCTACTGCCTGGGTAACGATCATGTGGCGATCGTTGTCTGCGATTGACCGACCGGCTGAGCTCTCATATCCTGAGCGCTGCGCCGTGTTCTGGTGCAGTCCCGCTATGGCCAGGCATGGCCGCGGTAAGCCGAGAGGCCGGCCGTGGCTCGCCAGGTCGGCCAGGCAAATCCAGTGCACTCCTGAAAGCCCAGGTCAGGGCTATCTGGTCAGCGCGTCCTAATTCTACTTCCCTGTCCGCCGGAGCCAACCAACACATGACGAGCAGCACAGAGGCCAGCCCGACCCCCAAGGTGGCGGTCAACGACATCGGGTCGCAGGAGGCCTTCCTCGCCGCGATCGACGAGACCATCAAGTACTTCAACGACGGTGACATTGTCGAGGGCACCGTCGTCAAGGTCGACCGAGACGAGGTCTTGCTCGACATCGGCTACAAGACGGAAGGGGTCATCCCCTCCCGCGAGCTGTCGATCAAGCACGATGTGGACCCGCACGACGTGGTCAAGGTCACCGACCACATCGAGGCCCTTGTCCTGCAGAAGGAGGACAAGGAAGGCCGCCTGATCCTGTCCAAGAAGCGCGCGCAGTACGAGCGGGCCTGGGGCACGATCGAGAAGATCAAGGACGACGACGGCGTGGTCACCGGCACCGTCATCGAGGTAGTCAAGGGCGGCCTGATCCTGGACATCGGGCTGCGCGGCTTCCTGCCCGCGTCGCTGGTCGAGATGCGCCGGGTCCGTGACCTGCAGCCATACGTCGGCCGGGAGATCGAAGCCAAGATCATCGAGCTGGACAAGAACCGCAACAACGTGGTGCTGTCCCGCCGGGCCTGGCTGGAGCAGACCCAGTCCGAGGTGCGGCAGAACTTCCTGAACACGCTGCAGCGCGGCCAGATCCGCCGGGGCGTGGTGTCGTCCATCGTCAACTTCGGTGCGTTCGTGGACCTGGGCGGGGTAGACGGCCTGGTGCACGTGTCCGAGCTGTCCTGGAAGCACATCGACCACCCGGGTGAGGTCGTCGAGGTGGGCCAGGAGGTCACCGTCGAGGTGCTGGACGTCGACATGGACCGCGAGCGGGTATCCCTCTCGCTCAAGTCGACGCAGGAAGACCCGTGGCAGCAGTTCGCCCGCACCCACCAGATCGGCCAGGTCGTGCCGGGCCGGGTCACCAAGCTGGTCCCGTTCGGCGCGTTCGTCCGGGTCGAGGAGGGCATCGAGGGCCTGGTGCACATCTCCGAGCTGGCCGACCGGCACGTCGAGATCCCCGAGCAGGTCGTGCAGGTCGGCGACGAGATCTTCGTCAAGATCATCGACATCGACCTGGACCGGCGCCGGATCAGCCTGTCGCTCAAGCAGGCCAACGAGGGCACGATCGGCGAGGCGGTCGGCGATGACTTCGACCCAACGCTGTACGGCATGCCCGCCACGTACGACGAGCAGGGCAACTACGTCTACCCCGACGGCTTCGACGCGGAGACCGGCGAGTGGCTGGAAGGGTACGACCAGCAGCGTGAGGAATGGGAGCGGCAGTACGCCCAGGCGCGGTCCCGGTTCGAGGCGCACCGCCGTCAGGTCGCCGAGGCCCGCAAGGCGGACACCGGTGAGGACGGCGGCGGCAGCGGCAGCGACGGCGACGGCGACGGCGGTTCCGGCACGCACACCTCCGGCACCCCGGACCGCGGCGGTTCCGGCGGTGGCGCCCTGGCCTCCGACGAGGCGCTGGCCGCGCTCCGCGACAAGCTGTCCGGCGGCCAGAACTAGCCTGGCCCCGCCCCGGCCGGGGCACCCGGTTCGCCCGCCCTGGCGGCTGGGCCGGTCACCGGCCGGGGAGGGGCGGCATGCTTAAGGTCGGCCTGACCGGCGGCATCGCCTCGGGCAAGAGCGAGGTGGCCAGGCGGCTGGCTGGTTACGGCGCACTGATCATCGACGCCGACCGCATCGCCCGCGAGGTCGTCGAGCCGGGCACCCCGGGCCTGGCCCAGGTGGTCGGGCAGTTCGGCTCCGTGGTGCTGGCCAGGGACGGCACGCTGGACCGGCAGGCGCTCGGTGAGATCGTGTTCGCCGACCCGGAGCTGCGCGGCAAGCTGAACGGGATCATCCATCCGCTGGTCGGCGCCCGGATCCGCGAACTCGAGCAGGGGGCCGACGCGGACACGATCCTGGTCGAGGACATCCCGCTGATCGCCGAGAACGATATGGCCGGCTTCTTCGACCTGGTCGTGGTGGTGGACGTGCCGCCACGGCTCCAGGAGGAGCGGCTGATCCGGGACCGCGGCATGACCCGCGACCAGGCGGCGGCCCGGATGGCCGCGCAGGCCAGCCGGGAGCAGCGGCTGGCCATGGCCGGCATCGTGCTGGACAACTCCGGCTCGCTGGCCGAGCTGGACCGGGAGGTCGGCGAGCTGTGGGCCGAGCTGTGCCGCCAGGCCAGGCTGGGCCTGGGTAATCTGTCCGACCCAGGAAATACAGTGAGCGGGTAACCGAGTTCAACGTCCTGGAAGGGGGCGTGCCATGCGGCCAGTGAGTGACCTGCAGCGGCGGGTGGCGCCCTTCAAGGTGATCACCGACATGACCCCAGCGGGCGACCAGCCCCGGGCCATCGCCGAGATGGAGCGCCGGATCACCAGCGGGGAGCAGGACACCGTGCTGCTCGGCGCCACCGGGACCGGCAAGACCGCGACCGTGGCCTGGCTGGCCGAGCGGCTGCAGCGGCCGGTCCTGGTCATGCTGCCTAACAAGACCCTGGCCGCGCAGTTCGCCAACGAGCTGCGGGAGATGCTGCCGCAGAACGCGGTCGAGTACTTCGTCTCGTACTACGACTACTACCAGCCCGAGGCGTACATCCCGCAGACCGACACCTACATCGAGAAGGACTCCTCGATCAACGACGAGGTGGAGCGGCTGCGGCACTCGGCCACGAACTCGCTGCTGACCCGCCGGGATACCATCGTGGTGGCGTCGGTGTCCTGCATCTACGGGCTGGGCACCCCCCAGGAGTACGTGGACCGGATGGTCAAGCTGCGGGTCGGTGACAGCACCGACCGGGACACGCTGCTGCGCAGGCTGGTGGGCATGCAGTACGCCCGCAACGACCTGGCTTTCACCCGGGGCACGTTCCGGGTCCGCGGGGACACCATCGAGATCATCCCGGTCTACGAGGAACTGGCCGTGCGGATCGAGATGTTCGGCGACGAGGTCGAGCGGCTGATGACACTGCACCCGCTGACCGGCGAGGTGATCAGCGAAGACGAGGAGCTGTACATCTTCCCGGCCTCGCACTATGTGGCCGGCCCAGCCCGGATGGAGCGGGCCATCGCGGGCATCGAGGCCGAGCTGGCCGAGCGGCTCGGCGAGCTGGAGCGGGCGGGCAAGCTGCTCGAGGCGCAGCGGCTGCGCATGCGGACCACCTACGACATCGAGATGCTGCGCCAGGTGGGCAGCTGCGCGGGCATCGAGAACTACTCGCGGCACATCGACGGCCGTCCGGCAGGCAGCCCGCCGAACACCCTGCTCGACTACTTCCCCGAGGACTTCCTGCTGGTCATCGACGAATCGCACAACACCGTGCCGCAGATCGGCGCGATGTACGAAGGCGACGTGTCCCGGAAGCGGAACCTGGTCGAGCATGGCTTCCGGCTGCCCAGCGCGATCGACAACCGGCCGCTGACCTGGGACGAGTTCGGCGAGCGGATCGGGCAGACGGTGTACCTGTCCGCCACCCCCGGCCCGTACGAGCTGCAGCGGGTCGGTGGCGAGGTCGTGGAGCAGGTCATCAGGCCGACCGGGCTGGTCGATCCCCAGGTGGTCGTGAAGCCGACCAAGGGGCAGATCGACGACCTGGTGCACGAGATCCGGGGCCGCGCCGAGCGGTCGGAACGGGTGCTGGTCACCACGCTGACCAAGAAGATGGCCGAGGACCTGACCGACTACCTGCTGGAGCTGGGCATCCGGGCGCGCTACCTGCACAGTGAGGTGGACACGCTGCGCCGGGTAGAGCTGCTCCGCGAGCTGCGGGTCGGCGAGTACGACGTGCTGGTCGGCATCAACCTGCTCCGCGAGGGCCTGGACCTGCCCGAGGTGTCCCTGGTGGCGATCCTGGACGCGGACAAGGAGGGCTTCCTGCGCTCCGGCACCTCGCTGATCCAGACCATCGGCCGGGCCGCCCGGCACGTGTCCGGCCAGGTGCACATGTACGCCGACCAGGTCACCCCGTCCATGCAGCGGGCCATCGAGGAGACCGACCGGCGGCGGGCCAAGCAGGTCGCCTACAACACCGAGCACGGCATCGACCCGACGCCACTGCGCAAGCGCATCGCCGACATCCTCGACCAGCTGATCCGGGAGGACGCGGACACCGAGAAGCTGATCGGCGGGGCCGGCCGGCAGCAGAGCCGGGGCAAGACCCCGGTGCCCGGGCTGTCCTCACGGGTGCGGGCCTCGGCCAGCGCGGCGGGCGAAGGCGAGGGCGAGGGCGGCGCCGCACGCGGCGACCTGATCGCGCTGATCAGCCAGCTCACCGACCAGATGCACGCGGCCGCGGCCGAGCTGCAGTTCGAGGTGGCGGCCCGGATCCGGGACGAGATCAAGGAACTCAAGCACGAGCTGCGCGGCATGCAGGCCGCCGGGGTCTGAGCCAGCTGGGTCTGGCCCAGGCCAGACGGAACCAGCGGCGCCCGCGGTACGTCCAAGCAGTAGTTCAGGGCACTGAGCGGTCCAGGCCGCCGCTCAGTGCCCTGGCTGGCCAGGGCCGCGCTGAGGGCGGGATGGGGTGGGTCATGGGCAGGTCCGGGATGCGCTGGGCAGCGGCCGCCCTGGCCGGCCTGGCCCTGGCCGCCTGCGGAACCCAGCAGGTGGCCACGTCCAGTGCCAGCCAGCCTGCCCGCCCGCCCGCGCACAGCCGCCGGGCCCAGCCGGGTGGCGCGCTGTGTGCCCAGGTGGGCACCGTGACCCGGCTGGTGGTCAGCCGGGTCACCGCGCTGCCCCGTAATCACCTGCATTTCGTCATGCCGGCCGCGGTCACCATCGCCAGCCCGGCCGCGGCCCGGGGCGTGGCCCGGGCCATCTGTGCGCTGCCGGCCGTGGCGCACGGGGCCGTCATGAACTGCCCGGCCGACCTGGGCGTGAGCTACCGGCTGAGCTTCGCGGCCGGCCGGGCCGGCTTCCAGGTGGTCACCATCTCGGCCGGTGGCTGCGGCCAGGTGACCGGGGCCGGGCCGGGCCGCCAGGCCAGCTCGGGTGCGTTCTGGGCCGGGCTGGCCCGGGCCATGGGCGACCCGCACCCGGGCCGTTCCGCCCTGGCGGGCACCAGCTAACCGGGCTGAGCGCCTCCGCTGGTAGGTTTCGCAGGGCCAGCAGCCGGCCAGGAAGGGCGCACATGACGTGGGTGCTATTCGACTACGGCGGCGTCATCTGCCAGCCGCAGCCCGAGCAGGACGTGGCCCGGCTGGCCCAGGCGGCCGGCTGTACCGTGGCTGAGCTGCTCACCCCGTACTGGGCCTACCGGCTGGCCTACGACCGGGCCGCGCTCGACGTGACCAGCTACTGGCAGCAGGTGGCGGCCGACCTGGGAGGCACGTTCAGCGGGCCGCAGATCGCCGAGCTGAGCAGGCTGGACGCCGGGTCCTGGCTGCATCTGCAGCCCGCCACGGTGGACCTGGTGGCCGGGCTGGCCGCAGCCGGGTGGCAGCTGGCCGTGCTGTCCAATGCCCCGGACGACACCGCGCAGGCCGTGCTGGGCCTGCCGGTGGCCGCGCACTTCGAGCACCTCATGTTCAGCTGCGACCTGAAGCTGGCCAAGCCGGATCCGGACTGCTTCCGCGCCGCGCTGGCCGTGCTCCAGGCCGAGCCGGCCGACGTCATCTTCCTGGACGACCGTCCGGACAACGTGGCCGCGGCCAGCACGCTGGGTATCCGGAGCGCCCAGTTCACCGGCGTCACCGCGGCCCGGGCCGACCTGGCCGGGTACGGCATCAGCGTGCCCTGATCCCTGGCCGGCCAGGCCCGCCAGGTCAGGGTTGACCCTGATCTTTCCCCCACTGAGACGACCCGCGCTGGCCGTTCAGGAAACCTTCAGCGTAGTGTCGTATACGTGTTGGCCAGTCTGGTGGCCGCTGTGGTGGCTGCCTTCTGTTACGGAATCGCCGCTGTCATGCAGGCCGTGGCGGTACGTGCGGCCAGCCGGCGTACGGCCAGCCGGAGCCAGTCGGCCAGCGCGCTCGGCGAGGTGGACCCGGGCCTGATCGTCCGGCTGCTCGGCCAGTGGCGCTTCCTGGTCAGCCTGGGCCTCGACATGCTCGGCTTCGTCGCCCAGCTGGCCGCGCTGCGGCGGCTGCCGCTGTTCGCCGTCCAGGCCATCGTGGCGGGCAACCTGGCCGTCACCGCGGTGCTCGCCGCCTGGCTGATCAAGGTCCAGCTGACCTGGCGGGAATGGGCGGCGGTGGCCGGCGTGGTGGTCGGCGTCGGCCTGCTCGGCCTGTCGGCCGGGGCCGAGGGGGCCAGCGCGGTCAGCGAGACGTTCAAGCTGGCGCTGCTCGTGGCCGTGGCCGGTGTCGCGGTGGCCGGGGTGGCCGCGTCCAGGCTCAGCAACCCGGCCCGCACCCTGGTGCTGGGCGCGGTGGCGGGTCTCGGCTACGGCGTGGTGGCGGTGGCCGCCCGGGTGCTGCCCGGGTTCTCGCTGAGCGAACTGGTCCGCGACCCGGCCGCCTACGCGCTGGCCGCGGCGGGCATCGTGTCGTTCATGCTGTACGCCACCGCGCTGGAAGGCGGCAGCGTCACGGTGGCGACGGCGGCGGTGGTGCTGGCCGAAACCGCGCCACCGGCCCTGATCGGCGTGCTGTTCCTGGGTGACCACACCAGGCCGGGGCTGACCGGGGTCGCGGTCCTGGCCTTCATCCTGGCCGTGGCGTGCGCCGTGCTGCTGGCCCGGTTCGGCGAAGCCGGTGATCACGACCGCGACCCGGAGCGCGACCGGCTGCGTTCCTCGGACGGGGAACCGAGCACATCGTCGGTGTGCTGATATTCTGAAGTTCCGTGGACCGGCGGGTTCTCCGCATCGCACCGACCACGGGAGCCTTCACTTGGCTGCGTCACCGTATGTATCACGGCAGGCACCACGGCACGCACCGACCAGGCACCTCTTTGTCACCGGGGGAGTTGCTTCCAGCCTCGGCAAGGGCCTGACTGCATCCAGCCTGGGCCGGCTGCTCAAGCTGCGTGGCCTGAACGTCACCATGCAGAAGCTCGATCCGTACCTGAACGTCGATCCGGGCACGATGAACCCCTTCCAGCACGGTGAGGTGTTCGTGACCGACGACGGGACGGAGACCGATCTCGACGTCGGGCACTATGAGCGGTTCCTGGACACCAGGCTGCGCGGCTCGGCCAACGTCACCACCGGGCAGATCTACTCCAGCGTCATCGCCAAGGAACGCCGCGGCGACTACCTGGGGGACACTGTCCAGGTCATCCCGCACATCACCAACGAGATCAAGTCCCGCATCATCGAGATGGGCGGCCCGGGCGTCGATGTGGTCATCACCGAGGTCGGCGGTACCGTCGGCGACATCGAGTCGCAGCCGTTCCTGGAGGCGATCCGGCAGATCCGGCACGAGATCGGCCGGGACCACTGCTTCTTCCTGCACGTCTCGCTGCTGCCCTACATCGGCCCGTCCGGGGAACTGAAGACCAAGCCAACCCAGCACTCGGTGGCCGCACTGCGCAGCATCGGCATCCAGCCGGACGCCATCGTGTGCCGCAGCGACCGGCCGATCAGCGACGGGCTCAAGCGGAAGATCAGCCTGATGTGCGACGTGGACGAGGAAGCGGTCGTTTCCGCGGTGGACGCCCCGTCCATCTACGACATCCCCAAGGTGCTGCACGCCGAGGGGCTGGACGCGTACGTGGTGCGGCGGCTCGGCCTGCCGTTCCGTGACGTGGACTGGAGCGACTGGGACGAGCTGCTGCGCCGGGTGCACCGGCCCGCGCACAGCGTCACCATCGCGCTGGTCGGCAAGTACGTCGACCTGCCCGATGCTTACCTTTCGCCCGCCGAGGCGCTGCGGGCCGGTGGCTTCGCCAACGACGCCCGGGTGAACATCCGGTGGGTGACCAGCGACGACTGCCAGACCCCGGAGGACGCGGCCCGGCAGCTGGCCGACGTGGACGGCATCCTGATCCCGGGCGGGTTCGGGGTGCGCGGCATCGAGGGCAAGGTCGGCGCGATCCGGTTCGCCCGGGAGAACGGCATCCCGCTGCTCGGCCTGTGCCTCGGCCTGCAGTGCCTGGCCATCGAGGTGGCCAGGGACGTGGCCGGCCTGGCCGACGCGAACAGTGCCGAGTTCGACCCGGACACCCCGCACCCGGTCATCGCCACCATGGCCGACCAGGAGGACGTGGTCGCCGGGGAGCGGGACATGGGCGGCACCATGCGGCTCGGGCTGTTCCCGGCCGTGCTGGCCGAGGGCTCCCTGGTGCGCGAGCTGTACGGCACGGACGTCGTGCAGGAACGGCACCGGCACCGGTATGAGGTGAACAACGCCTACCGGGGCGCCCTGGAGGAGGCCGGGCTGATCTGCTCGGGCCTGTCGCCGGATGGCCGCCTGGTCGAGTTCGTCGAGCTGCCGCGCGGCGAGCACCCGTTCTTCGTGGCCACTCAGGCCCATCCGGAGTTCCTGTCCCGGCCGACCCGCGCCCACCCGCTATTCGCCGGCTTGGTCGCCGCGGCGCGTGAGCGGGCCAGGTCGGTGAGCCGGGGCGAGCCGGCCGTCGGCCAGCCTGCCGCGGCCACCGCGTGACCGCGGCGGTGGACCGGTCCGGCCAGGTCCCACTGCGCGACGCGGCCCAGAGCTGGCCGGTGCTGTCCTCCGCCGAGCAGGCTCGCGGCCCGATCGTGACGCTGCGCAGCGACCAGGTGCGGATGCCGGACGGTGACGTGGTGCCACGGCAGGTGGTGCAGCATCCGGGCGCGGTAGCCGTGGTCGCCCTGAACGAGGCCGGCCAGGTGCTGCTGATCCGGCAGTACCGGCATCCGGTCGGCCGGCTGCTGTGGGAGGTCCCGGCCGGGCTGCGCGACGTCGCGGGCGAGCCGCTGCACGCCACCGCGGTCCGGGAACTGCTCGAGGAGACCGGCTATGCCGCGGCGGACTGGCACGTGCTGGTCGATTACTTCTCCTCGCCGGGGATCAGCACCGAGCGGATCCGGGTATTTCTGGCCCGTGAGCTGCGCCAGGTTCCGGACGAGGAGCGGAGCTACGTCGCATCCCACGAAGAGGCGCAGCTCGTGCTGCGCTGGGTGGACCTGGCCACCGCGGTAGACCGGTTCATGGTGGGTGACCTGCACAATGGCGTCACCGCGGTGGGTATCTTGTCCGCGTATGCCGCTCGGTGCGGCGGGTTCACGGGCCTCCGGCCCGCGGACGCGCCCGAGGACTGATTCAGCCAGTGGCGGCGGGTCCGGCAGGACTCGGCGCGCCCGGCAACGGGGCCGGGCGCAGGAGTTACGGAGAGAGGGCTTGCGGCCAATGAAGGTAGGTATTCCCAAGGAAGTCAAGAACCACGAGTACCGGGTGGCGATCACCCCGGCCGGCGTGCACGAACTGGTGCGCAACGGCCATCAGGTGGTCATCCAGGCCGAGGCCGGCACCGGATCGTCCATTCCCGACCAGGACTTCGTCGCGGCCGGCGCGGAGATCCTGCCCACCGCGGACGACGTGTGGCAGGCCGGTGAACTGATCCTCAAGGTGAAGGAACCGGTGGCCGAGGAGTACCAGCGGATGCGCAAGGGCCAGGTGCTGTTCACCTACCTGCACCTGGCCGCTTCGCGGCCGTGCACGGACGCGCTGCTCGACTCCGGGATCACCTCGATCGCGTACGAGACCGTGCAGCTCCCGGACGGGTCACTTCCGCTGCTCGCGCCCATGTCCGAGGTTGCGGGCCGGATGGCGCCCCAGGTCGGCGCGCATCACCTGCAGCGGGACGGAGGCGGGCGTGGCGTGCTGATGGGCGGGGTGTCCGGCGTGTACGCGGCCAAGGTCGTGGTACTCGGCGCTGGCGTCTCCGGCATGAACGCCGCCGCCATCGCGCTCGGCATGCAGGCCGAGGTGCTGCTGCTGGACAAGAACGTCGGCCGGCTGCGGTCGGCGGACGCGATCTACCAGGGGCACCTGCAGACGGTGGCGTCGAACACCTACGAGGTGGAGCGCGCGGTGATCGATGCAGACCTGGTCATCGGCGCGGTGCTGGTGCCCGGGGCCAAGGCGCCCACGCTGGTGACCAACGAGCTGGTGTCCCGGATGAAGCCCGGGTCAGTGCTGGTGGACATCTCGATCGACCAGGGTGGCTGCTTCGAGGATTCGCGCGCCACCACGCACGCCGAGCCCACTTACCGGGTGCACGACTCGGTGTTCTACTGCGTGGCCAACATGCCGGGCGCGGTGCCGCACACGTCCACCTACGCGCTGACCAATGTCACGCTGCCCTACGTGATCGAGCTGGCCAACCAGGGCTGGCGGGACGCGCTGCGCGGCGACCCGTCGCTCGCCCCGGGGCTGCACACTCACGAGGGGGTGCTGACCTGCCGGCCGGTCGCTGACGCGCATGGCCTGCCCGCCACGCCGGTGAGCGAGGTACTCAGCTGACCGCCCTGGCGGGCGCAGTCGACCGCTACCTGGACCACCTGACGGTTGAGCGTGGCCTGGCCGCGCACACGCTGCAGGCCTATCGCCGGGACCTGCAGCGTTACCAGGCCATGCTCGCCGCCCGGGGCCAGACCGTGATCGGCGAGGTGACCACGGACGACGTCGCGGCGTTCGTGGCCGGGCTGCGCCAGGGGGACGGCGAGCACTCCCCGCTGGCCGCCAGCTCAGCCGGGCGGGCCGTGGTCGCGGTGCGCGGCCTGCACGCGTTCGCCGTGGCCGAGGGGCTGGCCGGGACCGATCCGGCCTGCGCCGTGCACCCGCCCGCGTCGCCCCGCAAGCTGCCCCGGGCCATCGCGGTGCCGGACGTGGAGCGGCTGATCGAGGCCGCCGCCGCGGGCGGTGGCGACGGCTGGCTGCGCCCGCTGCGCGACCGCGCACTGCTGGAACTGCTGTACGGGACCGGCGCCCGGATCTCCGAGGCGGTCGGGCTCGACGTCGATGACCTCGGCTTCACCACCGTGCCGCCGGGTCATGGCCCGGACAGCCAGCCGCCGCCGGCCACGGTCCGGCTGTCCGGTAAGGGCGGCCGGGACCGGCTGGTGCCGGTGGGCCGGTACGCCCGGGAGGCGCTGGAGGGCTACCTGGTGCGCGGGCGCCCGGCGCTGGCCGCCGCGTCCCGCCGGGGGCTGGCCAGCCCGGCCGTGTTCCTCAACGCCCGCGGCGGGCGGCTCACCCGGCAGGGCGCGTGGGCGGTGCTCAAGGCGGCCGCGGCCCGGGCCGGCCTGGGCGGGGTGTCGCCGCATACGCTGCGGCACTCCTACGCCACCCACCTGCTGGACGGCGGGGCCGACGTGCGGGTGGTCCAGGAACTGCTCGGCCACGCCTCGGTCACCACCACGCAGATCTACACCATGGTCACGGTGGACAAGCTGCGCGAGGTGTACTCGGCCGCGCACCCGCGGGCCCTCGGCTAAGGCGCCCCGTCATCCCCGGTGATTAGCGGGGCGTACGGTGAGTCGGCTTGCCGGCCGGCCAGGCAGGGCCTAGTGTCCTGGTTCCAGCGGAGGCATTTTTGCCGAGTCCGCCGGGGAGGTGCGGCGCATGGCAGCAGGGACACACGTGATCGAGATGGAGCCCGGCATGATCGGGCCCACCGGCCGGCCGCTCCCGGCCTTTCCCGACCCGGAGCCCTTGCTCACCCACGGTCCGGCCCGCGTTGTCGCAGTCTGCAACCAGAAGGGCGGGGTTGGCAAGACCACCACCACGATCAACCTGGGCGCCGCCCTGGCCGAGCAGGGCCGCCGCGTCCTGCTCGTGGACTTCGACCCGCAGGGCGCGCTGTCGGTCGGCCTCGGCATCCAGCCGCACGAGCTGGAGTACACCGTCTACAACCTGCTCATGGAACGCGGCCTCGGCGCCGCCGACGTGGTGTTCAAGACCAGCATGAACGGTATGGACCTGCTGCCCAGCAACATCGACCTGTCCGGGGCCGAGGTCCAGCTGGTGCACGAGGTCGGCCGCGAGTTCGTGCTGGGCGGGGTGCTGCAGCCAGTGCTGCCCGAGTACGACGTGGTGCTCATCGACTGCCAGCCTTCGCTCGGCCTGCTCACCGTGAACGCGCTGGCCTGCGCGGCGGGCGTGCTGGTCCCGCTGGAGTGTGAGTACTTCGCCATGCGCGGGGTGGCGCTGCTGCTGGAAACCATCGACAAGGTGTCCACCCGGCTGAACCCGCGGCTGGGCATCGACGGGCTGCTGGCCACCATGTTCGACTCCCGGACGCTGCATTCCCGTGAGGTGCTGGCCGAGGTGGTGAAGGGGTTCGGCGACAAGGTGTTCCACACGGTGATCAACCGCACCGTGCGCTTCCCCGACGCCACCGTGGCCGGCGTGCCGATCACCAGCTTCGACCCCTCGTCCACCGGTGCGAACTCCTACCGGGAACTCGCCAAGGAAGTACTGGACCGGTGGCGGCGGGCGCAGTGACGGGAAACGGGTAGCGGGCGCCGGGCCCACCCGCCGCAGATCACCGGCTGCCCGCCCGCGGCCGGACTGCCCGGCCTGGAACGAGCCCGGCTCGCGCTGCGCGGCTGCGGCATTACTGTGGACCGTGGCAGGCTGGTCGCGGAGGCCATCGCTGTGCTGCTCGCCGATCTCGCTGCCGAGGGGGAGGCGGGCCTGCTGGCCGGCCGGCTGCGGGACACGACATGAGGCGGCGGATAACGGGGTGACGGGTGCGGTGACAGCCGAGCCAGGCGATGCGGCTGCGCAGGGCACCAGCCCGGCCGGGTTCGAGGTGCACCTCGATGTTTTCGAGGGTCCCTTCGACCTGCTGCTCGGCCTGATCTCCCGGCACAAGCTGGACATCACCGAGGTTGCGCTGTCCCAGGTGACCGATGAGTTCATCGCCTACATCCGGGCCCGGGCCGATGGCTGGGACCTGGATCAGGCCAGTTACTTCCTGCTCGTGGCGGCGACCCTGCTCGATCTCAAGGCAGCCCGGCTGCTGCCCAGTGGCGAGGTCGAGGACGAAGAGGACCTGGCCCTGCTGGAGGCCAGGGACCTGCTGTTCGCGCGGCTGCTGCAGTACCGCGCGTACAAGGAGGTCGCGGCGGTGTTCGCGGGCCGGATGTCGGTCCAGGGCCGCCGGTTCGCCCGCCGGGTGCCGATGGAGCCTCAGTTCGCCGAGCTGCTCCCGGAAGTGCTGCTCGGCCTCGGGCCGGCCGAGTTCGCGGCCATCGCGGCCCGCACGCTGGCCCCCCGCCCGGTGCCCGAGGTGTCCACCGCGCACCTGCACACACCGCAGACCACCGTCCGAGAGCAGGCGGCTATCCTGGCCAGCCAGCTGACCCGGCTGGGCCGGGCCACGTTCCGGCGGCTGGCCGCCGACTGCGCGGGGACCTACGAGGTGGTGGCCAGGTTCCTGGCTCTGCTCGAGCTGTACCGGGAAGGCAGTGTGAGCTTTGACCAGGTCACCCCGCTCGGTGAGCTGTACGTCACCTGGGTCACGGGTGAGCTGGCCGAGCCCGGCCCGGCCGGGGAAGGAAACGAGTGATCATGAGCGAGATCCCCGGCCCGGTGCCGGACGACGAGCAGCCGGTGCCGCCCGGGCCGGCCGGGGGGCCAGGCCCGCAGGACGTGGCCCCCGGCGACGCGCCCGGCGGGCCGGGGCTGCGGGCCAGCCTGGAGGCCATCCTGCTCGTGGTGGACGAGCCGGTGCCCGAGGTGGTCATCGCCCAGGTGCTGGAACGGCCGCGGGGCGAGGTAACTGCCGCGCTGCGCGAGCTGGCCGCGTCCTATGACGCGGAGGGGCGCGGCTTCGACCTCCGTGAGGTGGCGGGCGGCTGGCGGTTCTACACCCGGGCCGACTGCGCGCCGGTGGTGGAGCGGTTCGTCCGGGACGGGCAGGAGGTGCGGCTCACCCAGGCGGCGCTGGAGACGCTGGCCGTGGTGGCCTACCGGCAGCCGGTGAGCCGGGCCCGGGTGTCCGCGGTGCGCGGGGTCAACTGCGACGGCGTGCTGCGCACGCTCACGCTGCGCGGCCTGGTCGAGGAGGCCGGGACCGACGCCGAGACCGGGGCCATCCTCTACCGCACGACCGGGTACTTCCTGGAACGGCTCGGCCTGGCCGGCCTGGGGGAACTCCCGGAACTCGCCCCGTTCCTGCCCGAGCATGTCGAGGACGTTGAGGACACCGTCGATGAGCGCCACGGATGATGGTGCCGGCCCGGGGGGACGAAGCCCCGGAACCCCCCGGTCGCCGCTTCGCGCCGAGGACGGCGACGGCGATGTCCGCGACAGCCTGACCGACGTGCCGGGCGGGGTCCGGCTGCAGAAGGTGCTCGCCGCGGCCGGGGTGGGCAGTCGCCGGCACTGCGAGGAACTGATCGGCGCGGGCCGGGTGGAGGTGGACGGTGAGACGGTGCGCCGGTACGGTGCCCGGGTCGACCCGCAGCACCAGATCATCCGGGTCGACGGACGGCGCATCCCGGCCCGGCAGGACGTGGTCTACCTGGCGCTGAACAAGCCCGCCGGGGTGCTCACCACGATGTCGGACGACCGGGGACGGCCCACCATCGCCGACTACCTCGGCGGCCAGCCCGGGCGGCTGTATCACGTCGGGCGGCTCGACTACGACACCGAGGGCCTGATGCTGCTGATGAACGACGGGGAGCTGGCCCACCGGCTGGCCCACCCCAGCTACGGCGTGCCCAAGACCTACCTGGCCGACGTGCCCGGCCCGGTGTCCCGGGACACCGTCCGGCGGCTGCTCAGCGGCATCGAACTGGAAGACGGGGTGGCCAGTGCCGACCGGTTCCGGATCGTCGAGCGGGCCGGTACCCGGGCCCTGGTGGAGATCACCCTGCACGAGGGGCGCAAGCACATCGTGCGGCGGATGCTGGCCGAGGCCGGCCATCCGGTCGGCCGGCTGGTCCGCACCCACGTCGGCCCGGTCGCGCTGGGTTCGCTGCGGCCCGGTACCACCCGGCCGCTCAGCACCCGGGAAATAGGCGAGCTGTACTCGGCGGTTGGGCTGTAGCCTGAGGAACTCCCTGAGCTGACGGGACGAAGGAGCAGGCTGGTGGCGGTCCGGGCAATCCGCGGTGCGGTCCAGGTCGAGGCGAACGACCGGGAAGCCATCCTCGGGGGGACCACCGAGCTGGTCACCGAGGTGATGCAGCGTAACGCGCTGCACCCCGACGACGTGATCAGCGTGGTGTTCACCGGGACGCCTGACCTGACCGCGGAATTCCCGGCCCTGGCCGCACGGAAGATCGGGTTCCAGGACGTGCCGCTGCTGTGCACCACCGAGATCGCCGTCCCGCACGGCATGCCCCGGGTGGTCCGGCTGCTCATGCACGTGGAGACGGACCGGCCGCGGCCGGCCATCCAGCATGTCTACCTGCGCGGCGCGGCCGCGCTGCGGCTGGACATCGCCCAGTGAACGACAGCCCGGCCCCGGCCAGCGCGGTCATCATCGGGACCGGCCTGATCGGCACGTCGGTGGCGCTGGCGCTGCGGGCCCGCGGGGTCGCCGTCTGGCTAGCCGACCGGGACCTGGCGGCGGCCCGGCTGGCCGCCGACATCGGTGCCGGTGCGGTCCTGCCCTCCGGTGCGGCCCCGCCCGGCGGGCCGGCCGATATCGCGGTGGTGGCCGTGCCGCCGGCCGCGGTGGCGCCGGCGCTGCGCGACGCACAGGACCGCGGCCTGGCCCGCTGGTACACCGACGTGGCCAGCGTCAAGAGCCAGCCGCTGGACCAGGCCGCCGCCCTGGGCTGTGACCTGGCCTCGTTCGTGCCCGGGCACCCGCTGGCCGGCCGGGAGCGGTCCGGCCCGGCCGCGGCCCGGGCCGACCTGTTCCTCGGCCGTCCCTGGGTGGTCGGCCACGGAGCCGGCATCCCGGCCCGCGGGGTGGCCGCCGTCGAGGCACTGGCCCGGGCCTGTGGCGCGGAGCCGGTGCGGGCTGACCCCGCCGAGCACGACGCCTGGGTCGCGCTGGTGTCGCACGCCCCGCACGTGGTGTCCGCGGCGATGGCCGCCCGGCTCACCGAGGCGCAGGACGGCGCCCTGGCCCTGGCCGGGCCGGGGCTGCGCGACGTGACCCGGATCGCGGCAGGAGACACCCGGCTGTGGATGCAGATCCTGGCGGCCAACGCGGCCCCGGTCGCTGGTGTGCTGGCCGCGGTGGGCGCCGACCTGATAGCCGTGGCCGAGGAACTGGCCCAGGTGGCGGGCCACCGGCCACCCGGCACCGGGCCGGCGCCCGAGCTCAAGCTGCTGGCCGCGCTGCTGGACCAGGGCGGGGCGGGCGTGACCCGGCTGCCCGGCAAGCGCGGCGGCCCGGCCCGGGCCGATACTCAGGTCCAGGTGGTGATCCGCGACCAGCCGGGCGAGCTGGCCCGGCTGGTCCAGGCGGCCGGTGCGGCCGGGGTCAATATCGAGGACATCCGCATCGAGCACTCACCCGGGCTGCCGGTCGGTGTGGCCGAACTGACCGTCCGCCCCGAGGCGGCCGGGCCGCTGACCGAGGCACTTGCGGCTGATGGATGGCCCGTCCGCCGGTAGCATCGCCTGCGTGACCGACTGCCTCATCATCGCCGTGGACGGCCCGGCCGGGTCCGGCAAATCCACCGCCGCCCGCGGCGTGGCCACCAACCTCGGGCTCCGCTACCTGGACACCGGGGCCATGTACCGCGCGCTGACCTGGTGGATGCTGCAGCATGGGGTCGCGGTCAGCGACGCCGGGGCGGTGGCCGGGCTGGCCGGCCAGCCGGTGCTGGAGGTGGGCACCGACCCGGGGCAGCCGTGGATCACGGTGGACGGCGCCGACGTGACCGGGCTGATCCGGACCCGGCAGGTGTCCAACGCGGTCAGTGCGGTGGCGTCGGTGCCGGCCGTCCGGGCCCGGCTGGTCGCGATGCAGCAGGCCATCATCGCGCAGACCTGCACGGCCGGGCTGGGGATCGTGGCTGAAGGCCGGGATATCGGCACGGTTGTGGCGCCGGGCGCACCCGTCAAGGTGTTCCTGACGGCCAGCGAGACAGCCCGGGCTGAGCGGCGCAGCGCGGACCTGGCCGCCGACCCGGGCGCCACGCCGGCCGTAACCCAGGCCGAGCAGCAGCGCCGGGATCGCGCCGACGCGCCGCAGACGGCCCGGGCGGCCGACGCGGTGCAGATCGACTCGACCGCCCTGGACCCGGCCGGGGTGGTCAGCGCGATCACCGGTCTGGCCCGGCAGCAGGCCTGGGCGGCCTGGTCGAGATGACCGAGTGGGCAGCCGGGGCGGGCGACCGGACCGCGCCGGAGGACCTGGACGTCCCGGTGGTGGCCGTGGTCGGCCGGCCTAACGTGGGCAAGTCGACGCTGGTCAACCGGATCCTCGGCAGCCGGCAAGCAGTGGTCCAGGACGTCCCGGGGGTGACCAGGGACCGGGTGGCCTACGACGCCACCTGGCGCGGCCGGGTGTTCACCCTGGTGGACACCGGCGGCTGGGAGCCGTTCCCGGGTACCGAGGAGGGCCAGCCCAGCCGGGCGCTGGCCGAGCAGGTCACGGCCCAGGCCCAGATCGCGGTGGACGCCGCGGACGCGGTGCTGTTCGTGGTCGACGCGGTGGTCGGGGTGACCGACGCAGACGACGCCGTGGCCGCGGTGCTCCGCCGGTCCGGGAAGCCGGTGGTCCTCGCGGCCAACAAGGTGGACAGTGAGGTCGCCGAGCCGGCCGCGACCGCGCTGTGGTCGCTGGGCCTCGGTGAGCCGCTGCCGGTCAGCGCGCTGCACGGCCGGGGCAGCGGCGACCTGCTGGACTTGGTGCTGGACGCACTGCCCAAGGCACCGCGCGAGCTCATCGGCGCCGAGGGCGGGCCGCGCCGGGTCGCGCTCGTCGGGCGCCCCAACGTGGGCAAGTCCAGCCTGCTGAACAAGCTGGCCGGGCAGACCCGGGTGCTGGTCGACGCGGTAGCCGGGACGACCCGGGACCCGGTCGACGAGCTGATCGAGCTGGGCGGCACCACCTGGCGGTTCGTGGACACGGCCGGCGTCCGGCGGCGGGCCAGCCACAGCCAGGGCGCGGACTTCTACGCGGCGCTGCGCACCACCGGGGCGCTGGAACGGGCCGAGGTGGCCGTGGTGCTGGTGGACGCCAGCGAGCCGCTCACCGAGCAGGACCTGCGCATCGTGTCCATGGTGATCGACGCGGGACGCGCGCTGGTCATTGCGTACAACAAGTGGGACCTGGTGGACACCGGCCGGCGGGCCCAGCTGGACCGGGAGATCGACCGCCAGCTGCACACCGCGCGCTGGGCGCCGCGGGTCAACCTCTCGGCCAGGACCGGGCGGCACGTGGACAGGCTGGTCCCCGCCCTCGAGCTGGCCCTGGACAGCTGGGACACCAGGGTGCCCACCGGCCGGCTGAACGCATGGCTCACCGAGGTCGTCGCGGCCACCCCGCCACCGTCCCGTGGTGGCCGGCAGCCCAAGATTCTGTTCGCTACCCAGGCCGGTATCCGGCCGCCGCACATCGTGCTGTTCAGCACGGGCTTCCTGGAGGCCGGCTACCGGCGGTTCATCGAACGGCGGCTGCGCGAGGAGTTCGGCTTCGAGGGCAGCCCGCTCCGGGTGTCGCTGCGGCTCCGGGACCGCCGGGCCGCGCGCCGCGGCGGACGGGCCGGCCAGCAGCGCTGAGCCGGGCTGAACCGGCCGCCCTCCCCCGGGGGCCGCGCGACTGCGCATTCGGGGAGGGCGGCCGGTGGCTCAGCAGGTGAGGCGGAACCACACCGTGGTGCCGACCCGGTCCCGGACGTAGCCCCAGCTGCTCGCGAGCTGGTCGACCAGGAACAGGCCATGCCCGTCCGGGGCCAGCACCGCACCCTTGACGACCGGGGTACTGGATGCGGACCCGTGGTCGATGACCTCGACCCGTACCGCGCCGGTGAGCCGGAGCACCACCACGGTGACCGTGCCGCCCGGCCGCCCCGATGCGGTATGCAGGATGGCGTTGGCCACGAGCTCGGAGCACAGTAAAACGGCGGCGTCGCAGCACGGGTGCCCAGGGCCGAGCGTCTTGGCCACGAACGCCCGGGCCTCGGCTACGTTCCTGGTCTGGCCGGGCAGGGTGAGGCTGCCAGCCGTCACCGGGGTGGTGTGAGCCGGGGAGGCCGGCCCGCCGGCCCCCGCGGCCAGCGCTCCGCGCCGGGCGGCGCTGCCGCCGCGGCTGACCGCGGGGGTGATGGCTGCCATCTCTGCTGGGCTCCTTCCGGGCCTGGCCACGCGCGCAGAAGGCCATGCTCCCTGCCGTGTTCCCCGCAGGGCCCCCCATAGCGCCGGTACCCGGGTGTCTCAGTCCGCTTAGTAGCGGGTCAGATACCGTCTGTCAGGTCCATGATGGGGTGGGCGTGCACCTCATGCAAGTGCGTAGCACAAATATGAGGTACGAAATTTCAGATGAGATCTCACCCCCTTCGCAAGTCCAGTATCGTTACTTCCCATACCGCAGACTGCGGTAGCGGCTGCCCTGAGATCTGGGCCGCGCCCCCAGTTCTGCCTGTGGGGAGGGGAGGCACTCGTGTCGGTCGGTCCCACGGTCCGGCGGCGCCGGCTCGGGTCGGAGTTAAGGCGGCTGCGCGAGGCGCATTCCTTCAAGCTTGAAGAGGCGGCCGACAAGCTGGGCCTGGCCGCATCGACCCTGTCCCGCATCGAGACCGGGAAGGCGCCGACCAGGACCGCCTACCTGGCCACCATGTTCGAGATGTACGACGTGGACGACCCGGGCCAGCGCCAGGTGCTCACCGAGATGGCCCGGGAGGGCCACCGCAAGGGCTGGTGGGCCGTCTACGACGACGTGCTGCCGACCGGATTCGACGTCTATGTCGGGCTGGAGGCCGAGGCGGCCGCGCTGCGCGTGTTCGAGGACCAGGTGGTGCATGGCCTGCTGCAGACCGAGGCCTACGCCCGGACCGTGATGACCTCGGTGCGGCGGCGGCAGCACCCCCGGCAGATCGAGCGGGCGGTGGAGCTGCGGATGGAGCGCCAGCGGGTGTTCACCCGCGAGCACCCGGTGAAGCTGTGGTGCATTCTCAACGAGCCGGTGATCTCCCGGATGATCGGCGGCCCGGAGGTCATGCGCGGCCAGCTGGCCCATCTGCTCGAGGCGGCCGAGTGGCCTAACGTGACGCTCCAGGTACTGCGGCTCTCCAGCGGGGTGCACCCGGCGCTGAACGGGCCGTTCTGCATCCTCGAGTTTCCCGAGCGCGGCGATCCGGATGTGGTGTACACGGAAGGCGTCGCCGGACATGCGTATCTGGAAAGAGAATCCGACGTGCGCACCTGCGCCGAGGTTTTTGACCTGCTCCGGGCGGCTGCCCTGTCTCCCGCCGATACTGTTAAATTGATAGCCAGAATGGCCGGCGACTCCGGTGGGCCAGAACTCCTGGGCTAGGTGATCCTGCTAACCGCACAGAAGGGACACAGCGATGACCCCCGATTTCACCAATGCGCGCTGGTTCAAGAGCAGCGCCTCCAGCGTCACGGGCTGCGTCGAAGTAGCACACCTGCCTAATGGCTTGGTCGCGCTGCGCGACTCGAAAGACATCAGCAAGACGCCGCATGTCTTCAACCGCCGTGAGTGGACGGCGTTCCTGGCCGGGGTGCGGAACGGCGAGTTCGACCTGCCGGTCCGCTAGGGGTGGGCCACCACCGGTGCCCGGCCCTGGCCGGCCGGGCACCGGGCGGCGGGATCAGCCAGGCGGGGGCGTTAGGCAGAAGATGGCCGGTGCGCGGCCGGGATGACATCGCCGTGGCAGGCCGCGCTGATGAAGGCGTCCCATTCGGCCGCCGTGAAGATCAGCGCCGGCCCGTCCGGGTGCCGCGAGTTGCGCACCGCGACGCCGCCGCCGGCCAGGAACGCCACCTCCACGCAGTTCCCCCCGGTCGGGCCGCTGTGCCTGCTCTTCACCCAGATGTCACCGGCCGGCTGGGTGGCCGCCCGGCTGCTGTGGCTGCTGCTCATCTCGTCCCCTCCACGTCCATCATGATGCCGCGGAGGATACCGGGTGAGTCGGCGGGCGGGGCGCTTACCAGGCTCAGCCGCTCCAGGGCCAGCAGGTACAGCTCCACCTCGGCCCGCTTGTCAATGTAGGTGGCGCTGGTCAGCTGCTCGGCGTAGACCATGTCGGGCAGCCCGGGGTCGGCGAAGCGCAGGATGCTGAACGAGCCAGGCGCGGCGTGGCTCACCGCGGGAAACGGGGTGATCTGCAACGTCAGCCACGGCCGGGCGCAGGCCTCCCGGAGATAGTCGAGCTGACGGCAGAGTACGGCTGGGCCGCCAACCGGCCGGCGCAGCACGACCTCGTCGATGATGGCCCACAGCCGGGTGCCGCCCGAGGCGAAGTGCCGCTGGCGGTCCTTGCGCAACACGACCAGCCGCTCCGCCTCGTCCAGCGAGAATTCGCCGAGCGCCAGCACGGCCGCCGCGTATTCTTCGGTCTGCAGCAGCCCGGGCACGAACTGCGCGTCGTAGCTGCGGATTGACTGGGCCGATTCTTCCAGCCCGATGTAGGCCTGAAACCAGGGTGGCAGCACGTCGTGATACCGGTGCCACCAGCCCGGCTGATTGGCCCGGCTGGCCAGGGTGAGCAATTGCTCGCGTTCGGCCTTGTCGGTTATGCCGTACAGCGTGAGCAGGTCGGCGATGTCAATCTCGCGGACGGCATTCCGGCCCAGCTCTATCCGGCTGATCTTGGATTCCGATCCGCGGATGGCCTGCGCCGCCTCATGCGCGCTGATTCCCCGGCTTTCGCGCAGACGGCGCAGCTGGGCCCCGAGCAGCAGCCGCAGCACCGTCGGGCCGCCGACCGCGTCTGCCATCGACCCACTCCTCTCGGGAGAGCACACCGGGCAGTACGCACCGCCGGTGGCCGGGAGCACACCCGCTCGGCCGGCCTTACCCGGCGCCGGGGCTGCCTATCAGGAGGGGAAAGTGCGCCGCGGAGCCGCCCATTTCAGCGGCTTTTGGGATTGTATCGCCTGGGCCATTGCCAGGCACCCCCAGCGCGCAGCCGGCCTGGCGGCCGCGGATAGCATCCTGGCCAGGGCCGTCTCCGGTGAAGGCAGGGTCATGCGCTACAGGTCGGTGGGTAACAGCGGGCTGCTCGTCTCGGTGGCCGGGCTGGGCTGTAACAACTTCGGCGGCCGGATCGACCTGCAGCAGACCAGGGCCGTGGTAGACGCGGCCATCGACGCGGGCATCACGTTGTTCGACACGGCAGACATCTACCGCAACGGCGGCGGATCCGAGGAGATGCTCGGTGAGGTGCTGGGCCACCGCCGGGACCAGATCGTGCTGGCCACCAAGTTCGGCCATCAGAAGGTGGACCTGGGCTACGGGCCGGCCGCCGGGGCCAAGGGCGGCCGCGGTTACATCCGCCGCGCCGTGGCGGCCTCGCTGCGCCGCCTGCGCACCGACTACGTGGACCTCTACCAGCTGCACACCCCGGACCCGGCCACGCCAGTCGAGGAAACCCTGGACGCGCTGGGTGAGCTGGTCGCCGAGGGCAAGGTGCGGTACCTGGGCCATTCCAACCTGTCCGGCTGGCAGACCGCTGACGCCGCGCACGTGGCCCGGCAGACCGGGCGTCAGCCGTTCGTCTCCGCGCAGAACGCCTGGTCCCTGCTGGACCGGCAGGCCGAAGCGGAGCTGGTGCCCGCCGCCCGGCATTTCGGGCTCGGCGTGCTGCCGTACTACCCGCTGGCCAACGGCCTGCTCACCGGCAAGGTCCGGCGCGGCCAGCCGCCCGCCCCGGGCACCCGGCTGGCCAGCCGTCCTGGTTACATCACCGGTGACAAGCTGGACCGGGTGGAGGCGCTGAGCGGCTGGGCCGCCGAGCATGGGGTCAGCCTGCTCGACGTGGCCGTCGGCGGGCTGGCCGCGCAGCCCGGCTGCGCCTCGGTGATCGCCGGGGCCACGTCCGCGGACCAGGTCAAGGCGAACGCCGCCGCCGCGGACTGGATCCCGTCCGCGGCCGAGCTGGCTGACCTGGACACCATCGTCCCGCCCCCGGATGGCGCGGGCTGACGCCGGCCGGGTGGGCCGGGCCGGTCAGTTCCGGGCCACGGCCTTGCTGTACAGCGCGCGCACCGACCGGCCGAACCGGGCCGAATAGGACACTGACGGCGTGTCCCCGCCCTGCTGGTACCCGCCGATCACGCCGATGACCGCGCCCAGGCCGGTGGCCGGGTGCACGTTGGCCAGGAATGGGCCGCCGCTGGTCCCGTCGGTGTACCCGCCGCAGTCGAACTCGAGCTGGTGCGGGCCGAACGCCCGGGTGGCGGATGTGCAGCTGATGGGCCGCTGACGGCCGTCCGGATAGCCGATCACCCGGACCTTCCGCACCGGCGGCCAGCCGGTGCCCAGCTTCTCGCCGCCGGTCAGGCCCTGGATGCTGGTCGTGTCACCGGGCTGGGACACGACCAGGAACGCGAAGTCGTTGTCCGGGTTCTGTGACGAGGCCCAGGCCCGGTCCACGAACACCTGGGTCACCGTCCAGGCGCCGAACGGCTGCTGGCCGCGGTGGTATTCCGGCACGAAGTCCACGCCGCCCGGCCGCCAGCCCTGCATGCAGTGCGCCGCGGTGATGACCAGGTCCCCGGCCGGGCTGTCCACCACGCTGCCGCTGCAGAAGTGCTGGCCCAGGTGACCGGAGCTGGTTTTGAACAGGGCGCCAACGGCCGGGGTGCCGTTGTAGAGCCGGCCGTGCATCAGCGCCGGCGGCACGACCGGTGCCTTGCGGGGCAGCGATTTCACCGCGGCGGCGAGCCGGATGGCCAGCCGTCCGGCGCCCAGCGCGCCCGGCGTCGCGGCCACCACCCCGGCCAGGGCCACGGTGGCCAGACCGGCACCCCACACGGCCCGTCTGGACGCCAGGACCCGTCCGGTGCGCACAATCCTCTTGCCATGTCGCCGCATCCATCCTCCTGCCTGGGCACTCCGGGGGTGGACCCAGCGATCGTGACCTGTTCTTAACATTGTGCGGGCAGGCCGCGTACAGGGCCAGACCGGGTGGCCGGGAAGTTGCTGAGAGCCTGCTGTGACTGGGCTGGCTGGCGGTCCAGCGGCGGCCGGGACGGATGGCCGGCCCGGTATTCCGGGCGGCCGGGCGGGCGAGGACAATGCCTTCTGGTGAGCGCCGCTCAGCGTAGGATCGCCCCAGTGTGATTTGCGCTGATCCGGCGCGGTGTCACCCTCTGGGACCGGGAGTGGCAGCCATCGGTCAACCGGGGTGAATAAAGGAGTCAAGTGGTATGTCCGGGATGGGTTCTCCCCTCCAGCTGACAAACCCCACGGTGGTCGCGGCGTTCCGGTCCGCGCTGATCCACCAGGGCATCATCGCCCTGCTCATCTTCTTCCTGCTCGCCATGCTGTGGGTCAGCGTGCGGGAGTGGGTTCCCGCGTCCCGGCTCAGGCCGGGGCCAGCGCCGGCCAGCCTGCTGGCCGCCGAGCCGACCGCCCGCCGGGTGATCCGGATCGGCTTTGGCGTGCTGTGGCTGCTGGACGGCGTGCTGCAGATGCAGCCGGCCATGCCGCTTGGGCTGCCGTCCAGCGTGACCCAGCCGACCGCCGCGGGCGCGCCCGGCTGGGTGCGGGGCCTGGTCGACTGGGCGGCTAAGGGCTGGGCGTACCACCCAGTCAACGCGGCCGCGGCCGCGGTCTGGATCCAGATCGGCATCGGCATCTGGCTGCTAACCGCGGCCCGCGGCCGGTGGTCCCAGCTCGGCGGGCTGGCCAGCGTGGGCTGGGGCCTGCTGGTCTGGATCTTCGGTGAAGCGTTCGGCGGCATCTTCTCGCCCGGGCTCAGCTGGCTGTTCGGCGCTCCCGGGGCGGCCCTGCTGTACGTGGTGGCCGGGGCGCTGATCGCGCTGCCCGACCGGGCCTGGCTCGGCGACCGGCTGGGCCGTGGCGTGCTGGCCGGAACGGGCACGTTCCTGGCCGGGATGGCGGTGCTCCAGGCGTGGCCGGGCCGTGGCTTCTGGCCGGGCACGGTGGGCCGCCAGCCGGGCAGCCTGACCAGCATGGTCCGGGACATGTCGCAGACCTCGCAGCCCGGCTTCCTAGCCGGCTGGGTGCGCGGGTTCGCGTCGTTCACCGCCGCCCATGGTTTCCTGGTCAACCTGGTGGTGGTGGCCGCCCTCGCGGTCACCGGGGCCGCCCTGATCGGCGGGGCGCTGGTCAGCCGGTGGCGGCCGGTGCTGCGCCCGGCCATCGGGCTGCTGCTCGTGCTGTCGGTGGCGGTCTGGGTGCTGGTCCAGGACATGGGCGTCTTCGGCGGCCTGGGCACCGACCCGAACAGCATGATCCCGTTTGCGCTCCTCGCGGTGGGCGGGTTCCTGGCCGTGGCGCACGCGCCCGCGGCGGCGGCTGCGCCCGCGGCGGCAGCTGCGCCCGCGGCGGCGGAGGCGGCGGCTTCCGGCGCCCCGGCCCGCTGGCGGGACCGGCTCCGCCCCGGCCCGCTGGCCCGCGCGCTGGGCACCGCGAGCCCGCGGACGGTAGCGGCCGCGGGCGCGCTCGGCGTCGCCATCATCGGCGTGGTGCCGATGATGGCCGCGTCGGCCAGCACCACCGCGTCGCCCATCATCGCGCAGGCGCTGGACGGGTCGAACGCCCCGCTGAACTTCCGGGCCCCCGCGTTCCAGCTGACCAACCAGGACGGCAGGCAGGTCAGCCTGGCCAGCCTGCGCGGCAAGGTGGTGCTGCTCACGTTCCTCGACCCGGTGTGCACGTCCGACTGCCCGCTGATCGCGCAGGAGTTCCGCCAGGCCGACCAGTTGCTCCGCGGGCAGCAGCGGCAGGTGGAAATGGTCGCGGTAGTGGCCAACCCGGTGTACCACGCGGTCAGCTACACCCAGGCCTTCGACCAGCAGGAGCACATGAACACGCTGCCCAACTGGGACTACCTGACCGGCAGCGTGGCCCAGCTGCGGAAGGTGTGGGCGCAGTACGGCATCGCCGCGCAGATCCTGCCGGCCGGCGGGATGATCGGGCACAGCGATATCGCCTACGTCATCGACCGGGCGGGGCGCACCCGCACCGAGCTGAACTTCGACCCCGGCCCGGGGACGACCAGTTCGCAGGCCTCGTTCGCAAGTGAGCTGTTCACCGCGGCCCAGCAGAACCTGGGCGCCTCATGACCGCTCGGCGCAGGCCGGCCACGGCCGCGACCGCGGAGCTGGTGCCCGCGGTGCCGATGACCGTGGTGCTGATGACCGTGGTGCTGATGACCGTGGCGCTGGCCGGCTGCGGCAGCACCCGGGCCAGCGGCGCCCCGCGGCCTGTCCCGCCCGCCGCCCCGTCCCTGGCCACCTCGGCCGGCTACCCGGGCGGGACCTGGGCGGTGCTGGTCATGGGCGGGTCGGCCGCCCAGCACGACGACTTCTGGCAGGTGTTCGTCCGGCCGGCCGGGAAGCACGCCGCCTGGCGGCTGGCCACCCCGCTCGGGGCGGCCAGCAACGGCGGCATCGCGGTCGCCGCCACCGGCGGCCCGTCCCTGGTGGCGGCGATGCTGCCCAGCCAGGACCTGCGCTTCTCCCCGCTGTCCCGGAGCGCCGACAACGGCGCCAAGTGGGCCCAGGCCGGGCTGCTCGACGCGCCGCTGGCCGCTGGGCCCAGCGCGCTGGCCGGCTCGCCCAGTGGCGGGCTGATCGCGCTGACCCGGGCCGGCGCGGCCGAGGTCGCCGCGCACCCCGGCGGCTCGTGGACCAGGCTGGCCACCGAGCACTCGGTGGCCACTTCGGCGCCCGCCCGGAGCTGCGGGCTGACCGCCCTCAGCTCGGCCGGGTACAGCTCGTCGGGGGCCGCGCTGCTGGCCGGCAGCTGCTCCCGGGGCAGCCGCGCGGGCATCTTCGTGCACGGGCCGGGCGGTGGCTGGCTGGCCGCCGGGCCGGCCCTGCCCCCGGCGCTGGCCGGCCGGCCGGCCAGCGTGCTCCAGCTGGCCCGGGCCGGCCCCGCGGACGTGGCCCTGCTCGAGGTGGGTACCGGGCGGTCAGCCAGCCTGCTCGGCGCCTGGTCCAGTGCTGAGGGCAGCCGCTGGCAGCTGTCCGCGCCGTACCCGCTGAACGGGGCGGCGCCCCGGTCGGCCGCGGTGGCTGGCCGCGCGCTCGGGGTGCTGCTGAACAGTGGCCGCGCGGTCACGGTGACCGGCCCAGGGACGTCCTGGCAGGTGCTCCCCGCGCTGCCGGCCGGCGCCGCGGCCCTGTCGGCAGGGTCGGCCACCCTGGCGGCCGCGCCAGACGGCGGGTTCCAGCTGCTGGCCGGCCGGGGCGCCCGGCTGTCGGTCTGGTCCGCGGGATCGGCTGGCTGGGCGCGGTCCCAGGTCATCAACGTCGCCATCCCCTACGGCTCGTCGGGGTGAATGGAGCGCCGTGAGCTACCTCATCGATCACTGGTCGTTCGACCCGTTCCTGATCCTGGTCCTGGTCCTGGTGGCCTGGCACGAGGTGGGCCTGGCCCGGCTGGCCCGGCGGTCCCGCCCCGAGCGGACCCGGCAGCGCCGCCTCCGCTCGCTGTTCTTCTACAGCGGGCTGGCCGTGCTGCTCATCGCGGTCGAGTCGCCCATCGACTACTGGTCGGACTACTACTTCTTTGTGCACATGATGCAGCACCTGCTGCTTATGTTCGCCGCGCCCACCCTGGTCGTGGCGGGCGCGCCGTGGCAGCCGCTGCTGGACGGCCTGCCCGGGCGGCTGGGCCGCAGTGCCACGGCCACCGCGCTGCGCGGTAACTGGACCCGCCCGCTGCGGGCGGTGACCGGCTTCCTGCTCCGGCCCTGGGTGTCGGTCTTCACGTTCAGCTTCGTGATGGTGTTCTGGCACATCCCGGCGCTGTACGACCTGGCGGAGGAAAACCAGCTGGTGCACATCTGGCTGATGCACGCCAGCTTCTTCCTGGCCGGGGTGCTGTTCTGGCTGCAGTTCATCCCGTCGCCGCCGTTCCGGCGCCGGATGCCGCTGGTCTCCCAGGCCGCCGCGCTGGTGCTGACCAACGTGATCATGTGGGTGCTGGCCATGTCGATGAGCATCTTCTCCCAGCACGCCTGGTACTCGGTGTACAACCACCACCTGCCCGGCATCACCCTGCCGCCGTTCGCCGACCAGGAGATCGGTGCGGCCGTCCTCTGGGTGTGTGGCGACTTCTGGGCCATCCCGTCGCTGATCTACGTGATGCGCTGCCTGATCAGCGAGGACGGCAGCGTGGTGGCCGCGGTCGAGCAGATCCTGCACCGTGGCTCAGCCAACCGGGGCTGGGCGTCGGGCCGGAACCCGATTGGCTCCAGCCCCCCGCTGCCCCCGTCCACCGAGCCCTGAGCGGCTCCCCGGTCCCCGGCTGCCGGTTCCCGGGCTCAGCCGCCGTGCTTCTCCAGGTAGTCCAGGTACAGCGGGCGCAGCGCGTCGGCGACGTCAGCCGGCTCGGGGCCCAGCGCATCGTCGATCATCGCGGACAGCTGGGTGACGTCGGCCGCCGTGTGATCGACATGCCCGGCCACGGCCTCGCCCTCCGGGATCTCGCGGAGCAGCCGCCAGAGGAACCCGACGTCCAGGTGATGCACGGCCCGGTGGACCGCCCGGTCGTGCAGTTCCTGGGAAGAGAGGGATTCGAGGGTCGCCCGGTCAGTCATGGCACGAACCCTACCCTGGCCGCACGGCCAGCCCGGCCTGGCCTGGCGCCGCAGCCGCGGTCACGTCCTGGCCGGCTCGCCCGGGCTGGCCAGGGTGCCGCCCCGGACTCCCGGTTGCTTTTAGTAGCTAATTGACTACAATAAGTCACTAGCTTCCGGGTGGTGCACCGTCTCCTCCGCTCCGGGTGCTGAGCCGTACCTAGCTGCACATACCGATGTGACCTCAGGCGGCCGATCGAGGACAGCAGGCTCGCGGCGGGGCGCGGTCACGGCGAGCCTGGGCCAGGCCAGGACATGGCCCGGTTCGGGTACCTCCCGGGCGCGCTATCAACGCACCGACCCGTGACTTGCCCGGTCGGCCGGAGAGTGTGATTCCTGTGCGTATTCTGATATTCCATGGCTATTCCCTGAGCGGCTCAGGCAGCAATGTCTACATCGCCAGGCTGACCCGGCGCCTGGTCCGCCAGGGTCACGACGTGCAACTGTTCTGCTAGGAAAGAAATCCGGCCGAATTCGCTTTCGTCAATGCGGTTGGCCGGTGGCGTGACGGCCGGCTGTGTATTCAGGGAGCGCGCGGGCCGGGCTGCTGCACGGCGTACCTGCCTGATATCGGCGGCCTGCTGCCGGTCTACGTGACCGGGTATTTCCCCGGCTACCGGGCCCGGCCGTTCCCGCAATTGACCGATGCTCAGCTCGCGGAGTATGTGGCGGCGAACACGGCCGCCATCCGCGATGTGATCAGCTGGGCCGAGCCGGATTATGCGCTGGCCAACCACCTGGTGATGGGGCCGGCCATCCTGGCCCGCACGCTGCCCGGCCGAGTGCCGTACGCGGTCCGGGTGCACCGCTCGGCGCTGGAAGAGACCGTTATGCCGCACGTCTGGCGATTCGGCGGCTACGCCCGTCAGGGCCTGGCCCGGGCCCACGTGGTGCTGGTCGGCTCCGGCCACGCGGCGGAAGAACTCTGGGAGGTCATGCGCCAGCCCGACCTGCCCGACCTGCCCGGCTGCTCCCCCCGGGCGCCGAATTCGCAGCACACCGTGTTTGCCCACCAGGAAATCGGGGGGATGGAGGCTTATTCACGCGAGTCGGTAGAAATGCAGTCCGACAACGGCTGATATAGTGGTTTCGAATGTATTGAGCGGGCGGCGGTAGTCGGTGTGCATGACCCTCCATGTTTTGAAGTTCGCGATGAC
>Ga0335078_10001671_pt1 | contig 33458 bp, 32 predicted proteins | sample Lox_Sample_32_FD_206711 | JGI IMG/M metagenome (GOLD analysis project Ga0335078, IMG submission 206711) | Soil microbial communities from Loxahatchee National Wildlife Refuge, Florida, United States - Lox_Sample_3.2 | ecosystem: Environmental > Terrestrial > Soil > Wetlands | place: USA...
ACGGTCGAAGATGTTACTACAGATTGCAAGCAGCGTAATCAGGGAAAATGCGGTAATTTGTAAATTTTGCCACTCCCTGGCGGCTTCCGTTCCTTTTGCCTGTATGGCTGTGATCTACATCGCAGACGCGGAGCTCTAGCCGTCATAAACTCAACTTGCTATGACCGCACCTAAGAGTGTTAATAAAGTAAACAAGCTCTTCCCCAGCCAGGACCGGGCTCACGATGTTCTTCGCTCCGAGGCCCACCCCTTAGATCCGATTTTCGTTCCCCACAGTGTTGCGGTGATTGGCGCAAGTGAAAGACAGGGCAGCGTCGGCCGCGCTGTTCTCTGGAGTCTCGTCAGCAGTCCTTTCGGCGGCACTGTCTACCCAGTGAATGAAAAGCGCCCCAGTGTCCTCGGGATCAAGGCCTATCGCCGAGTCGCAGATATTCCCGAGCGTGTCGATTTGGCCGTGGTCGTGACGCCTGCAACTACGGTTCCTGCCGTCATCGGAGAATGTGTCGAAGCTGGTGTCCGGGGACTTATTGTCATTTCGGCTGGCTTCAAGGAACACGGCGAACAAGGCAAGGAATTAGAACGGCAGATCATGGAACGCCTGCGCGGCACCGGCATTCGCCTCATCGGGCCCAATTGTCTTGGCGTCATGAATCCAATCGGCGGACTCAACGCCACTTTCGCTTCCAACATGGCGCGCTCCGGCAACGTTGCGTTTATCAGTCAAAGCGGTGCGCTCTGCACCGCCGTGCTCGACTGGTGCCAGAAGGAGATGGTTGGCTTCAGCGCCTTCGTTTCGGTTGGATCGATGCTCGACGTAGGTTGGGGCGACCTGATCGACTATCTCGGCAATGATCCCCGCACCCATTCCATCGTCATGTACATGGAATCAGTTGGCGATGCACGCTCGTTCCTCTCGGCCGCTCGCGAAGTCTCTCTCACCAAGCCGATCATCGTGATCAAAGCCGGCCGAACGCAAGCCGCAGCCCATGCTGCCGCCTCTCATACCGGGGCTTTGACCGGCAGCGACGAAGTGCTTGAGGCCGCTTTTCGCCGATGCGGTGTGCTGCGTGTCAGCACCATCGCCGAACTCTTCTACATGGCCGAAGTCCTTGCCAAGCAGCCGCGCCCGCGCGGACCGCGCCTCGTTGTTGTTACGAACGCCGGCGGTCCCGGCGTGCTGGCGGCCGATTCGGTCATCACCAATGGCGGCCAATTGCCTCAGCTCAGCGAAAAATCCATGTCTCAGCTCAATGAGCTACTGCCGCCTCACTGGAGCCACAACAATCCCGTCGATATTCTCGGCGACGCGTTGCCGGAGAAATATGCCAAGGTCCTCGAGGTCGTCGCCAGCGACGAGAACGCCGATGGCATGCTCGCCATCCTCTGCCCTCAAGGCATGTCGAATCCTACGCAAACCGCCGAGTGCCTGAAGCCCTACGCGCAATCTACCGGCAAGCCCGTGATCGCCAGTTGGATGGGAGGCGCCGATATGACCGCTGGAATCGACATCCTTCTTCGCGCCGGCATTCCGGCGTACGCGTTTCCCGACACCGCTGCCAAGATGTTCTGCTACATGTGGCGCTACAGCTACAACCTTCGCGGCCTTTACGAAACGCCGGCACTTCCTGCAGCAAGCGAGCAGGGTCCTGATCGGGCTCGCACCGAGCACATCCTTCAACGCGTTCGCCAGACGGGTCGAACAATCCTAACTGAGCTCGAATCAAAACAGGTCCTCGCGCATTACGGCATTCCCACCGTTGAAACTGTAACGGCAATTAATCCCGACGAAGCTGTCGAGCACGCGCAAAGGCTGGGCTACCCTGTTGTTTTGAAGCTTTACTCGGAAACCATCACCCACAAAACGGATGTCGGCGGAGTGCTACTCAACTTGAGAGATGCCGACGCCGTCCGGCGTGCTTTCTCGCAGATCGAAACATCCGTGCGTGAGAACAAGGGCGCCGGTAACTTCCTCGGCGTAACCGTCCAGCCAATGGTGAAGCTCGATGGATACGAACTGATCCTCGGCAGCAGCGTCGATCCCCAATTCGGACCCGTCTTGCTATTCGGCACCGGAGGCCAACTCGTCGAAGTGTTCAAAGACCGCGCTCTAGCCCTTCCCCCATTGAACACCACTCTCGCCCGCCGAATGATGGAACAAACCAAGGTCTTCGAAGCGCTGCAGGGAGTTCGCGGCCGGAAGGCCGTCGACTTTTCGGCCTTGGAAGAATTACTCGTCCGCTTTAGTCAGTTGGTTGTCGAGCAGCCGTGGATCAAGGAGATCGACATCAATCCCCTTCTCGCCTCTCCGGACCGACTTCTCGCGCTCGATGCACGCGTCGTAGTCTACGGACCTGACGTCAAACCCGAGCAACTCCCCCGGCTCGCGATTCGTCCCTACCCGATCCAATACGTGAAATCCTGGACCATGAAGAACGGCGAAAGAGTTTCGATTCGTCCGATCCGTCCAGAGGATGAACCGCTGCTCATCCGGCTGCATCAGGCTCTCTCGGAACGTAGTGTTTACCTGCGCTACTTCCAACCGCTAAAGCTCAGTCAACGAACTGCGCATGAGCGCCTGACTCGTATCTGCTTCATCGACTACGACCGCGAGACCGCGCTCGTGCTCGAGCGTAAGAAAGAAGACGGCACTCCCGAGATCATCGCCATCGGGCGCCTCAGCAAACTGCGCGGCCGCAACGATGCCGAACTTGCTGTCCTTGTCGACGATCGCCATCAGCATCTCGGTATCGGTACCGAACTCTATCGTCGCCTGATCGAAATCGCCCGTGCCGAAAAACTTGATCGCGTGGTTTCGACCATCCTTTCGGAGAATCGTGACATGCTCACCATCTGCGAGAAACTAGGCTTCGAACTGCAAAGCGATATGCAAGACGGAACCATCCGCGCCGAATTACGGCTCTAGTCGCTCGCCGCACTCAAAGCGAAAATTTCTTCAACAAAAAAGCCCGGACCGAAGTCCGGGCTTAATTCAAATCAGACAGCTTAGTTTGTAATGTTGATGGTGACCGTCGTCGTCTCAGTCAAGCCGCCGCCGATTCCGGTAATCGTGATGTTGTGAGTTCCGGTCGGAGCGGTGCTCGGGATCGCAATGGACATCGTGGAAGTACCTGAGCCAGGAGCAGGAATCGGGTTCGGGCTGAACTTGAACTGAGTCTTTGGCCCTTTCAACCCGATGGTCGAATTGAACCCGCCTGAAATGGTCGCCGTGATCGTGGTTGTCCCGGTCGTACCCTTCTTAACGGTAATCGTCGACGGATTCGCGCTCAGGCTGAAGCTCGGATTGCCGGTTCCAACCAGCGCGTTAATCAGATTCGCGCCGTTTGGACTACCCCACCCAGTTGCCAGATCGTAACCAGTGGTCGCTGGGAAACCATTGCTTCCGGTGGTCACGTCATGGAAATCGGTGGTGTAACTCGAGCTTTCGCCAATGGTGTAGACGGCCGGGTTAATGAACCCAAGCGTCGATTCACCATTCGCCACTGCCTGCTGATTCGCCAGAGCCAGGTAGCCGGCCCACATCGGTGCCGCGAAACTCGTGCCGCCGAACTCATTGGCAGTACAAGTTGTCTGGTCAGCGCAAACATAGAACGTGAAGTTTGCGTTAGCCGAAACGTCGGGGCCGTTGCGGAGCGTTTTGGAGCACTTGGAGCAGCCGTTCGCTGCCGCTTGTTGCCAGGAAGGGATGGCGAAGCCGTTCGGCGAAACGCCGCCGCCGCCGTCAACCCAGGCACTTTCCGAAGCCCATGGGCCACCCGCGCTGCTGGTGGTCAAGTCTGTGCCACCAACCGCCACGAGGAACGGATCGTCAGCCGGCCACACAAATGGAGCCGTTTTCCAGTTGGCATCGTCGCCAGAAGCCTCGAACAGGTTCTGGCCCTGGGTTGCGAATTCCTGGAAGATCGGATCATCCGTGCTAGGATCTGCCGGATTCCATGCCCACGAGGAACTCAATTGTGCATTCAGCGGACTCGCCGTCGCCATTGCATTCAAGATGCCCACATCATCGACGGTATTTCCGTTGCCAACGTACATGACCAGGCTGGACATCCCTGGTGCCATGCCGAGCGCCTGCGTCATATCCAACGTCTGTTCGGTGTCATCGCAGCCTTGTCTCGCCAGGCAGCTCGTGGTGACGCCGTCCACCGAAAGCAGCGTGATGGGCACGTTGTTGGTCTGGTGTGCGTTCGTGTAATAAGTGGTCAGGTCAGCCAGATCGGTTCCGGCGAACTCCAGCAGTCCGAGTGACTGGCCAGCGCCAGTGAGACTGGTTCCACCGTAGTAGGCGGCTCTCATGTCGCTGCCGCAGAACGAAGCGCTGGGGCAAGAACCGGTCGTCGCTTCGGGTTGAACTCCATTCGGCCGAGTCACGTACAACGGACGCGGGAGCGAGTAGTTGTCCAGGCCTGAAACGTGCCAGAGGCGAACCGACAAGTCTGGAGTTGGCTCGCGATCCGGAGCAAAGAACGTGCGGTTTTCGGTTGGATGTTGATAAACGCCCATCTTTACATGCAGCGCCGATTCAACATTGGCGACTGTGCCACTCACGTGCAAAATCATCCGATTGCGCGAGGTCTGAACCACTTTCAGGCCGTGCGCTTCGGCGAAGCGGCGAACCGTGTCATAGTCTTCCTGCGTCGGACCAAATCTCTCAGTGAACTGCTTCACCGTGAGGAAGTGCCGGTAGGAAGGACTCAGCGGCTCATACAGCTCTTGCAGAAAATTATTCAGGTCCGCCTGGTTGCGCAGCGGCAGCATCAGGACGATTCTCATATTCTGATTCGCGGGAAGCGTCCCAACGGGCCTTGCCATTCCATTCGTCGTCACATCGCGCACGTGACGCGTCAACAGCGTCTGCGATTGCGCGTTGCAAAGGGTTACGATCGACACGAACGCGAAAACTGCGAGCAACAACATGCTTATTCTTCGAATCATCGTTTTGTCCTTTTAATCTCCGGGTCTTTTTACGAGGGTTGTGTGGTGAGAAGGTTTGTGCTCCCAAAAAAGCTGCCAGCGAGTTTACGACGATTTCAACTGCTCGCGCTACTGTGAAAGAATTTGCATCTCCGCTGCAGAAGACTGGCCCAACCAGAATGGGGTAGTACTACAAGTTCTAGTAGTGGGAATTGAGAGTAGCTGTCCTGCAAATCGCCCAGGTTGTCACACATCTTTACAAATGGAGGCAGGCGTAGGTTATTTTCCGAAGCACGGACAAAGGATCAGGCTGAGCTTAGATTGTCTTCGCTCGGTAATCCGTTCGGAACCATCGGCAATCCTCGAAGCCGGATCCCTGTGGCTGCAAAGATCGCATTGCTGATCGCTGGCGCTAACGCCATGATCGGCGTCTCTCCCGCGCCTGCTGGAGCAACGTCTTTTCGATCGAGCATTTCGACTTCAATCTTCGGCATGTCGCTAAAACGGGGGACCCGATACTCCACCAAATGCGGGTTCAGAATTTTTCCATTATCAAAATGAATCGCTTCAAACAACGCGCCGCCAAGTCCCATGATGACTGCGCCTGCGATCTGGTTCTGCAATCCATTCGGATTCACAATCGCGCCGCATTCGAACGCTTCCGCTACACGCTTGACTAGGACCTGCCGGTCTTTAACCTCGACTTCGACCGCGGTCGCGACATAACTGCCCTTTTCCGCTCCGACGGCAATTCCGAATCCACGCGTCGCTGAACTCTTTTCTTTTCCCCATCCAAACTTTTGCGCCGCGGCCTGTAGAACAGCCTTGGCTCTCGCGTCGGTGATGTTCTTCATCCGAAATTCCAACGGATCCATGTTCAGCAACTGTGCCAGTTCGTCCATGTGCACTTCCCGGGCGAAATGATTGGCCGGAGCTGCCAGACCACGGTAGGAACCCTGCCGCAACGGCGGATCCGTCGGATGAAACTCGATGTGCTGATTAGGAAACGAATATGGCGGATGAAGCCCAGCTGGGCCTGAGTTGTAGTTATCAAATTGCCACGCGACAACCGTTCCGTCATGCCGAACGCCAGCTTTTACGTCGATCGCTCCCGACGGCCGGAAATACGCCCAGGTAAATTCCTCTTCTCGTGTCCAGATCAGCTTGACCGGCTTCCCAGCGCCTTTAGCCAGACGTGCTGCCTCGACCGCCGCGTCACCCGTGTGTTTTCCTCCGTACGCCGCTCCTGTATCGGGAACCATGACTCGAACTTTGTCGTTCGAGAGCCGAAAAGCTTGCACCAGTTCATCTCGAACGGCAAATGGTCGTTGCGTCCCCGTCCAAACCGTCAGCTTTCCGTCTTGCCACTCTGCAACCGCAGCACGCGGCTCCAGAGGAACATGAGCAATATAAGAGATCGTGTAAGTCCGGCTCAGTGTTTTGTCAGCCGAGGCAAATCCTTGATCCATCGAACCGGTGCTCATGCGCGGTGGGCCACCGGGATTATCGCCCTCTGATTTTGTTGGTTTGCGCACATCGTCAAACAGAGTCTTCTCTGACGTCTGTTGAGGCGCCGTCCACTCCGCGCGAATCAACTTGACTGCCTTGTTGGCCGTTCCAGAATCCGGCGCGGTAACTCCCACGAAATTTCCGTCACGCACCACCGTCACACCCGGCAACTTCTCGGCTGCACTCGTATCCAGCGATTTGAGCGTTGCTCGAAATCCGGTTGGCCTTAGAACTTTGCCGTACAACATTCCCGGCCGGGTAAGATCTGATGTGTATTTATGCTTTCCGGTGACAAACGCCCTTCCGTCGACCTTCGCAGCTGGTGTTCCCGCAACCTTCCACTCGCTCGGACTCTCCAGCACCGGATCATCGCCGATCAGAGTGACCAGTTCCTGCCCCTTGGTCAGCTCTCCATACGAGATCGACCGGCTGGCGTTTTTCTCGCTGATCTTTCCATCCGCAGCAACTAACAATGACCGATCCGCCTTCCACCGTTGTGCCGCCAGATCGATCAGATTCTCCCGCGCCGCCGCCGACACATTCCGAAGCTGCGGACCCATAGTCGGCGTTGTGCGGCTGCCGAACGTGCCCATGTCGTACGGCGTAAGTGCCGTATCGCCCATGATCAGCGTGATCGCGCCCATCGGCACGCGCAGTTCTTCCGCAACCTGTTGGGTCAATGACGTGCGGATGTTCTGCCCGATCTCGACTTTGCCCGTATAAACGGTCACGTTTCCGTCTGAGCCGATATGCAACCATGCCGAAATATATTGCGGAAGGTCTTCGTCGTTCCGTCGACGCGCACCGGATTCCTGTCCGAGAAGCGGCCCAGCGCACATGCAAACCACAACTCCTCCGCCAAGGAGCTTAAAAAAATCGCGACGCCGCAATTCGAAACCATACCCTAGGCGCTCGATGGCATCATGCTGTTGCTGTTCGAGGATCAAATCCGCCTGTTCCTTCATCGGGCTACCCTCGCTGCGGCAGCTTGCCGCACCGCCTCGAGGATCCGCGGATGCGTACCACAGCGGCAAACATTTATCTCCATGCCGCTGAGAATCTGCTCGTCGGACGGATTTGGGCTCGCAGCCAGCAGTCCAACCGCGGCCATGATCATGCCGGACGTACAGTAGGCGCACTGAAACGCCTCTGCCTTAAGAAATGCCTCTTGGACTGGATGCAGCTTGCCATTCTGCTCCAGTGCTTCGATCGTGGTGATCTTCTTCCCCACCAAGGTGCTGACCGGCGCCTGGCATGATCGCGCCGGCTTGCCGTCGAGCAGAACGGTACAGGCGCCGCACATGCCTTCGCCGCAACCGTATTTGGTTCCGGTAAGGCCTAGGTCTTCGCGGAGAACGTACAAGAGCTTGCTATCGGGAGGAACATCGACCGGATGTTCGGCTCCGTTCACAGAAAGAATCAGTGACATGGATACCTCGAAGCCGCTAATCGCGATTATAGCTCTGCATCCCGCCCATGTTCCGGCGAACGTTGAACCAATTTGGGAACATTCACAGGATCTTTCCTTGAATTCGCCTTTTCTTCGCTGCAAAGCAAGTATATAATCGCGGCTGAGTCACCTTAATTTCACTCACCAGGAGCCGCCAAATGGCCGACGAGCGCAGCAAAGCAATTGATCTTGCCTTTTCGCAAATAGAAAAACAGTTCGGGAAGGGCTCGATCATGCGCTTGGGCTCGAAAGAAGCCATTGTTCCCATCTCCGTCATTTCCACCGGTGCGATTTCGTTCGACGCCGCGCTCGGAGTAGGCGGCTTCCCCCGTGGTCGCGTTGTCGAGATCTTCGGCCCCGAATCTTCCGGCAAGACCACCATCGCCCTGCAGGTAATTGCCGAGGCCCAGAAAGCAGGCGGCATGGCAGCCTTCGTCGACGCCGAGCACGCTCTCGATCCTGGCTACGCCAAGAAGCTGGGCGTTGACGTCGACAACCTCCTCGTCTCTCAGCCCGACTATGGCGAGCAGGCCCTCGAGATCGCCGAGACTCTTGTTCGTTCCAACGCAATCGACGTTTTGGTCGTGGACTCCGTCGCCGCGCTGGTTCCGAAGGCTGAACTCGACGGCGAAATGGGCGACAGTCACATGGGTCTGCAGGCACGCCTCATGTCTCAGGCCCTTCGCAAGCTGACCGGAATCGTTTCCAAGTCCCGCACCTGCCTGATTTTCATCAACCAGATCCGCGAGAAAATCGGCGTGATGTTCGGCAATCCCGAAACCACCACCGGCGGCCGCGCGCTCAAGTTCTACGCATCGGTTCGCATCGACATCCGTCGCATCGCAGCAATCAAAGAGGGCGACCAGGTCACCGGCTCGCGCACCAAAGTCAAAGTGGTGAAGAACAAGGTCGCGGCGCCATTCCGCGAAGCCGAATTCGACATCATGTACGGCGAAGGAATTTCCCGCGAAGGCGACCTGCTTGATATCGCGGTCGCTCACAACATTTTGGAAAAATCGGGCGCCTGGTTCAGCTATAAGAATGAGCGGATCGGCCAGGGCCGCGAGAATGCCCGACAGTTCCTCAAGGACAACAAAGACATTCTTGCGAAACTCGAAACCGAAGTCCGCAAGCAGCTAGGACTCATTTCAGGCACGCCACAAGCAGCCGCAGCTGCCGCTGCTCCCACCACAACACAGGGCGGTCGCGTCACAACTATGCCCAGCGCCCCGGCCGAGCCAACGAAGATTCCCGCTTCACGCCGGTGATTTTAACTTGCCATCCCGAGCATCGCCGCGCTCGGGATGACAACCAAGAATCATGGCTTTCCTCCAGCCGTCACGATCGTGAACTCGATCTTCACCTCGTCTTTAACCTTCACCGTTCCGCCCGCAATGCTGATCGGTGTGATCCCGTAATCATGCTGCTTCAACGAGCACTGCCCTTTGTAAGATCCATCACTCCCTTGCACTTCGAGTGACACCGGCTGCTTCTGCCCGTGCAGTGATAACTCTCCACGTACCCGAAAACTGTTTTGCCCAACTGGCTCCACTGCGGAGGATCGAAAACTTATCTCAGGATACTTCTCTACGTCGAGCACATCTGGCCCAACCATCCGCGTCTGGACCTCAGCTCGTTTTTCCGGAGCCAGGTTCGGATCCAGAACCTTGAGTTGACCGCTCTTGACCACGAACTGCACTTCTCGTTTTGCCTCGTCGATCGCCCCCTCAGCGATCGGCGCCTGCACCTCATGATTGTCGGCAAACGTGGAGAACATCCCCGACTTAAAAACGTGGATCGTGATTACCGATTGCTGCGTGTCGATCGCCGACTGGCCGCGCGACAACTTCGCACTAAACGCAACAAAACCCGCTAAAAGCAGCCACACCGCAACTCGCCATCTTGTCATAGCAATGACACTATCTCGCTTCGCTCATGAGATGTCACGCTTGCGTCAATCTAATGTAAAAAACCAGATTTCGCCATATCACAAGCGCTTGTGCTGATTGCCCTTTTCCCGCCCCGCCCAAGAGCGCTAAATAAAGCTAGTTAACAATATAAGGCGTCAAGCAATAGGAGGTGTCTATGCGTCTCCCCGCCTTCCTGCTTGCGTTGTCTCTTCTGGCAGCATTGGCTTTCGCGGCATCTCTCACGCAACAGCAGACTTCATCTCCCGCTGAGCATCGTCACTTAACTCTGGTAAACGACAATTACAACAATTCCCGGATGTGGAGCCGCGCCGAAATTCACGTGACTCCGCTCGAGCAGGCCGATCTCAATCGGGCAAGACTGGAAGCATTGCGGAAGAGAGTCTCAACGGCGGAGGCCGAGAGTGCCGGGTTATGGTTCTCTGATCCAGCCCCACGCAAGCAATTTCTTGCTGACTTAGAACTCATGAAGGACTTGCTGGCCTTTGCCGAAGAGCAACAAGCGAATCGGCATAAGAGTCCAACCGCCATTCAGGTAGAGCACCGTCTCAACCAGATTCAAGGACAAATGATGTGCGAGGCTTGCCACAGCGGCATCGTGGCACAGAACGTTCCTATGAACTCGCATCCGTAAAAGCAACTTTACCGGGCTCCCGCCGGCCAATTTCCCACCCGTCGTCCGGCTGCCCGCAGAAAGGAGACTCTCCGTGTCCCTCTCCAGACTTACGGAATTCCTCGACTACAACCAGATTAAGTACGTGGTCATCTCTCACTCCGTCGCGTACACCGCGGCGGGAATCGCGGCTCTCACTCATATTCCGGGACAAGAACTGGCCAAAACCGTAATGGTCAAACTCGACGGCCAGCTGGCGATGGCTGTGGTCTCCGCTTCGCAACACGTGGATCTCGCAGCACTGAAAGCTGCCACTGCTGCGAAGACTGTCATGCTCGCCTCTGAAAACGACTTCAGAGACAAGTTCCCGGACTGCGAGACCGGCGCGATGCCGCCATTCGGTAATCTCTACGGGGTGAACGTGTTCGTCGATGAGATCTTGTCGCACGACGAGGAGATCGCCTTCAATGCAGGTTCGCACCGCAAGTTGGTTCGCCTTAGTTGGAAGGATTATGTGAACCTGGTGCAGCCCAAGGTTATGAAACTGGCAGCCGTGAGACACGCGGTCCAGGCTGCTTAGGATTTGAAAAAGTAAGCCAGGCGAGATCCGTGATTAGTCGCCGTTGGTAAGCGCACCCTGCCACGTTTGCCGCAGGTTCGTAAACGTGAGGATCACGCCCGAGCGTTTCCGCAACTCTGTCAGCAGCGCATGCGCAGCATTCTCGTAGGTTTTGCTCGGATCCGAGGGGTCTGCCCAGACTGCGTCGTAAACAATCTGCGCAGCTTCTTTCAGATCGATGTGCAGCGCCGCTTCGAGAATATCGACTCTTTCCTGCAACTGGTCATAGCACTCTTGGCACACAACCGCCGGGGCCGGCGCGTTCTGGTGATTCTCTTCTCGCAGGCATTTTGACGATGCTCCGGTTGGTCCGGGCACCTCAGCGTTGGCCATCTGCGCCTTGAATTCGCGCAAGAAACGTTCGCGTTCCTGCTCGAGGACTGCTAGATCCGGCGTCGCTTCGGATTCCGACACCACTGCCTTCGCCACCACAGCAATCGCCTTCACACGCTCGGCCGTTTTGCATACCGGGCAGGATTTCATGTCGGCGGGATAATACGTCCGGCACTTCGCACAAGGCAGGCCATAGCCCGCTACCTTCTTAACAGCCTCATGCGATGACGGCGAAGTCACTTGCCGCCGAGCCACCGTGGGCGGAACCGCGAGTTGACTTACGGAATTCCCAACCGATGGGCTAACACTCATAATTCACCTCGCGCCGTCAAAGCGCCTGTATGTCATTGTATGAACGCAGCTTGCCATCGCCGAGAGCACGAGAGTGCATGGGCCAATAGCCGGGTTTAGTCCGTCCAAGAGGCCCGGAATCAGTTACTTGAATTTGCCTTCTGAGACTTGCGGCCTACCGCGACCGACCGCCGCTGCTGGGCGAGCTCGCGCAACACCATCCCCAGATTCAATTGAGCCTTTTCCAGCCCGGGATTGAGCCGAATGGCTTCCCGGTAAGCATCCGCAGCCCCGGCAAAATCCTTCTGGGTGGTTCGCACCATCCCGATCGCGTAATACGATTCGCCCCGCTTCGGGTCCTGCGCCAGCGATTCCCTCAGCGCATACAGCGCAGCCGGGTAATTGTCGTTTACATATAACGCCAATCCGAGGTAGCGGTACCCTTCCGCGTTTTTCGGATCCAGGCTCAATGCCGTGCGGGCCTCGGCAATCGCGTTCTCCGGATCGTTGGACTGCGAGAACACATACGAAAGCCCGTTGTGTACTTCCGGTAGAAACGGGTTCAGGTCCTTCGCGTCAGCGTACGCGTCAAAGGCTTCGTCCATATCTCCTCGCTGCTGGCGCAAATGCCCCAGCGCCAGATGGAGATCGGCATTCTCCGGCGTGATGAGCAACAGCTTTCGCACGATCGGCTCCGCCTCTTCGTACTTTTGTCGATGAACCAGGGCCGCAGCCTGAACCAGGTCCGCCGGGCAGCCGCTATCTGTCTTCGCACTGCGAGCACTCTGAAGCGCCCTGATGAATCCTTGATCCACTCCCGCGCTTAAAAGAACATTCTTCGTGTCCTCGTCCAGACCAAACCCTACTCCGCGTTCGCGCGCCAAACGCAGCAGTCTTTGGCTCGGAATTCCCGCCGTCATCCACGTCAGCAGTTGCGAACAATCGATCGGCTTGAGAGCGTCAGTCTGAGCAAAACCTCGAAGACTGAAAAGAAGAATGAAGGTGAGTACCTTGCGGATCACGCCAACTCCTTGGGACAAATCCAGAAACTCTGGGTGCTTCCTGCACCTTAGCCCTTGAGGTCATCGAAAGGTAGGTTACAGAGGTAATATCCGGCCTCTAAGGTCTTTCGCTCAGGCAGCTTGCAGCTCAGTTGACCGAACCACCTGATTTCAGTACCGTAGAGATAAGCATTCTTGCCTTAGTGGAGGTCCCATGTTTGAAGGTCTATTTCAGCCGATGCATCTTCTGGTCATCTTCTTTATTGCCCTGTTGGTATTCGGGCCCAAGAAGCTGCCCGAGCTCGGCAAGGGACTGGGCGAAGGAATTCGTGCTCTAAAAGAAGGAATGAAGGACCACCCCGATCAGCCTAAGACCGCGAGCACGGAGACCAAGACTACCGAAGTGAAAAGCTAGCACCGAAATTCTGAAGCTCGCTGTTCTTTTCAATCCAGAGCGAAAAATCTGAATTCAAAATCACCGATCGGGGGTGCCGTCATCCCGCCCTCTGTACTCTTCCCTCTTCTTTCATGTAAGTTGAACTTCATGCCTCTTCGTCTGTCCCGCTCTTAAAAATTGAAAGTTCGGAGGACCGCTATGCGTAAGTTGCATCTCAGCGCGCTGCTGCCGCTTATCCTTTCCTCATCTCTCTTGTTCGCCGATCAGATTGTCCTGAAAAATGGCGACCGGCTCACCGGAACCATCGACAAGTCTGACGATCAGACCCTTCTGCTCAAAACGGATTTCGCAGGGGATGTCACCATTCAGTGGAGTGCCGTGCGGGAGATTCAATCCACGCAACAGCTGCACGTCGCAACCGTGACCGGGAAAACCGTGGCTGGTACCGTAACCACGACCGACGGCAACTTCCAGGTGCAGAGCCCGAGCGGCAGCCAGACCGTTCCCAAGGATCAGGTCACGGCTCTACGGAACGACCAGGAACAAACAACTTTTGAAAAAGGTGTGCATCCGCCGCTCTGGCAAGGGTGGGCCGGCGGTGCCACGGTTGGCTTTGCGCTAACCGCAGGCAATAGCGAGACTAAGAGCCTTAACGTTGCCTTCACCGGCGATCGCAAAACTACGCACGATGAAATCACCATGTACGCGAACAGCGTTTATTCAAGAGACGACGCAAGCGCTGCAGGAACAGGGCCCGCCGCCGGCGTTACAGCTAATACCACTCAGGGCGGCGCGCGTTACAGTCGAAATTTCACAACGCGGCTGTTTGGATATGTCAGTGGTGATTTCCAGACCGACGCCCTGCAGTTTTTGAACCTGCGGTCCATCCTCGGCGGCGGTTTAGGCGTCCATCTGATCAATACCACCCAAACTACGTTGGACGTCCTTGGCGGCCTCAACTACACCCATGAGAGTTATGGCGCAGTTCCGGCCACGGCAACCACTCCCTTTCAGCTGGCAACCAGTCGCGGTTTTGCCGCAGCCACGATCGGTGAGGAGCTTATGCACAAGCTCGGGGCCTCAACGGTTTTGACCGAAAAGGGATATTTCTTCCCCGATATCACCACACCTGACGACCTACCCAGCGGCGGATATCGTGCGACCTTCAACTTCGGAACCGTTACCAAGCTCAGCAAGTGGTTCGGCTGGCAGAATGCTTTCGGCGATATCTATGTCAGCAATCCGCCCCTCGGGACCAAGAAGAACGACATCCTGCTGACCACCGGTTTGAACATCAGCTTCACGCACTAAGCTCCAAAGGACAGCGCGAGATTCCTAGGTCTGAATGTTGAGGTCTTTCAGCCCTATTGACATGAGCGTTGCCTGCCGATCATCCTGCAGGGCACGACTTTTGGGCCCTGTGCCCATATCCCCAGCTCTTGGAGGCCACACTTGTTGACGAAGCCAGCCGTTCCCTGTGTCTTCAAATCGGGTTTTTTGTTGCTCGGTTTGTTGGCTTTCGCTTTCTCGCCCGCAACCTTGGCTCAAACCTCGCTCACCCGCATCAGTTCCGATCCATTCACCAACTCAGACAGTCAACATGCAACTGAAGTCGAACCCTCCACGTTCGCGTGGGGCAACGTCGTAGTTTCGGCCTTCCAGCAGGGACGTTACCCGACCGGCGGTGGATCTTCCGATAACGGCTGGGCCACTTCCCTTGACGGTGGAATTACCTGGCAGCACGGATCATTGCCTGGCCTTACATCTCTGTCGGGCGGCACCGCCGATCGTATCTCCGACGTCGCTGTGGCGTACGACGCTGCTCATGGCATTTGGCTCACCGGTTCCCTGCCGGTTTCTGTCAGCGGCACGCCTCAAACGGCCATGTTGGTCAATCGCTCTTCGGACGGCATTCACTGGCGCAATCCGATCGCAGTGAGCCCGCTGTTCAACACTCCCGATAAGACTTGGCTGAGCTGCGATGACAACACCGGCAGCCCGTTCTACGGACATTGCTATGCCGAGTGGGATGACAACAGCAACAGCGACACCATTTACCTCAGCACCTCCAGCGACGGCGGAGCGACCTGGACGTCTCCCGTCAACCCCGCTGGCTTTCCTATCGGCCTTGGCTTGCAGCCTCTATCTCAGCCGACCGGAGTCGTGATCGCCGCCGGAGCCGACGCATTTCTGGCCAACGTCATCGCCGTGAGTTCGAGAAATGGCGGTCAAACGTGGAGCCACTCCGTTACCGTTTCTAATATCACCGATCACGCAGCCAACGGCGGTCTTCGTGACCTCGTTCTGCCCTCTTCGGCGATGGACTCCACCGGCAAAATGTATGTGGTATGGCAGGACTGCCGCTTCCGCAGCGGCTGCACTGCCAATGACATCGTGATGAGCACCTCGACCGACGGCAATACCTGGACCGCGGTTCAGCGTATTCCGATCGACGCCGTCACCAGCAATGCCGATCACTTCATCCCAGGCCTTGCGGTCGAACCTGGCACGGGAGGAAGCACGGCGCACATCGGTCTCGCTTATTACTTCTATACCAACACGAACTGCTCGCCCTCGACCTGCCAGTTGGGCGCTGGGTACATTTCTTCTTCCGACGGCGGCAATACCTGGACGAACCCTGTGACCGTCGGCGGGATGAAACTTAGTTGGGTTCCGACCAGCAACCAGGGATCTATGGTCGCCGATTATGAGTCGCTGGCTTTTGTGAATGGTTCGGCGTTTCCTGTCTTCGCAATTGCGAAAGCGAATACCGGATCCACTTTCAACCAACCGATGGATACCCCGACCGGAGGCCTGGTCGAAGATTTGGCCATCCGCACTTCGGCTGGCGAGAAACCCGTTCGCAACGCTCACTCCGACCACTTGCCGCGGACCGCACCGGCCTGCGACAACTGCAACGACAACGATTAAAGAAACCTTCGATCCAAAGAGAGACCGGCTGGTTCAATTGCCAGCCGGTTTTTTCATTTTGCAGCCGAATGAGGATCTAGTCGCGGAGTCTCCATCGCGTAAAACCCGTGCTAATATGGCGCTCTCGCACGGAGGCGCTATGCGTAAGGCTTTTGTTTTTGCGAGCGTTTTGGTCCTGTGGTGTGCTTGCATTCCGCTCTCGCTTGGTCAAACAAACGTGACTATTGTGGCGCAACGGTCATTCACCGGTTTAACGATCTCATTGCCGCCGACGACGATTTTCACTCCCGGAAAGACTGGTGTTTTCAGGGTGTCGGGTTACGTAGAGGCATCGAATGTGGACGGGGGCGTATATGGTGCCGCGCTGTATCTTTCATGGTCTGGCGACTTCGGCTCATACCAATTGCAGGTAGGTGACACAACCGCAGAATCCGGAGATGCAGGTGCCTTTCCCTTTGACAAAACACTTCACGCAAAAGTTGGCGAACCGATTCAAATCAGCACAGTCAGCAGTGTGCCGGGAACTTACAACGTGTACGTAAGGGTCGAGAAATTGTAATTCGTGGAGAAACTCTATGCGTCGAACTCTACTTGCTTTCTTGTTCGTTGCGATCCTGCTACTGCGTCAGCGTCGGTCAGAATGTGCCGCAGTGGAAGGTGGTTAAAGTGGTTTCACTCAAGGGCGACACTCAGATTCGCAACACTCCGTTGTTCACGCCCGCGGCTATCGGTGTGTATCGATATAGCGCGTACATGTCCGTGGTTGGGCCAAGTATTTCCGGCTGGATTCTGTCACTGCTCTTTGAAGACTTGTCCGGGATAAATGTGCAAACCACTCTCGATGTAACGCCTGGAGCCTCTAATAAGGGATGGGGTAATGACGGCTTATTCATGTTTAGTCCGGCGGTCGGGGTTCCAGTGACTTTCCAGCTTGAGCAGAATGGCAATCCGCCGCTGCCGTATATTATGACGTTCACGATCGAGCAACTACAGTAGCCGCCCAACGCGAACAACACGTACCCGAATTTCGTGAGGAACTCTCACTCCAGAGTGACCGACTTCACCAAATTCCGTGGCCGGTCCACGTCCAGCCCCTTCTCAACCGCCATGTAATACGCGAACAACTGCAGCGGCACAATCTCGAGTATCGGCGAGAGCAGTTCCGACGCCGCCGGAACAAAAATCGTATGGTCTGCCAGCTTCTCGATTTGCTCATCACCCTCCGTGGCAATCGCGATCACCTTCGCCGACTGCTGTTTGAAACTCTTGATATTCGCGACATTCTTCTCATACCGCACCACCGCTCCTTCATCGTCGCGATCGCAGGTTGCAATGATCACCACCGGCAGGCTTTCATCGATCAGCGCGTTCGGCCCATGCTTGGTCTCTCCCGTCGGATACCCCTCCGCATGAATGTACGAGACTTCCTTTAACTTCAGCGCCCCGTCCATCGCGATCGGATAGTGAATCGCCCGCCCAAGGAACAGGAAATCCTGAATCGAATGGTATCGATCGGCCAGCCGCTCACACGCAGGTGCCGACTGCAGCACAGTCTCGGTTTTGGCTGCTAACTCCAGCAATTCGTGGATGTGAGCCCGAATCTGTTCGGCTTTCAGCGTCCGCCGCACCTGCCCCAGATACAACGCAAACAAATACAAAACCGCCAGCTGCGCCGTAAAGGCCTTGGTCGACGCGATGCTGATCTCTTTCCCAGCATGCGTGTACAGAACTCCATCCGCTTCCCGCGCAATCGTCGAATCCACCACATTCGAGATGGCAATCGTCTTCGATCCCTTCGACTTCGCTTCCCGTTGCGCGGCAGTCGTATCGGCCGTCTCTCCGGATTGCGTGATTACAATTGTGAGCTCGCCGCGTCCAATCAGCGGATTCCGGTATTCGAACTCGCTTGCATAATCCACATCAACCGGGAGGTTCGCCAGTTCCTGAATCATGTATTGCCCCGCCATCCCGGCGTGCCGGCTCGTGCCCGATGCGACGACATTGATCCGCGTTACGTTTCTCAGTTCGTCTTCGGAAATTCGCACCTCGTCCAACTGAACCAATCCCTTTTCCAGCGAAACGCGAGGCTCGATCGTCGCTTTCAAGCCCTCGGGCTGCTCGAAGATCTCTTTCAGCATGTAATGCGGAAATCTTCCCTTATCGCTCATTCCCTCTCCTCAACTCTTTGCTGCTGCTTTCGGCACCACTCCGCCAACAAGGGTCGCCTTCACCTCGCCGCTCGGCGCCAGCACCACAATGTCTGCACGGCTGCCCGCTTCGAGCCGGCCTCGATTCGCTATTCCTGCAATTCGCGCCGGATTCAACGTTGCCAGGCGAACGGATTTCTGCAAGTCCCAATGTCCAAACTGCATCACGTTCCGGACTGCCCGATCCAAGGTCAACACGCTGCCCGCCAATCTGCCGTCCGCAATGCAGCGCCCATCTTTCACTTCCACGTCCACCGATCCCAGCCGATACCGCCCCTCCGGCATTCCGGTCGCTGCGATCGAATCCGTGATCAGTACGGCAGCATCCGGCCCCTTAGCTTTCAGGAACAACTCCACAATTGCCGGGTTCAGGTGGACACCATCCACGATGATGTCCGCCGATAGGCGTGGATCCGTCAGCATCGCTCCGACGATTCCCGGCTCGCGATGATCGAGCGGCCGCATAGCGTTGAATCCATGCGTCGCGTGCCGCGCTCCCGCGGCGATTGCAGAACGTGCCGTGCTCAAATCCGCGTTCGAGTGGCCGATGCTTACGCACACTCCGCGGCTCGCCGCTTCGGCAATGACTTCGTTCGCTCCTTCTAACTCCGGCGCGATCGTTAGAAATCGGATCTTCCCCTGCGCTGCTTCCCAGAAGCGATTGAAGAGTTCAAGGCTTGGCCGCTGCAAATGTGCTGGCGGATGCACTCCTCGTCGAATATGACTGATGAACGGCCCTTCCAGATGAATTCCCAGCGGCTGCGCTTGTCCCGCATAGCCGCCTTCCGCGCACCCTGCCTGCTCGATTCGCACCGACAAACGTTCCAGTGCAGACAACGTCTGATCAATTGGTGCCGTTACCGTAGTCGGAAAATAACTCGTCACTCCATGGTTCGCGAGCAAATGCTCCAACGCCGCCGGCCCATCCTTGTCGGCGTTCATCACGTCGTGTCCGGCTCCGCCGTGGATGTGAATGTCCACGAATCCTGGGGACAACACCGCGTCGCCGAAATCGATAACTTCCACATTTTTGGGAAGAGGTCGGCTCGTCTGCGAGCCCACTTCGGCAATCGTTTTCCCATCGACCAGAATGTACGGGCGCTCCACCGATTCCAGCGGCGTGTACATTCGGGTTGCGGTTAATGCAATCACTAAATCGTTTTCCTAGCGGATATTCTGCGAGTTTGCCGGAGGAGACGGAAACCAGGCGGGCAGGACTCGGCAGCTACTCAGTTTATACAATAACTGCCCCTCACCGCCGAGTTTTCAACTTCCCCACCCCGAGGAGATAATAGAAGCCAATGCCTTCCGCAGTTTCACACCACAAAAGTGATCCGGTGGCCCAGCCCGCAGAATCCTCCGGCGCTCAAACTCGGCGCATCTTTCTGCTGTCTCCCGCCAACATCGCCGGGCGCCGCGCAGCCATGCTCTTGAATGAGGAGGCCGGCTTTGAACTCGCCGTCCGCTTGCGTAGCGAAGGTGCGTCTTTAGGCGAAGTGTTCAGCTTCATCAGTGGCCTTTATTTTCGTGGCAAACTGGCCTACGCCCAACGGTTCAACGCGGCGCCACCCGGAGCGCCCGGAGTCCTCGTGATCACTGCTTGCGGCGGTTTGATTCCACCGGAAACCCTGATGGCCGCCAACCGCTTGCGCGAGATCTGCAACGCCCAGGTCGACTGCTCCAACCGCCGCTACCGCGAAGCCCTCGATCGCGACGCGCGATCTCTGGCAAAACTTTCAGATCACAGTTGCCAAATCATTCTGCTCGGGAGCATTGCCACACCCAAGTACACAGAGCCTCTGCTTGAAATCTTCGGCGAACGTTTATTCTTCCCCGCCGAATTCGCCGGTCGAGGCGACATGAGCCGAGGAGGTCTCATGCTGCGCTGCGTAGAGTCAGGCATTCCGCTTACTTACCTCTCGTTGCACAATGCCGAGCGCCACGGTCCCAAACCTCCCAAGCTGATACCAAGACGGACAAGTTCCGCTCTCGTAAGCAAAGCAACCTAGTGCCGCTTGAAATACTGAACCGCTTTCTCGTGCGCTTCCGCCGCTTTCCGACTCGCAAACGTGCCAAGATTCCGGCGTTTGCCCGTCTTGGTATTCTTCTTTCGTGAATACAATCGGTATTCCCCCGACTTCAGTTTCCGAATCACCTGTCACCTCCGGTCCCGGTTAGATGCCCATCTCCAACGACTGCAACAATCCCGAGTGCACTTCTGTGCCACGCACTCTCAGGTGTTTCCTGTATGGCACAATCCACCCTCCAGCGGTAAGTATCAGAATTCGGAGTTCGGGCCCACAGTCTTCATCCAAATCCAGCCGGAGGAAATTATGAAAACCGTTACGGGAGTATTTCGTTCGCGCATCGATGCCGAGCATGCGTCGGAGATCATCCACACCGCAGGTGTGCCCACCGACAAAATCATTCTTTTGACTCCCGGCAACATCAACCGCGAGTTGGAGTCGGTCCCTGTCGTCTCCGCCGAACAGCCTGGAATGGGCAAAGCCATCGGTGCCGTTCTGGGCGCGGCCGCCGGACTTTCCGGCGCCCCGCTGCTTGCAGCGTTTATCCCCGGCGTCGGATTAATCACCGCTGTCGGTTTGTTGGGAGCCGCCGTATTGGGCGTAGCCGGCGCTTCGGTCGGTGGAAAGCTCGAAAATTCCATGACCGAAGGTCTTCCTGAAGATGAAATCTTCGTTTACGAAGACGCGCTTCGCAAAGGCCGCAGCGTTTTAATCGCGCTTTGCGAAGATGACCAATCGGTTAATCGCGTCCGAGAAGCCTTCAACACTGAAGGCGCCGAGTCCGTCGACGCCGCCCGCGAGCAGTGGTGGATCGGCCTTCGCAGCGCCGAACAAGAGCATTACTCTGCCCTCAAGGGCAGCTTTACCCAGGACGAAAAATTCTATCGGCTAGGCTTTGAGGCCGCTCTCCATGCCCGAACCCGCTGTAAGGAATATGACCAGGTCATGAATGAAATGAACGCCAAGCTCGAAGAAGTGCAGCGCCAGTATCCCAACGCCAACGTCGAACAACCCTTTGTGAAGGGATACGAGCGCGGCCGCGATTACTATCAGACCTTGTGCGACGAGTCCAAAGCCGCGTAAGCCAGCTTGAATCCCGCTTCGCGACTACTTCCCGACGTCCGTAGTAGAATTGAAGTCTCATCCGACGTCGGGGAGTGGCTCAGCCTGGTAGAGCACCTGGTTCGGGACCAGGGGGTCGGAGGTTCAAATCCTCTCTCCCCGACCATTCTTCAAATTTATCTATCGATCAACAGATAGAACTGGGTGGTGGCGCTCCCAGTTTGCGTCTTTCGGATTATTGAAAGCTAATCCGAAATTCGGAGTGCTCTACTGTAAAAGCTGACAGGGCCGGATACGGGTGAACAAGTTCTTCAAGATTGCAATAAGTGCCACGAACAGAACTCGCGGCATGCTGGCTCTACTTCGCCTGCGGACGGAAAACATGCTGGCAAAGCTAGCTGCTGGCCTATTTTGGATCCAATTCCGCCCACTGTTATAGTTCCCTCAACTCAGCAAGAGTACTCAAACGAAGGGAAAAACGCTCGCCTTTGAGAACCTAGGCGAGCGTTCTCTTCTTAGCAATCTCGCCAACCTGCTCAGCGACATCTCACCTGCTTAGAAATACTCGCCATCGGCTCCGTCGGCGAGCGCCCTTGACTGCTGTTCTCGCATTTGGAATTCGGTGAAACTACACTTGCAGATGCCTCAAATTGCGACATCTTGCGGAGAGGACTGTCAGAATTGCCAGTTGCGAGCTGGGTGAGTCTTCATTCTGATAGGTGAACCGTGGGCGTTGTTCTCCTCTACCTCCACTCAGTAGATCTCGACTACCAGAGGTGACAGATGCCTTGCAAGCAATGTGGATCAGAAAACCTTAAGCGTTGGAACAGTGAGCTCGGTGTTCACAAAGGGGGAGCCGGTGATCGATTGACTGAGCCTCTCGTTGTGCTTTTTCCGAAACTGAGGATCTGTCTGACGTGCGGCTTTGCAGAATTTCGACTCCATCCTTCAGAGTTGGCTCAACTTGTAGAAGACACCGAGGGACAAGAGGCCGCCGCGGCATAGACGCTGCGGCGCCTTCATAGGTCTCATTGTATCGGTACTCTGAAAATCCTAGCCCTCACCTCTATGCAGGTCCTCGTGCCGTACTGTTAGTTCTGCCAGTTGTCGTGCGCTATCTGGTTGCGTACATCTGGAACCGTAGATCCTCTCTTGATCCTTCAGCGACAGGTGCAACCCAGCCCCATATCAATAAGGAGAAAATATGCCAGTTAAGAACCCGAAAGATATGTTTGTGATGATCCTCAGCGATGTTCGCCAAGCCACGGAAAGAGCAAACAAGATTTATCAAGAAATTGGTCAGGTGGCTCAGGACCCAGAGGTCAAGGAGGCATTGGAGGCAAGAGCGTTTGTTTCCGACAAAACCCTGGCCACACTCGACCAGTGTTTCAAAATGATAGGTGAGCAGCCGGTTAAGTTGAGCGGTCGCCTTCAAGAAGTTTTCGTGGAGGATTTCCGCAAAGAACTGAATGAGATCCAAAGTCCAGCCGCCCGGCGTCTCTTCGTCCTGGCGAAGCTGATCCATTTGACTCATCTTCGAATTGGAGAGTATGTGGCGTTGATCGCAGCGGCCGATCTAACCGGCCACCATGGCGTCGGCGTACTGCTGGAAAGCTGCCTTGCAGATAAACTTGCTTTTGTCGAACGCACACGGCGTTTACTCAGGAACATTGCCGAGACAAGAATTGCCGAACGCTTGGCGGCATGAAACTCCGTTCATAACAAGGACGTTTTCTCGTTTGTCGCACCGGTCTGGTTACAAGCTGCCACAGGCCGGTGCGGCGCTACTCGCAGTCGGCAATCCCCCCGCAAAAAAGGGATAAGCTTCTGAGTGAGAAGGATAATATTTTCCGTCTTGCTGCCAATCTGCTCTTCGTCATCTCCGTAACATTCGCAGTAAGCGAACCACTGCTTGCTGATCTGGGTGTGACGCTACTCGTTGGCTGGCTACTCGTCTTTGATGGGGTTGCCCGCCTGGTCGCTACATTTAGAAAGAGCGAGCCCCATCCGATCTTTCCCCGTGCCCTGATCGGTGTCGCGTACTTGGTAGCCGGCCTTTATTGCCTTAAACACCCGGTACTGCCCGTTGGCCCGGCCATGTTCCCGTTCCGTAAGGTCGTAGTATGCTCGCGACGTTGGCGTCGAGCCTGAACTGCGGCTGCGCAGAACATTCGTGTGTGTCAAAAAAAGCTCGCTGTTGCTTTTTGAGAGCTTACAGCGAGCTCGGAGGCTCTTAGGAAGTCTATTTCGAGAAAATCCTAGCTGCACTCCTTACCCTTCACACCTGTCAGTTTATACAGGGGTGCGGACTTCAGTGGCATACCCCGTCATCCACAAACTGTCCATTAGCCGCCATCGCGCCAAGCGATTTTCCACAAGCGATAATACTCTGCTCCAATGAATCATTATTAAGTGCATCAGGGGAGATGTAGTTCATATTTTCTCGCTTGGCCGCGTACTTCTCGCTCAACTGTTCCATCTTGTGATACTCGTTTGCGATCAACTGGGCCGCATTGTGATCCGCATCAGTCATAGCCGCAGCCTGCGCCAGTCTCAAGTTTGTCGCCGCTTGTGCCTGGTAGCGTGAAAGCCACTCCTGGCTGACCGGATATTGATTCTCGACAGCGCTCGCCAGAGCACTGTGCCACTCGCGAATTGTGCTCATTTCTTCGATGCCAGCTCGCAAGAACTCTTTAGAAAAACCCAGATTGGCTGCTTGAGGGGCCGTAGCCGGTGCGCCAACATGCGATCCGCTGGTGCCGGAAATAGTCAACATTGTTTGATTGCCGTTGAATGTCAGGGCACCACCAAGCAGTCGGGCTAACCCTTCGACATCAACGTAGCTTCTTCCATTCATCTGGGTCATTGGGACATTGCCCGGATGGCCCGTCACTACCAACGTCTGGTCCCGAGTCTGCGCTATCAGCAAGCCTCCCATCCCCAGAATGGCGATCATCAAAATGCGGTTTACGTTATCAAAGCGCATATGGCAGTCAGATTTGGATGGATGACGCGGGTCATGTCTCCGACGTACGAATCGCTCCAGTTGTAACCTGTGTCGAACCGCAACCGGCAGTCCAGTAGCAAGTCAGTCCAAACCTAGAACTTGACTACCACGCCACCACAGTAGCGAAAGTTATTTTGATTGTTGGTGCTGGTCAATGGATTTGTGTATCTGGAAAGGACATAGTCCAGTTCGGCAGGGCGAAGGGCGACATGCTTCGATACGGAAATATCAAGGCCACCACCTAGTGCCAGAGTAAATGGATGCTGAGTCGGCGTCCTAGAGAGAGTGCCGCCCGCGGCATTGATCGAATTGACTAAATTCACGTACCCGTTGGTGTTTGATCCTCCGAAGAGTACCTCTCCGAAAGGGGTAACTCGTGGAATGGGAATTTTAATCACCGGTCCAAAGAGGTAGGTGAACATATTGCCTTGCGTTGTATAGGTTCCTGCGGGGATAACACCGCCTCCAGGTACGATCACAGGCGAGCTGAAGGTTTTTGTGAAAGTAGTGCTGCCGTACCCCATGAAATCTCCCTTGATGCCGAGAATCTTGGCGAAGTACCACGTCGCGCCTCCGCCACCACCATTAAAACTGCGGCTATTGAGGCCAAAAATCGTCGGGTTGAAGCGTAGATAAGAATATTCACCGTAGACCTCAAAGCTATCTTGAGAAAGAGCACTAGTTACAAGCAGAAGCAGACCCACAATCACAGACACAATCACACGTCTGATCCTCATCTTGTCCCCCTTATTCAGAATCTATGGCTCTTCTAGCGTGCACCAGCCGGTTCATGCACTGGCAAAGTTGACAGACATGTAACCAAGCACAACCCAGCCACGGTGGCTATAGTCGCGAGCAAGCTAGGAAAGATACGTCTGACAGAAGTACCAGTTGGGAGATATTTCTCGTGGTGCTTCAATCATCACTTGTGAATTCACTAAGGTTCGTTTTCCAAAGGATCCACTGAACTATTCGTTGGAAAGGTGATCGGAGCGAGGATCACACAAGTCTGTTGGCGTCACGTTCCATTCTTTATGCAATTGATTCCCGTACCCAGATGCAACAAGGAAGGAATACGATCATGAAATTCGTCTGCACCATTCTTTTTCTGGGCTTGTCAATTATGGCTTCCGCACAACGTGTGGATTTTAACGGAGGGTGGTCACACGTAAGCGGCAATGGAGGATTGGATGGCTTTAACGTAGGTGGCTCTTACTATGTATCCCCAAAGGTTTCGCTGGGCTTTAACTATGACGGGGTCTACGATACCTCCAACCTCGGTGCCTTCTCAATAACCAATGCGGGGGAAATTATCTCCAAGAGCCATCTTCAAGACTTTCTTACTGGACCTCGGATCTACTTGCCGGGGCTATTCAAGGGGAAGGGCAAGATAAAGGGTCACGTATTGGTGCCGTTCGTGGAAACACAGTTCGGTGAAACCAGTCTTTATTCGAAACTTATCACGCAGCAACTCGGCACGACGAAGACGTCGGATACTGAATTCTCATGGCTGCTGGGCGGAGGTGCGGACGTCAACTTCTCGTCTCATTGGGCGGCCCGCATCAATGGGGATTTATTGCGTACTCACTTAGCCGATTCCGGGCAAAGTCGTTTTCGCCTTATTATCGGACCAGTCTTCAAATTCTAGGCAAAACCAGCGCAAGGTGCGTTTTGGCGGATCCGGCCGATCCAGGCGCTTCACACGAGCGACTTCATTCCCTGCCCGCGACTGGAGTTGAAGGAATTCACTTACAACTGCCAGACGCTGGATGCACTTCAAGAACGTTAAAGTGAGGCATAGGACGACCAGTGCCTTCATCAGTGCTCGGAGTCGCCGATTGAAATCCAACAACGGTTACCGATTGCCCGATATAGGAGTCAAGATGAATGCTCGTACTGTAGACCATGTTCGTGACTCCTTTCTGGTCCTTAAGGAGGTAGTGATCCGGATCGCTGCCGGCCAGGCACCCAGTAATTTCGCTCCGATGTTGAGACGTCGGGGATGGGCGGCTATTGTTCTGTGCTGCCCCTTGATTGGTTGTCTGACCGGCGCCGAGGGCCGATGCACCCGCGATGATTATCGCTGCTATCAAACTCTTTCTCATAACTCACCATTTTTGAATAGGATAATTCTTCAGGCTTGGACTGAGATCGTAGGCCATGTTTCTGCTTGCTGCCACTGTCAATTCCGACAGCCGAGGTTAATCGCCAGCCGAGATCCGGAGGACGTTTCAGGCTTCAAGACGAACTACGACGAAGCCGCTAAATCACGTTATCGTGCTCGGAATGATTGAGACAGGGTCACAAGATTTTGTGGAATCACCCGAATAAATCCATGCCGCGGGCTACTGATGTCCGCGATCAAGAAAAATGAGGTCGATACCGCGAATGGCAAAAGCAAAGATAGGACCACCCCTCCTCCGTGGGAGACGTAACCGAACAAGATGCTGCAGAAAATCGCTATAACGGCCAAAAGTCCCCAAGCTGCCACCGGAAACCGATTCCACCAGGCAGCCTGCGTGTAACCTTGCGAATTTAATACGTCATTCATTCCTGAGGCAACGAGGGCAACGGTTGGCGTCGGCTGTTTCGCCGCGGCGCTCTTCACAACCGACCAGAGGTCGCTTTGCAATTTGGCCGTTTGGGCATCGATCCTCGCAAGTTGGTCCCGATCGCGGGTTTCGTAGAAGAGCACCCGCTGATCGGTGTAATTCTTCAGAAGTTCTCGTACTCTGGCGCCATCCTCAGCAGGCAGCAGATCGGCCCGCGCGTATTCTGTGCCGATCGCATTGGCTTCTGCTTCCTCATAATTCTTGCGTTGATCATACCGCGTAATGACCATCGCAAAGCTGAAGCCGATGATGAGGCCAAGCAGCGTCAGAATGGCCGTCAATACAACGTCGTAGTCCTGCCGGTCCTCTTCTTTCACAGCTTTCTTCGCATGAAATAACGAACCGACTCTGACCGACACCCATAGAACGAACACGGATATGAAAAACACCGAAAATGGAGACTCCGCCACGTTTCTCATAGTTTGGGGATTATCGTTTTTCCTTGCTGCACCTGCTGAGCCTCCGACGAGCTCTCATTCAGTTTTTGACCCTTACCCGCCGCGAAAGACACTGGCACTTGTTACAGTCCCGACAGAATCTGGCATTTGCGATCGTGGAAATGAAGCGCGATGGCTGCTTGGCAACCGAACAATAACGGTGATTTCATCTGATGTGCCGTCATAAGCATCCTTCTACGATTTGGACCACACTGGCGATAGTTGCTTTAGCTCTGATTGGACTTGATACGCAATCGGAGAACACTTGCACGAAGGCAGAAATCAAACAGGCGCGGCAGGAAACCAGTCACCTTCACAATTGGAGCAACATCTACGCCTCTTATCAGCACTTCGGGAAATGTGACGACCGAGCCGTTGGGGAACAATTCAGCTACGCAATTGGCTACCTCTTAGCACACCATTGGGAGCATGTCGATTCTCTTCTTAGCATCGCCAACGACGACCCGCGATTCCACGAATTTGTGTTGAGACATATTAATGAAGACATTCCCGACGAGGACGCTCAACTTATAATCCGCAACGCACGCCAGAATTGTCCGCCACGCGGAGAATGGCTGTGTAAAGCCATCGTGGACTACTGAAGAAACGGCTCTCTCGCCGAGGTTGCTGAGCAACAAGCTCATGATTCCATTCCCATGCTAATTTAGAGGTACGATTCTTCAGGAGTAGCGCGGTTTGGCAGTTCGATGGTTTCTAAGTGTTTTCAGCATTCTTCTACTGTGTGCAGCCCTATCTGCCGAACAACTCACAGCGATTGGGCCGAACGGCGGAGATGTTCGTAGTCTCGCTGCTGACCCGCAGAATTCCGACCATCTCTTACTTGGAACCAGCACCGGCACGCTTTTTCAGTCTGACAACGGGGGGCGCAGTTGGAGTTATTTCACCCACTTGGGGCGCGCAGATGACTATGTGGTGGACCATATCGTTTTCGATCCCGTGGACTCCAGGCGGCTCTATGTTGGTGTTTGGAGTTTAAAAAGTCACCGTACTGGTGAATTGTTCCGTTCCGTGGACGGTGGCAAGAACTGGAAGACAGTTTCGGCGATGCGCGGCAAGTCTATCCGCGCTTTAGCTCTTGATGCAGGTTCACATCTCTTGATTGCCGGAGCATTGGACGGTGTCTATCGCAGCATCGACGGTGGCCAGGGTTGGCAGCTAATCTCTCGCGGGAATCGAGCGATAAGAAATGTGGAATCTGTTGCGATTGATCCAAGCAATCCCAAGGTCTTGTATGCAGGAACCTGGCATTTGGCATGGAAGACCGCCGACGGCGGGAACACTTGGCACAAAATCGATCAAGGCATGATCGATGATTCCGACATATTTTCGATTCTTCTGGACAAGTCCGACCCTCACGTCGTTTTCGCGAGTGCCTGCTCCGGTATTTATAAGAGTGCGAACCGTGGAGACCAGTTCGAACGAATCCAGCAAATCCCTTTCTCGGCGCGACGAACACGCATTTTGAAACAAGATCCTAGTAATCCAACGGTCATCTATGCTGGCACGACCGAAGGCCTTTGGGTAACCAACGATTCAGGAAACTCATGGAAGCGTGTAACCAGCCCCGATATCGTTGTCAACGATATCGTCGTGGATCCCCGCCCTTCGGGTCGTGTGTTACTAGCGACAGATCGGGCCGGTGTGCTGGCAAGTAGTAATGAGGGTCTGAATTTTGGTGCTTCCAATGAGGGATTTACGCATCGCTACATCTCCTCGATTTTGATGGACAACCAGAACCCTGACACGATTTATGCCAGCGTGCTAAACGATCGGGACTTCGGCGGAGTTTTCGCTTCTACCGACGCTGGCGGACACTGGATTCAGCAAAGCGTGGGTCTGACTGATCGCGACGTACTAACTCTGAAACAAGCTTCTGAGGGGTCGGTCATCGCTGGGACCAATCACGGCCTTTTCAGGTTCGATCGTAAGGCATCGGAATGGATCCCTTTCCGTACAAGTATGCAGATGCCTTTGCAGCTGCAGACAGAAAGGGTGAACGATATCCAGATTACATCCTCAGAATGGCTGCTCGCGACGTCGGCTGGACTTTATGCCAGTTCTGATTATGGGAGATCTTGGATTCGAAATGCGGCGATGAAGAACAGGTACCTTATTTTCGTGCGACAACGCGGCCGTTTCATCGTCGTAGCAACTCCCAGAAATGTGCTGATTTCAAGAGACAATGGGCATAGCTGGCAGACGTCCAGAACACCCCGCTTCGAGACAATGAGGGGGCTTGCTATCGCGCCTGGTAATGAAATTGTGATCGCCACGGATGCAGGGATTTTTTGCAGTCCGACTTCAGGTAAGAGCTGGACGCGATTGAGAGGACCTGTACCACAGAAGAGCATAAGCTCGATTCATTATGATGAGAACCAGCACCGCCTTTTGGTAAGTGTCGACGATACCACTGCGATTTTTGAAAGCGATGATTATGCCAAAACTTGGCACCGTATCTTAGACACTGGATATGCGTTGCGCCAGGTTAACAGCGTTGGGGGAAAGATTGTTGCGGTCACGAAGTTCGAAGGGATCGTTTTATCCAGGAATTCCGACGAGTCTCCAATCCTGAGTTCTCCGTCCGTACGTTAGGTTGCGTCGCGACCAACTCCGCCTCAGGTGCTGCCTAAAGTGCCTCCGGCCTCTCGTGAAGTGCCGGTAGTGAAGGACAAGCGTTTTATCCACAGCTGACAGCCGGTAGCTATTCTCTGACGGCGAGTCGATATCGACCTGCTGGAACATGCCGCCGGGCTCCAATTCTTCCATCGCCAGCGCGATCGTCTCGGCTTTAGAAATCGTCTCGGGAGTCTAGATTGAGCGTGGGCGATATTTTTCGTTTTAACCGTCTCATCGATTGTCTCAATCCCTCTTAGATTGGATTTGTATGTGGGTAAGATGTACTGTCCGACTCCCTCCCTCATGTCGCGATAGTCGACCACTCTGCTCGGCGCATTATTCAAACGACGCGCCACCTGCCTAATACCAAACCAAATCAGGAACACTGTTAACGTCAGTGACCATGTCAAGAAGTCTTTGCTAAAGGTCCGAGCCATCGAATTGCCTCAAGGGAACGACGTTATCGATAGCTGTAACGGTGAATCAATTCGCTTCAGACTTGAACTGCAAGAAGTAGCAGGGAGATTTCAACCTGATACACAGATCCTGTCATTGATGACAGTCCCCAGCGCCCAAGCCCCTTGTTTACATTTCAGGACGCTCCATTTACCTGGCAAGTGGATTGGTCGGATGCTGGAACAAATGGGCCCACTCAAAATTCCTGTTTTTCAAGGGCTAGAGCCTGCCGTACCGGAGATGAAATGAACCGACAAGTCACCGCCCCAAATTGCGAGATCGATGAGAACGAGGCAATCGAGAGAGCTAAGAATGGAGATGTTCGAGGTTATGAAGCCCTGTACTCGCGACATCGGCGGGCAATCTACTCCTTGTGCCTTCGCCGAACCCGAAATGTGTGTGACGCGGAAGATCTAACCCAAGAGGTCTTCATGCAACTCTATCGTAAGATTGGCAGCTTTCGGGCTGAGGCGAAGTTTAGAACATGGCTGTATCAGATCGCCTTGAATTTCATGCTGATGCGTGCAAGACGAGAGCGTTGGAAGCAGGTCGATCTCACGCCCTCACTCGAGGACTCTCTGTCGCTAATGAAAAAGTCACGGACTCCAGCAGACGGTATGGCATTGCGCCAAGCAATCAGCGATCTACCAAGGGGCCGACAAAAGGTCGTTTTGTTGCACGATTTCGTCGGGTACACGCATCAAGAAGTCGCGCGTCAGCTCGGCGTGACGGTTAGCACCAGTCGGGCCCGCCTCTATCGGGCCCATGTCTCACTGCGCAACGCTCTCGGTCAGCGCGTCCTTGCTGCGCCGGAGTTCCAACACCCTGAAGGTCCGAACGATTTTCTGGTGCAAGGTCGGCAGAGTCTCTAAGCCTGACACATTTGCCAGTCGCCTCCCCTATGTGTAATTCCTACCATCGGAGGCGAACAAAATCGTGCGAGGTCCACGAAATGAGCAGAGGAAGAATCCTTTGTGTCGCATGTCACCTTCTGTTATTAGGATCGCTCTCGCTGCCAGTTTTCGCTGAAGGTTGGAGACTTCTCGGACCCGATGGAGGGGACGCTCGTAGCTTTGCTTACGATCCTAAGAATCCCGATCGTATCTACTTGGGAACAAGTTCCGGAAGCATATTCACTTCGACGGATGGTGGACGAAACTGGCAACATATCGCTCATTTGGGAACCGAAGACGAATATGTCTTGGATCACATTGTTATCGATCCACGCAATCCGGAGACTATGTTTGCTTCTGCGTGGAATGTGGACAACCAAAGGTCCGGTGATGTTTTTCGGTCGACAAATGGAGGAGCGACCTGGGCGGCCCTGCCCGGCATGCACGGTAAATCTATTCGGGCGCTAGCCATGGCCAAATCGGATTCAAATGTTCTCGTAGCCGGCGCACTCGATGGAATCTATCGCAGCAAGAATGCAGGTGATTCATGGGAGCGGATTTCTTCGACGAACTATTCTGACATAAGAAATATCGAATCCATTGCCATCGATCCCAACAATCTAAATGTCGTTTACGCGGGAACATGGCACCTCGCATGGAAGACACGCGACGGTGGGGCCACCTGGCAGAATATCAATAAAGGGATGATTGACGACTCCGACGTATTCTCTGTCATCGTCGACGCAAGCGATTCGTCCGTAATTTATGCCAGCGCGTGCTCGGGGATATACAAAAGCACCGCCGGCGGAGACGTATTTCAAAAGGTAAACGGAATGCCTTTTGCTGCCCGCCGCACTAGGGTCTTGAAACAAGATCCCGGTAATTCCCAGGTGGTTTACGCGGGAACGACTCAAGGTCTCTGGAAAACAACTGATGCGGGAAAGACTTGGAAGCAGATCACTCCTTCCAAGATTGTGGTCAATGATGTCTTCGTCGATCCGCGAAATTCCTCGCGGTTACTGTTGGCGACCGATCGTGGTGGTGTTCTAGCCAGCAGTGATGGAGGGCAGGGTTTCACCTCGTCAAATCGCGGGTACACCCATCGCTACGTTACCGCAATTCTGGCCGACAAACTCGACGCCAGTACGATTTTCGTTGCCGTTGCGAATGATCGGGAATGGGGCGGTGTGTTCTCTTTGCGCGATGGAGAACGACAATGGCGTCAAAGAAGCACAGGCCTAGGCGGACGAGATGTCTTGGCGCTCGAACAAACTGAAAACGGTGCTCTCATTGCAGGCACAAACCGCGGCGTCTTCATTTTGGATCCTAAGAGTAGCATGTGGCGATCAGTCACTACTTTGAATAGCCCAAGGCGTATCTCACATTCGGCACGAAGCACTCTCGTCGAGAACACCCTCGCCACAGCCAGAGTTAATGCCATTGAAGTCAAACCCGAACGGTGGCTCGCCGCAACCTCAGAAGGACTCTTTGCTAGCGACAATCAAGGGAAACATTGGAGCGGTGGACCCGTCCTGGGCAGACAGGATTTCAAATCTCTCCAGTCACAAGGCAATCTGGTGGCGGCAGCTACAAGGACCGATCTTCTGGTATCCGACGACGGAGGAAATAATTGGTTGGTATCGTCTGCAGCGAGATTTACGAACATCCGCAGTGTGGCTGTCACCGAACGAGCTGAGATATTAGTTTTGGCCCACGAAGGGGCTTTCCGAAGCTCAGACTCCGGAAGGACATGGCAAAACCTCTTTCATAATTCAAAGGACACAGACCTGAGTTCTGTTTGGTGTGATGATTCCGCAGGCGTCCTACTGGCTAGTTTATCAACCGGAGCAATTTTCGAGAGTCATGATGGAGGGCAAAACTGGGATCGAGGCCCCGACTCTGGTTACCCCCTGCGAAGTATCCAATTGATTCATGGGCGGCTTATTGGGGCTACCCCCTTCGATGGAGTGCTTGTCCAGGAATAAAGCTTTCTTGCAGACCCCCCTGTCAGAGTTGACAGTTGATCTCCCTCGAGAGCGGAGCTAGTGTTTGCGACAATTCTGATAAGGCCTTAAATGTTCAGTCTTGAAGCCCAAGAGTACCCGCCAAATCGGCC
>Ga0335078_10001672_pt1 | contig 33449 bp, 33 predicted proteins | sample Lox_Sample_32_FD_206711 | JGI IMG/M metagenome (GOLD analysis project Ga0335078, IMG submission 206711) | Soil microbial communities from Loxahatchee National Wildlife Refuge, Florida, United States - Lox_Sample_3.2 | ecosystem: Environmental > Terrestrial > Soil > Wetlands | place: USA...
TTCCCGAGGGCGGACCGGCACCCCCAGCGGGCGGCCTGGTGCTGGGAGAGCCACGCCCGGGCAGTCCCCGGTGCTGCCGGGGCACCGATGGCGCATCTGCTGCCCTTCCGCCCGACCCGATGGGGCGAGCAGCCGGCGTACGGGCCACGCGCGGCACGTGCCTGGGCTGCCGGGGCAGTCGGCCATTGGCTAGCGAACGCAGCGGCAGCGAGGCGGCGGGCCCGGCAGGAAACCCCGCCCGCACAGCAACCGGTGCCTGCACAGCAACCGGTGCTTGCACAGCAACCGGTGCTTGCACAGCAACCGGTGCCCGCACAGCAACCGGTGCCCCGCAGGATGGGACCTGCGGGGCACCAGAGATCACTCGCTGCTGCTCCCGGCCTCCCCGGTTACCCGCCGCGGCCACGGCCAACGCATCCGGGCGCCTGACAGCGGACGCCTGGTGCGTAGCCCGGCATTGGCCGGACTGGGGCTAGCCGACGCGGTGGTCAGGCGGCAGCGGGACTGGGGGCTGGCCGGACTGGGGGCTGGCCGGACTGGGCCTGGCCGGCGCGGTGGTCAGGCGGCAGCGGGACTGGGGCTGGCCGGACTGGGAAGTCAGTGCGTTGCCTCGTATTCCTGAATGATCGATGCCGGAATACGTCCGCGCTCGCTAACCTTGTCGCCGCGCTCGCGGGCCCACTGCCGAATTTCCGAACTCCGCTCGCGGCCAGGACCGGAACGAGACTTACGCCGCCGCGCCGCCGAACCGCTAACCCGGCGCGCGTACTCGATGTATCCGACGAAGCTGTCGTGCAGTTCCTTAGCGTGCGCTGAGCAGACGTCGATCTCGTATGCGGTGCCGTCAAGTGCGAACGAAACCGTCTCGTTCCCTTCGATCTCGCCGTCGTGGGGTAGATCACAGACGACGGTCACCACAGTCTTCTGAACCATCACGCTGCCTTTCACTGAAGTCTTTTAGGCAGCTAAAGATATACCACATCAGCGCGACTTGACAATTCAGCATTGCCGTTTAGGTATGGTTAGCAGCAGTGCAATGAACAATCCGCAGGTTGACAGTAACGCTCCGTAATCAGGAGTAGCTACCCTTCGTCATCATCTGCAGAAGGTTCGGCGCTCTCTTCGTTCTTAGCGCCCAGGCCTGCGGGGGAATTGGGCAGGCTGGCCGGAATATCTTGCGGCTGATCTATGTCTTCCGGCCGCTTCCGGCCCATCTCATGCCGAAGGAACGCCCCGATAGCTAGCAATACCACTGCGCACATGAGCAGCGGAGGCGTGAGTGCCGAGATGTCCCGCATCGACGCGAGCCCCTTCCGCTACATGCGAGCAGGTCAGCGCGGGTGCTGGCCGGCATTCGCAACCACCGCGGCACCGGCAGCCTGACCGGCCAGCTGCCTGGCGTGCCCTTGTCTGCATTGTGCCTCACGTCGCCGGGTGCCCCGGCCGCGCCGTAGCGCAGCGCGGCATGTGGCAGACGCGCCCGGCCAGCCAAAGCCGGTAGCCGTAATGCTCCGCTCCAGTCCGTATGACCCCGCCTGGCTGCGCATTCGGGCTCGCACATTAAGCTGGCTCGCGGGTACACGGCGCTCGCGCCACCCGGCTGAGCGCGGTCCCCGGGTATTCTCTCGGCACGGAAATGCGGGTCGCTGATCCGTGCATGTTGCAGATCGATGGCCAGTGGCTGCTAAGACTTAGCGGTACCGGCTCGATATGATCACCCGGGCAGTCCATTACCGCCCGTCCGGCCGTCCGGCGGCAGCGGAGAGCTATAGACCAATAGCAAGGGAATCGCTAACGCATGCGCAGCAGCATGCGGGTGTTGCCGAGGGTGTTTGGCTTCACGCGGTCCAGATCAAGGAACTCGGCGACACCCTCGTCGTATGAGTGCAGCAACTCGGCGTAGACGTCGGGTGTTGTCGTCTGGCCATGGATCTCGGCAAACCCGTGTCTCCGAAAGAACTCCACCGCAAAGGTCAGCACGAACACGCGGCTGACGCCTACTTCGCGCGCGGCGGCCAGCAGTGCAAGGACAATCCGGTTCCCCACGCCGTGCCCCTGGTGCTCGGCCGATACGGCGACGGTGCGGATCTCGGCGAGGTCCTCCCACATCACGTGCAGGGCACCGCAGCCGATGATGTCGCCGGCTGGCGTGGCCGCCACCCAGAACTCCAGGACATCCTCGTAGAGCGCGACGGTCGCCTTGTCGAGCAGGCGTCCCGACCGAGCGTTGGCGTCCACGAGTGCCCGTATCGCCCGGACGTCCGGCGTCCTCGCCCGCCTGACCTCATACTCCATGCTGGCCTGCCACCTTCGTCGCTGCCCTCAGCTAGCCGGGATCGCGTTCAGCATCGCAAACGCCGTGGCCAAACGCGGTGCGGGGATCGCCAATGCATGTGTCAACCGACCGTTACCGGGCCTGTACGTATTGTTGTTACGCGGCTCACCGGCCCTTATTACCGCAGATCACGGGCAGATCACACGCCCGCAGCCGTGTCCGAGACACGCCGCTTGACCTGCGGAGATACCGTCGATGCAGGGCAAAACCGCAGGCCAGGCGGACTATGTAGGAGAGAGCGCGCTAGCCGTCGCGACAATGCGGCGGTTTGATCAGGCCGCTTGTCCTTGGCAGCACCGGCCGGGTCAAAATTTTCGCTGTTTTGCCGCGCGGTGACTGCGTTCTCGATTAATCTCCATCGCTGTTACCCGTTTCAGCCGCCCCGGAGCGCCAGGGCGGCTGTGACGACCCGCCGAGTTCCCGCTGCGCGCGGAGCGCATCGGGGAGCCGGGGACCCACCAGTTCCCGGGGTGAATCGGTATGCCTCTACCGCGCAGGCGGGCCGGGGCTGCCGTAGGGCTCCTCCGGCCCGAACCCGTCAGCTAACCCGGTAGGCGGCCTAGGAGAGGAGTCGCTACGTGAGCAGCATGCCGAAACGAAGGCATGTACCACGGCATCAACCCCATTTCGCTGACGGGCAGGCTGCGCGAGGCCGGTCCTGGGCCCGGTGGTCGCGTGGCGGCTGGCGGGCCTGTGCTGTCATTACCGGCACGCTGGCGGTGTGCGCCGCGCTGATGCCGGCCACCGCGGCAGGCGCGAGTTCCGCATCGAACCCCACGCTGAGCCAGATCCTGGCCAAGGCGAACAAGCTCTCCCAGCAGATAGACAATCTCAGCGAGCAGTACGACGGCCTGCAGATCCAGCTCACCCAGGCAAAGCAGGAAGTCAGGCTGGCCCGCGAGAACGCGGCCAGGGACGCGCAGCTGCTGACTGCCGACCGGGCCTACATCAACGCCATCGCGGTCAACCAGTACATGACCGGCGGGCTCAACCCGACGCTGCAGCTGCTGCAGACCACGAGCCCGCAGTCGATGCTGGACCGCGCGTCCATCATCACGCAGCTCGAGCACGAGGCAGGGGTGAAGGTAAACCTTGTCGCCTCGGCCCAGCTGGCCGCGCAGCGCGCCACCGCGGCGGCCAACCAGGAACAGCAGCGCGCGACTCAGCTGAAGAAGACGATGGCGGCCACCGTCGCCAAGATCCAGGCCAGGGAGAACTTCTTCAACAGCGAGGCCTTCGCCCAGGCCACTGCCATCTTCCAGAAGACCGGGCACTACCCGATCACATCGGTGCAGGGCAGCTCCATCGGCGTGCAGGCGCTCAACCACGCGCTGACGCGCATCGGCGATCCGTATGTCTGGGCGGCGGCAGGCCCGAGCGAGTTCGACTGCTCGGGGCTCGTCATGTGGGCCTACGCGCAGATAGGCATCCACCTGCTGCACTTCACCGGTGACCAGTGGAACGAGGGCGAGCACATCCCGCGCAGCGAGCTCGAGCCGGGTGACCTCGTGTTCTTCTATCCGACCATCAGCCACGTGGGCCTGTACGTGGGCAACGGACTCATGGTGGACGCGCCGTCAGCCGGTCAGGACGTGCAGATTCAGCCGATCGACTGGGGCAACTTCGTCGGCGCGGTACGGATCATCGCTTAGCCATCTCGGTTCCCCCCCGGGGCTGCCCCGGTCCGGCCTGAAGCAAGCCGGACCGGGGCAGCTTTCTGTCAGCGCAGGCCGGGCTGTGCCATGTCGGCAGTGTTCCGCTCGTACGTCAGCCGCAGGCCGATGAGGGTTAGCCAGGGCTCGTAGGCGTCTATGACGGAGACCTCCTCGATGACGAGCGGAGCCAGCCCGCCAGTCGCGATCACCGTCACCGAGTCGGGCTCATCGGGCGCGAGCTCGGCAGCCATCCGGGTGGCGATCCCCTCGATCTGGCCCGCGAAGCCGAAGATGATCCCGGATTGCAGCGCCTGCACCGTGCTCTTGCCGATGACCCGGTCCGGCCGCGCCAGCTCCACCTTCAGCAGCTGCGCCGCGCGGCGCGAGAGCGCATCGACCGAGATCTCGATGCCGGGCGCGAGCGCGCCGCCGACGAACTCGCCCCGCTCGCTGATCGCGTCGAAGTTCGTGGACGTGCCGAAGTCGACGACGATCGCCGGACCGCCGTACAGATGCACCGCGGCCACCGCGTTCATGATGCGGTCACTGCCCAGTTCCTTCGGGTTGTCGTAGCGCAGCGGCACGCCGGTCTTGACGCCGGGCTCGACGATCACCGCGGGCACGTCGCCGTAGTACCTGCGGCACATCTCCCGCAGCTCGTGCAGCACCGAGGGAACCGTCGAGCACAGCGCGATGCCGCTGATGTCAGGCTCGGTGAACAGCGTGCTCTGCTGCAGCAGCCCCTGCATGAGCACCGCCAGCTCGTCCGCGGTCCGCACCGGGTCGGTCGAGATGCGCCAGTGCTCGACCACGTCCGCGCCGTCGAATACGCCGAGCACGGTGTTGGTGTTCCCGACGTCAATGGTCAGCAGCAATGTCACTCCAGCAGGTCCAGCCCGATGTCCAGTACCGGGGCCGAGTGCGTCAGCGCCCCGACCGCAAGGTAGTCCACGCCAGTCTGCGCAATCGCGGCGGCGGTGTCGACCGTGATCCGGCCGCTGGCCTCCAGCTTCGCCCGCCCGGCCGTCAGCCGCACGGCCGCGGCCAGTCCGGCGACCGAGAAGTTGTCGAGCAGGATCAGGTCGGCTCCCGCCTCGAGCGCCTCCGCCACCTGTTCCAGCGTGTCGCACTCGACCTCGACCGGCAGCCCCGGCGCAGCCCGCCGCACGGCCGCGAACGCCGCGCCGACCGATCCGGCGGCCGCCACGTGATTGTCCTTGATCAGTGCCGCGTCCGACAGCGACATCCGGTGGTTGACGCCGCCGCCGCAGCGCACCGCGTACTTCTGCAGCGCCCGCAGGCCCGGCAGCGTCTTGCGGGTGTCCCTGATCCGGGCCCGCGTGCCCGCCACCGCGTCGGCGAACTGCCGGGTCAGCGTCGCAACCCCGGACAGGTGGCACAGCAGGTTCAGGGCGGTCCGCTCGGCCGTCAGGATCGCGCCCACCGGACCGGACACGGTCAGCACCGGGTCGCCGGGCCGCACCCGGTCCCCGTCGGCGGCCCGGAACGTGACGGTCACCTCGGCACCGCCGGGGGCCAGCCAGAATGCCAGCGCCGCCACCGGCAGCCCGGCCACCACGCCGGCCGAGCGCGCGGCCAGGTCCGCCGTGCCGCGGGTGCCGGGGCGGACGGTCGCGCCAGTGGTGACGTCCGTGCCGCCCGCGAGGTCCTCGTCCAGCGCCGCCTCGACAATGCTGGCGACCTGCGCGGGCTCCAGTCCCGCCGCCGCGAGCCGTCCGGTCAGCTCGGGCGGGATACCGGGAACGGCGGCCCGGGCAGGCAGCTCAGTCATGCAGATCGGGCTCGAATACGGCGGCCAGGCCCGCAGGTCCCAGCGTCAGGACCAGGTGCCCGCGCCAGACCTCGCGCGGGTCGGGGAAGTCCTCGCGCCAGTGACTGCCCCTGGTCTCCTCGCGCGAGAGAGCAGCCGTGGCGATGCCGGACGCGACCAGATGCAGGTTGGTCGCCTGCCAGGCGTCCGCGGCCGGCTTGTCGCACGACTGGGTACCGAAGTCGGCGAGCCCGCCGGTAGCGGCGGACAGGCCCGCTCCGGAGCGCAGCACTCCGGCCCGGGCGGACATGAGCTGCTGCAGCGGCCCGACGATCGCCGGGTCGAGCAGCCCGGCCGACCTGCGGTCGGCGGCGGGCCGGGCGGCGGGCGGCAGCGCCGCCGCGAGGTCGGCGGCGATGCGCTCTGCGAATACCAGGCCCTCAAGCAGCGAGTTCGACGCGAGCCTGTTCGCGCCGTGCACGCCGGTGCACGCGGTCTCGCCGCACGCGTACAGGCCGGGCACGCTGGTGCGGCCGCGCAGATCGGTGCGGACGCCGCCGCTGGCGTAGTGCGCGGCGGGCACTACCGGGATCAGCTCCCGCGCCGGGTCTATTCCGTGCGCACGACAGCTGGCCTGGATGGTGGGGAACCGGCGCTGCCAGACGTCCGCGCCCAGCTCCCGGCCATCGAGGAAGACGTGGTCCGTGCCGGTCTCCAGCATGACGCGCATGATCGCCTTGGCCACCACGTCGCGCGGCGCCAGGTCGGCGAGCGGGTGCACGCCGGTCATGAACCGGCGGCCGGAGCCGTCGACGAGGAATGCGCCCTCGCCGCGGACGGCCTCGGATATCAGCGGCTGCCTGCCGCGAGAGCCCGGGCCGAGCCAGAGCACGGTCGGGTGGAACTGGATGAACTCCAGGTCGGCAGCCTCGGCGCCGGCCCGCAGGGCCAGGGCCAGACCGTCGCCGGTGGACACGGGCGGGTTGGTGGTCGCGGAGAAGACCTGGCCGAAGCCGCCGGTGGCGAGCACCACCGCCCTGGCGTGCACCGCGCCCACCCCGTCCTGCTGGCCCTCGCCCAGCACGTGCAGCGTTATCCCGGCCGCCCGCCCCTCCGCCGTGCGCAGCAGGTCAAGCGCGAGCGCGTGCTCGATGACCTGCAGGCCGCCGCCCGCCCTCGCCTCCGCGAGGGCCGCCAGCAGGGCACGGGATATCTCCGCCCCGGTGGCGTCGCCGCCGGCGTGCGCGATCCGGTCCCGGAGATGGCCGCCCTCGCGGGTCAGGGCGAGCGGCCCGGCAGGCTCCCGGTCAAACTCCGCGCCGATGGCGATGAGCCGGCGCACGGCATCCGGGCCGTCGGTGACCAGCGCCCGGACGGCATCGGGGTCGCAGACTCCTGCGCCGGCGGTCAGCGTATCGGCCAGATGCTGGTCCGGCGTGTCGCCAGGGCCAAGCGCCGCCGCGATGCCGCCCTGCGCCCACCGCGTGGACCCGTCGTCGAGCACGGACTTCGTGGCCAGCAGGATCCGCGCGCCGGGCAGGGCGCGGCGCAGCGACAGCACCGCGGTAACCCCGGCGACGCCCGAGCCGACCACCACGACGTCCGCGTCCAGCTGCCAGCCCGGATCGGGCGCGAGCAGCCTGGCTGCGATCACTGCGCACCTCCGGCGGTCGCCGCCACCGTGTCCAGCACCGGGGAGGGATCCTGGGCACCGCCGACGTTCAGCTTCGCGTTGTCTATCAACCGGGTACCGCCGACCTTCGCGGCGACCAGCAGCACGGCCGGGCCGGTGTAATCCGCACCGACCTCGGTCAGCCCCTCGGGCTCGGCGAGCACCAGGTAGTCCAGCTGCACCGGCGGGCTCGCCACCGCGGCCGCGGCCAGAACGGCGCCGGCCGCGTCCAGCGCGGCGGTCATCCCGTCGGCCGCAGCGGCGCGAGCCGCGGCGAGTGCGCGGGAGAGCGCCAGTGCGCTGACGCGCTCGGACCCGGACAGGTAGCCGTTCCTGCTTGAAGACGCGAGCCCGTCCGGATCCCGGTGCAGGGGCGCGCCGGCGATCTGCACTCCCAGGTCCAGGTCGGCGGCCATCCGCCGGATCAGCGCCAGCTGCTGGGCATCCTTCTCCCCGAACACCGCCGCGTCGGGCTGCGTGAGCTGGAACAGCTTGAGCACGACGGTGAGCACGCCGTCGAAGAACCCCGGCCTGGACCTGCCCTCAAGCCGGCGGCCGAGCTCGCCGGGATTGACCGTGACCGACGGCTGCGCCGGATACATCTCGTGCCCGGACGGCGCGAACACCGCACGCACGCCCTCGCTCGCGCAGACGGCGAGGTCCTGATCCAGCGGCCGGGGGTAGCGGTCGAAGTCCTCCGTCGGACCGAACTGCAGCGGGTTGACGAAGATCGAGACGAGCACGCTGCCGTCCGCACCGGCGATCTCCCGCGCCAGCCGCAGCGGCGAGCGATGCCCGTCGTGCAGCGCCCCCATCGTCGGGACGAGCACCACGGGGCCGGGCAGCGCGGCGCGCGTCACCCCGAGCCCTCTCCTGGTCCTGGCCAGCACCGGAACCGGCCCCGGCGGCGCCGGCCCGGCCGTCATCGGCGCGCCTCGGCGAGCACGTCGAGCAGCCGCTGCGCGTCCGGCGCCGCGAGCATGCCGGATGCCATCGCCCGGCTCGCGGTCAGCCGCGCCAGCGCGAGGTATGCGGGCAGCGCCTCGGGCGCCGCGGCGTGCAGGGCGGCGACGTGACTGGCCACCGTGTCGGCGTCACCGCGTGCCACCGGGCCGGTCAGGGCCGCGTCCCCCAGCCGCAGCGAATTGTCCAGGGCCGCCGACAGCAGCGGCGCCAGCATCCGCGCGGGCTGCGCCACGCCCGCGGTTGCCAGCAGATCGCAGGCCTGGACCACGAGCGTGACCAGATGGTTAGCGGCTCCGGCAAGAGCGGCGTGGTACAGCCCGCGGTACTCCTCCGCGATGAAGACTGGCTCGCCGCCCATCTCCATCACCAGCACCTCGGCGACCGGCCGGAGCGCATCCGGCGCGGTGACGCCGAAACTGATGCCCGCCAGCCGGTCCACGTCGTCGGGCCTGCCCGTGAAGGTCATCACCGGGTGCAGCGCGAGCGGGAGCGCGCCCTGGCGGACGGCGGGCTCGAGCACCGCGAGGCCGTGCCGGCCGCTCGCGTGCGCGATCAGCCGGCCTGCCAGCGGCGCCGACGTCGCGGCCAGCCCGGCCACCAGATCCTCGAGAGCGTCGTCCGGAACTGTCAGCAGCACCAGGTCGGAGGCTTCGAACACCTCGGCCGGCTGGCGGACAGGCGTGCCGGGGAGATAGCGCTCGAGCCGGTCACGGGATGCGGCCGACACCGCCGACGCCGCGACCACCCTGTGCCCGGCCCGGCTCAGCGCGGCGGCGAGCGCCGTGCCCACCCGGCCGGCACTGACGACGCCCACCCGCAGCTGCGCCGGGTGCTGTGCTGCGGTGCCGGCTGAATCAGAGGTCATACGCTGTCCGGTGCCGAGGCTGGTACAGACCGATCTCGCCGCCGCCGGGAATCCGGATGGACGTACGGCGGCCGGAACTCGTCTCGGTGACCGGCGCCGCGAACTGCGCGCCCCTGGCCCCGAGGTCGGCCATCGTCTGGTCCAGGTCATCGCACATCAGGTATAGCTCGTGCCGCCCGGATGGCGCATCTTGTCCGGCGTCGAGGGATTCGGGATGAATACCGAGTTCTGCGGGCGGGAGCCGGAAGATCAGCCAGCCATCGTGCGCGTCGACGTACGGCAGGTCCAGGACGTCGCGGAAGAAGGCGCGGGCCCGCTCCGCGTTGCTGGCGTAGATGATCGCGTGCGTGCTGGTTATCACCTGAGTCCGGCCTCCGATCCGGCTGTTGCCCTCGCCTGAGCATCCTCTCCGATCCGCCCCGGTCGGGTGCATCCGGGCCAGTGCTGGCCCGTCACTGATGCCAGGACCAGGTGTCCCGGCGCGGCTGATCCTCGTCGTCGTCTCGCGGGGGCTTCGGCGCCTGGCAGCAGCGCTCCAGGTAGAGCGCGGCGGCCACGAGCGCGAGCGCGCAGCCGAGCGTGATGCCCGCGACGCGTGCGTCCCGCGCCGGAATCGTCTTGTCCAGCTGCCCGAGCACGTAGGCCAGATAGCCGGCCAGCAGGCCGCCGATCGCGGCACCCGCGGCCGAGCTTGCCTTGGCGAGCGCCACCAGTCGCGCAACCGAGATCGGCGCCAGCCGCTTGCCGGTGATGCGCCCGGAGATACGCCCCCTGACGTTCCTGCCCACGACGGCCTCGGCCAGCGCCAGCGCTACGAGCACCGGGATCGGCCCGATCGGCAGCAGCGGCAGGCTGGTGAACGTCACCCGCACGGCGAGCCAGCCGCCGAGCGCGCAGAGCACGAAAATGCCCGCCAGGGTGCCCGGCCGGGTCATCTGCACCGGATATCAGCCTCCTCCGCCTCGCCAGGCAGGGTAAGGCATGCCTGGCTGGGGTCAAGACGGCGCACGCCGGCCCGGTCCGGCGCCGCGGCGAGCAGGCCCGCGACGCCGCCGTAGCCGGGCAGCGCCGCTTCCGGCGCCACGTCGAGCCACGGAGCGAGCACGAACGCGCGCTCGTGCGCCCTGGGATGCGGGAGCGTGAGCTCGGGGTCTGCGCTGATCTCCGCCCCGTACGCGACGATGTCGGCATCGAGGGTCCGCGGTCCCCAGCGCACCGTCCGGACCCGCCCGAGCGCGGCCTCCGCCTCGCGGCAGCGCTCCAGGATCGCGGCGGCGGGCAGCGCGCTGTCGGCCAGCAGCACCGCGTTGAGGTAGTCGTCCTGGTCCGGACCGCCGACGGGCGCCGTCTCGAACACGGCCGAGACCGCGGTGCAGCGCAGGCCGTCGCGGCACAGGACGGTAATGCCCCGCTGCAGGTTCGCTAGCCTGTCACCGACGTTGCTGCCGAGGGCCAGAACCACCGGCCGGATCACGGTCGACCCGATGCCGGGCGGCTCCGGCGGACCGTCACCGCGATGTCGCTCACCGGCAGCCCGATGGGCGCCTGCGGCTTGTGCACGGTTATCTCGACCTCGGCCGCGGCCCCGTCGGCCAGGCAGGCGTCCGCCAGCCGGGCAGCCAGCGTCTCGATCAGCGCCACCGGCTCACCCGCGACGATCTCGGCTATCTTGCGCGCGATGACCCCGTAGTCCGCGGTCCTGCCCAGGTCGTCGGCGGCGGCGGCTGGGGCGGTGTCGAGCCAGAGCACGGCGTCGATCAGGAACTCCTGGCCGGATACCCGCTCGTGCTCGAAGACGCCATGGCGGCCGTGTACGCGCAGCCCGGCAATCGTGATCTTGTCCATGTTCACGGCGCGGACTCCGCCTGCTCCCGGCGCCAGCGGGTCGCGACCCGGACCGCATCGAGGTTGCCGGGAACGACGTGCACGCGGACGCACCAGGCTCCCGCGGCGACCGCGAGCGCCGTGACGGCGATCGTCGCGTCGTCGCTGCCGACGAACGACCTCGGCTCGCCGTCAGGACCGGCCAGCAGCCTGCCGAGGAAGCGCTTGCGGGAGGCGGCCACCAGCACCGGGAACCGTTCCTGGTGGCCGGGCAGGACGCCGATCTGCTGCAGGCTGGCGAGCAGTGCCCAGTTGTGCTCGGCCTGCTTCGCGAAGCCCAGGCCGGGATCCACGATGATCTGAGCCGGGTCAACCCCGCGGTCGACTGCCGCAGTCACCCGCTCGGCAAGCTCCGCCCGTACCTCGGCGACGACATCGGTGTAGGTGGCCGGGCCGTACATGTCGGAGCTGTGACCCCGCCAGTGCGTCATGACGTAGGGCACCGCGGCGCCGGCCACCACCTTGGCCATCTGCGGGTCAGCGAGCCCGCCGCTGACGTCGTTCACCATCCGGGCGCCTGCCTGCAGGGCCGCGCTCGCGACCTCGGCCCGCATCGTGTCGATGCTCACGTAGCAGCCCTGGGCGGTCAGGGCCGTGACCACCGGCAGCACCCGGCCGAGCTCCTCCGCCACCGGGACGCGCTGCGCGCCCGGCCTGGTCGACTCGCCGCCCACGTCGATGATGTCGGCGCCCTGACCGGCCAGTTCCAGCCCGTGCAGGACCGCGGAATGCGGATTCAGCCACGCGCCGCCGTCAGAGAACGAGTCCGGGGTCACGTTCACCACGCCCATGACCAGGCACCGGGATCGGCTGGGCAGCATTACGCCAATCTAACGGCTGCGCCCGGCTGCCCGGCGCAGGCGTGCTCAGCGCGCCCGGCGCGAGCGACCCAGGGTGCGAATGCGCCAGCGCAGCCGGCCGAGGCCCAGCACGCGGGCGATCCGCCGCAGGTCCACGGTCGGCCAGACGACAAACGCCTCGGCCTCGAGCGCCGCTAGGCCGATCCTTGGCGCGTCCCTGCTGCTGGGGAAGACCAGGAACCGGGGCACCCACTGCGGGCCGAACTTGGCGTTGAACTTGTACAGCGACTCGATCTGGAACCAGCGGGACAGGAAGATCAGTAGGCTGCGCCAGGCGCGCAGCACCGGGCCGGCCCCGATCCGCTCGCCGCGTTCGAGCGCGGCACGGAACATGGCGAAGTTCAGCGAGATGCGCTTCACCCCGAGCTGCGGGGCCTGCTTGATGGCCTCGACGATCATGAAGTCGTTCAGGCCGGGCTTGGCGGACCGGTCGCGCCGCATCAGGTCGAGCGACAGGCCGTCGTCGCCCCACGGCACGAAGTGCAGCAGCGCGCGCATCTCGCCGTCCTGGCAGGCGGTCGCGATCACGCACCTGCCGTCGTACTGCCCGCCGACCCGGCCCAGTGCCATCGACCAGCCGCGCTCGATGGAGCTGCCGCGCCAGGTGTCGGCCTGCCGGTTGATCCGCTCGATCTCGTCCCTGGGCACGTCCTCGACCCGGCGCAGCTGGGCGGTGTAGCCCTCCTTGCAGACCCTGGTATTCATCTGCCGGACGTTGCGCATCGCCCGGCCCTCGAGCGTGAAGTCGGCGACGTTGACCACCGCCTCGTCGCCGAGCTCGAGCGCGGTCAGCTCGCCCTGCCGGCAGTACACCTGCGCGCCCAGCTCGCTGCAGCCCATGATGGCCGGCACCCAGGCGTGGCGCGCCGCCTCGTCCAGGAAGACATCGATCGCGCCCGGCCATGCCTCCGGGTCCCCGAGCGGGTCACCGCTGGCCAGCATCACGCCGGACAGCACGCGGTACCCGATACAGGACTTGCCCGACGGCGACCAGATGATGTTCTTGTCGTTGCGCAGCGCGAAATAGCCGAGCGAGTCCTGCTGGCCGTACCTGGCCAGGAGCTCGCGGATGCCGTCCTCGTCGCCGCCGCTCATCCGCGTCGCGCGCCGCGCCGGTCGCAGGAACATGAAGGCGGCGACGACGAGCGTGAACAGTCCCAGGCCGCCGGCGACGAAGGAGAAGTGATCGGCCCGGCTCGGGGAGCTGAACTGGACCGGGCCGGAGAAGCCGACCATGCTCATCACGACCGAGTAGATACGCTGCGACGGCGTGTAGTCCTGCAGCAGCCCGCGGCTCAGCGACAGGTAGGCGAGCCCGATGAGGACATCCGCCACGAGCAGGTAGCAGAGCACCCACAGCGCGCGGAACCGGGAGTGCCGGTCACCGACGGCGTAGAACTCGCGCCGGACCCACACGAAGCCGATCAGCACCAGGGCGGTTATCAGCGCGGATACCGGCCGGATCGCCGGCCTGGCGGCATCGGGATCGATGTTCCGCACGATCACGGCCAGTACCGAGTGCACGACGAGGCCGACCGTGATGAGCGCCACGGCGGCCTCCCACGCGCGGCGCTTCCGGCGCCGCAGGCCGTGCGAGACCATCAGCAGCAGCAGGCCGACTATCAGGTCGAATGTCCTGGTGACGCTGCCCAGGTAGTCGAGTCCGTGCAGCCGCCGCTCCTGGCCCGGCGCCACGCCCGCGATGATGTAGCCGATGCCGACGACGAACGAGATGAGGCCGGCCGTCAGCGGCACCCAGCGGCGCTGCTGGCGCCGGTCGATGGCACGCTCCGGCGACCCGTCAGGCCGCTGCGGCTCGGAGTCCGCATCGGTCGCGTGCGCTGCCGGGCCCGGCCCGCTGTGTTCTGTCATCTCGGACAAGTAGGTCAACCCCCGGCTCACGGGGCATCAGCGTAGTCATCGCCAGCTATTAGCGGGAGCAAACCCGCCATTCAATGGCGCGGGTAGCTACCGGCTTCCAGTCAGCAGGCTCATTGCCTCAGCTCTTGTGCTCTTAGAACTGAGGAAACATCCGCGGACGGCAGATGTCACCGTCTTTGCACCGGGCTTGCGCACTCCTCGCATGGACATGCACAGGTGCTCCGCCTCGATGATCACTACAACCCCCCGTGGCTCAAGCGTATCCATGAGCGCATCGGCGATCTGGCTGGTCATGCGCTCCTGGACCTGGGGTCGGCGCGCGTAGAGGTCAACCAGCCTGGCTAGCTTCGACAGCCCGGTGATCTGGCCCTTCTCATTAGGAATGTAGCCGACGTGGGCGCGGCCGAAGAACGGAACGAGATGATGCTCGCACGTCGAGTAGAGCTCGATGTCGCGGACCAGCACCATCTCGTCGTGATCGGCGTCGAATACCGTCGTCAGCACGTCAGCCGGGCGCATGCCGAGCCCGGCGAACTGCTCGGCGTAAGCGCGGGCAACCCGGGCCGGGGTGTCACGCAGGCCGTCCCGGTCCGGGTCCTCGCCAATCGCCAGCAGGATCTCCCTGACCGCGCGCTCGATCCGCGGCAGGTCGAATTCCTGGCTCAATGATCCTCGCTGTCGGAGCTGCCGTCGCCGGTGCCGCCGCCGAACGGGTTACCCCCGCCCAGCGGGTTACCCCCGCCCAGCGGGCTGGCACCGCCCAGCGGGCTGGCACCGCCCAGCGGGCCGGCACCGCCCAGCGGGCCGGCACCGCCGAAACTCTGCGACGGCGGTGGCGGCGGAGCAGCGGGCAGACTCTGGCTGGTGGCCTGGCCGTTGCCCAGCGAGCCCAGATCGTTGGGGTCCGCGGCGGTCAGTGCCAGCTCCTTGGGCGTCTGCACCGGCGGCTTCTCCGAGGGCAGCCGCTTGCCGTACCCGGTGTACGAGCCGCGGGCCGGCCGCACGTGCACCGGGGCGAAGATCGCCAGCACCTGATCGCGAGACAGCGTCTCGTGCTCGAGCAGGTGCAGCACCAGGTCGTCCAGCACGTCCCGGTACTGGACCAGCACTTCCCACGCCTCGTCGTGCGCGGACTCGATGAGCCTGCGGACCTCGTCGTCGATCGCGGACGCGATCTCCTCGGAGTAGTCGCGGCTGTGCGACATCTCGCGGCCGAGGAACGGCTCGCTGTCGCCGGTGCCGAACTTCCGGGCACCGAGCCGCTCGGACATGCCGTACTCGGTCACCATGCCGCGCGCGATCTGCGACGCCTTCTCGATGTCGTTGGCGGCACCAGTCGTCGGCTCATGGAAGACCAGTTCCTCCGCGGTGCGCCCGCCGAGCAGCATCGCCAGCTGGTCCATCATCTCGGCGCGGCTGACCAGGAACTTGTCCTCGGCCGGGGCGGCCGCCGTGTAGCCCAGCGCGCGGCCGCGCGGGATGATCGTGATCTTGTGCACCGGGTCGGCGTTCGGCATCGCGTGGCCGACCAGGGCGTGCCCGCCCTCGTGGTAGGCGATGATCTTGCGCTCCTTCTCCGACAGCAGCACGCTCTTGCGCTTGGGGCCGGCCGTGACGCGGTCGATCGCCTCCTCGAGCGAGGCCATCTGGATCTGGTTCTGGTTCGCCCTGGCGGTCAGCAGCGCGCCCTCGTTGATGACGTTCGCCAGGTCGGCACCGGTGAAGCCGGGCGTGCGCTTGGCGATGATGTCCAGGTCCACGTCGGCCGCGAACGGCTTGCCGCGCGCGTGCACCCGCAGGATGCCCTTGCGCCCGGCCAGGTCTGGCTGGGCGACCACGATCTGGCGGTCGAAGCGGCCAGGCCGCAGCAGCGCGGGGTCGAGGATGTCGGGCCGGTTCGTCGCGGCGATGACGATCACGCCGCCCTTGGTGTCAAACCCGTCCAGCTCGACGAGCAGCTGGTTCAGGGTCTGCTCGCGCTCGTCGTGCCCGCCGCCGAAGCCCGCGCCGCGGTGCCGGCCGACCGCGTCGATCTCGTCCACGAACACGATCGCCGGGGCGTTGGCCTTGGCCTGCTCGAACAGGTCACGCACCCGGGAGGCGCCGACGCCGACGAACATCTCGACGAAGTCGGAACCGGAGATCGAGTAGAACGGCACGCCCGCCTCGCCGGCCACCGCCCTGGCCAGCAGCGTCTTGCCGGTTCCCGGCGGCCCGTAGAGCAGCACGCCCTTGGGAATCTTGGCGCCGATGGCCTGGAACTTGCCCGGGCTCTGCAGGAACTCCTTGATCTCCTGGAGCTCCTCGATGGCCTCGTCCGCGCCCGCCACGTCGGCGAACGTCGTCTTCGGGGTGTCCTTGGTGATGAGCTTGGCCTTGGACTTGCCGAAGTTCATGACCCGGGAGCCGCCGCCCTGCATCTGGTTCAGGAACACCAGGAAGAGCAGGAAGATGATCAGGAACGGCAGGTAGCTGAAGATCAGCTCCCAGAACGAGCTGCTCTTGGGCACCTTGACGTTGTAGGACAGGTGCGCGGCCTGCATCTTGTTCGCGAGCTGCGTCCCCTGGGCGCCGACCCAGGAAGCCTCGAGATTCTGGTTGTTCCTGGTGGTGACCTGGATCGTCTGGTTGACGTCCGTCAGCGTCGCTGACTTGACGTTCCCGGCGTCGATCTGGGCGATCACCTGCGAGGTATTGACCTCTCTGTACTGAGTGCCCGTGTTGACGAGCTTGTACAGGATCACCAGAATGACGGCGACGAACAGGATGGCGAGCACCCAGCCGCGGAAAATGCGCTTAAGATCCATCGATGAACGGCCCACAGGTCCGGCCGGTCCCTCCTGACGAGCCTCGTGCCCCGCCGGCCCGGCGAGGCTGCCTTCGGTCAAGCGCGATTGCGCGGCTAATTCTTCCCGCAGCGTGGCCACGGGAATACTCGACCGTACACCGGCCGAGCTTTGGCCGACACGCAGGCGGCCGCACAGGGGCAGTGGCAGCCGTCTAACGCCTCTTACCCAGGGTAACGAACTTCAGCGCTCAACCGGTTCCCCGGCAGGCGAGGTTACCCGCCGTCCTGCCGGTAGACATGTTCCGCCAGTGTGCCGATAAAAGGCAGGTTCCGGTATTTCTCCGCAAAGTCGAGTCCGTAGCCGACGACGAACGCGTCCTCGATCTCGAAGCCGGTATAGGCGACGTCTACCTCCATCCTGACCGCGGACGGCTTTCGCAGCAGGACGCAGACCTGCACCGAGGCGGGCTCGCGCGAGCGCAGGTTGCCCAGCAGCCAGGACAGCGTCAGCCCGGAGTCGACGATGTCCTCGACCACGAGGACATGCCGCCCGCTGATGTCGGTGTCCAGGTCCTTGAGGATGCGGACGACGCCGGACGACTTTGTGCCAGATCCGTATGAGGAGATGGCCATCCAGTCCATCTGGACCGGCATATGCATGGCCCTGGCGAGGTCCGCCATCACCATGACCGCGCCTTTCAGGACGCCGACCAGCAGAAGTTCGCGCTCAGCGTAATCGGTGTCTATCTGGGCCGCCAGCTCGGCAATACGGTGATTGAGCTGCTCGGAGGTAATGAGGACCTCTTTCAGATCCGTCCCCATGTCAGTCGCGTCCACCCGGATCCTCCGATCTCGCCGCTGCGGTGAAATGCAGCCTCCCATACCGCCGCTCGCACCGGATTCCGCCGGGCAGATCTGTCCACTTCTGCCCGTGCCAGCCCGTCACAAGTGCGTCTATGCCGGCGATGTGCCGGGCCGAGAGGGCGCCGGCCGGACACCCCGCGGCCAGCGCGGCGGCCCGCAGGATCCGGTGCCGGATTGCGGCCGGCTGCGCGGCCAGCGCGGTCGCGGACCAGCCGGCCGCCGCGCCGTCCGCCGCGCCGTCCGCGGCAGCACGCCGGGCCTCCTCGGCCCGGATCTGGTCGGCGGCCCGGCCCGCCAGCTCGTCCAGGGCGGCGGCATCCGCGCGCAGCAGCTGCGCCGTCCTGGCCAGTCCCTCGGCCACCCCGGGCCCGAGCGCCGTCTCCAGCGCCGGGAGGAGGTCGCGGCGCACCCGCACGCGGCTGAACGCCGGGTCGCCGTTCTGCGGGTCGTCCCAGGGCCGCATGCCGAGCGCGTCGCAGGCCGCCAGCGTGTGGGCGCGTCGCAGCCCGAGCAGGGGCCGCAGGTAGCGGCCGCTGCTGGCCGGCATGCCGGCCAGCGACCGCGCGCCGGAGCCGCGGGCGAGTCCGAGCAGCACGGTTTCCGCCTGATCGTCGAGGGTGTGTCCGAGCATGACCGCGCGCGCCCCGGTCTCGGTGGCCGCCTGATCGAGCGCGGCGTACCTGGCCGCGCGCGCCGCGGCCTCCGGCCCGTGATAGCCGGCCGGGTCGCCGCGGCCCGGCACGCTGACCGCGACCGACAGCGCGGGCGCCAGGCCGAGCTCGGCCAGCACCGCGATCACCGACGCCGCCACCTCCGCGGAGTCCGGCTGCAGCCCGTGATCGACGACGACGCCCCCGGCGCGCAGGCCCGCCCTGGGCGCCTCGAACGCGACCGCCGCGGCGAGCGCGAGCGAGTCCGGCCCGCCCGAGCACGCCGCCAGCACCAGGTCGCCCCGATCCAGCCCGTGCAGACTGCGCCGGACGGCGAGGCGAACTGCCGCGACCGCCGGATGCGGGCCCACCGGGGCGCTCAGCCCGAGATGGCCGGCGGCTGGACGCCGCCCACCCGCTCCAGCCAGCGGCGCGGGCTGCTCAGCTCGTCTCGCGTCGGCAGCGTGTCGGGCGATGTCCACACCTTGTTGAACGTGGTCATCCCGGCTTCCGTGACGATCTCCCGGACGAAATGCGAGCCCTGCTCGTACTGCTTCATCTTCAGGTCGATGCCCAGGATGCGCCGGATTGCCTGCTCGATCCGGCCCGCCGAGCCGCGCCTGGCGCTGAACTTGCGCCGGATCTCGGCCACCGACGGCACGACCGCGGGCCCCACGGCATCCATCACGTAGTCGCCGTGGCCCTCGACCAGCGTCATCACGCTCGTCATCCGGTCCAGGATCTCCCGCTGCCGCGGGGTCTGGATGGCCTCGATGAGGCTCTCGCCCTCGCCGCCGCGCACCGCTCCCGCTACCGCGTCGGCGGCGGCGCGCAGCCGGTCCAGGATCGACGCGGGGTCAAGGTCCGAGGCCAGCAGGAACTCGGTCATCTGCTGCTGCACGTACGGCCGCAGCCACGGCACGGACGTGAACTGGGTCCGGTGCGTCTCCTCGTGCAGGCATACCCACCGGCGGAAGTCGTGCGGGTTGACGTCAAGCTCGCGCTCGACCATGACGATGTTGGGCGCGACGAGGGTGAGCCGGCCGGCCGGCGCGTCCTTGCCCGGCGCGTCCGGGTCCGGCGGCAGGAACAGCTCGTACTGCCCGAGTACGCGGCCGGCCAGGTAGGCGAGGATCAGGCCCGCCTGCATGCCCGTCACCCGGGACCCGACCGCGGTGATGACGGAGCCGGGCTGCGGGATGTTGCTGCCCTCGGCCATCCGCTGCACGAGCGGGTCGAGCACGACCCGGAAGCCGTCGACGTTCGCCCGGATCCAGCCGGGGCGGTCCACCACCGCGACCCTGCCGTCGTCGGGCGAGCCGGGCAGGCCGGTCAGCTCGCGGACCGGCTCGGCCACCTCGTCGGCCAGCTGTCGCAGCTCGGCGACGACCTTCCTGGCCTCCGCCATGCTCACCTGAGGTCCGGGCCTGACCCAGCGGACGCCGGTGGCGGTTGCGACCTGCCAGTCGATCATCTGTGTCGTACTCACCCCTCCACCGTACGTGGACAAGGCGGTCAGCGTCCTGCCGGCCTGTGGCGCAGTACGCTGAACATGATCACGGAGACTTCGGGACGACCGGATAGGTCGCGAAGTCTGCGCGGCGGGAAACCGGCTCAGCGGCAGCCGCAGCCTGCCAGCGTGTTGGCGACGCCCGCGAGCGCACCACCCGCCGCGGGCAGGTTCTTCAGCTTGTCGGCCATGACGGCGAACGACAGCAGCTGCCCGTCCCTGGCATAGGCGACGCCGGCCAGCGCGATGACGGTCTCCAGGTTCCCGGTCTTCGCGCGCACGGTACCCAGCGCCGGCCCGGCCGCGCCGTAGAAGATGCTGCCGGGACCGGACGCCAGCGTGCCGGAGAAGCCGTAGACGGGCAGCCCGGTGAGCACGGCGCGCAGCGCCGGGCGGCGCGCGGCGAGCCCGACGAGCTGCACGAGTGCGGCCGGGGTGATCCGGTTGTCATGAGACAGCCCGCTGCCGTCGCTGATCTGCACGCCGGTCACGCCGAGCCGGCGCAGCTCCGACGTCTCGGCCGCGGCCGCGCCGGCGAACGACGGCTGCGCGCCGGTCGCGAGCGCGATGTGCCGGGCGAGATTCTCGGCGATGACGTTGTTGCTCTCCTCGAGCATCCACTGGATGACCTGCGTGAGGGGCGGGGAGCTGACGCCGGCCAGGGTCGCCGCGCCGGCCGGGGCGGACACGGCAGACGGCCCGTGCCGTACGGTGATGCCGTCGGCGCGCAGGAACTTCGCGAACTCGTCCGCGGCCTGCAGGGACGGGTCGGTGGAACGCGGCCTGAAGTTCCCGGGATCGTCGGCGTCCTCGGGCTGGCCGGAAGGTGTCAGCCTGCCCTGGTCGACCTCAAGCGGCGTGATCACCGTGACGTTGCCGGTTGAGGCGTCGTCGGCCGACCAGCCGGGCCCGAAGCCCGGGCCGGAGTACAGCGACGTGTCGTAGCCGAGCCGGACGCTGTGCACGCCGCGGGCGCGCAGCGCGCCGGCCGTCTGCCGGGCCAGGGCCGTCAGCGTCGCCGGCTGCGGGTAGTCGCCGGCCGGGGGCCGGCCGGCGGCGAGCGTCGGGTCACCGCCGCCGACGAGCACGATGCTGCCCGGTGTCCGGCCCGGCACGACCGTCGTCCTGAACCGCGCGTCCGGGCCGAGCACCTCAAGCGCGGCGACCGACGTCGCCAGCTTCGTGGTCGACGCGGGCGTGTACCCGGTGCCCGAGTTCACCGAGTACAGCACCTGCCCGGTGCTGAGGTCGGTGACCAGGGCACCGACGCTGGGGCCGAGCGCGCCGGAGTCCAGCACGGGGGTGAGCGCGCTCGACAGGCCCGACATCGTGATGCCAGGCGGGGCGGCGATCTGGCCGGTCGCGGCGGTGGCGACCTGGCCGGGCGCGGCCAGCGGCACCGCGGCGATCCGCGCCTGGCGCCACAGCGCGAGGCGCTCGGGCAGCAGCCGGGCGACGGCGATGCCGCTGCCGATCGTGAACACGCACAGCAGTGCGGTAGCTGCCACTGCCATGCGGCTGAGCCGGCGCACCTGCGAGTCCCTTCGCGAAGATCGTTGGTCCTGGCTGGCGTTCCGGTCCCGCGATGCGGGCACCCGCGTCACCTGGCCGGGCCTACAGGGTAGACACTCAGCTAGAGCGACCGAGTTTCCATCGATGCGCCGGGGAGCGGAACGTGCAGTTCGATGTAGTTATCGAGATCCCGAAGGGGCAGCGTAACAAGTACGAGATGGACCACGAGACCGGCCGGATACGGCTGGACCGGATGCTGTTCACCTCGACCCGCTATCCCGCCGACTACGGCTTCATCGAGGACACCCTCGCCGACGACGGAGACCCGCTGGACGCGCTGGTGGTGCTGGACGAGCCGACGTTCCCAGGATGCCTGATCCGGTGCCGGGCGATCGGGATGTTCCGGATGCGGGACGAGAAGGGCCTGGACGACAAGGTCCTGTGCGTCGCCGCCACCGACCCGCGGATGGCTCATCTGACTGATATATCTGACGTATCCGATTTCGATCGTCTAGAGATCCAGCACTTCTTCGAGGTGTACAAGGCGCTGGAACCGGGCAAAGAGGTCGTGCCCGCCACCTGGGTGGACAGGGCAGCAGCCGAGGCAGAGATCATCGCCTGCCGGCAGCGGCTGGCCGCCAGCGGTCACGAACAGGCGGGATGACAAGCTGTCGCAATGGGCACGATTGAGTAATGCCGGACGCTGAGGAGGTGCCATGGGCCAGGCCGACGACGCACTGAGCGAGGCGCCGCTGTTCGACGCGCTCAGTGACGAAGACGCGCGCGCCCTGCGGGCGATGGTCCTGGTCGTCAGGCTGAACCGCGGCGAGCGGCTGTTCGCCGAGGGCGACACGGGCGACAAGCTGTACATCATCATCTCGGGCAAGATCAAGCTGACCAAGGCGGCCCCGGACGGCCGGGAGAACCTGCTCAGCGTGCACGGGCCCGGCGAGATGTTCGGCGAGCTGTCGCTGTTCGACCCCGTCCCCCGCACCGCCAGCGCGACCGCGGTCACCGACGCCGAGCTCGCGGCCCTGGGGCACGAGGACGTGCGCGGCTGGCTGACCAGCAGGCCCGAGGTCGCGATGCACCTGCTGCAGGCCCTGGCCCAGCGGCTGCGCCGGATCAACGAGGTCAAGGCGGACCTGGTCTTCACCGACGTGCCCGGCCGGGTGGCCAAGGCGCTGCTGGACCTGGCCGAGCGATTCGGCGTGCAGAACTCCGACGGCATCCAGGTCAACCACGACCTGACGCAGGAGGAACTTGCGCAGCTCGTCGGCGCCTCGCGGGAGACCGTCAACAAGGCGCTCGCCGACTTCGCCGCGCGTGGCTGGATCCAGCTCGCCGCTAAGTCCGTGCTGGTCGTCGACACCGACCGGCTCCGGAAACGGGCGAGGTAGGCCGCCTCATTCCTGGCCGGGAACGTCGGGTACTCCGAATCCCGCCGGCAGCTCGCCCCGGGCACCGAGGTACTCCAGCTGGGCCCGGACCGACCACTGGGCGAACGGCCACAGCTTTCTGTCCACGTCTACGTAGACCCGCGCGACGATGTCCGCCAGCGTGCGGTCGCCCGCCGCCAGCGCCGCCTGGACCTCGGCCAGCCGCTCCGCGCGGTGCGTGCGGTAGTAATTCAGCGTTCCCGCTGCATCGGGGAGGAGCGGGCCGTGGCCGGGCAGCAGCGTGCGCAGCCCCGTTTCCTGCACCAGGGCCTGCAGCCGGTCCAGCGAGCCGAGGTAGTCGGTCAGGCTGCCGTCGGTGCCGATGACCGTCGTGCCGCGGCCGAGCACCGTGTCCCCGGTCAGCACCGCGTCATCGGCCGGCAGGTACAGGCAGACCGAGTCCGTCGTGTGGCCGGGCGTGGCGATGACCCGCAGCTCGCAGCCGCCCGCCGTGACGACGTCGCCGGCGGTCAGGCCCTCGCTGCCCAGCCGGTGCGCCGGGTCGGCCGCGCGCACCGGGGCGCCGGTGAGCTCGGCCAGCCGGGGCGCGCCCTCGGAGTGGTCCGGGTGCCGGTGGGTGAGCACGATCGCGGTGATCCGCTGGCCGCGGCCGGCCGCGGCGGCGAGCACGCGCTGCAGATGGGTCTCGTCGGCCGGCCCCGGGTCCACGGCGACCGCGGCCTCGCTGCCGGGCTCGGCTATCAGCCAGGTGTTCGTGCCGTCCAGCGTCATGAGCGACGGGTTCGGCGCGAGCACGCAGAACGCGCGGTCCGTGCGTGATCCGTCGACCGGCCCCGCGGGCTGGTGGCCGGGCTCCGCGGTCATGCCCGGGCCGTCATGATCTGGGGCCGGGCATGCCGGGATACTCGCGGATGCCGGGCACGGTCAGCCAGACCGCGCCCTCGCGCAGGTGTACCTCGGGAATGATCGGCGCGACCTCCCGCTCGCCGGCCAGGGCGGCGTCCCGCGTGCCGCACGCGGCGAGCTCGGTCAGCGACACCATCGTGGGCGGCATCAGCGCCAGCTCCCCGCGGCGTCCCTGGGCGAGCGCGTGGGCCGGCTCCACCCAGGCCACCGCGGAAGCCTCGCCGCCAACGTCCCTGGTGCGCTGCCCGGCCGGCAGCGCCGCGGCGAAGAACCTGGTGTCGAAGCGCCGCGGCTCCATGACCGGGGTGATCCAGCGCGACCAGGGCCGCAGCAGGTCCGCGCGCAGCACCAGGCCACGGCGGGCGAGCAGCTCGGCCAGCGATACAGACCGGTCGAGCAGCGCCTGCCGGTCGGCTTCCCACTCGTCACTGGTTGTGTCCGCCACCACCGAGCCTGCCGACGGGCCGGCGAGCAGCACGCCGGACTCCTCGAACGTCTCCCGGACCGCCGCGCAGACCAGCGACCTCGCGAGCTCGGGCGGCGCGTCGAAGATGCGGGCCCACTCCGCGGCGCCGGGACCGGCCCAGGCGACCTCCTCGTCGGCGTCGCGCGGGTCGACCGAGCCGCCGGGGAACACCATCGCGCCCGGCGCGAACGCCATCGTCGGCTTGCGCCTGAGCATGTAGACCTCGAGCGCACCGGCCGGACCGTCGCGCAGCAGCATCACCGTGGCCGCGTCGCGTGGCGTCGCGGGCTGCTGGTTCCCGGCAATGAACTCGCGAGCCTTCTCCGCTACGGGCTCCGGCAGCCGGAACGATGCAGCCTCACCTGGCACGTGCGCCTCCCGCGGTCGGCTGGGCCGGCCCTAGTCCCTGACTTCCGCGATGAGCTCGACCTCCACCGGGGCGTCGAGCGGGAGCACCGCCATGCCCACTGCGCTGCGCGCGTGCCGGCCGGCCTCGCCGAACACCTCGAGCAGCAGCTCGCTCGCGCCGTTGACGACCTGGGGCTGCCCGGTGAAGTCCGGCGCGCTCGCCACGAAGCCGGTCACCTTGACGATCCGCCTGATCCCGCTCAGGCCGCCGGCCACCGACGCGGCCGCCGCCAGCGCGTTCAGCGCGCACGTCCTGGCCAGCGCGCTCGCCTCGGCCGCCCCGACCTCCGCGCCGACCTTGCCGGTCGCGAGCAGCTGGCCGGCCACCACCGGAAGCTGGCCCGCGGTGTAGACCATGCTGCCGGTGCGCACTGCGGGCACATAGGCCGCCACCGGCGGCACGATCTCGGGCAGCGTCAGGCCGAGCGCGGCGAGACGCTCCTCCGGCGACTGTGCGTCGCCGGCGCTCATTCCTTGACCCGCTTCAGGTAGGCGACCAGCTGCTCGGGGTTCGGACCTGGCACTACGGTCACGAGCTCCCAGCCGTCGTCGCCCCAGTTGTCCAGTATCTGCTTGGTCGCGTGCACTAGCAGCGGCACGGTCGCGTACTCCCATTTGGCCATGACGGCACCCTAGTGCACCCGGACCCCGGTGCACCCGGGCCGCAGTGCACCAGGGCCTCGGGCGCTGCCGGGCCGGCTACGAGCCGGCCCGGCCGGCGTCGCCGGGCGGCGGGGCGGCGCCGTTGCCGGACCCGCCCGCCTCCTTCGCCCGCTCGCTCGGGGCGTCGGCGGGGACCTCCGCGGGCGGCTCGCGCACTGTCTGCGGCTCCGGTCGCTCGCCCTTCTCTGCCGGAGACAGCTCAGGGATCGCGGGCACGTCGGGTATCTCCAGCGCATCCGTTGTCGGGTCGGCGAGCTGCTCGACGGGCTTCTGCGGGAGGTCCACCTCCGCCTCGCTGAAATCGCCCATCGACTCCCGGTCCGGGCCGGTTTCGCCGGCCGAGGTCGGGGAGAACTTGTCGAAGAACCGGAGCAGCTCGACCGGGATCGGCATCACCAGGGTGCTGTTGCGCTCCGCCGCGACCTCGACGACCGTCTGGAGCAGCCGGAGCTGGAGGGCCGCCGGGTCACGCGACATCACGTTGGCCGCCGCCGCCAGCCGCTTGGACGCCTGGAACTCACCGTCGGCCGTGATGATGCGCGCGCGACGTTCCCGTTCCGCCTCTGCCTGCCGGGACATCGAGCGCTTCATGCCCTCGGGAAGCGAGACATCCTTGATCTCGACCCGCTCCACCCGGATGCCCCACGGGCCCTCGGTCGGCTCGTCGATGATCCGGCGCAGCTCCCGGTTCACCGAGTCGCGCTCGGCCAGCAGCTGGTCCATCTCGGACTGGCCGATGATCGACCGCAGCGACGTCTGCGCCTGCTGGGAGATGGCAAAAAGGTAATTCTGCACGTTGATGGTGGCTTTGACCGGGTCCACTACCCGGAAGTACACGACCGCGTCCACCCGGACGCTCACGTTATCCCTGGTGATGCCCTCCTGCGCGGGTACCGCCATGGCGACGATCTGCATGTTGACTTTCTGCAGCCGGTCGATGACGGGCACGATGAGCGCCAGCCCGGGGCCGCGGGTGCCCTGCAGCTTGCCGTACCGGAACACGATTCCCTGCTCGAACTGCTGCACCACGCGTATCGAGCGACCGAGCGTGATCAAGCCGAGCACTACCAGCACTGCTATGACGACGAATACAGCTTCCATGCTGAAATCATCCCTTTCGGCCCCAAGCGGCGACCTATGCGATCCAGCGTAGTGACATCCGCCGGGGCGTCATAGTGACGCGGGCCACTACCCGGGCCCGCGAGCCGGCCTGGCAGCCCGCGCGGGCCGCCGGCGCGGATAACCTCCAATCGTGACCTCACGTGACACCGACTGGGATGGCGTGCGGCTGCACGTCGTGACCGGCAAGGGGGGCACGGGGAAGACGACGGTGGCCGGCGCGCTGGCCCTGGCGCTTTCCGCGGGCGGCAAGAAGGTCCTGCTGATGGAGGTGGAGGGCAGGCAGGGTATCGCGCAGCTGTTCGACGTGCCGCCGCTGCCCTACGCCGAGCGCCGGATCGCCGTCGCGCCGGGCAGTCCGTCTGGTCAGGGCGGTCAGGGCGGTGACGTCTTCGCGCTGGTCGCGGACCCGGAGTCGGCGCTGCTGGAGTACCTGGAGATGTTCTACAGCATGCGGCACGCGGGCACGGCGCTGACCAAGCTCGGCGTGATGGACTTCGCGACCACGATCGCGCCGGGCCTGCGGGACGTGCTGCTCACCGGCAAGGCCGCCGAGGCCGTGCGGCGGAAGGACGGCAACCGCACCGGCGGGCGCGCCTACGACGCCGTCGTGATGGACGCGCCGCCGACCGGGCGGATCGGCAGGTTCCTGAACGTGACCGCCGAGGTGTCGGGGCTGGCCAGGGTCGGCCCGATCCGCGGCCACGCCGACACCGTGCAGAACGTGATCCGCTCCCCGGAGACGGTCGTCCACTTCGTAACCGTGCTGGAGGAGATGCCGGTGCAGGAGACCCTCGACGGGATCGCCGAGCTGCGTGCCCTGGACGGGATCCGGCCCGGCGGGATCGTCATCAACATGGCCAGGCCGATGGCGCTGCCTGCCGCGCAGCTCGCGGCGGCCGCGGACGGCACGCTCGATGTCAGCCAGCTGAGGCTGGGCCTGAAGGCGGCGGGGCTCGACCACGTGCCCGGCCTGGCCGACGCGCTGCGCACCGAGCTGTCCGACCAGGCCAGGGCGGCGCTGGCGCAGGACCAGCTGCGCAGCAGGCTGACCGAGACCGGCCAGCCGTGCTACGAGCTGCCGTGGATCAGCGACGGCATGGACATGGCCGGGCTGTACCGGCTCGCCGCCGAGCTTCGAACCCAGCGGGCTGCGTGATGGCCCCGGCACCCGCGCCACCGGAGCTGGACGTCGACCGGCTGATCGATGACCGGCGCAACCGCATCCTGGTGTGCTGCGGGTCGGGCGGCGTCGGCAAGACCACCATCGCCGCGGCGATCGGTCTGCGGGCCGCGGAGCGAGGCCGGAGAGTGGTCGTCCTCACCGTCGACCCGGCCCGGCGGCTAGCGCAGTCGATGGGCCTGACGTCGCTGGACAACACGCCGCGGCTGGTTCCCGGCGTTTCCGCGGAAACGCGCGGAGGCGTTTCCGCGGAAACGCGCGGCGGCAGCATGCACGCGATGATGCTCGACATGAAGCGGACCTTCGACGAGATCGTCGAGGCGCACGCGGACCCCGACCGGGCGGCCCAGATCCTGGCCAACCCGTTCTATCAGTCGCTGTCGTCGAGTTTCGCCGGCACGCAGGAGTACATGGCGATGGAGAAGCTCGGCCAGCTCAGCCGCGCGCAGGAGTGGGACCTGATCGTCGTGGACACTCCGCCGAGCCGGTCCGCGCTGGACTTCCTGGACGCGCCGCAGCGGCTGGCTAGGTTCCTGGACGGCAGGCTGCTGCGGCTGCTCGTGGCGCCCGCGCGGGCCGGCGGCCGGGCGTACCTCAAGATGCTCAACGCGGGTTTCGGCATGGTCACCGGGGTGCTGACGAAGATCCTCGGGACCCAGATCCTGCGCGACGTGCAGACGTTCGTGTCGGCGCTGGACACGATGTTCGGCGGCTTCCGGGAGCGGGCTGACTACACGTACCAGCTGCTGCGCGCGCCGGGCACGGCGTTCCTCGTGGTGGCCGCGCCGGAGCCGGACGCGCTGCGCGAGGCCTCGTACTTCGTGGAGCGGCTGGATGAGGAGCGGATGCCGCTCGCGGGACTGATCCTCAACCGGGTGCAGCGGCCGCCCGCCGCCCAGCTGTCCGCGGCCAGGAGCCTGGCCGCGGCCGAGATGCTCGAGAGCGGGGACGGGGCCTACCCGCTCGCGGTCGTCGTGCTGCGGCTGCACGCGGACCGGATGCAGCAGGCCGCTGCCCAGCGCCGGTATGCCGAGCACTTCACCGCGGCCCACCCGCTGGTGCCCGTCGACGAGATCCCGGCTCAGCCCGACGACATTCACGACCTGGAGGGGCTGCGCGCCATCGGCGCCGCGTTCGGCTCCTGAAAATGGCTTACCGTAGCGGCCGTGTTACCCAGGGTTAAATGGCTGCTACCGCTGTTCTGCCCTGGAATTGGTGCCGGCGGAGCATCATGTGCGGCCCGGCCGTGCTCGGGCGGCGGGGCGGCGGGGCGGGGCGGGGCGGGGCGGGACTACAGCGCGTCAGCTGGCGACGAGCTCGTCGCCGGTACGCTCGTAGTGGTTGCGCGCGTTCTCCAGCAGGTCGCGCCACGACGTCACGTCGGGCCTGCGGCGGAGCAGGGCGCGCCGCTCGCGCTCGGTCATCCCGCCCCAGACACCGAACTCGATCCGGTTGTCCAGAGCGTCGGCCAGGCACTCGGTCCTGACCGGGCAACCGCGGCAGATCAGCTTGGCCCGGTTCTGCGCCGCGCCCTGGACGAAGAGCTCGTCCGGGTCAGTCCCCTTGCATGCGGCACGCGCAGTCCAGTCCGTGATCCACATCTGGCCCAGCTCCTCTGATCGTCACGCCCGCGGGTAATGATCACGCCCGGGTTGCGTTCAGTTGCGGTCCGGAGCCGTCTCAGGGCGACCGACTCCGGCGAGTGATGGTCGCGGAAGAGTAACTTACGGAAGTCCGGCGCGCAGCGCTAGACCCCAGCGGGTCCATTTCCAGAATAGCCCGCATGGGCTATACACGCAGTGGCGACAAGTAGCTACACTGCGCAGTTTCGTGGCCAGTGGCCGGGCACATGGTGACTGGCGACCTGCCGCATAAGCCCCCGTCGTCGGCTGCACATAGTCGCGAGACCGCTACCCCTCGGTCGCGGTTACGTCGCGGCCTGGCTGGTTACTGCCGATGCAGCGTAGCCTGTTCGGGTGCAAAACACCTGGCGCCGCGCCGGCGCGATGTACGGGGCCATCGGGCAGATCGTCTTGCTGACGATCGTGGCGGGCTTGCTCTGCGCCGCCATCGCGCTGCCAGCCGTCGCGATCTCGGGCATCGCCACCCGGGACACGGCCAACACGTTCGACCGGCTTCCGGTCGGCACGCTCGGCAACCCGCCCGCGATCTCGACCATGTACGACCTGGAGGGCCGGCCCATCGCCCGGTTCTACCCGGGCGACATCTACCGGGTGCCGGTCAGCTACGACCAGATAGCCCCCGTCATGCGGGACGCGATCGTGGCCATCGAGGACAGCTCCTTCTACACGCAGGGGGCCCTGGACCCGCGCGGCACGGCCAGGGCGCTGCTGAGCAACTCCAGCGGAGCTCAGCTGCAGGGCGCATCGACGCTCGCGCAGCAGTACGTGAAGAACGTGCGCGTGCTCCAGGCGGGGCACAACGCCGCGGAGGTCAACGCCGCGATCTACCCCAGCTTCTCGCGCAAGATCTCCCAGCTGCGCATCGCTGCCACCGTCGAGCACCAGATGACGCAGCAGCAACTGCTGGCCGCCTACCTGAACGTCGCCTTCTTCAGCGAGCAGGCGTACGGCATCCAGGTCGCCGCCGAGCGCTACTTCAGCGTTCCGGCCTCGCAGCTCACCCTGCTCCAGGCGGCGGACCTGGCCGGGATCGTGCAGTCACCGACCGCCTACGACCCGCGTCTGCACCCGGTGGCCTCCAGGGTCAGGCGCGACGAGGTGCTGACCCGGATGTGGCAGCTGCACTACATCACGAAGGCTGCGGCGACGGCCGCCCAGCAGTCCCCGATCGTGCTGCACATGTCCGCGTCTCCGCTGCAGACCGGCTGCTCGAGCCCGCTCGCGGCCAGGAGCGCGTACTTCTGCGACTACGTCGAGCACGTGCTGGTGAACAACTACCCGGCAGTCTGGAACCAGATCATCAAGGGCGACGGCGGCCTGAAGATCTACACCACGCTGAACATGCGCGACCAGATCGCCGCGAATGACGCCGTCAACTACGTCGAGCCGCGGTACTCCAACACGTATAACCCGGGCCACAACGCCGACACCGAGGTGCTCATCAAGCCGGGCACCGGAGCCGTCCGGGCGATCGCGGTCAACCGGAAGTACGGCAACGGTCCCGGCGAGAACTCGATCGACTACGCGGCCACCGCCGAGTACGGCGGCGACACCCAGGGCGTGCAGACCGGCTCGTCATCGAAGCTCTTCACCCTCATCACGGCGCTGAAGCAGGGCCCGCCGGTCGGGGCGTTCGGGCATACGATCAAGGTCGTGTCCCCGGCCGTCGTCGGCCCGTACTACGACTGTCACGGCGGGCTGGCCGGCGGCGGCAACGGCGCGCCGCCCGGTTACTTCCCCGTGGTCAACGCCGAGGGCAATACCGGCAAGGGCGGCGAGATCCTGCCGCTGTACTACGCGACCGTCGGATCCATCAACGTCTACTTCGCCAACCTGGAGAAGCAGGTCGGGCTGTGCAATGTCGTCAAGACGGCGGCTGACATGGGCATGACCCGCGCCGACGGCCACTCACTGCTCAAGTCCGACAAGATCAACGGCACGTATCAGTATCCTGCCGACAGCATCCCGAGCTTCACCCTCGGCTCGGTGGGCGTCGCCCCGATGAGCATGGCTGCCGCCTACGCCTCGGTTGCGGCCCGCGGCTGGTACTGCGCGCCGAACGCGATCACCAGGATCGTCACCAGCAGCGGCGGCCAGGTGCATCTCACGCCGACGCCGTGCCACCGGGACATGTCCAAGGCGGTCGCTGACGCGGCCAACTACATCCTGCAGGGCGTGCTAGCGTCCGGCACCGCGGCCGGCCGGGGCATCGGCCGTCCCGCGGCCGCCAAGACCGGCACCGCCAACGGCGGGTTCTACGCGGCGTTCGCCGGCTACACGCCGACCCTCGCCGGGTACGTGTCGGTGTTCAACCCGTACAACCCGACGACCGGCGGCGCGATGCTGTACCCGCGCGCGTGCTACCGCGAGGTGCCGGGTGGCGGCCTGAGCTGCCCTGGCCAGATGTACGGCGATAACGCGCCGGGAGCGACCTGGGAGTACACGTTCCTGCATGCCCAGCTCGGCGCCCGCACCCCGTTCGTCTCGGTGCCGGGCAACTCGATCTTCTTCTCCCAGGGCCCGGGCACCGCGCCGAAGCCCGTGCCGGGCAAGAAGAAGCACGGTCCGCCCGCTCACAACCCGCCGCCGCCACCGCCGCCGCCCGCACACTGAGGACGGGCACGACGGCGCGGGCAGACTGCCAGCCCCGCGAGCCGGACGCGGAAGAGAGTGAGAGCGCGGCCGCTAGCCCGCGAGCTTGCTGCGGACGAGCGCCGCTACCCTGCTGCCCTCGGCGCGGCCGGCGACCTTCGGCGTGACCGCCTTCATTACCTGGCCCATCGCCGCAGGCCCAGTCGCCCCGGTCGCCTCGATGGCCGCCTCCACCAGCTGCCGAAGTTCCTCATCGGAGAGCTGCGCCGGCAGGTATGCCGCCAGGATTTCCTCCTCGGCGCGCTCGGCAGCGGCCTGCTCGTCCCGGCCGGCCCCCGCGAATGCCGTCGCGGCCTCGCGGCGGCGCTTGGCCTCGCGGGCGAGGATCTTCTGGACCTCGTCGTCGCTGAGCTCGCGCGCGGCGTCTCCGGCCACTTCTTCGTTGCTGACCGAGGTCAGGGCCATGCGCAAGGTCCGCGTCCTGGCCTCGTCTCGTGCCTTCATGGCCGTGGTGAGGTCGGCGCGCAGCTGCTCCTTCAGTGTGGGCATGGAGTCCATCCTGCCGCCAGGGCACGGCCTGCCGCGCGCCGGGCCCGCTGCCAGCGGCCCGGTCAGTGCCGCGGGCATGGCACCATGTGTGAATGCGCGCACGAAGCCTGATGAAAGCGGCGGTCCTGGCGGGGGCGGCCGGTTTCGGCTATGCCTCCGTGGTCGAGCGGAACTGGTTCGCGCTGCGCGAGTACGAAGTCCCGGTACTGGCTGAAGGCGTCGCGCCGCTGCGCGTGCTGCACATATCCGACGCGCATCTGACACCCGGCAGGCACCGGCTGCTCTCGTTCATCCGCTCGCTGGACGCGCTCGAGCCTGACCTGGTGGTCAACACCGGCGACTCGATCGCGCACCCGGCCGCCGTCGAGCCGTTCCTGGACGCACTCGGGCCGCTGCTCGACCGGCCGGGGGTCTTCGTCTACGGATCCAATGACCTGTACTCGCCGGTTTTCAAGAACCCGACCAGATACCTGTGGCGGACCAGCGCGCACGAGCACGCCAGGGACGTGCCCGACCTGCCCTGGGCCGAGCTCGGCGCGAGCCTGGAGCAGGCGGGCTGGCTGAACGCCAACAACCGCCGCGGCCGGCTCAAGGTCGGCGACTTCGACATCGAGGTGGCGGGGGTCCACGACTCGCACATAGACCGCGACCGCTACGACCTCGTGGCCGGGCCCGCAGACCCGGCCGCCGACCTGCGCCTCGGCGTGCTGCACTCACCGGAGCCGCGGGTGCTTGACCGGTTCGCGGCCGACGGCTTCGGCCTCCTGCTGGCTGGCCACACGCACGGCGGCCAGGTGTGCCTGCCGGTCAACAGGGCCCTGGTGACCAACTGCGGCATCGAGCGGCCCCGCGCCAGCGGGCTGCACCGGCACCCGTCAGCCGACGGCGCCGAGCGCCCCTGGCTGCACGTATCGGCGGGCCTCGGGACGTCTCCTTATGCCCCGGTGCGGATGTTCTGTCGCCCGGAGGCCACGCTGCTCACGCTGGTCCCGCGGATCAGCTAGACTGCTCGGGCAGTCAGCGGGGTGTAGCGCAGCTTGGCAGCGCGCTTCGTTCGGGACGAAGAGGCCGTGGGTTCAAATCCCGCCACCCCGACCCAGGTCAGAGGCCATATCCGCCAGCCGGATGTGGCCTTTCATGCCCGTGCGGCGATTCTCAGCTGGCGAGTTGCTGAGCGGCGGCATCCGGCAGGGAGGCGGCCGAATGAGACACCCTCTGTCAACCTCAGGCAGCGCGGTTGAGGGCGCGGTCTCGGTTGGCGGCGTGGACGGCTTCGTCGTACAGGACGCTGCGGTGCAGGCAGTGCC
>Ga0335078_10001673_pt1 | contig 33441 bp, 32 predicted proteins | sample Lox_Sample_32_FD_206711 | JGI IMG/M metagenome (GOLD analysis project Ga0335078, IMG submission 206711) | Soil microbial communities from Loxahatchee National Wildlife Refuge, Florida, United States - Lox_Sample_3.2 | ecosystem: Environmental > Terrestrial > Soil > Wetlands | place: USA...
CGCAGGTCTTGAGAGTAGGAATGCATCCCCGCCGCCTCCCTAACGGCGGGATCATTATCCCATAAAACTGTATATACTTAAATTAGAAACGCTCTAGCTATATAAGCAGCGGCGGGATAAAGTGGACCGGGGTCGTGAGGCCCCGGTCCTCGGGGGGAAGTAAACTGAGCAGCGGACCGGCGCCACTCGACTAGAACGCTGCCCCTAACCTTGCTGCACCACGCCCACCGGCGTCCCCACTCCTGCAACCAGCTTCTCCGCAGCCGAGGCCTGTTTGGCTGCAATTTCCAGATATCCCGAGCTGCCGACGATGGCGAACAGTTCATCACCGCCGCCTTCCGCGTAGGACTTGCAGACGCGAGTAATCGTCTCCCCGCAGATCAGAACGCTGACCGCCGGCGGACGCTCGCGGAATAATGCGGGTGCGTCCTGCTCGCTGATGTTGGTGATCAGGTTGCCGAACTTGTCGACTTTCACGACCTCTCCGCGCAAGCTGCTCGCGCTCACCTGCTCCACCTTGTGCAGGGACAGGCGCACGTAGTCGGAGATTTCCGGACCAAACTCCGCGGGCGCCACGCCTTTGCTCAGCCATCCCGCCACCGGGGCAAAGACGTCGCGTCCGTGAAAGGTCTGGCTCACTGGCTGCAGGAAATAGCGCTCGGCGGTGACCTGCCGAACCACGAATTTCTCCTCCCGCGCTTCTACCAGCGACAGCACGCCATTGTCCGGCGCAACGAAGATGTACTCATCGGTCTCCACAATGAGTGGCCGGCGTTGGCTGCCTACGCCCGGATCGACGATGACGACATGTACGGTCCGCGGTGGAAAGAAACGATACGCCTGGGCAATGGTCCAGGCGCCCTCGAAAACGTCGTAGGAAGCAACCGCATGACAGATATCTACGATCGTCGTTGCGGGATGGATGTTCAGCACCACGCCGTGCATGATGCCGGCGAAAGGATCGCTTAGGCCGAAGTCGGTGGTGAAGGTGACGATGCGGCTCTCCGCCATGTCTCCGCAAAGTAGCCGCTGGCGCGAGCGGAGTCAAGCTGTCAGGTTGTCATCGCCAGCACGCTTCTTCTCTCAAGCCAGGCGGATGTGGCGGGCCCGTCCGCGGCGAGACGCACTCCTTATCGAATCTCCACATCTCCCGAGCTGGTGGACGCCTCGACTTCCGGGCCGCCGCCGGCCACGGTTCCCGTCAACTGCTTGCCGCCGACCGAGCCCTGCACCAGAATCGGCAAATCGGAGTGAATCGAACCGGAGCTGGTGTGGGCGTTCAGGTTGAAACCTTTGCCCGTTCCGACCGCGAGGCGGATGTTGCCTGAACCGCTGTGCAGTTGCCAGGGCCCGGTCACGCTGCCGTCGGCTTCAACGTCGCCGCTGCCCGTGCGAGCGTGCACTCCACCTTGCACCCCGCGCACGTGAATATTGCCGGAGCCGGTATGGATAGTGACATCGCCCGATCCGGTCAAGCTCGCTTCGATGTCGCCGCTGCCCGTCTGGGCGTCGAACGGAGCAGCCACCTCTTCCACCCGAATATTGCCGCTGCCGCTTTGCACATGCACGCCATGGCCGAGATCGCGGGCGCGAATATCTCCCGAGCCGGTTGCCAGCTGCGCCTCCAGCCGGGTACCGCTGGCATCGACGTTGCCCGAGCCGCTGTGGGCCTTCAGGGCCGTATCCGCCGGGACGGTGATTTCGTAACTGATGCCCACGTGTCTCTGCGCGTCGCCAGCTAGGTTGTAGCCGATGCGAATGCTGTTGCCGCTCTGCTCAATCGGAGGATTGGATTCGATCTGATGTACCGCGTTCTCATTACCGAACCAGCCGCTGGCATGAACGGTTCCGTGGACGACAACCTGATTGGAGGCGCCTGTCCTCACCGTAATATCGCCGGAACCGGTGGTCACGTCGAGGTTCACCGATCCGGACACCGACAGCGTCCGGTCGAAATGTCCTTCGCTGGCGGCATGCAGCAGAACCGGAAGGAGAAAAAAACTAAGAAGCGCAGCAATCTTACGGGTGTTCATGATGCAGCTCCCTGAAGAAGAGGGATGGGCGGGATTTTGGGCTGCTGGCTTTCAGCTCTCAGCTTTTGGCGAGTGCTTTGGATTTCTGCCTCGCAGCTTTCGAAAGGACAACAACGACGCCAATAGCCGAGAGCCAATCGCCACTACTGCTGCAACACCACCTGGTCGCCCTGCTTCAATCCCGCCATCACTTCGGTCTTTACGCCATTGGAAATCCCGATCTTGACCGGGACCTTCTTCATGCCATCCTTGGCGCTCGGCACCGGAATATCGACCGATGCGTTCTTGTCTTTGTCGTACAGCAGCGCGCTCTCCGGAACCAGCAGCACATTATGATGTTCGTCCAGGATGATCTCTGCGTTGGCGGTCATCTCGGCCTTCAGTTCGCCGCCGGGATTGTTGATCGACACCCGCACCTCGAAGGTCGTGACATTATCTTTTTCCACCCCCATCGGCGAGATCTTGGTAACGTGCCCGGTGAAGGTCTTGTCCTTGAAGGTCTCCACGCGGATGCGCGCCGGCTGGCCCAGATACACTTTGCCGATATCGCTCTCGTCGACCTTGCCTTTGACGTAGACCTCGCTGGTATCGCCCAAGGTCATCACCAACGTTGCTCCCGAGCCCAGAACCAGAATCGAGCTGACCGCGTCGCCCACCTCGACATCGCGTGATAGCACGATACCGTCGATAGGCGCGGTGATGGTGGTATAGCTGAGCTGCTCTTCAAACTGCTTCAGGCTGGCCTGGTCTTTCTCCACCTGCGCCTGTGCTTGTGCCACTTTCGCTTTGTTCACCGTCAACTGCGCGCGTGCCACGTCGCGCTTGTTTACGGCCATGATGTAGCTGCGCTCGGCGTCGTCCAGCGTCGACTGCGACACCACGCCGTCGCGCGACATCTCCTTCGAACGCTCGTACTGCCGTTGCAGGGTGGGAATGTCCACTCCCATGGCATCCACTTCGGCGCGCTTCTCGTCCGCCTGCGCACTCTTCAGGTTGGCTTGCGACGACAGCAGTTGCGCCCGCGCCGAGTTCACCTGCGCCTCGATCTCCACCTTGTCCAGTTCGGCCAGCACCTGCCCTTGCTTCACACGGTCGCCGGTATCGACGTACAGTTTCTTCACAATGCCGCTGGCTTTCGACTTGATTTCGACCTTCGTGATAGGAGTGACCTTGCCGGTGGCCACCACGCTCTTGGTGATGTCTCCCCGTTCCACCTTGGCCAGCTTGGTGGGATCGATTTTGGTGCCGCCGCGAGTGGCCGCCACGGCAACGATCACCAGGGCCACCACGGCCACCGAGGCTATGATTGTGACCACCCAGCGCTTCTTCTTGTTCTTGCCGTTCTTGCCGTTCGCCACCTGCTCCTCCGCTCTTGGGCAGCATTCGTTCCTGTTATCTGCTACGCAGGGACATCGTGCTTTGTTCCCCGGGAAGCTGCTTTGGCCGAAAAAAGTCCCTATGCTATAGACAAATCGGGGTGACGTTTGGATAGCAGACACATTGCAAACATGATTGCCTTCGTTGCAAACTGGGAACGGGAGCTCACATGGCCGAGACGACTGGCACCATCGCCCAACTGAACGAGTTGATTAAGGGAATCGACATCGCCGTACTCACCACCGTGCGGCCGGACGGCACCTTGCACAGCTGTCCTATGGCTTCGCAGCCTGCTGACGCGAGCGGTGTCTTCTGGTTTATCTCCCACAACAACTCGGAAAAGGTCGAAGCGGTCAGGACCAATCAGCGCGTCAATCTCGCCTACGCCGACCATCTCTCGCAGCGGTACGTGTCGATCAGCGGCTTTTGCGAACTGGTGCGCGACCATGCGCTCGCCAAGACCCTGTGGTACCCAAGCTACGCGTCGTGGTTTCCCGGCGGAGTGGACGATCCCGGCCTGGTCCTGCTCGAAGTGCATATTCAGCAGGCTGAATACTGGGACGCTGCGCACGGCCGCATGGTGCCGCTGCTGGGCTTCCCGCGCATTATGTAACCGGATTTCAGCTTCAAGTTTCGAGCCGGCGTGGACTTCACGACACTGTTCTTATGCAGGTAACCGGACTTCAAAGTTTCAATTTTCTGGTCGACCTTTGAAACTTGAAACTCGATACTGTCGTTACGGCAGGATCACTGCCGCCCCATCGATCGCATCCCGCTTGACCGCCAGCAAGGCTTCATTCGCCTGGTCCAGCGAAAACTGCGTCACTTTCGGCTTGAGATTGATCTCCACCGCCAGCTTCAGAAAATCACGGGCGTCATCCCGCGTCATGTTGGCTACGCTGCGGATTTGCCGCTCGCCCCACAACAGCGTGTCGTAATCGAACGGCGGCACCCGGTCCAGATGGATCGCGTTGATCGCCACCACCCCGCCTTTGCGCAAGCTGGAAAGCGCGGCTACCACGACGTCGCCACTGGGCGCGAACGTCACGGCGCGGTCTAACTCCACCGGCGGCTTGTCCGTCTCCGCACCCACCCATTTCGCGCCCAGCGACGCGGCCAGCTCGCGATGCGATTCTCCCCGCGTCGAGGCGTAAACCTCGCACTTCCACGCATGTAACACCTCGATGGCGAGGTGCGCCGACGCGCCAAAGCCGAACAGGCCAACCCGCTCGCCCTTCTGTGTGCCCGCCACGCGCAGGCTGCGAAATCCGATGATGCCGGCACACAACAACGGCGCGGCATGAAGGTCGTCCAGCTCCGGCGGCAACGGAAAGACAAAATCGGCGCGCGCCAGCGCGTACTCCGCATAACCGCCATTCACCGTATAGCCGGTGAAGGTGGGCGAGTCGCAGAGATTCTCCATGGCATGATGGCAATACCAGCACGTACCATCAATGCCGCCAATCCACGACACACCCACGCGCGTCCCCTGCGGCACACCGTCGGTCGCGCCATCGACGACATCGCCCACGATCTGATGTCCGGGAATCACAGGCTTCAACCGCGTCGGAAGCTCGCCCTCGACAATATGCAGGTCGGTCCGGCAGACTCCACAAGCGCGGACCTTCAGCAGAACATGACCGGGCGTGATCGGCGGTCGCGGCACATCTTCGATCCGCAACGGACGTTGCGTGATGGCAGCGGGTGTATTAAGAACTGCAGCTTTCATGGTCACATCCCTCGCCTATTTCACGGTTCGATCAGTAGTTCTAGTGGGACGGCGACTAGTCACTCGCCAGCACCTCGCTCAGCAACTGCGGGTCGACGTTGCCGCCGCTAATTACCGCAACCGCTTTCCTCGCCTCCGGTAATTGCTCGCGATGAAACCGCCAGGCAGCGAAGGTTACCGCGCCGCTGGGCTCGGCAACCTGGCGAGCATTCAACGCCAGCTCGCGCATCGCCGCGCGAATTTCATCTTCGCCGACAGTGATCATGTCGTCCACAAAGCTGCGGATGTGCTCGAAGTTGATCGGCCCGACCGATTGCGTGCGCAGCCCATCGGCCAGCGTGCTGGAGACGCGTTCCGCCGGCAGTTCCACGATCTCGCCTTTGCGAAAGCTCTGCTGCGCATCGTTGGCCAGTGCCGGCTCAACACCCACGATCTTCGTCGTCGAACCGCCCAGCTTCAGCGCCGCCGAGACGCCGCTGATTAATCCGCCGCCGCCGACCGGAATGAGCACCAGGTCAACGTCGGGGCAATCCTCCAGAATTTCGAGTCCTGCCGTGCCCTGTCCCGCGATGATGTGCTCGTCGTTGTAAGGCGGCACGACGACGTAGCCGTGCTGCGCCGCCAGCTCTTCCGCTTTGCGCATACGTTCGCTGCTCGCCGGACCAACCGCGACGATCTCAGCGCCCAGCGCCGCCGTGGCTTCCACTTTCAGGCGCGGCGCATTGCGGGGCATAACGATCACAGCCTTCACGCCGAGCGCTCTTGCCGCATAAGCGACTCCCTGCGCGTGATTGCCGCTGGAATAGGTAATCACGCCGCGCTCACGCTCCGCGTCGGAGAGCGACATGATCTTGTTGTAGGCTCCGCGAATCTTGAATGCGCCGATGGGCTGCAGGCTTTCTGGCTTAAGCCAAAGTTGGCCGTTGCCGGCATTGCTGTTTTGTGCCGGAGGGAAATAGGCGATTAGCGGCGTGCGAACCGCGACACCACGGATTCGCTGCTGCGCCCGCCGGATTTGTGCCAGGGTCACCATGCAAGCTTCGCGTCGATTGCGACAATCCACTCGCCTGCCGGCAAGCTCATCGGCTCTTTGCCGCGGGTCGTGTTTCGTGCCTCGCGAATCATCAGGGCCATCCAGTGTACAAGCCCCAGTTGGTCACGCAGACTCGACTTGCCTCCGACCTCGACGTGCCCGATCGCCGGACTGACCAGCGCCGCAACCAGTTGCTGCGTCGGCACGTGCTGCTTCAGCCACAACGGTTCCGTCGGCGGGATTACGTCGTCATCGGAACCGTGCAACAAAAGCACGGGGACGCGCACAAATCGCAGGTGACCGGCGGGAGACACCGCCGCAAGCTGCTCGCGGCGCTTGTCGATCTCGGCGAGAATCGCCGGCGTGAAGGATGCGCGCTGCTGGTGGTAAATCTCCTGCATGACCTGCTGGCCGGCAGGCGTCATCTTCTGCGTCAGCGCCTCGGAAACTTTGCCGTGGCCGGCCAGCAACAGTTTGATCGCTGCGCGCGCCAGTTCCACATCCGGGGCGGGGAAGAAATCCTCAGCGTCGTCGTATATGACGATGAGCGGCCCGTACTCGTGCGGCTTCAGGTGTTCCACGCTGCCGGCGGGCCGCACCGCTTCTCCGGTGGCGAAGAACCGCAGCACATGCGCGAGATCATAGTATCCGCCCACCGACGCCACCCAGGCGAAGTAGGGAGCGTACTGCGGATCGGCGGCCGCCAGCAGCGTGAGCCCTCCGGAAAAACTGATGGCCAGCGCGCCCACGCGGGGCACGTTCAGCTCATGCGCGAAGCTCTCGACCGCCGTGCCGATCACATCGACCGACTGCGGCTCGACACGATAGTCGGCGAGCGCGGGGATGAGCGGCGTCATTACGAAGAAGCCGCTCGACGCCAGCGTACGCGCAAAAGCCACCAGTCGCGGCTCATCGATGCCGGCCTCGTGCATGCCATGCACCACGACAATGCCGGGCGCGAATCCGATGCCGCGCGGCAGATAAACGCGGGCGGGAAGAGGCGTGCCGCGAAAATCGAAGGTCGTGTTATGGACCTCGACCGGATGCACCCCGTAGTCGGCGATCCATCCGCGCGCGTGCCGATGGGACATGCGCTCCAGCAGCGAAGCGGCACGCACATAATCCTCGGCCATGGGATAAAGCAGGGCCACGATCACCGGCGCCAGCAGCAAGAACCAGGGGAGCCATCGCGCGCTGCGCGACGGGCTGCGGTCTTGCCAGGGAACCGTGGTCATCGCCTACGCTTTAGCCCGCACGCAGTTCCGAAACGCACTGCCGGCGAACCTTAATCCTGTTTTCGTGCTTTCTAGCCTGCGCCAGGTCGTACGCGACCTGCATACTCAGCCAGGTTTCGGGGGTGCTGCCGAACGCCTTGCTGAGCCGAATCGCCATTTCCGGGCTTATTCCTGATTTGCCATTGACGATATTATTGAGCGCCTGACGAGTCACACGAAGCGCCTTGGCGCCTTCCGTAACAGAGAGTCCCAGCTCTTGCAGACAGTCGTGACGGACCACGCGGCCCGGATGGACGGGATTCTTCATCGCCATAGGACGTTCCTAATGATAGTCAATCAGTTCAACGTCGAACGCATCAGTCCGTTCAAAACGGAAGATAATGCGCCAATTTGCCCGAACGGTCACCGACCACATTCCTTTCAAATTCCCTCTGAGATTGTGCAAATGAAAACCCGGCAAGTCCAGTGCTTCGGGAGTTGCTGCCGAGTCGAGCACAGTCAATACGCGTTCGACTTTATCGACAAGATCAGGACGAATGCCGGTGCGATCGCCGCGTTCGTAAAGCCGCTTCAGGCCACGATGCTTGAAGCTCCTGATCACTTGTGCGCATTGTAAATCGACAATTGTCAATTAGCAACAATCGGGGGCTCTCACACTTCCAAAATCACCGGCATAATCAGCGGACGCCGCGAGGTGTTCTTGACGATAAAGCGCTTCAGGTCCTGGCGAATTTTTTCTTTGATCATGCCGTAGTCGCCCTTCTCTTCGTCGCTCGACACCTCGAGCGTGCCCATCACCGTGCGGCGCGCACCGTCCACGAAACCGTCGTCGGTGAGGCCGGCGCCAAAGCCGCGCATCACAATCTCCGGCGCCGACTCTACTTGTCCGGTCACTTTGTTGATGGCGATAATCGGCAACACGATGCCGTCTTCGCTGAGGTGGCGCCGATCGCGAATCACCAGGTCCTCGACGATGTCGCCCATGGAATTGGAATCGATGCACACCCGCCCGACGTTGATCTTGCCTGCCTTGCGCGCGCCCAGTTCGTCGAACTCCAGAATGTCGCCGCTCTCGATCATCATCACTTTGCCGACCGAGCTATGCATCGCTGCCGCCAACTCGGCATGCAGTTTGAGCTGGCGATATTCGCCGTGAATCGGAATGAAGTACTGCGGCTTGACCAAGTTGATGATCAGCTTCAGCTCTTCCTGGCTGGCGTGCCCGCTGACGTGTACCGGCGGCGACGAGCCGTCGTCGTAGATGACGTGCGCGTCGCGGCGGAAGAGGTGATCGACCACGCGATAGATGGCCTTCTCGTTGCCGGGAATGATGCGCGACGAAAGCACCACCGTGTCGCCCGCCTGAATGCGTGCGTGTTTGTGATTGTCGACCGCGGCGCGCGACAGCGCCGACATGGGCTCCCCCTGCGTGCCGCTGATGAGCACGCACACCTTGTCGGGCGGGAAGTCGCGAATCTGCGCGGGCGCAATGAGCAGCCCCTCTGGTACTTCGATATATCCGAGGTCCTGCGCGATCTCGGTTGACTCCAACATCGAGCGTCCGACAACCGCGACTTTGCGATCGTTCTCAAACGCCTGCTCGATGGCCAGCTTGATGCGGTGGATCGACGACGAGAAGCAGGAGATGAACAGCCGCCGCTCGGCACGTGCGAAAATCTCCTGGAAGCGCGCTTGCACCGCGCGTTCGCTCGGGGTGTAGCCGCGGCGCTCGACGTTGGTCGAATCCTGAAACAGCGCCAGCACGCCTTCTTTTCCGTACTCCGCGAAGGAGTGCAGATCGAAGAGCCGGTTGTCGGTCGGCGTGGGATCGACTTTGAAATCGCCGGTGTGAATGATGGTCCCAATCGGCGTGTGAATGGCCAGCGCAACGCAATCGACCAGGCTGTGCGTTACTTGAATCGGGTTGATGGTGAACGGCCCGACCTTGAAGCGCTCACCGGCCTTGATCTCATTGAGCAGGGCATCGTCGAGCAGTGCGTGCTCCTCCAGCTTGCCCTCGATGTAAGCGAGCGTGAACTCGGTGGCGTACACCGGCACATTGAACTCGGAGAGCAGCCACGGCAGGCCGCCGATGTGATCTTCGTGGCCATGCGTGAGGATGACGGCGCGCACATGCGCGCGATTTTCCATCAGGTAGCTGAGGTCGGGGACGACGATGTCCACGCCGAGCAGTTCGGCTTCAGGGAACATCAGGCCGGCGTCGATGACGATGATGTCATCACCCCAGCGAATGGCCATGCAATTCATGCCGAATTCGCCGAGTCCGCCGAGGGGAACAACCTGGAGTTTGCCTGCGGGCATCTGCAACCCTCGATGCTAGCACAGCGGAAAAGCAAAAAACTCAACCACAGAGACACAGAGGGATAATCGAAGGACTCTAAGCCTCGTCTCTCTGCGCTTGAAACTGTGTCTCACGTTGCTGCGGGGAAGAGCAAGTTCACCATACACACGCCAGCTTTATACTGGAGCTAGGATGCTGCCTACCGACCCAAAATCCTGGCTGCGCCGCCGCGTCGAAGATGCGGTGCGCCGCGCTTTCATGAGAGCGTACGACACCATCAAAGTCGATCCCGCGCACTATCTCGAACACTTGCGCGTCGCTTACAACCTGCCGGCGCTCACCTACAACGGCGTCTATTCGGTCAATCCCGATCTGCTCGACCGCATCGCGGAAGACACGATTCGCGCGCACATGCACATCGCCGCCGCCGAAGGCGCGGGACTGGGCGTTGGCGGACTGCTCACGATCGTGCCCGACCTCGGCATCCTCGCCGGCATCACGCTGCGGATGATCCAAAAGCTCAGCCTCATTTACGGCTTCTCCTACGACACGGAAGACGAAGAAGCGGAGCTGTGGATCGCCGCCGCCAGCGCGGCGGGCGTGGACATCAGCCGCGACCTGCTGGAGCGGCAGTTTGTGAAGCGCTTCGTCCCGCGCGTGATCCAGCGCATCGCGGTCAGTGCCAGCGCGGAGATTGTGGAGAAGTGGACCGCGCGGCTGATCCCGGTGGTCAGCTCAGCCATCGGCGCAGGGCTGAACTACTACTTCGTCAAGATGTGGGGCGAGCGTGCCATCGGTCACTTCCGGCAAAGGCATCTTCAGGTTCGACGGCAGCAGAACACCATTCCGCTGCCCGCGAGCACGGTCTCAGATTAAAGTCGACCGCACTTCCAGTTGGATCCCGCCAAAATCAAGCGTGCCCAACTGGAGGGAAAGCGGCCGCGCTTTGGCCCGCATGGCGGCGAAGTATGAGTATGAACAAATCGGACAGGCCCGGCTCAGCAACGACGCGCTGATCAGGCCGTATCGGCATACGAGTGCTCACCACGAAGCAAAAGGACTTTCGTCGTCTGGCAGAGTCTTTTCCCTTTGATTGGGAACTGATGGCAGTTTGAGTCCCGCTCTTCGAGACCTGGAAGGATGCGAAAGCAAAAGCGCCTAAACGCCAGGAGGCCAAAGCCGAAACAAATCGTTATTTTGTTCCCCGCACTCGTATTGCTGCTTCCGGTGCAGGCTTACTCTCAAAACCCCGGCGGTTCTAGTGGCACGAAACTTAAACTCGAAACTGCCTTACTGGCTGCCGCTGGGGCCGCTGGTTGACGCCGTACGTTGTTGTTGCTGGCCGGCGTAGTAGCCGCTGCGGGTGCGCACTTGCAGGTGCTTGTATCCCGGCGCCTGAGCGACGACTTTCACCGTGCGATAGCCGCCCACGCTCTGCGGCACCGTGGGCTTGTACTGGATGGTGTACTGATTGCGAATGTCGTGCGCGATCTCGGTGGTAATGGCGTTGACTTCGGTCAGGTCTTTGGGGAAGAACGCGACGCCGCCGGTGTCCTCGGCCATCTCGCGCAGGGCGCGGCGGGCGCGCTTGTTGTGCTCCTCGCCGAGCAGGCCGATGGTGTAGATGGTAGGGCCGTTCTGCTCCTCCAGCCGGCGCAGCGCCTGCTCCAGCGACTCCCGGCTGGCGTTGTCTTCACCATCGGTCACCACCAGCAGAACTTTCTTCTCCAGCGCGCCGCTCTTCTTCAGGTGATCGGAGGAGGCGACGACGGCGTCGTACAGCGCCGTTCCGCCGCGCGATTCGATGCGCTCCAGCGCGTCCTTCAGCTTGGGAACGCTGCCGGTGTAGTCCTGGTCGAGGAAGTACTCCTCATTGAAGTTGACGACGAAGACCTGGTCCTGGGGATTGCTGGAGCGCACCAGGTTGATGGCAGCAGCATTCACCGATGGCCGCTTGTCGCGCATGGAGCCGGAGTTGTCGATGACAATTCCAAGCGCGACCGGAATGTCTTCGTTGCGGAAGTAAGTGATCTTCTGCGGCTTGCCATCTTCGAAGACGGAGAAGTCGTTCTTGTTCAGGCCGGTGATGGGGCGGAAGTGGTCGTCGACCACGGTGGCGTGCAGCGTGACCTCGTCAACTTCCTTCTTGAAGATGTAAACGTTGTTCTGTTCTTCGGATGGAGCTTGTCCCCGCTGGGCGGGAACTTGCACGGTATCGCCGGGCTGATTGGGCGCGGGCGCAGGCGCAGGTTCTTCCTGCTGGTTCTGCCCGGTCGCGGGCGGCTGCGCAGGGGCTGGCGATGCGGGCGCGCCGTTCTGGGCGGAGACCCAGCTCGTGGCGAGGAGACAAACAGTAGCTAAGAGGACGGTTTTATTCCGTGGGTGCATAATATCCGGTTTTGGCGTACACGTGCAGCGGCGGCAGGCCCTTGGGCGGATTCAGCTTGACCTTGATCTTCCGCCACTTGCCATCGTGTGCTGGATTGGTTGGACGGTAGCCGAGCACATATTGGTTGCGCAGCTCGATGCCAATCTTGGTGGCCACGTCGGCCAGTTCGGAGGGCGAATTGATGACAAATGTCCGTCCGCCAGTAGCTTCCGTGACATCGTTGAGCAGGGCGGGGCCTTCGCGTTCTTCCGGCGTCCTGCCCAGTTGATCGAAGAGGCCGATGGCGTAAATCTGCACGTCTGCCTCGCGCACCATGGACTTGATCTCGCTTTCGGTGTAGCGGCTGTGGTTGTCGCCGCCGTCGGAGATGATGAGCAGCGCCTTGCGCTCATACTTGGCCTGGCGCATGCGGTCCATGCCCAGGTAGATGGCATCCAGCAGCGCGGTGCGGCCCTTGGGGACCGCATAAACCAGCTTGCTCTGGATGTCCTCGATGGAGGAGGTGAAGTCGACCAGGACCTCGGGTTTTTCCGAGAAGGTGATGAGGAAGAACTCGTCCTGCGGATTGGCGGTGCGGAAGAATTCCACCACCGCCTGGCGCGATTTGTCGATCTTGTCGGCCATGGAGCCACTCACGTCGAAGATGACGCCCAGCGAAATGGGCGCGTCCTCGCTGGAGAAATGCTTGACCGTCTGTAGCTGGCCGTTGTCGGTGAGCAGGAAGTTGTCTTTTTCCAAGCCGGTGACCAGGCGGTTCATCGGGTCGGTGACCGTGACCGGAACCAGCACCAGGTCAACGTCGCGGGTGATCGGCTTGGTGTGGGTCCGGAGTGACGGGTCGATGGTATCCAGCGGCGCGGGTTCAGTTTTCTTGGCCTCGCGCGGCGTGATGTGGACGTCGTTGCTCTCGTCCTGGGCGCGCAAGGGCATCGCGAGGAGCGCGAGCAGGAACGCCGTCAGCAGGAACAGCACGGAAGAGCGCACGCTGGATTGGACGCACAAACGGGAGGAATGTCCCGCATGAATGGAATACGGAACCTGAGTTTTCGAGCCGCTTGACCCGAATCCGCCGTTGATACCGCGGGCCATAGGATCCTCTGGGGTGTGGGTGAATCGTATCACAGCGGCCGGCAGCCAGTCTTGCCGCCGCCGCGTTCGGGGTTGCTGCACGTATGGGATGTGACGCGCGTCATGATGGTTTTCTTTTTTTCGCTGCTAGACTGATGCTTCAGGCGGGTACTGCATTTTTATGAACCACAGAGCCACAGAGCCACAGAGGAAAATCAGGCCTGAGGGAGAGCGTCTGGTTCGCGCGCAATTGCCGTTGGGCGACAAAGGGCTTCTGACATTCCTTAACCCTGTGTCTCTGTGGTTAATCAAAAGAGGTTCTTATGGCAGACATACTTCCGTTTCGTGCTCTCCGCTACAACTTACATAAGGTCTCGGCGGCCGAGGTGTTGACCCAGCCGTACGACAAAATCACCCCCACGATGCAGGACCGTTACTACCAGCTCAGCCCTTATAACCTGGTGCGAATCATCCTTGGGAAATCCGAGTCTGCCGACAACGAGAGCCAGAATGTCTATACCCGCGCCGCCGGCTCGCTGAAGCAGTGGCAGGAAGCAGGCGTGCTAGAGCCCGACTCCGAGCCGAGTATCTACGTCTATTCGCAGACCTTCGCGATTCCCGGAGACCCGACGGGAGCGGAAGCCGAGCGGCGCGGATTCATCGCGCTGGGCCGAGTGGACGATTACGACAACCAGGTTGTCTTCCGGCACGAGCAGACGCTGAGCAAGCCCAAGGCCGACCGGCTGAATCTGCTGCGCTCCACCGCGGCGCATTGCGAGCTGATCTTCATGGTGTATGAGGACCCGGCGGATGAGGTTGGCAAAATCCTGGCGCAAAATGGACCTCCGGCGATAGAGCTGCGCGACGAGTACGGCGTGCTGCATCGCATGTGGAAGGTCTCCGACCCGGCGACGGTCGCGGCGGCCAAGGCGAAGATGGCCGACAAGAAGCTGATCATCGCTGATGGCCATCATCGGTACGAGACGGCACTGAACTTCCGCAATGAGATGCGAGCCAAATATGGCTCGAAGGATCCGGAGGCGCCGTATGAGCGCGTGCTGATCGCCTTCGTCAACATGGACACGCCCGGGCTGGTGATTCTGCCGACCCATCGCGTGGTCTTTGGGCTGGAGCACTTCAGCATCTTCGACATGATCGCAGTGCTGCGTCGTTATTTCGAGGTCGAAGACATCGAACCGATCTCCGACGTGCAGGCTGCCCTGCGCCGACTCCGCGAAGCCGGTGAGCGGCATACCGCGTTGCTCGCGGTGACGGCGCACACGACGTTCCTGTTGCGCTCGATCGGTCGCGATGTGAAACCGGCATCGCTGGAACATCTCTCGCCGCAGCAGCGCTCGCTCGACGTGGTGCGGCTACACGAGATCGTCCTGGAACACGTTCTCGGCATGTCGGAGGAAGACATTCGTGCGCAAAAATACCTGAAGTACATTCGCGACGCCGAAGAGGCCGTGAACGAGGTGCGATCGGGTGCGGCGCAGATTGCGTTCTTGATGAATCCGGTGCGCATGGAGCAAGTGCGCGATGTCGCCTTCGCCGGCGAGGTCATGCCGCAGAAGTCGACCGACTTCTATCCCAAGATGCTCAGCGGGCTGACGATCTACTCGCTGGCCCGGACGGCGCAGCAGAAGGCGGGAGAAAAGCCGCAATCGGAAGTGTCCGTGTCTGTATAGCGCGCCTCCGCTGTTAGTAGCCTCTCGACTGTTCTCGTCAGGGTCTTCGCAGGCGCGACATATCTAAGCCGCGTAGCGGCTCGAACCGTCAGGGTGGGTTACGATAAGGCTTGTTTATCGGCAACAATCGTATGGAGGGCGCAGATGCGACCGAAAATTTCGCGGATGTCCATCTGCCTTGTGCTCCTGTTGCTTGCAATTGCACCGGCAACTTTCGCCCAACGATGGACGTCGCCAACAGTCCCTCCTGAGGCCAGGGATAGGTGGTGCCGCGATGTGGGAGCGCCTATAGGCTCTCCACCCCTGCCGCCTAGTCCATATAAAGTCGGCTCCGACGAATTGCCCTACTGTTACTTGCCCAAGGACGTCACGCCTCCTGATTTATTGCAGCACACTGAGCCGGTGTATTCCGGTTTACTGCCGGAGAACTACAACCCCACAGTGGTACTGGTGGTGTTTGTGGGCACAGAGGGCCAACCCCTGAGCATCATTGTTGGGCGGGCTGCGGGCCACGGGCTGGATGAAGCAGCCATCGAAGAGGTCAAGAACTGGCGATGGTGCCCGCCTATGAAAGACGGCGAGCCCGTGGCCGTAAAGATTTCAGTTCAAGTGAAGTTCCGGCTCGTGAGGTCTTCAGGAAAGCCTTGACGGTTAGGCGCTTTCGACCTTGCCTTCATCGTTCTCGAGAAAAGGGTGGTGGCGCAACTGCGCGGGACGGCAGCTTTGCGCGTTCGAGTACCACACCGAATCACGGATGCGCAGCGGGCTATGGACGATCCGTCATCCGATTTTCCGTGCCCACACATCCGAAAGGCGCGGATGTGTGGGCACCGGTTCTTTCAGACACCTAAAGCCCCGTTTGTCTCCTCCGCCTAATCCGTTTATCGTGGACTTGTCCCTGCTCATCGTCCTCGGATTAACTGGATGACCCCGACTTCCCCCGTGGCCAATCGACGCTCTGGTCCTTGGCTTGGCCTGATTCTGCTGCTCGGCGCCGCGGCCGTGCTCGTTTGGCGTGGGGCCGTGCTTGCGCAATCGCCGGATCAACTCACCATCTACTCTCCGCAGACGACGTATTCGGTCGGCTTGCTGGAAGTAAACGGAACATCGTATGCCGGGCTGGTGGATGCGCTGGAGCCGCTCGGCTCGGTAGAAGGCCGTCCCGACGGCAAGAAATACAAACTGAAATTTATGCCGCCGGGCGGACACGCAGTGGAGGCGCAATTCACCGAAGGCAAGGAAAAGGCGAAGGTCCTGGGTGACAACATCAAACTGCCGGCGAACTTTGTTTTGCAGAACGGGCGCGGCTACGTTCCGCTAAGTTCGGTTCAGGAGATACTCAGCCGGCTGTTGGCGAAGCCGGTACAACTGCATGCGGCGGCGCGGCGGCTGTTCATCGGCGACGTTGCCATTCGCTTGACGGTGGAGTTGCAGAAGGGCAATCCGAGCAAGCTGGCGGTCAGCTTTCCTGCAGCGGTGAATCCCACGATTGCCACCGAGCCGGGACGCGTGCGGTTTACCTTTCGTCACGAGCCGGTCGTCTCCGGCGGGCAGGACACGTTCAAGTTCGACGATCCCACAATTACCGGCGCGAGCTTTTCCGAACATGATGGCCTGGCGGAACTCGACGTGACCGCGACCGTGCCGCTGCTGGCCAACTTCGCCGATGCCGGTAAGACCATCATTGTGACGGCCGCGCCTCCGCCGCCTCCACCCACTCCGGCAGCGCCGGCAGCGACGCCGCAACCGCAGTTCTCGGCCGCTCCGGCAAAGGCGCAGCCGAAACCGCCGTCGGCGCCGCGGTTTCTGGTTATCATCGATCCCGCTCATGGCGGGGCGGACAGCGGGGCGAAGATCACCCCGTCGCTGGTGGAGAAAGATGTCGTGCTGGGACTGGCGCGGAAGGTGCAACGTGAGCTGTACAACCGTGGCATCGCCGCGGCGATGCTGCGCAACTCCGATGTGGCGATCACACTCGATCAACGCGCCCTCACCACCAACGCCGCGCGTCCCGCGCTCTACATTGACTTGCATGCGGCCAACACGGGGCGCGGCGTCCACGTGTTCACGTCGTTGCTGCCGGCGGCAAACCTCTCGCGCACCGGCTTTCTGCCCTGGGACACGGCGCAGGCGGCGTTTCTGGATCTCAGCGGCGTCGTGGCAGGATCGGTCGCAGCAGAGCTGGAGAACCGCAAGCTGCCGAACACGACGCTAGTTGCGCCGCTGCGGCCCATGAACAATGTTGCGGCTCCGGCCATCGCCGTCGAAATCGCGCCTCCCGACGAGACGGTGGACAACATTGCCAGCCCCCAATATGAGGAGCAGGTGGCGCAGGCGATTGCGGCGGGAGTCGCGGCGGTACGCTCGAAACTGCCGGAGGTGCGGCCGTGAGCGACCAGCGCCAAACCATCATCGCCACGATGTCTGGTGGCAACGGTAGCGCAAACGGCGACGGCCGGGGACATGGGCTGCGGTTTCTGCTCCTGTTTGTGGTGCTGGCGCTGATTGCCGGCGGGTTGGGATTTTACGCGCTGCACTTGCACCGGAAGGCTGCGCGCGAGGCACAGGCGGCTGCCGAGCAACCGGTCGCGCTGACTCCGACGGGCAACGGTCCGCCCGAACCGGTCACGTTGTACATCGCCAACGACAGTGACGGCACCTTGCGCAAGACGCAGGTGAACGTGCCCCTGCCCGTGGAGCGCAGCGAGCGCGACCGCGCCGTCTTGCGTACACTGCTGGCGCAATACCTCGCGCCGGGATCGCCTCATCCGGTGGGCGCGGGATCGGACATTCGACAGGTTTATCTGATGGGAGGCGACACCGCGATTGTGGATACGAACTCGTCGTTTGCCGACGCACATCCCTCCGGCGTGCTGGCCGAGGAGTTGACCATCGCATCGCTGGTCGTGACCTTGAACGCGAATGACAGCAAGATCGCGCGCGTGAAGATTCTGGTGAACGCGCAGGAGCGGGAGACCCTGGCGGGACACGCGGACTTGCGACGATTCTATGAAGCGGGCAATATCGGCCAGATCGTAAAGGACCTGCAGTGACGCTGCCGCGCATTGGAGTATTCGATTCGGGAGTCGGTGGCCTGACCGTGTTGAAGGCCATGGCCGAGCAGTTGCCCGCGCACTACATCTACTTCGGCGACACGGCGCGCCTGCCCTATGGCACCAAGTCAGCCGAAACGGTTGCGCGCTATGCGATTGCGGCGACACGCTTTCTCGAGGCGCAGAACATCGATCTGCTGGTGATTGCGTGCAACACGGCGACCGCGCTGGCGCTATCGCACATCGAGGATGCGGCGCGCGTGCCGGTGGTCGGCGTGGTTGAGCCGGGTGCAGCGATGGCAGCCGAGGTCAGCAATAATCGCGCGGCGATCGTGATTGCGACCGAGGCGACAGTCAGCAGCCACGCCTATCGCGATGCGCTCCAGCGGCACGGATTGCAGTCGCTGGAGAAAGCTTGTCCGCTGTTTGTGCCGTTGGTGGAAGAGGGATGGATTGAGCATCCCGTGACCGAGCAGGTAGCGCGGATTTATCTGGGCGAGGCGGCGGCGCAAGCGCCCGAAGGCGCGGACGTGCTGGTGCTGGCTTGCACGCATTATCCGCTGATCGCGCCGCTGCTACGGAGGATCGTGCCGGAGTCGATGCAGATTGTGGATTCGGCGGAATCGACCGCGAGGGTGGTGAAAAGGGTCGTGGAGAAGCCCACCCTGTCGCCAAACGACGGCGACAAGGGTGGGGCACCCGCGCAAATGAGGATGAGCCAGGTAGTTCCACAACCGGTGTCATCCCGAGCGACGAGCGAAGCGAGGAGTCGAGGGACCGCTATCTCTTCCACTGTCGTTTCTACCGCGGAGCATCGCACCTTCCGCTTTTACGTGACGGACTCGACCGATAAGTTCAAGCGGCTGGCCACGCGCTTTTTGGGACGGCAGGTGGATAAAGTGGAGCACGTGGATTTGGGAGGATGATCGCCGTTGCTGTTAGCCAATTGGAAGTCTCTGGCAGTACGCGCATACAGCAGGTCCCTCCACTCGGGCTGAAGCCCTCGGTCGGGATGACACTTATACTGGGAAACTGAGTAGGGATCGCAAACCACTGGTCAACGACAACACATCGCTGACCACTGACCACTGCTTCTATGATCTTTCGCTCCGACAACCGGGCTCCCGACCAGATGCGGCCGGTGAACATTGTGCCCGATTTCATTTCCACCGCCGAAGGCTCATGCCTGATCGAGCTGGGCAATACGCGCGTGATCTGCACCGCCAGCATCGAGGACACGGTGCCGCAATTCCTGCGCAATAGCGGCAAGGGCTGGGTGACCGGCGAATACGGCATGCTGCCGCGTTCGACGCTGACGCGCACCCCGCGCGAGGTGACCAAGGGCCGCGCCGGCGGACGCACGCACGAGATCCAGCGCCTGATTGGCCGCTCGCTGCGCGCCGTGACCGACATGGAGAAGCTGGGCGAGCGGACGATCTTTCTCGATTGCGACGTCATCCAGGCCGACGGCGGCACGCGCACTGCGTCGATCACGGGCGCGTTCGTCGCGATGGGGTTGGCGATGCGGCGTATGGTCGATGCGGGCTCGCTGACCGTCGCGCCCATCCGCGATTACATTGCGGCGGTCAGCATCGGCATAGTCGATGGCGAGATCTTGCTCGACCTGTGCTACGAAGAGGACGCGCGCGCGGACGTGGACATGAATGTAGTCGCCACCGGCAGCAAGAAGCTGGTCGAGGTGCAGGCCACGGCCGAGCGGCGTCCCTTTGACGATGCGCAGATGAGCAAGATGCTGGCGCTGGCGCGACAGGGAATCGAGGCGCTGGTGTTGCGCCAGCAGGTTGTGCTGAGCGGCTTGCCACTACGGCAGTGAGTCGTCATGAGTGACATCGGATGCCGGTTGCGTTAAGCTGATGCCCTTCAACTTCGGCGGTGTGGCGATCCGATGATCTGGTTCTCCCTGTTCTTCTTCCTTTCCGGGCTGTGCAGCATCGTCTACGAACTGGTCTGGCTGCGACTGGCCATGGCGAAGTTCGGCGTAAACACTGCCCTGATTTCCATCGTTCTCTCCGTATTCATGGCTGGTCTTGGCCTGGGCTCGTGGCTGGCAGGAGTCGGGGTGCGGCGCTACGGCGACCGCCTCAAGTCCCCTCCGCTTCGGCTATACGCCGCACTGGAACTGGCGATCGGCATTTCCGCGCTGGTGGTGCCGCTGGAACTCGCGTGGGGAAGCCGTTTGCTGGAGCGGATGGCGGGTGCGGTTTCGATTTCTTCCGGGAGCTACTATCTGGCCTCCGGTCTCTGGCTCGTCATTACGCTGGTTCCGTGGTGCGCGTGCATGGGCGCTACGATTCCGGTGGCGATGTTTGCAATCGCCACGCATCCCGGGGGCGAATCGCAACGTTCGTTCAGTTTGCTTTACCTGGCCAATGTGGTGGGAGCGGTAGGCGGCGCGTGCATCGCTCCGGTGCTCATCGAGCTCTACGGATTTCATGGCACGTTGCGGGTCGGGGCCGTATTGAACGCGCTGATCTTTATTTCGGCATTCGCGATCGCAGCTCGATTCGGAGTTGCAGCCGGCTTGAGTGGATCCAGCTCGCCTACGAAAATCGCCAACGAGACGAGTACCCAAACTTCCGGCGCGACGCGCGCAGCCCCAAGTCTCGGGCGCACCGACAACTCCACGCTTCCGTTGTTGTTCGCTACTGGACTGACTACCATGGCCGCGGAGGTCATCTGGATTCGGCTGTACACGTTTTATATCGGGCCGGTGGTGTATTCCTTCGCCGCAATTCTGGCGTCGTACCTGGCGGCAACCTTCGTGGGCTCGAAGCTGTACCGCATCTGGAGCGGCCGTGGGCCGGAGCGCGACCTGCGCCCGCTTTGGATCTCGCTGGCGGTGCTCGGGCTGCTGCCGCTGGTAACCGCGGACCCACGCATTTTCTTTTCTCACAATACCCTCCGCGTCGTTCTTGGAGTGGTGCCGTTCGCCGGAGTTGTCGGATTCCTGACGCCCATGCTGGTGGATCGCTGGTCGGGCGGTGGCCCCGACCGCGCTGGCCGTGCTTATGCCGTGAACGTGTTGGGCTGCATCGTGGGGCCGCTGCTGGCCGGTTTCGTGCTGCTGCCACTGTTTGGCGAGCGCGTCTCCATGCTGCTTCTGGCGTTGCCCTGGTTGAGCATGGCGGTGCTGGTACGCCGCAAAGAGGAGCCGGCATGGCAGCTCGCCTTCAATGCAGGCGTCCTGATCGCATCCCTCGCGCTGTTCTACTTCACCCTGGATTACGAGTCTCTGTATCGCGGCTTAGTTCGGCGCGACAGCACGGCCACCGTGATCGCCGCCGGGCAGGGCATGAGAAAGGGGCTGCTGGTCAATGGCTCCAGCATGAGCGGGCTCACGCCGGTGACCAAGATGATGGCGCATTTCACTCTTGCCCATCTTCAGCAACCGCCGCGCAATGCCCTCGTTATCTGTTTTGGGATGGGCACCACCTTTCGTTCGGCGATGACGTGGGACATTCCCGTGACGGTGGTGGAGCTGGTGCCCAGCGTGCCTGAGCTATTCACCTACTTCCATCCTGACGGCGGGCCGCTGCTGGGCTCGCCACGGGCGCACATCGTGATCGACGATGGCCGGCGCTTTCTCGACCGCTCACCGGAGAAGTTCGACGCCATCATGATCGATCCCCCGCCTCCGATTAACGCCGCCGCTTCCAGCCTGCTCTACTCGCGCGAGTTCTATAGCCTGATCAAAGAGCACCTGAGCCCGGGTGGCATCCTGCAACAATGGTTCCTGGCCGGAGACGATGCGGACGAGGCTGCCGAGACGCGTGCGATTACCGATGTGTTCCCGTATGTGCGCGCATTCGGGTCGGTATATGGAACGAAAGTCGGCATTCACTTCCTGGCCAGCAAGCAACCGATCCCGGAGCGGACCGCTTTGGAACTGGTTGCACGCATGCCCCCGGCGGCGATTTCCGACATGATGGAGTGGGGCCCAGCGGCGACCCCGGAGCAGCAGTTCCTCCTTATGCTGAGGCAGAGCATCAGGCCGGAGCAGTTGATCGCCCTTTCTCCCGATACTCCCGAGCTGGACGACGATCATCCGATCAACGAATACGATGGCCTGCGCAGCATGTTTGCGAAGCCGGTAGAAGCGGCTGCGGGACAACCCTAGTGCTTCAAACGATCGTCCCGCCGGGGCAGGGCTCAGTGTCCCGCGTCCCCTTGCAGGCCGCGCTGTTTCAGCATGGGTTCGATGCTGGGCTTGCCGCCGCGCCAGGCTTCGTAGAGTTGCTCCAGGTCTTCGGTGTTGCCGCGCGACAATACCATCTGCCGGAAGCGGTCACCGTTGGCGCGCGTCAGCCCGCCATGGTCCTCGAACCATTGATAGGCGTCGTCGGCGAGCATCTGCGTCCAAAGATAGGCGTAGTAGCCGGCGGCGTATTCGTTGCTCCAGATGTGGGCGAAGTAGCTGGAGCGATAACGCGGCGGCAGGTAGCTGATCCACAGGTGGATCTTCTCCAGCTCTTGGCGTTCGAATTCGTCGGGCTGCTGCTGCGGAGCGCTGGGTGGAAGCGTATGCCACTTCATATCGAGTTCAGCGGCCGCCAGCGCCTCGGTGACTTCATAGCCTTTGTTGAACTTTTCGGATTTCTTGATCTTTTCCACTAGCTCCGCCGGCATCGGCGCGCCGGTCTTGTAGTGCTTGGCGTAGTGCTGGAAGACCGCCGGATACACCGCCCAATACTCGTTGAACTGGGAAGGGAACTCGACAAAATCACGCGCGGTCGCGGTGCCCGACAATGTGGGATAGGTGGTGTTGGAGAACATTCCGTGCAGCCCGTGGCCGAACTCGTGAAACATGGTCTTGACGTCGTCGGAGGTGAGCAGCGCGGGCTCGCCGGGTGCCGGCGGGGCAAAGTTGGCCACGTTGAAGACCACCGGCTTGGTCCCGAGCAGCTTCGATTGCTCCACGAAATTGCTCATCCAGGCGCCGCCCTGCTTGTTGTCGCGCTTGAAGTAGTCGCAATAGAAGAGCGCCAGCGAGCTGCCATCGGCGTTGAAGACCTCGAAAACGCGCATCGTGGGCTCGTACACCGGGATGTCGTGCCGCTCCTTGAAGGTGATTCCGTAGAGCTGAGTGGCCGCGTAAAAGACGCCGTTCTGCAACACGTTGTTCAGCTCGAAATAGGGCTTCACCTGCTCTTCGTCCAGGTCGTATTTCGCCTTGCGGACCTGCTCGGAGTAGAACTCCCAATCCCAGGGCTCGAGCTTGAAGCCGCCGTTCTGCTTGTCAATCAGCGCCTGAATGTCCTGGGCTTCGGCCGCGGCACGCGAGGTCGCGGGCGCAATCAGGGCGTCCATGAACTTGGTCGCGGCTTCAGGGGTCCTGGCCATCTGGTCTTCGATCTTCCAGGCGGCGTAGTTGGGATAGCCGAGCAGCTTGGCTTTTTGCGCACGCATCTCGGCCATTTTGGCGATCGTCGCGCGCGTGTCGTTGGCGTCGCCGTGCTCGGCGCGATTCCAGGAGTTCTGGAAGATCGTCTGCCGGGTCGTCCGATTGCTGAGCAGCGCCAGATCGGGCTGCTGGGTCGTGTTCTGCAGAGGAATCACGAAGCCCTCAACCTTGCGGGCGGTGGCCGCTTCGGCCGCGGCCTTCATTTGCGCATCGTTAAGGCCCGCTAGGGAAGCTTTGTCGGTGGTGACATAAGCCCCATCTTTCGTGGCGGCCAGCAACTCGTTGTCGAAATCGTCGCCCAGCGCCGCGAGCTGCTCGTTCATCTTTTTCAGCTCGGTTTTCTCGGCTTCGCTGAGATTGGCGCCGGCACGCACGAACTCCTTATAGGTCCAATCCACCAGGCGCAGCTGCTCGGCATTCAGATGCAGCGCATTGCGCTGGTTATAGACCGCAGCCACGCGCGCGAAGAGCTTACCGTCGAGGAAAATCGCGTCGTGATGGGCCGCGAGTTTCGGGGCCTCAAGCGAGCGTACGTTGATCAGCGTGGGATTGCTGTTGGCGCCGACCACACCATAAAACGCTTCAGCGACCCGCTGCAGGAGTTGGCCGCTCTTTTCCAGCGGAACCAGCGTGTTGTCGAACGTCGGCGGCGCAGGATTGTCGGTGATGGCCTGGATTTCCTGTAACTGCTGGGCCATGCCGGCTTCCATCGCCGGCTGATAGTCGTCGTCTTTGATTTTGTCGAACGGAGGGGCCTGAAACGGCAGGGTGCTGGGCGCGTAGAAAGGGTTGCTGGGACCGAACTGGGGGCCAGAGGCCTCCGCCGGAACAGTGCTGGACGCAATAAGTACGCTCACAGCCAAGATTATAGTTCGCATGCAGACAGTGTACCTGCCCGAGCCGCATGTGCAACAAGTGAATGAGATGAGCGGCGGAACTTCCGATCAGTGCTTCTTGCTGGTGACGTTCAGTTGCACGGTGTTGCCACTGGGGCTTTTCACCAGCATGGTCTTTTCTTTCTCATCGAGTTTGGCGGGGAACTGTTTGCCCGGCGACCATCCCATAAAGTCGGTGATGGGGCCTTCCGCCTTGCAGACGTAGACAGCACCGTTCATGCGCATGGCGATTTTGTAGCGATCGGCGCTCTCGGGATGCTGTTCGTTCTGCCCGACCTTCTCAAAGGAGACGACTTGGGCCGTCTGAAAGCCTTCGTCCTGTGCGTAAGCGAGCACCGCAGCTATACTGATACAGCAGGCTAAAGCGATGGAACGTGTCTTCATGAGAGTCCTTTCTGGTTGCGCAGAGCAGTATAGACCCGAGGAGCAGCTACTTTCATTGACATACCGGGGCGGCATCGTCTATTCTTAGTTCTTTCGCGGTCCTGCGTTTGCCCGCCTGAAGGTCTCTGCGCGTTCAGCGCCTGAACCGAGCGGCTCTTTCGCACGTTTCAAATCTGGGAGAGTTTAGAGATGTCAACGTATTTTCCCAAAGGGGAAATTGCGCGCAAGTGGTTTGTCATTGATGCCGATGGTCAAACTTTGGGGCGTCTGGCGACCCGTGTGGCGCGCATCCTGGCGGGCAAGGACAGCCCCCGGTACACGCCCTTCATCGACATGGGAGATCACGTGATTGTGATTAATGCCGATAAAGTGCGACTGACGGGACTGAAGTCCGACAGCAAGGTCTATCACCGGTACACGGGATATCCCGGTGGCATCCGGACGGAAGAATATAAGAAGCGGATGAACCGCAGGCCGGAGAAGATTGTGGAAGACGCGATCGTCGGCATGCTGCCGCACACCAAGCTGGGACGCACGATGGCCGGCAAGCTGAAGGTGTATCGCGGCGACAAGCATCCGCACCAGGCGCAGAAGCCGGAAGCGATTGCGGTTGCGCAGCGGGCATAGGAGAGCCGCTGAAGAGGTTGATTCAGGCAATTTCCCGGAATTGCGAATACGTCAGTGCCGAAGGCACGGCATAACTTAGCCCAGCATGGAGCGAAGCCGAATGCTGGGCAGGCACACATTGAGAAGCCGAGTCCCGTAGGGACGGCACAACCCCGGTAGGGGTCCCTCGACTCACCCGCTGAAGCGGGTTCGCTCGGGATGACACCCTCAAATTAGGACCAAAGGAAGATGGCAGAACTGGTTCAGTACTACGGCACGGGACGGCGCAAGTCGAGCGTCGCCCGTGTCTTTCTTCGTCCCGGTAGCGGCGACTTTACGGTGAACGGCAAGCCGTTCGACCAGCATTTCGTGACCGAGGCGCAGCGCATCATGGCGAAGTCGCCGTTCGTGCTCACGGAGACCGGCGGCACTTTCAACGTGGTTTGCACCGTCAAGGGCGGTGGCGTCAACGGGCAGGCCGGCGCGGTGCGCATGGGGGTTGCCCGCGCGTTGCAGGAGTTCAATCCTGAGCTGCGCGCCAAGCTGAAGGCCGAAGGCTTTCTGCGCCGCGACGCCCGCGGCAAAGAGCGCAAGAAATACGGACAGAAGGGTGCGCGCAAGCGCTTCCAGTTCTCGAAGCGGTAAAGCAGTGGTCAGTGACCAGTGGCCAGTTAGTGATCGCGAGTTCTGACCACTGGCCACTGATTACTGACAACTCGCTCTTTGGTTCCGGGGGCGAGTGGCAGAAGTTCAACCGGAACGAAATCTTCCCGCACTCCGGGGTCCCCGACCAGCGCCGGTTTTCGCTGGTTGGGCTGGTAGGGGCGGGCGCGGGAAAAGCAATCCAGCCCACTCCGACGAATGCGAATTCGGCGTTGGTCGGGTACCGAAAGTGGGCGGGATGCAAGCCAACCGAGGAGGTAGCTTGGCAAACATCACGATGAAGGAGTTGCTCGAAGCCGGCGTTCACTTCGGGCATCAGACGAAACGCTGGAACCCGAAGATGAAGGAATACATCTTCGGCGAGCGCAATGGAATTTACATTATCGACCTGCAGAAGACGCTCAAGATGTTCAAGGAGGCGTCGAAGTTCGTGCAGGAGCAGGTGGCCCAGGGCAAGCTGGTGCTGTTTGTCGGCACCAAGCGCCAGGCGCAGGACGCCATTTCGGAAGAGGCCACGCGCAGCGGCATGTTCTACGTCAACTCGCGCTGGTTGGGGGGACTGCTCACCAACTGGGTGACCGTGCAGAAATCAGTAAAGCGGCTGAAGGAACTCGACGAGATGGCCACCGATGGCCGCTATGACTTACTGCCCAAGAAGGAAGTCATCAAGCTGGAGCGTGAGCGCAAGCACCTCCAGGCCAACCTTGCCGGCATCAAGAATTTGAACCGCTTGCCTGACGTTCTGTTCGTGATCGACTCCAACAAAGAGCAGATCGCGGTCAAAGAAGCGCGCAAGCTGGGCATACCGGTGGTCGCGGTGGTCGACACGAATTGCGATCCCACGGAAGTGGATTACGTGATACCGGGAAATGACGATGCGCTGCGTGCCATCCGGCTGTTCGCGTCCAAGATTGCGGACTCTGTCGTCGAAGGCGCCAACGCTGCGACGGACAAGCAGATGGCCGACATCTCCGCAGGCGTGCAGTACAGCGAGGCAGCGGAAGCTGCCGCGGCCAGCCCGGAGGGAGCGGACGGCGAAGCGGTGCAGGAATCGACCATTGACGACTCCGACGAGGTCAGCATGGAAGAGGTGCTGGGCCGCGGTGGGCGTCGCGCCGAAAATACCAGCGCCTAATCAAATTTAGATTGACGAGTGGTTTCCCAGCCCGCGCGTTAATCGAGCGCGGGCGTTGTTTTGAGTGGCTATTAGCTCTTGGCCACACTAGAACAATCTGAAATGGTGAATTGGCGACACTGGCTGTAATCGCTGGTGCAGAGCCAAGAGCTAATAGCCAACAGCCTGAGGTTTCCGAAAGATGAGCACTACTACCGTGACCATATCCGCTGCACAAGTAAAAGAGCTTCGCGACAAAACCAACGCTCCCATGATGGATTGCAAGAACGCCCTCACCGAAGCCAAGGGCGATGTCGAGCAGGCGATCGTCATTCTCCGCAAGAAGGGCATTGCCACGGCCGCCAAGAAGGCGACGCGCACCACCAGCGAAGGGTCGGTGGCGAGCTACATCCACGCCGGCGGCAAGATCGGCGTGCTGGTCGAGGTGAATTGCGAGAGCGACTTCGTCGCCCGCACCGACGACTTCAAGAACCTGGTGCACGACATCGCCATGCACATCGCGGCCACCGATCCGCGCTTCATCCGCAAGGAAGACGTCACGCCGGAAGCCTACGAGAAGGAGAAGGACATCTATCGTGCGCAGGCGGCACAGACCGGCAAGCCGGCGCCGGTGATCGAGAAGATCGTCGAAGGCAAGATGGGCAAGTTCTACGAGGAGGTGTGCCTGTATGAGCAGCCCTTCATCAAGGACCAGACGATGACGGTATCGCAGCTCATCGCCAGCGTGATCGGCAAGCTGGGCGAGAACATCTCGGTCAAGCGCTTCGCCCGCTTCAAGGTGGGCGATGTGGGCGAGACCGTCGCGGTCAGCAAGGCGGCGGAGCAGGCAAGCGAGTAAAGACCCAGCACAATTAACGTTAGCCACAGGGCGGGAGCGATCCCGCCCTCTTATGCTGGTCAGCGGAGATCGCGTATGCCTAACTGGTGTCAAGAGGGCGGTAGAACTTGCACGCGGGTATCTGTCGGACGCATTGCAGATTCCCCAGGCGGAGCTTCTCCTGGAAGAAGTCGAGCTTTCCGAAGACCAGCAATTCTGGTTGCCGAAATAGGAAAAAACGGATATCTGGTTCTCACCGGCGACCTGCGTTTGTCATATGCCCTGCAGCATGATGGCATTGCCACGTTGAATTTCAATCAACTTCGGGACATCCAACTGCTGAGACACATTCCGCTTTAGTGGCTTCAATGGCCGGAAGGTCATCGGCAGTAACTCAGCGACAAGGACCCAAGGTATAAGAGTTAAACCCACGCCTCCACCCCGCATCAACAGTATCCTGCGCGAGGCAATGGAACACGATCTTGGCAGCCGCTTACGTCGTTCCTGCCCCAGGCCCCTTTACCGCCTCCAGCAGCGCCGCCCCGAACTTTTCCAGCTTGGATTCGCCGATGCCGCGGATGCGGCCCAGGGCAGCCAGATTCTGCGGGGCCCTGCGGGCGATCTCGCGCAGCACGGAATCGTGCGCGACCCAGAAGGCGACCATCTTGTTGGCTCGGGCGAGTTCCAGGCGGACGGTCTTCAGGCGCTCATAACGAAGGGTGGCGACGGGATCGAGAGGAGCCTCTTCCACGCCGGGCAGTTCTGGTTTGTCCGACTTTTTTCTCTTGCGCGTCCGCGACGGTGCAGCTCTCGGCCGCGAGCGGATGTCGCCGCGGCACACATCGCATCTGCAGTTCGTCACCTCGGAGTCATCGCCGAAGTAGGCCAGAATGGCGCGACGGCGGCAGCGCCGTGCATAGGCGTACTGGAACATGCGTTCCAGCTTCTGGCGCGCGTGGGCCTGCAACAGCTCCACCTGCGGCGCAGTCAGCGCGGTATTGTTTTCGCCAATTTTGTCGATGAAGAACTCCTGCGTATGCCGATCGACGAGGCTACAGTACAGCACACACTGCGCCGGGCGGCCATCGCGTCCCGCGCGGCCGGCTTCCTGGTAATAAGCTTCGAGGCTGGCGGGAATGTTGTAGTGGACGACGAAACGAATATCGGGCTTGTTGATGCCCATGCCGAACGCGTTCGTGGCCACAACCACGGCATCCGCGCTTGCCATGAAATCCCGCTGCGCCGTCTTGCGTGCATCCGTCTCCATGCCTGCGTGATACGCGCGCACAGTGCGCTGCGGAAACTTCTCGCGCAGGTACGCGGTCAGGTATTCCACTTTCTTGCGCGTGGCGCAATAAACGATGCCGCTGCCCGGTTGCTTGGATAGGCCGTGCGCCAGCGCCTCGTCTTTTGCATACTCGAAGTCGATGCGGCGGCAGGCATAGATGAGGTTGGGGCGATCGAAGCCGGTGACGTGCACCTTGGGGTTGCGCAACTTCAGCATGCGAGCGATGTCGTTGCGCACGGCGGGAGTCGCGGTCGCGGTGAGCGCGATGGTGGGCGGCGACCCAAGCTGGTCGCGCGCTTCGGCCAGGCGCATGTACTCGGGGCGGAAGTCGTGTCCCCAAAAGCTGAGGCAGTGGGCTTCGTCCACCACCAGCAGCTTGGTCTGAAGTTGCGGCAACACCCGCCGAAATGAAGCTGCGGCGAAGCGCTCCGGTGCGAGGTACAACAATCCGTCGAAACCTTTTCGCAAGCGGTTGAGGACCTGCGACTGCTCGTGTAATTCCTGAGAGCTATTCAGCAGCAACACGGGAACACCGAGGCCCTGCAGTTGGCGCACCTGGTCCGCCATCAGCGATATCAAAGGGGAGACGACGACGGTGAGGCCCTTCAATAGCAGAGCCGGAAGCTGGAAACACAGACTCTTGCCCGCGCCGGTCGGCATCACGCAAACGACGTCGCTGCCGCCCAACAGGTCGCTGATAATCTGGCGCTGGTGAGGGCGAAAGTGCTCGAGCCGGAAGACCCGCTGCAGGAGATCCTCAATTTCAGCCATGGGTAATACTCGATTATTAATTATCGCGGTTGACGGGCATACAGCCTCAAGAGATGGGCCTGCGACGTTTCGCTTCACAGTTCGGGAGGTCGAGTGTGCCACTTGGGGACAACGGTTGGCGGTAACACTCAGGTGCGCGGTTACTGCTACACTGGATGAGACCACTCCTTCAGGTTCTGACTCGATGGACGCTCCACTTTATAAACGCGTTCTTCTAAAAATCTCAGGCGAGGCTCTGGCTGCGGGGCAAGGATTTGGCGTGGACAACCAGCGCGTCCATGAGATCGCGGCCGAGCTGGCGGAAGTGCATCGCCTGGGTGTCGAGATCGCCATTGTGGTAGGCGGTGGCAACTTCTTTCGCGGAGTTGCCGAGCAGGCCAAGCACATGGATCGCGTCTCCGCCGATCACATGGGCATGCTGGCCACGGTGATCAATGCGCTCGCGCTGCAGGATGCGCTGGAGAAGCAGGATGTCTTTACCCGCGTAATGAGCGCCATCGAGATGAACCAGGTGGCTGAGCCGTTTATCCGGCGCCGCGCTATCCGGCACCTGGAGAAAGGGCGCGTGGTCGTCTTCGCGGGGGGCACGGGAAATCCGTATTTCTCAACCGACACGGCGGCGTCGCTGCGTGCCATGGAGATTAAGGCGGACGCGATCCTGAAGGCGACCAAGGTCAACGGCATCTATACCGACGACCCCGTCATTGTGAAAGACGCCACCATGTTCGACCAGATCAGCTACATGGAGGTTCTGCGGCGCGGGTTGCGGGTGATGGACGCCACGGCCATCGCGCTTTGCCGGGAGAATAATCTGCCGATCGTGATCTTCAATTTGAACCAGCGGGGCAACATCCACCGCGTGGTCATGGGTGAGCGGGTGGGCTCGTTGGTGAACCAGGGCTGATTCCTCATCCTACGACGACCGGCGAGCACCGAAAAGCGAAGGCTACCCTCGATTTCCAGAACGGCTTGTCCGGTAGGGCGTTACAATGCTTCCTGTTCCCCGGTGAGCAGGGGTATGGCTGAGCAAGTCTATAAGCCATCACAGGCGGTCCCGGTGTCAGGGGTGTACCGCGTCGAGCACGATGGGCACCGGGAAGCCCACGAGGCGACTCTGCTCGACGGCGAGACTTTCCCCCTCTGCGCGCTATGTGGAGAAGCGGTCCGTTTCATTCTCAAACATCGCGCCAAAAGCATCCGCAGCGATAAAGATTTCCTCCCCGGCAGATAGCCGATTCGCGGCATCTCAGCCCGAGCTGCGATTTGTACGCTCCCGCTCTTCACAAAGCGACGAATTTAGGCTAACTTTCTACGGAACAGCAAGCACACAAACTGGCGGGGCAATGCTCATGGCTAAACCCGTACGTCTCTTGATCGGTCCTTCCAATCACCCTCAGACTTCTGCGCGAACCATCGCATTCCGGCTGCAGGGCGAAGTAAAGAATTCTGCCCACGGCGGCAATCGGCCGAGCAGCCGGCGCTATCGCGCCGGCGACGTGGTGCGCCAGTCCGGCATCTACGAGGTCATTCACGATCGCAGTCACCGTGAGGCGCACGAAGTCGTGATGATCAGCGGCGAGCACTTTCCCGATTGCGAGACCTGCAAAGAGAAAGTGCGCTTCCGTCTGGTGCGCACCGCGCCCTACATCTTCCAGGACGAAGATTTCGAAGAAGACACGTAGTTCTTCCCTTTCAGGCCGCGTCCCAGATGCGCCAAGAGAGTGGTGTTGCATTCCGCCGCCATCACAGCGGAATGCAAGGCCGGAGCCGGGATGCGCATAGACAGGCTCTGCTCTACGCGCCCCTACTCGGCACACGGTATGCGTCGGACGCGCTTGCGTTCACGATGCCCAGGTGTTGTGGCAGGCTGACCACGCGCTTGGGCCCGCGTTTGCGTATGAGCAGCACGCGGATTCGCTCCAACAGCTCTATGGGAGCGAACTCACCTTTTGGCAGCCAGACATCGGCTAGGTGTTCTTCGCTGCAACAATTCACCGCGCCGGAAAAAAGCAGGGCCGGGATTTCCGGTGCGACCGCCTTCAGTTGATCGATCAGTTTTGCGCCGTTCAGCTTGGGCATCATCAGATCGGTGATCACCAGGTCAATTCCGCCCCCTTTCATTACCTCAACAGCACATTCGGGATCGGAGCAGGTGAGCACGCGGTAGCCGCGCGTTTCCAACAGTACTTTGCGAACGGAGAGAGAGCGTTCGTCATCATCGACACAGAGGATCGTGCGTTTTGGTTTCATGTACCCCCGCTAGTTGTTGTTCAGGCACTGCGTGACCACCCGGGCAAACCTGGAGCCGGAGCGCATGGGCAGTTACCTGGGAATTCGGTACACCAGAGCAACGGAGCGTGCTTCGGATGGTACGACCGGCGCGGGTCCCGCACAAGTATTGCGAAGATCAATTACGCAGAAAAAATTTTCGAGAGAATCGACGGTGGAAAGAGCACCGGGTGTGGTGATGCATCACGCTTTTGAGGTTGTCGAACACATTGCGGAACGCGGCTTTTATTGTGTGCACAAGAAATCCTCAGCAAAGTCACATCGTAACTTCTCCGTCAATCAAATGCACCACGTTACCTCCGACACGTACATTGCTGATGCTGTCGTCCGCGCGTGACGCACGAACATAGATGAAGCTCGGACGCCGTATCTCGATTCCTTGCTCGATACAGCCTTGCCTTTCCGGCGCCAGCACGCCGTACTTCACCGCCCAGGCAGTGCAGCATCCCGCGGCCGAGCCGGTAGCGGGATCTTCGCCGTTGTAGAAGATCATGCGCGCGTGCAGCGTCGCGCCCGCATTCACCGTCTCGCGGCATACGAAGTAGAAGAATGCGGGTTTGCCAATCGTCGCCAGGTAGGGAGCCGTCTGATTCCAGCCAATGCTGAGCTGCCGCAGCGTGGCGAGCGAGCGAAAGGGAACGATGGTGAAGGGTACTCCTGTGGACACAGTCTGGATGGGCAGGGCCTCATTGAATTCGCTGAGCGGGATGCCAAGCACGCCGGCAATGACGTCATGGGCGTGCGTGCGGCCGAATTGGGGTTCGGCCTGGCGCATCTCGCCGAAGAGCAGCCCGTCACGTTGCTCGAAATGGACGGGTATCTTCCCGACCTTGAGGTCGAGGATGACGTCGTTCTGGCCCGATTGCTGGTGCAGATACCACGAGGTCCCCAGCGTTGGATGTCCCGCGAAAGGCAGTTCCTCGTTGACGGTAAAGATGCGCACCTTGTGGCCCTGGGCGCGCTCGGTCGCCTCATCGCGCGGCAGGATGAACGTGGTTTCGGCAAGGTTCATCTCGCGCGCCAGTGTCTGCATCTCGTCGTCGCTGAGGCCGCGAGCGTCGGTGAACACCGCAAGCTGGTTGCCCTCCAGCGGACGGGAGGTGAATACATCCAGATGGACGAACGGAAATTTTCGCACCGTCATAAAGGCTCCGTATCGAATTCGTCGAGGCACGCGTTTGCGCGCCTTATCGCGAAAATCAATCACCTGACCAATGGATTGAGGCGGCACTAAAGAAATTGTCGGCGCCGTGTATCTTT
>Ga0335078_10001675_pt1 | contig 33423 bp, 32 predicted proteins | sample Lox_Sample_32_FD_206711 | JGI IMG/M metagenome (GOLD analysis project Ga0335078, IMG submission 206711) | Soil microbial communities from Loxahatchee National Wildlife Refuge, Florida, United States - Lox_Sample_3.2 | ecosystem: Environmental > Terrestrial > Soil > Wetlands | place: USA...
TAAGTGCAAGCGGGCAGGGATACCCCGCTGCCGTCCAGATGGGATTGCAGATGGTAGGCAGCGTAGATGACGGCCATCTGCCCGGCGATCTCGCCGGTCGCGGCCATGAGCGGGAAGGCTCCGTCGTCGTCTTGGAAGTACTCGAACGAGTACGCGGTGATGTCCGTGGCCAGCAGCTCGGCGACCACATCCGGGTGGCCTCGGCGTGGAATAGCGCCGCGATCGAGGCGCCGCGCTTGATCCGCTGCACCTCGGCCAGGGTCGGCGCTTTGAGCTTCAGCAGGAAGTCCGCCCTCTCCCAGGCGTCCGTGGTGCTAGTGATCCGCGCTCCGGCCCGCGCGTAGGCCTCGTCGGGGATGCCCAGGCCGCGGCCGGCTCCAGTCTCGACCTCTAGGTCGCAGATCTCGCACAGCCGGCCGGCGTCCGGGGGCAGGAGCAGCACGCGCAGCTCGCCAGGCCGGTACTCTCGCAGCAGCGAAACGATCACCGGCCCCTCCGACGTACAAGCCGCCGACCAGCCTGCCTTTCGCAAGCGGGTGGCCGGGTGAGCACTCGAGGCGGGTCTGCCGCATGCAGGTCCCGCGTTCCTGCGTGTGACCGGGCGAGGGGCTTGGTGTAGCTGCATCCATAGCGGTTACTCTCCGCGCGGCGTGGTAGCTGATACCGCAACCATCACCCCGGCAGCAAGCTTCCGGCCAGCTCACCTAATCGCGGGCTTTTGCCCGGCCGTTTGCTGTCGCGGTTGCGACGGCAAAATCCGGCGGGAGATCAAGCAGCGTGCAGCAGGGTGAGCAGCCCGATGGTAGGCGGCCTGCACGACCGGGATCGTATCCAGGCGGATGCGCTCGTCAGTGCCGTGCAGGCCCAGGTAGCCGACACCAAATCCGGCGGTGGCCGGGATGCCCAGCCCGGCCAGGTGGTTACCGATATTGGACGGTCCCGCGACCTTCGCCGCCGGGGCCAGCCCGGCCCGTGCCGCCGCCCGCAGCAGCGCCTCGCGCAGCGGCGAACCGTCTGGCAGCGCGTACGGCGGCCACCTGGTGGTGACCTCGACATCAGTGCGCGGCGTTCCCGGCCAGGCGGCGTCGACACTTGCTGCCGCCTCCGTCAGCAAGGCAGCGGCAGCTGAAGCGTCCAGTGCCGGGGTAAGGCGGACATCAACATTGACCTTGCATAGGTCCGGGACCATCGAATAGCCCTCGCCGACACTGATCGCGGTGACGGTAAGCCTGGCCGGCAACGGGAACCCCGGACCCGCCGGGCCGGGCAGAGGCGTCCGATGCAGCTCGCGGACTAGATCAGCGGCCTTGGCGACCGCACCCGCCCCGGCCTGGCTAGACCCGGAATGCCCGGCGATGGCGTGCACCCGCATGCAGGCGCGCAATACCCCTCGGCCGCCCGTGATCACATGATCCAGGCCCGGGTAGCCGATCATCACCCCGTCCACCTGGCTGGGAGCGCTCGGCCCCTCGAAATATGCTTTCGCGCCGCCGAACCCCCCGGTGTGCTCATCAACGTCGAACAGCAGCACTACGCTGCCGCCGAAACCCTCTGCCATGTCCCGGAGCCGGGCGGCTACGTGCGCGAAGATCGCCGCCCCTGCCTTGGAATCCGACGACCCGCGGCCGTGCAGCCACCCATCGGCGATCTCCCCCGACAGCGGGGAGTACGTCCAGGCGGCCTCATCACCGAACGGCTGCGGTGTCCAGGCAGGCATCCAGCACATACCGGGGACCCGGCCGCCCCCCGGACACCTCGCACGTCAGGGCCACCACTGCACCGTCAGGCCCGGTCAGCCGACGGCACGCCAGGTTGTGCTCGGCCAGCCACGCCGCCATGGTCTCCAGCACCGGATCGTAAGAGTCGATCCCGCCCCGGCTGGGCACCCGCACCAGCTCCCGGGTCAGCTTCACCACGTCAGCGGAATCCTCGCCAGCGGCCTGCAACGTGTCGATGATCGCTCCTCTCGCCCCGGTCATGCCGAAGCTTTGCCATCCTTGACGACCCGGAGGTCACGGATCTGCGCGAGCGTCTCGATCCGGCGGGCCGCCGCGTACGCCTGCCGACCGTGATCAACCAGCCGGGCCGCCGCGGCCGGGCCGAGCACCACCCCGCTGTCGAACGCCTCATGGGAGGTCAGCGACGGAACCGGCACCACCGCCATCTGCTCGCTCGCGCAAAAGAACCGCTCCGGTGAACTGTCAGTATCCTCCACCATGCCGATATGCAGCGTCTTGACACCCAGGCTACGGTCAGCCGGGTCGCGCAGCTCCACCAGCCGGGCCAAGTGATCCTTCAGCACCTGATGCCGGGGCGGGCCGAACAGCACCCGGTAGCACACCAAGGCCGGATGCAGGCCCCGCACCTCCTCGATCGCCGCCAGGTACCGGGCATCACGCGACCGCGACCCCACCGCCACAAGGCACTCGCGTGCGCCGGTCACCGTGGCCAGCAGTGCCCGCTGCAACTCCCCGAACCCGGCCACTAGGCGCAGCCCAGCGCCAGCAGCCAGCCCCGGTCCTGGTGGGCGAACAGCACATCCGGCGGCTGCTCATAGATCTCGCACGGTGTCTTCCTATGCCCGATGCTCGTGGTGTGACGGCCCAGCTCCCAGCCCGGCACCATGCTCGGCGTCACCCCGGAATGGCCGCCCGGAGTGCGCAGGTCGATCTCCTCGACCACATCCTCCAGCGTCCAGTTCCGCGCCAGCCTCGCCCGCCGCAACGGCGAAGCCTCCTCCACTGGTCCAGACGGACGGCGCGGCATCCTGGTCACCTCCAGGCATCGCCCGGCACCGCACGGTAGCGGTCCCGCTAGTCCCGAGGATGCACCCTCCTGTGGCGAACCAGAGCATACAAGGTCATCTTCTCGCACACTCCCAGCAGCGGGCGGTGCTGGGCGAGCCGCACATACCCCTGAGGCGGGTGGAAAGCGCCCAGCTCAGACCGCAACTCCGCGACTGGCACGCCCGGATATTCCGTGACGCTGAGGATCGGGATCGCGAAAGCCCGGTCCAGATCCCGGACGTATTCCAGCACGCTCGCCCCGTTCCCCGGCCGCGCCGCCTCCGCGATCGCCGCGATCCGCTCCGGCACATCTACGATGGCCGGCCCTAGGTCGATCACCGCCGCCAGCCGCGCCACCGGAGCATTCAGGTACACGAACCACCGAACTAGGCGGCCCTCTAGGAACCGGCGGCGGAACTCGTGTGTCTTCAGCCCGCGCCAGATCAGCTCGTAGAACTCCGGGTTCAGCGCCATCAGCAGTGGCTCCGCGCTGCCCTGGTATTCAGCCGCAGTAAACAGCCCGTCCTGCCCGGCCTGATGAGGCTCCCATCGCGGTCCGGGTTCCTCAGCGGTAAATCGCGCCACGGTGACCTACATCGACAACAAGGATCATCAGCTGATTGTCGTCGATGGTGTAAAGGATCCGGTAATCTCCGACCCTGATCCGCAAGGTGCCGGGCAGGCCGGTGACCATCTTGGCACCTGGTGGCCTCGGTTCCTCCCGCAGCTTTTCCGTCGCCGCCTTGACTCGTCCGGCGACCTGCTGGTCAAGCTTGCGCATCGACCGCAACGCTGCTGGCCGGAACCGGAGCGCGTACCGCGGCCCGGATGTCACGTCAGGCCGAGCTCAGCCCAGACCTGCTCTGCCGGGATGTCATCGCCCGGCTCGGCGAGCGACTCCCGCGCGGCAGCAGCATCAGCCAGGTCCTCGACCAGCTCCCGGGCCTGCTCCGGCGTCATTCCTTCCAGCGCCTCAGCGAACCCGGCAGGCACGATCGCCGCCAACCGCTCCCCGCCCTCGGTGAGGTAAACGACCTGGCCCCGGGCAGCCTCGTGCGCGGCCCCAGCAACACCGGGTGCCTCATCGAGCGGCAGTTCACTCATGCCCACAGCCTACGCGCGAAGCTCACCGCCCGCCCACGCATTCTCGTCCACACAAGATCAGAAACGAAGCCCGCCTTGGCCGGGCGATGCCACCGGATTGCGCTGGCCACTGCCGGATGCGGATAACGGGCGCACCCCGCGGCGGGCGCAAGTTCCTGCAGGCGGGCGGCAGGTCCGGGCCAGCGTTCAGAGAATCGCAGCTGGAACCCGCGTCGGTAATCTGCGCCCGCCAATGCAGGCTGGGGGTCTGTGCGTGGTCGGGGTGCCCGCGTGCGTGGCGGTCCTCCAGGCAGCCGTTGTGCCGGATCCACCTGCGGCAACGCGACAGCTTGGGGATGACGCTGGCGGAATTCCTCGCCCATCCCGATGTCGCGCCATTGCGGGAGTACGGGCCATGCCAGGTGAGCGCATGCATCCGAGAACGCACCGGCAGCCGCTCCGCGTACTGCGCGGCGCACGCGATGCGATGGCGCCGGCGGCGGGCCGCCGGGCCGGACGCCGATGAGCGGCGGTGGCAGCGTATCGAGCCGGCAGTGTTCGAGGCCGGGACGGTGAGCCTGCGTGGCTGCCTCCCCGCCTCATCATCGAGGTGCTATACGGGCTTCAGCAGCGCACCCGCCATGGTTCCACGACACGGTCGGCATCGCTGGCCTGGGTCCGTGACGCCGCCCGCCGCGGCGAGGTGGCCTCGCTGGCGGAGCTGTCCGAGCCGTCCTGCCACGACGACCGGCACCTGCCGCGGGCACTGACCCCCCACCGCGCAGCTGATCCGCGCCCAGCAGACGCGGGTGCGAGCCCGCTTTCCCGCCACCCCCGCCGGAGAGCTGGCGCTGCTGCCCACCCGCCGGGCGAACCCGCACGGGAGACGATCGATCAGCGCCGTCACCATGAGCGGCCGTCACCGGGACTGGGTCGATTCGCTGCCGCCGTTGCTGCTGGCTGACAGCGCCAAATACGACAAGGACCGGATCATCCCCTATGCCTACCGGCATTCCTACGCACGCCCAGCGGCACGCCGACGCCGGTGTCCCCATCGACGTGCTCCGCGACCTGATGAACCACACCGACTTCGACGTCACGCGCCGTTACGAAGAACGCCGCCGCGAGGCCGTCGACAAGGTGACCGCCATGCAATTGGACCGGCACGGCAACCGCATCTGGCGGGCGCGCCCTGCTGGACTCCGAGCATGCCCGGTACGCGGTCGGCCAGGTCGCCGTCCCCTACTGCACCTGCACCGAACCCTCCAACGTGCAAGCCGGCGGGAACGACTGCCCGGTCCGGTTCCGCTGCGCCGGCTGTGACCACTTCCGCACCGTTAGGCGAGCACTTTCACTGTGTCTCGGACAGGGGCGGCGCGCGGCTATACGCCTTGATCTACGTGTTGCGAGTGGCTGTGTCTCGCGTCTAGCTTCCGACAGGTGCATTTGATCTTCTTTTCCCCTGTCGGCTGGCAGGACTGGGACGTCGAGCGCGAGCTGCTGATCCGTTCAGGCATGCCGGTGCTGATCGAGAACGATCTCCGGCTCGAGGACGACACCGGTCAGCGGGCAAGCGCGTTGGTGCACCGACGAGAGCGCCTGGGCAGGGCGGGGGCGGGCGACGATCGACCCCAACCACAGTCCCGAGGTCGTGGGAGACCACTACCTGACCGCGGCCACCCCTGCCCCAGCAGCAGGCCGTCGAGGCCATCGTCGCCGATGCCCAGCATGACCTGATCCGGCGGGCCCACCCGCCAACAGTCCTCGCCGAGGACGACGCCGCCGAACTCGCGCGGGGACCAGACGGACCAGACGGGCCAGATGTGGCCCTGGTTTCACTTGCGTTCGCTGTCCAGGGCCATCATCTGCGCGGCGTCATAGCGGCTGCCCGCCACCAGATCGGCAGGTACCGCGGCCTCGATCCGGGCCAGATCCGCCTCGCTCAGCTCCAGATCGAGCGCACCGAGCGACTCGCGCAGCCGCTGCTCTCGCTTGGCGCCGATCAGCGGAATGATGTCCGTCCCGCGCGACAGCACCCACGCGAGGGCGACCTGCGCGGCCGTCGCGCCCATCTCCTGTGCGATCTTGTCAAGCCCCACCGCAAGCGCCCGGTTGCGGGCCAGGTTCTCGCCCTGAAAACGCGGGAAACGGGAGCGCGGACCGGCCTCGTCGAGTGATCGCGCGGTGGAGATGTCGAGCAGCCCACGCGACAGCACGCCGTACGCGGTGATACCGATGCCAAGCTCGCGGACCGCGGGCAGAATCGCTGCCTCGATACCACGGCTCATCAATGAGTACTCGATCTGCAGTGCGGTGATCGGGTGCACCGCGTGTGCCCGCCTGATCGTCTGCGCGCCCATCTCCGAGAGGCCGACGTGGCGCACGTAGCCCGCCTGGATGAGTTCGGCGATGGCGCCCACGGTGTCCTCGATGGGGACATCAGGGTCCAGCCGCGCGGGCTGGTACAGATCCACGTAGTCCGTCCCCAGGCGCCCGAGGGTGTAGGCGAGCCAGGTCTTCACGGCCGCCGGCCTGGCGTCCAGGCCGAGGAACGCGCCCGCCGGATCGCGTTGCGAGCCGAACTTCACCTGAATGAACACATTCTCGCGCCGCCTGCCGGTCAGGGCTTCGCGCACCAGCAACTCGTTGTGCCCCATGCCATAGAAGTCGGCGGTGTCGAGCAGCGTGATCCCCGCCTCCAGAGCCGCGTGGATCGTCGCGACGCTCTCCGCGTCGTCCGCTGGGCCGTAGATCCCCGACATCCCCATCAGCCCGAGACCAACCCTGGATACCACTGGGCCGCCGCGGCCAAGCGTGCACATTTTCATCCCTTGTAGTCCTCGCCGCCGAGCCAGTCGTCGGACCCTCCGCCGCCGCCGGCACCAATCTCGAATACCGCGAACCTACCCCGCTGGGCAATGCCCCCGGGCGTGATGTGCCACGCTGGGTGCAAAGACGACCTTGCAACAAGTGGATCGCCGATGCGGGACACCCGAGGCCATGTGGTTGTGGCGCCTGACAAGTTCAAGGGAACGCTCACCGCGCCGCAGGTCGCCGAGCATGTGGCGGCCGGGCTGAGACGAGCCTGCCCGAGCATCCCTGTTGTCACGCTCCCGGTGGCCGACGGCGGTGACGGCACCGTCGACAGCGCCGTCGCGGCGGGCTACCGCCGTATCAGCACCACGGTGCAAGGGCCCACGGGCGAACCCGTCAGCGCCTCTTTCGCGACCCGCGACACGACCGCGACCCGCGACACGACCGCGACCCGCGACACGACCGCGACCCGCGACACAGGAACCAGCACCGGCGCAGGCACAGCAGACGGAGCAGACGGAGCAGACGCCATCCTCGAGGCGGCGGAGGCGTGCGGGCTGCGGCGCCTGCCTGGCGGCATACGCCAGCCGCTGACCGCCACGAGCCACGGCGCCGGAGAGCTCGTCACCGCGGCGGTCCGTGCGGGTGCGAGCAGGATCGTGCTTGGGATCGGCGGCGTCGCATGCACCGACGGCGGCGCCGGGCTGGTTCAGGCCCTTGGCGGACGGCTGTTCGACCGCGCAGGCGGGCCCCTGTCGCCAGGCGGAGGCGCGCTGTGCGCGCTGCACCGCCTCGAACTCGCTGGCCTGCGCGCGACGTCGGGCGCGGCGGCCCTCGCCGACGTGACGGTGGCCTGCGACGTCGACAACCCGCTCCTCGGACCGCACGGCGCGGCGGCTGTGTACGGGCCGCAGAAGGGGGCCTCGCCGCAGGACGTGACCGTGCTCGAGGAAGGGCTCGGCCGATGGGCGGACGTGGCCGAGCGGGCGCTCGGCCGGAGCTACCGCGGCCTGCCAGGAGCAGGTGCTGCGGGCGGCCTCGGGTTCGCCGCGCTCGCGTTCCTCGGCGCTCGCATGCGGCCCGGGATCGACGTGCTGCTCGACTGCCTCGATTTCGGCCGGCGCATCGTCGGCGCGCGCCTGGTCATCACCGGTGAAGGGTCGCTGGACGCACAGACGTTGCGGGGCAAGGCACCGGCGGGCGTGGCCCGCGCGGCCGCCGTGGCAGGCGTGCCTGTCGTCGCGGTCGCTGGCGTGGCGTCACTGGCAGAAAGCGACCTGCGTCGCAGCGGCATCTCGGCTGCTTACACGCTGACAGGCATCGAGCCCGACCTGCGGCGGTGCATGACCGATCCGGGCGCGCTGCTCGAAGATCTAGCCGAACGGCTTGCGCATGACTGGCTCTGCGGGCGGCAGCAGCCGGTCATCGCGGAAAGGACCGGACCCCCGTGACCCAAGACCTGAAGTACGACCTTGTTGTGCGCTCCCGCCGTGCGGTGCTTCCCGGCGGCGAGAGGCCGGCCGCGGTGGCCGTCCGTGATGGCCGGATCGCCGTGGTCGCACCGGTCCACGCCCCGCTCGACGGGGCGCACGAGGAGGATCTGGCAGGCTTGGCGCTGCTGCCCGGGCTGGTCGATGTGCACGTGCACGCTTATGAGCCAGGCCGGGCAGACGCAGAGGAGGCAGGCTTCACGACGGCGACCGCAGCCGCCGCGGCAGGTGGCGTGACCACGATCGTGGACATGCCTGTCCCCTCGCTGCCCTCCACCGTGTCCGTGGCGGCTCTGCACGCCGTGCGGGCCGCGGCGGCGGGCAGGTGCGCGGTCGACGTTGGGCTCTGGGGTGCGGTGGTGCCAGGCAACGTGGCGGAACTTGGCCCGCTGCGCGACGCGGGGGTCGTCGGGTTCAAGTGCTTCCTGGCCGGTCGCAACGCTCCGTTCGCCGCCGAGACCTCGGCCGGGGCGGGAGGCGGGGCGGATGGCTCAGTCCCGCTCGACAAGGCGGACCTGCGCGCCGCGTTCGCCAGCCTCGCTGCCCTTGGTCCTGACACGCTGATATCGGTGCACGCCGAGGACTGGAGCGAGATCCGGCAGGCACACGGCCGCAGCTACGCCACGTACCTCGCCTCGCGGCCACCGCGCGCCGAGCGGCGCGCCATCGAGCAGGTCGTCGCTGCCGCGGCCGCCACCGGAGTCAGGGCGCACATCGCGCATCTTTCCGCGGCAGAGTGCGTCGCCCTGATCGCGGGGGCGAAAGCGGCGGGAATCGCGCTGACCGCGGAGACCTGTCCGCACTACCTGCTCTTCGCCGCCGAGGAGGTGCCAGACGGCGCCACCGAGTTCAAGTGCTTGCCGCCGATCAGGGACGGGATCAACCGCGAGGCGCTGTGGCGCGGGCTCGAGGGAGGCGTCATCGACTGCGTGGCGTCAGGTCACTCGCCGCCCGATCCGCGCGGGCAAGGGACGCAGGACGCGGCGAATGCGGGTGACTTCGGGGCGGCTCGCGGCGGCATCGCCGGCCTGCAACTCAGCCTCCCCGCGGTGTGGACGGTCGCGCGGTGGCGCAGGCACGGCCTCACCGACGTGATCCGCTGGATGGCGGAGCGGCCCGCCGCACTCGCCGGTCTACCGTTGAAGGGGCGGATCGAGGTCGGCTGCGACGCGGACCTCGTGGCCTTCGATCCCGACGCCGAGTTCACCGTGCGCGGCACCGAGTTGCTTAACCGGAATCCGGTGACACCCTACGAGGGGAGGGTACTCGCCGGAGTCGTTCGGGCCGTTTGGCTCCGGGGTGAGCGGATCGATGCGGGCGCGGCGCGGCGCGGGCACCTGATCACGAGAGCCAAGGGCTGACGGCTCGTATGCTGAGATCGTGACCGGCCGTGGCTAACCAGCAGACCCCGGGCGCGGGCGGCAGTGCCAGCCTGGGGGGCGACCCCCCGGCAACCCCCCGCGAAAGTGCCAGCCCGGGGAGCGACCCCCCGGCAACCCCCCGCGAAAGTGCCAGCCCGGGGGCAGGCCATCAGGTAGCCCCGGGCCGAAGGTGGTTGCTGCTGATTTACCGGATCCCCGCCGAGCCGACGAGGCTGCGTGCCGCGGTCTGGCGGCGAATCAAAGGGCTCGGTGCCATCTACCTGCAGAACTCAGCTGCGGCGTTGCCCCACGCCGTCGGCGCGGAGCGGGCACTGCGCGCGCTGCGCAAGGAAATCACCGAGATGGGTGGCAGCGCCTACCTGCTCAGCACCGATGTGCTCGCCGGCCAGGCGGACATCGAGCGGGCCTTCAACGCTGCGAGGGACGACGAGTACGAGGAGATCGTCGACCGCTGTGAAGACTTCCTCGCGCAGGTGGAGAAGGAGTACGTGGCCGAGCATTTCACGTACGCCGAGCTCGAGGAAAACGACGAGGACCTGGTGAAGCTGCGGAACTGGTTCGGGAAAGTCCAGGCCCGCGATGTGCTTGGCGCGTCCGGCGGGGCCGCGGCGGTCTCCGCACTTGAGCGCTGCGAGCAAGTGCTTGAGGAGTACGCGACCCGCGTCTACGCGGAGGAGGGCGAAGGCCGCTGAGCGGGGGCATCGGGTCGGCCTGACTCGGCCCGGTCGGCGCCGCACCGGGTGGATGGCCTCCGGTCAGGCCGACTCGGCCGGTTAGCGAGCTCAGGCAGGCCGGAAAGCGCCTGCGGCCATGCTGATGGCCTCCCACGCCTGCTCGACGTGTCTGTGCTGGGTAAAGGTGCCTCCGATGGCGAGCCTGAGCGTCACCCTGCCGTCGATTTTCGTGTGCGTGAGGAGAAGTTCACCGGAGCCGTTAAGTTGTTCCATGAGCGCCATGTTCGCGGCGTCTTGCTGCGGCGGGACGAGTTCGGGCAGCCGCAACCTGAAGCAGACCAGTGCGAGCGGGTGCGGCGCCGCGACCTCGAACCGATCGTCGTCGCCGATCCAGGCGGCGAACATCGCTGCGGACTCGACATGCCTGCGGATGTGCACGCGCAGCCCCTCGGCCCCGTACCAGCGGATCACCGACCACAGCTTCAGCGCACGGAACCTGCGGCCAAGCGGGATCTGCCAGTCACGATAGTCGACGACCTGGCCGGATTCCGTGGCCGTGTTTCGCAGGTATTCCGGCAGGATCGAAAGCGCGGCGAGCAGCGGCCCACGGTCGGCGACCCAGAAGGCGTCACAGTCGAAGTTGGTAAGCAGCCACTTGTGCGGATTGGTCGCGTAGGAATCCGCGCACTCGGCGACGCCGTCGTTGACCCAGCGGAACTCGGGGCAGACCGCGGCCACACCGGCGTAGGCGGCGTCCACGTGCAGCCAGACTCGCTGGGCGCGACAGACCTCGCCGATGCGCCGGACCGGATCGATCGCGGTCGTGGAGGTGGTTCCAACCGTTGCCACCACCATCACGGGGACGACCCCCGCGCCGAGGTCAGCCGCGATCAGCGCGCGCAGATGGCCGACGTCCATCGCGAGGGTGTCCGGGTCCACCGCTACCTTGCGCAGCGCCTGCTCGCCGAGCCCGGCGACGACCACTGCCTTGTCCACGCTTGAGTGTGCCTGCTCGCAGGCGTAGACCGCGTAGCGCGGCGGAGCGCCAGCCCCCACACTCCCGCCTGCTCGAGCGCTCCCGCCGGCCACGCCGGTCGTGCGCCAAGCGCCGCCTGTCGCCCGGTGCAGGGCGGCGGTGAGAGCCACAAGCACCGCGCTGGAGGCGCTGTCCTGGATGACGCCGCCACCGGGGCCATCGCAGCGGAACCTGTCCGGTAGCCCGAGCAGCTCCGCCAGCCAGTCGAGCACGTGTTCCTCGAGTTCCGTGCACGCTGGACTGGTCGCCCAGAGCATGCCTTGCACGCCAAGCCCTGACGAGATGAGGTCACCGAGCACCGCAGGCCCTGAGGTGTTGGCGGGAAAGTAGCCGAAGAACCGCGGATGCTGCCAGTGGGTCACGCCCGGGAGCACGGCACGGTCCAGGTCGCCGAGGATTGCCTCGAACGGCTCCGGGTGCTGCGGGGGATGCGCGGGCAGCAGCTTGCGCAGCTCACCAGCCGCCGCGCGCGATTGCACGGGCAGCGACTCGATCCGCTCCCAGTAGTCCGCGATCCAGTCAACCACCTGCCGCCCGTAGCGGCGGAACTCCCCGGGCGTCATGCTCGTCACCATGCCCCAACCGTAGGACAGCGAGGATGACATCGGATGATGGAGCAATGGGAGAGCTGATTCTGCTCAGGCACGGTGAGACCGAATGGAGCGCGGCGGGCCGGCATACCGGCAGGACCGACGTGCCGCTCACGGCCCGCGGCGAGGCCCAGGCGGCCGCGCTCGCACCTGCACTCGCGGTGCGTGACATCCGTGCGGCATTCACCAGCCCCGCCGAGCGCGCGGTCCGCACCGCGAAGCTGGCCGGAATCGACAGCGCCAAGAAGGATCCTGACCTGTGGGAATGGGACTATGGCGGTTACGAGGGGCTCACTACCCAGCAGGTGAGGCAGCAGCGGCCTGGCTGGTATCTGTGGCGCGACGGAGTGGTCCCAGGCGACGCGGAGCATCCCGGCGAGAGCGTGGAACAGGTCGGCGAGCGTACCGACGCCGTGCTGCGCCGCGTGCGCCCGCTGCTCGATTCCGGCGATGTGCTGCTCGTGGCGCATGGCCATGTACTGCGCGTGCTCACGGCACGCTGGCTCGACCTCGTACCGTCGGCGGGACGGCTGTACCAGCTCGATACCGGGACGCTCTCGACGCTCGGCGCCGAGCATGGCTACCCAGTCATCACCGGGTGGAATATTCCGCCCGTTCGGTGATATCGGGAGCATTTGCTATGTCATCCACGGCTACTTCTGCCAGGTCATGATGCGCGGAATGCTGCGCGGAATCGAACAACCTCGACCAGAAGTAGGTGTCTCTGATCATCTCCTCACATGACCTTCCCGGGGCATGGCGCCGCTCGGAATTCACTCTGCCCCGTCGGCCAAGGATCGTCGCCATGAGCACGGCTGAGCTGCGGACCGCCGGAGTCCGGGCTTGAGACCGTTACCAGTGAACCCGTTCAGCCGAACAGACGACCTGTTCGTTAGTGTTGACTCTGGTCGCTTTCATCGGGCACGCTGCCCGTAACGGAGGAACCCCCGCAACGGGCACACGGAAGCAGCGGCAGGTCCCAGGCCGGGGCGGCTCAACGCATTCGTGCTAAGAGAGGGTGTTTATCATGCTCGCCGCCATGCGGCAGGCGAAAATCCTGGAGCAGGTCAAGCAGGCCGGCGGCGTCCGGGTCAGCGACCTCAGCCAGATGCTCGGGGTCTCGGACATGACGATCAGACGGGATCTGGAGGCCCTCGCCAGGCAGGGCCTGGTCGCCAAGGTGCACGGTGGTGCGACGACCATCGAATACGGGAGCGCCGACGAGCCGGGTTTCGCGGCGAAATCGATCCGCGAACCGCAGGAGAAGGAGGCAATCGCAGCGCATGCGGCGGCCCTCATCCAGCCGGGATCGGCCGTCGCGCTTACCGCAGGCACGACCACGTGGACACTGGCCAGGCATCTCAGGACCGTCCCGAACCTCACCGTCGTCACCAATTCGATCAAGGTCGCCGAGGTCCTGTATCAGAACGAGCGCGCGGATCTTACCGTCGTGCTGACCGGCGGCGTGCGCACGCCGTCGGAGGCTCTGGTCGGGGCGGTGGCAGTATCTACCATCCGCTCGCTGCACTTCGACGTCGTCGTCATGGGCGTCCACGGGATCGACGCACGCGCCGGGCTGACCACGCCCAACCTCACCGAGGCAGAGACCAACCGGGCGTTCGTCGAGGCGGCCAGGCGGCTGATCGTGGTGGCCGATCACACGAAATGGGGGGTGATCGGGCTCAGTCAGATAGCTCCGCTCGAGGCGGTGAGCACGCTGGTCACGGACAGCCTGATCAGCGCTGAGGCGCGCAGCATGCTCGAGGAACACGTGCGTGATCTGCAGGTGGTGCCTGTTGCCGCGGACAACGGCAACAGCTGACGAAAAAGACGCACATGCGCCTTTCCGGCGGCAGGGAACTCTATCTATTTCGACGAACCTAAAAACAACAACAAGGAGCCTATACGTGCCGCGGCGGCTGCTCATCCAGGGCCGCCACAGTCTGCGGGGCAATCCCGGGGGATCGGCCCCCCGGGGCAATACAGTATGTTCCGCGCTGGTTGCCGCAGGTCAGGTAACCGCGCGCAGCCGCTGCATCTGGAGTTGCTCGTACTCACGGATCCGCCGCCGCGCCTGCCGCACCGCCGGGGTGTAGCGGATCTGCTCCGGCAGGCCGTGGGTCGCGCGGTAGATCGCGCTCAGGGTCACCGTCGCGGCCACGTCGGTGAGCGGGCTTCCCGGCGCGCCGTACATTTTACGTCCCCATCGGGGCAGCGAGGCGAACGCGAGTGTGTTCAGCGGCGGAGCGAGGAGCTTGAGCGCGAGCAACGGCCGGGGTACCGCCGGGTTGAAGGACATCCTCAGGGCCTGTTTGGCCTCGGCGCAGGCGTACAGTTTCGGCCGCATGTTCTCGAAGTAGGCGTCGAGTTCTGCGACCGAGGCCGGCACGTCGGCCGGGTCGATGCCCACCAGCGCCGCCGATCTGCGCTGCTCGTCCACGAACCTGTCCAGGTCGTGCACGCAAAGCGGCATGCCGCTGCGGCGCACGATGTCGACATAGGATCCGACCTCACCGCAGTGCACCCAGAGCAGCTGCTCCGGCTCGTCGATGCGGAATTGGGTGCCGTCGGGATCGACACCGGTGAGGGAGGCGTGCAGCTTGCGGATTCGGCGCCCCGCACGCTCCGCCTCGGCCAGGCTGCCGAACGTGCGCACCCGCACGAAACCCGTCGTCCGCGCGAGCCGGCCCCACGCTTCCTTCGGATCGGTCAAGGTCGTGTTCTGCCAGGTACCCCGCATCGTGCGTGGATGAAGGGCCTGCAGGTAGAGGGCGCGGAAGCCGGCCACCCACATGATCGGCTCCCCCATGATCCGCCATGTTACCGAGGCGGGGCCGAAGAGACCGTCGTCGGTGGGGACGTCGCGGCCGGCATTTGCCGGCCCGCCGGGCATGGCCATCTGTCGGCTCCCTCACAGAACTGAGTTCTATTCCAGGGTAGCCGTGCGCACGCGCGGTCAACTCGTGTCGGTCTGCCTTGTCTCCGCACGGATCCAGCCGAGGTAACCGGCGGAGCCCGCGCAGATCTGGGTGGCGATAATCTCCGGCTCGTCGTAGCTGTGCAGCCTGGTAAGCAACGCGGCCAGGTCCACGTAGCGGTCGGCGGGCAGCTTCAGCATCACCAGCCACTCCTCCGCTCGCTCCATCTCGCCCTCCCACCAGTAGGTACTCGCGATCGGCCCCGCGACCTGGGCGGACGCGGCAAGCCTCGCGGCCACCGCGGCCCGGGCGAGTTCCACCGCCTCAGATCGTGAGTCCGTCGTGGTCTGCACCTGGAGGTATTCCACCGGAGGCGGAGAAGACAGCGAAGGATCGGCGAGCGGGGACAGCGCAGCCTCCTGAAGCGAAGAGTCGTGGGCAAGCGCTGCGTCGCCGCCGTGCGCATCCTGGGCCTGGCCCGTCATGACACCTGATCGTACGCTGCGCCGCCCCACCTGTGCCCATCCGCGGGGCACAGTGTTCGGTGACTCGCAGATGGCTGCAGGTGAGCCCAGCGCGGCGGGGCGTGCCTAGCGATGGAGATCGTCCAGGTCGGTGTCGTCGATCGCGAAGCTGAGCCGGTTCAGTACGTCCACCACCCCGTCGACCGCGTACGCCATCCGCGCCGCGAGCGGGATCATGCTCTTCCGCTCGACCTCGCCGTCCAGCGTCACCACCCCATCAGCGACGGTCACGTTCACCAGGTCCGGGTTGGTGGGAAAGCTCGCCACAACCTCGTCGACGATCTCGGCCCGGATCTCGTCGGCCGACCTCAGGTAGACGCGCAGCAGATCGCGCGGGGTGATGATGCCCGCAAGCCGGCCATCGGCGTCGACGACGAGCAGCCTTTTGATCCGGTGACGGTCCATCAGCCGGGCAGCCTCCACGATGGTGGCGTCCGGCGTCACGGTTACGGCGGGCGCGGTCATCACGTCCCGCGCGGTGCGGCCAGGGTCTTCCTGAAACTGCTCCTTGCGCAGGAGATCCATCTCGGAGACCACGCCCGCCACGTGTCCCTCGGGGCCGAGCACGGGAAGCGCACTGACCTCGTGGATGGCAATCAGGCCGGCCAGTTCCTTGAACTGTGTGTCCAATGTGACCGTGACTGCGTCGGCAGTCATCAGCTCGCGGACCTTACGATGCGCCATCGGGCCTCCTTGAATGATGCGGTACTGCCGGTGTCGCTACGCGCATGATTACGATCGGCCGCCCACAAGACCAATTGAACAGGGTCGTTGGCCGTCACGGATACCCGCTCACCCCTGGATGTAGGTGCGGCGGGCCCGCCGCGGGCCCGCCACGGCCATAGTTAAATGAGGAAGTCAGATGAGGAAAGATAAAGATGGGGAAGGAGACGCGATGGCGCCGACCCTGGCGAACGGCAAGATCTGCTACGTCGAGATCCCGGCGTTCGACATCGCTACCTCATCCGGCTTTTACCAGGCCGTGTTCAGCTGGCGGGCGCGCACGCGTGGCGATGGCGCAACCGCGTTCGACGACACCGCCGGTGAAGTCAGCGGCACCTGGAACCTGGATCACCGGCCGGCCAGCCTCACCGCAACCAGGCTTGCTGATCTACGTCATGGTCGACGATGTCGCCGCCGTCCTCGATGCCGTCGTCGCCCATGGCGGCAAGATCGTGCAACCCATCGGCGCGGACGCACCCGAGATAACGGCCGGGTTCGCCGACCCAGCCGGGAATGTCCTTGGCCTCTACCAGGAGCCAGCGAACGAGCCGGAATCCCCGCACGCCCAGGAGACCACGTGACCACGTGACCACGACCGCCGGCAGCGAATGGGCGGCGGTGCCCGCACCTCGACTACGAGAATCCGGTCGCGTCGAATGCGTGTGCCGCGTGTCCGGCTTGCGGGAAAAGGTTCGCATGGACCGATACCGACGGACACGTCACATCAGACTGGAGGGCCCGGATGGCGACCTGGTCATCGTGCCGGGACTTTCCATCGACTTCAAGACGTGGCTGAGGCGGCGGTGAGGGCTGACGAGCTGAGGAGCTGAGGAGCTGATGAGCTGAGGAGCTGATGAGCTGAGGAGCTGATGAGCTGAGGACCAACAGGAGCGGGACCCGATGACCGTTTCGCTCACCCTCGTGGTCAACCCGGCCGCGGGCGGCGGCAAGCCCGCCAGGTACCTGCCCGAGGTCACCGCGGTCCTCGACGCCGCTGGAGCCAGCTACCTGGTGTCGCGGAGCACGAGCCTGGAGCACGCTCGCACGCTGGCGGCCGAAGCGGCCGGCCGCGGAGACACCGTGGTCGCCTTCGGCGGGGACGGCCTGACCGGAGCCCTGGCGGGCGCGATCGCGGAGGCGGCGGGCGGGCCAACGCCTGCCGCTGGGTGCGAGGGCGGGTGGCAAGGCGGGCGGGGTGTCGCGGAACCATCCCAGGTACCAGAAGCGGAACCATCCCAGGTACCAAAAAAGGCCGCGAGCACCCGGCGCGCCGTAACATTCGGCATCATTCCGGCCGGACGCGGCAACGACTTCGCGCGGACGATGAAGATACCATTCGAGCCTTCCGCAGCCGCGCGCCTGCTGCTCGAAGGCCGGTCCCAGCAGGTGGACCTGATCGCGGTGAGCGGCGCCGCCGGTACCCATGCCATCGTCGCGGGCAGCGTGTACGTCGGCATCGCTTCGGTGGCGGGCGAGATCGCCAACCGGGCCCGGCTCATCCGCGGACCTCTTGTCTACAACCTCGCGGCGCTGCGAGCGCTGCTCGGCTGGCGGCCCACCACGTTCCGGGTGGACACGACAAGCGCGGATGGCAAGAAGGCCACCTCGGAATTCCGCGGCTACGCGGTCGTGGTGGCCAACATGCCGTATTTCGGCGCGGGGATGAAGGTTGCCCCCGGCGCGCATTACAGCGACGGCTTGCTCGACGTCGTGATGATGCGCCATGGGCCGAAGCTGACATTCGTGCGCGTGCTGATGAAGATCAAGGACGGCTCGCATATCGCCCTCGATCAGGTGAGCACCGATCGCGCCGCCGAAATCACGATGACAGTGGACCGGCCGATGCCGGTCGGCGCGGACGGCGAGCTGCTCACGGTCCTGTCGCCGCTGCATATCCGCGCGATGCCGGCGGCACTCAACGTCATCGTTCCGCACTGACCTCGCACGTCGCGCGCAGCGGCACCTGGGGCTCGATCACTCACCTTCGGGCTGGCCGAGGGGTGCGATCGGCATGGGCTCGCCCGCGGCCATCATGTACCAGCGCCAGGATCGCCGGGGCCGGATTGGTCGGCCTGAGTAAGGCTGCGCTTTGCGGGATGGCCAAACCATAACCCGTACAGCGCCGCCACTTATGCACTCCATGGTGGAACGAGCCGGGAAACGCGATAGCCTCCTGCTGAAGCCGTCAGCTAACGGAAGCGCGGGTATACGGCATGGACAACTCCGGCACCGCATGGCGCGAAACTGGCCATAGCCCTGGGGATACGGAATCCGTCGAGGTGACGGTGACAGAAGATGCGGCAGCCGTATCCGAGCACAAGGCACACGAGGGCCGGCTAATCCTCATGCGCGACTCCAAGAACCCGGAGGGGCCGGTGCTCGCGTTCACCGAAGCCGAGTGGCGTGCGTTCATCGCCGGCGTCAAGGACGGCGAGTTCGACGACCTGGGCTAACCGGAGAGTCCGTCATAGCGCTATGCGTTCGCAGATCCAGGCGAGCGCCATCGGATACCGGTAACCGATACCGCCATGCTTGCCATCGAACAGCTCGAAGTGAATGACCTCCTCGCGCACGCCGACATTGGCTAGCGCCTGCCGGAAAGCCGCGGCACCCAGGTCGAGGAAGAACTCGTCTTTAGTACCTGCGTCGATCCAGATCGCGCGAAGTGATCGCAATGTGTCCGCGTGAGCGGGCGCCATCCGGACCGGATCCCAGTCCAGCCAGCGCTGCCAGGCTTCCTGACGTAGCACGCCCGTCCGTGGATCCATCGGGAGTTCGGGCACGCCATCCGCACGAGCCGAGAAGCAGGCGGAGACACCCAGCAGCATGAGCAGATCCATGTCCTCATCCCGCTGCACGTTTGGGCGCGAGCGGAAATCGTCCCACCATCGCATGATGTCCCCGTCATAGCCGCGCAATTGCCGTACCGCATCGGCGAGGCCGGGGATGTAGCTCATCTCGTACAACGAGTCGCCGGCGTGTGTTGCCAGCGCTCCGAACAGGTCTGGCCGCAGCATGGGCGTGATCATCGCACCGAAGCCGCCGCTGGACTTGCCGCTCACCGCGCGGTGGTCACGGCTGGCGAGCGTGCGGTATCTGTCATCAACCCAAGGCACGACCTCATCACACAGATAGGTGTGATAGCGCCCGGTGCCTGGTGAGTCGACGAACTGGCTGCCGCCGTAGGCCGTCCAGGCGTCCACGTAGACCACGATCGCCGGCGGCGCCTGCCCGGCCGCGAACATCGCATCGGCAAGTTCAGGGAATGGCTGGCTGTACGCGGACCTGTTCGCCCACATGGTGAGATGCCCGGTATACCCCTGAAGCACATAAACGGACGGGTAGCGGCGCCCGGGATCGTCGTCATAGCGTGGCGGCAGTTGGACCCACAACGGGCGTTCGTGCGGATCCCCGAGCGGGTTTCCCCGCAGCACCTCACTCGCGATCACGTGCCGGTCGACGCGCCCGGCAAGATCAGCCGACCACGGCAGCATACGGGCCTCCTGTGGGACGACGCTGTCCGCGCCAGTCTGCCAGGATGGGGCCGTTCACCCCTGCGACGGGTCGGTCACGCGGCCTAGGAATAGCGGCTCGCCAGTTACGGAATCCCTGACGAGCAGCAGGTACGGCCGGTCGAATACGACATTCTTGTGCCGGATAACGGCCGTCACGCCGATGCCGACGCCGGTGGCAGCCGCCGCCACCGTACCCTTCTCGCCCACCTGCATTGTGGCGGCGTGTTCCACCACGCTCAGGCTCCCCGCAGCCGGCGACAGGCCGCTGAAATTCGCGGCTGGGCCGAAGGCCGTGCCCATGCCAAGGTCCGCGAGGACGGGCGCCATGTCCGCCTTCGAGGCGAGCCGGACCTTGGGCATCGCCAGACCGATGGGCTGGGTGACCAGCCGGCTTGTCACCAGGCTCAGCGCGGCGGGGCCGATGGCCGGGCAGGCAGCTCTGCCGCTGTCCGGCAGCAAGGCGACCATTGCGAGCTTGCCGCCACGGTAGGGCAGCGACACCGCGGTCCAGCCACTGGCATGCGCATACGCGTACTCGCCGGTGGCATGCAGGAACTCGGGCCACACGGCATGCCCCGCGGCCGTCGTGAAGGGACCCGCGGCGGTCCTGGCGCTATCGAACGGCCGTGCCCATGCGGCGTTCAGGTACATCGCGTCGGTCAGCACCCAGCCGTCGTTGTGGATCGATCCAGCCGGGAACAGATTCGTGATCTGGCCGCGGGTCTCCCGTGTGATCGTGGCGTTGATGGTCCGCCGGGCCGACGCGACGTCGGTCAGCAGCGGCACCGGGGAAACATGCGCGCCATAGGCCGCGGCGACGTCGCGGAGGTAACTCTGCTCGGGCCGTATTCGCTTGTCGGTCCATACATGGTCGCTGCCGAGGACCGTGACACCCGGTCCGTCAAGCGCCCGCATTGCCGCAGAACGGCCCTGCATGCCTTCGACGAACGTCGATAGCGCACGGCCGGCTGCCGGTCCCCCGCTGGCGGCTACGGCCGCGGCGGGCGGCAGCTGGAAGGCGTGCGCCATCACGGCCGCCGTCTGGCCGCGCGCGCCCAGGTAGGCCATGCCCATGCCGGTGGCGAGGCTCGCGGGTGACAAGACCAGGTTCGCGTGCGGATCGCGGCTGCACCATGCGGCGAGCGCGTCAAGCCCGAAAGCCGTGTCCGCGGCCGCATACGGGCGCGGGTCGGCAGCGGACGCCGGCCGAGACCGCTGCGCCACCTGGCCGCGGGTCTGCGCCTGGCCGCGGGAGTGCGCCACCCGGCCGCGGGCGTTCGGCTGCCGCGAGGCCGCAGCCAAACCAGGCACGGTGACGGCCAGCGCGGCCAGAACTGCGGCCGCAACAGCAACGCGTGAATTCCCCATATCTGAAAGGACGGCGCGAACCTCGTCGCAGTTGCCTCACCGCCGCCGTTATCAGGATCGCTTAATAAGTAAAGATCCGCCATTCACCCATAATTGCCACAATTAATTCTCCGGCAGCCCCGGCCACGATCATCGCTGCGCCTGCACCTGTGCCGGCGGTTGGGGCCGAAGCCGCGCGAGCGGCCGGAATCATCGATGATGATCCGGCACCGATCAGTGCGTTTCGGGCGGCTTGGCGCAAGATTCGCACAGTGACTGCGCCCAGCGAGCCGGCCGCGTATCGCCGACATCGACGCCGCCGCCGTCCGCGTCCCGCCGGGAGAAACCGGCGGGGCCATCGGCTGGTTCAGGGGTCAGATTGGCGGAAACGGCTACTGACCCGAGGCGCAGATTCGGTCCGAGCCGACAGCGGAAACGGCTACCGACCCGAGGCGCAGATTCGGTCCGAGCCGACAATGGAGGAAACCGCATCCGCGACGACGCGACGGCCGCCAGCGGAAGGGCGACGTGACCGCGGGCCCAGGGAAGGACGAGATGACCGAGCGCGATCCGGTGGAGACACACTTCGCCGAGGTGCTGTGGCAACTCCAAGCGCCTGCGCGGCAGCCGTTCGGTATCAATGCGCGGCGGCCGATTCGCGATCCGGTGCGGCCCGCGAGCTCGCTCACCGGCAAGCGGTGCCTTGAGCTGTTCGAGGCGCAGCTCACGAGCCGCCACCTCGACCTGGCGGCGAGGTGGCTGCGCGGCGAGGCAGCGTCCTTCTACACCATCTCCTCGGCAGGACACGAGGCCAACGCCGCGGTGGCAGCGGTACTGCGGCCGACCGACCCGGCACTGCTGCACTACCGGTCGGGCGCGTTCTATCTGGTCAGGGCCGCGCAGGCCGATCCACCCCATAACGGCGTGCGCGATGTGCTCCTCGGCCTGGTAGCCGCCGCGGACGAGCCGATCGCGGGCGGCAGGCACAAGGTGTTCGGCAACCACGCCCTCGCGGTCATCCCCCAGACCTCCACGATCGCGTCTCATCTGCCGCGGGCGGTGGGCCTGGCCCTGGCGCTCGGGCGCGCCGCCAAGCTCGGTGTGCCGCGGCCGTGGCCGGACGACAGCATCGTCGCTTGCAGCTTCGGTGATGCGTCGGTAAACCACTCCACCGCGGCGGGCGCGCTGAACACGGCCTCCTACTGCGCCCATCAAGGACTGCCGCTGCCGGTGCTTTTCGTGTGCGAGGACAACGGGATCGGCATCAGCGTGCCCACACCGCCAGGATGGGTCCGCGCCGCGTGCGGCGCCCGGCCAGGCATCAAGTACTTCCACGCGGACGGCGCGGACCTGGCCGAGGTCTACGACACGGCGGCCGCCGCGGCGGGATGGGTCAGGAGGAAGCGGGCGCCTGCCTTCCTGCACCTGTCCGTTGTCCGGCTGTACGGGCACGCGGGGCCGGATGTGCAGCAGGGTTACCGCACACCTGACGAGATCGCCAAGGACCTCGCGCTGGACCCGTTGACGGGCACGGCGCGGCTGCTTGTGGAGGCCGGTCTGCTGACCGCTGACGAGGTTCTCGTGCGGTACGAGACGCTGCGCGCGGAGGTCCTCGCCGCGGCCCGCGAGGTGATGGGAGCACGGCGGCTGTCATCCGCGGCGGAGGTGATGGCGCCGCTCGCGCCGCGGCGGCCCGAGGTGGTTGCGGCCAGGGCCGGTGTCGCCGCAGCGGACGTGCGGCGGAAGGTTTTCCGCGGGCGGGTACCTGAGAACGAGGGGCCGCTGACCCTGGCACAGTCGATCAACTGCGCGCTTGCCGACGGCCTCGCCGCCCGGCCGGGCATGCTGGTGTTCGGCGAGGATGTCGCGCGCAAGGGCGGCGTGTACGGGGTCACCCTCGGCCTGCAGCGTCAGTTCGGCCCAGGACGCGTCTTCGACACGCTGCTCGACGAGCAGGCGATCATCGGCCTGGCGCTCGGCGCGGGGCTGTCCGGCCTGCTGCCGGTCCCCGAGATCCAGTACCTCGCCTACCTGCACAACGCCGCGGATCAGCTACGCGGCGAAGCGGCCACGTTGTCGTTCTTCTCGCAAGGGCAGTTCCGCAATCCGATGGTGCTCCGCGTCGCCGCTTTCGCTTATCAACGGGGATTTGGCGGGCATTTCCACAACGACAACGCCATCGGGGCGCTGCGTGACATTCCTGGCTTGGTCATCGCCGCGCCGGCCCGGCCAGACGACGCGGCCGCTCTGCTGCGGACCTGCCTGGCCGCGGCGCAGGCGGAGGGCAGTGTCTGCGTCTACCTCGAGCCGATCGCCCTGTACCACGCGCGTGACCTGCACGCCAAAGGCGACAAAGGCTGGCTCGCCGGCTACCCGAAACCGGACTGGCATGTCCCGCTCGGCAGCGCGCGGACCTACGGCGCGGGGACCGCGCTGACGATCGTCACCTTCGGTAACGGGCTCCGGATGAGCCTGCGCGCTGCCGCGCGGCTGCGTGCGGACGGCATCGGCTGCCGGGTGGTGGATCTGCGCTGGATCGCGCCGCTGCCGGTGGCAGACGTGCTCCGCGAGGCGGCGGCCACCGGGCGGGTGCTTGTCGCGGACGAGACCAGGCACACCGGCGGCGTGTCCGAGGGCGTCATAGCCGCGCTGGCCGACGCGGGGTACACGGGCCAGGTCGCCCGGGTAGCCAGTGCGGACAGCTTCATACCGCTCGGCGACGCGGCCGCGACGGTGCTGCTGTCGGAGACGGTCATTGAGGCGGCCGCGCGTCACCTGCTCAAGTAGCGTGACACGGTCAAGCAGCGTGAGCCGGTCAAGCAGCGTGAGCCGGTCAAGCAGCGTGAGCCGGTCAAGCAGCGTGAGCCGGTCAAGCAGCGTGAGCCGGTCAAGCAGCGTAAGCCGGTCAAGCAGCGTGACCTCGGGCCGCAGGCTGCTGAAACCGACGTCGATGTCGGTGACCCCCGATTAGGGGTCGTGCGCCCTCGTACCCACCGCAGCTAGCATCGATCGCATCGGCATGAATCGAGGCGGAATCTTCGACAGGGGATCCGGTCATGAGCGGTCACGATCGAGACCCCCGCAGAGCATGGGGGGGAGGTACCGCCTTCGAACAGCCGGACGATGTCGAGGGCGGGCACCTTCTGGGGGATGGTGCCCGCCCTCGACCGGCCGATGGCGCCGAGGGCGGGGGCTTCTCGGCGGATCCGGGGACTTCCTGGCGGATAGGCGTGCCGAGCGTCAGGAACCTGGATCCTCCGCAGTGGGAGGGGGGAGGTGCCCGTCCTCGACCGCCCGATGGTAAAGCTCCAGCTTGGTCGTGGCGGTCCGCCCCGCGCGGGCGTATTTCTCCCGCACCCGCCCCAGATACTGCTTGACCGTCTCCTCGCCGATCGTCATCCTGCGCGCGACGGATTTGAGCGGCATTCCGGTGGCATAAAGCTGCAGTGCGCGGGTTTCCTGCGGGCTCAAGGCAGGCCGGTCAGGAGCGTCGTCGGTGGCGAGGATGTAGGCAAGGCTCGAAGAGACCCAGGCTTCACCCGCAGCGGCCGCACGGATGGCGGCGCGCACGCCATCAGTCGGCTCGTTCTTGAGCACGTAGCCGAGCGCGCCCGCACGCATCGCGGCGCGTACGGACAACGGCTTGTCGGACGCGGCCAGGATCAGGACGGCGGGGCCGGCGGCGAGGATCGCCCGGACGTTACGTTCTGCCGTCGTGCCGTCGCCCAGGTCGAGATCGAGTAACACGACGTCGGCGTGCCGCCCCGGCCCGGCAAGCAGGCCATCGACCGTGGCGGCCGTGCCCACGACGCGGATATCTTCCAGCTCGCCTTCGAGCCAGCCGACAATGCCGCCCAGCACGATCGGGTGATCGTCCACGGCGGCGACCTCGATGACAGAAACCGGCCTGCCGGGTTCGCTCACGCGTGGACCGCCTTCGGCCACCGCACCTCGAGGCAGCCCGCGCCGCCTTCATCGACATCGACCTTCGCCTGCCAGCCAGACACAGGCGGCGGCGCTCGGAAGCCGATCGCATCGGCCGGCGCAGGCCAGGGCCCACGGAAGATCAGGTAGAGCTCAACCTGATCAACGGCCGCCAGGACGGTGAGGAGCACCGGCTGCGGCGGGAGCACCCGCAGTAGCTTATCCACTGCCGCGGTCGTGGCGCTGATCACCTGAGGTCCCGTGGGCCCCGGGTCGCCGACCACCTGCGTCCGCACCGGCAAGCCGCGGTCGCTCGCCGAGCGCAGCACCGGCTCAAACTCGGCCAGCAGCTCACCCCCCGGACCGGCGCGATCCGCCAGTACCTGCCGGAGCTTGGCCGCACGTTGCGCACATTGCTCCTGAACGGCTGCCGCGGTGGGATCCAGGCTGCCATCGGCGATCCCGCGAAGCAGCGGAAGAGCCTCTCGTTCGAGCACGGCCAGGCGCCTGCTCCTGTCGTCATGAACGGCCGCCGCGGCCGCGCGCTCGGCGGCCGACCGGCTCGCAAGGTGCGCACGGCGGGCGGCGATGCGGGCACTCGCACGAAACATCGGCCGCACGGCGGCGAATGCCACGAGTATCACAAGCAGGGTGTACGCGGTGACCGACAGCCGGGACAGGCCGAGCTCCCGCATACCGAAGACGCGGATGGCGACGACGGCGTGAATCGCGAATACCGCGAGCGCACCGCAGAACCACTCCCACGCCGGGCGACAGGCGGCGACGAGCGCGAGCAACCAGCCGGTGCCGAGCACCGACCAGTCCACCGATCCGGTAGCACCGTGCCCGCGGCGCTCCAAGCCGACGAGCAGAACAGCTATGGCGGCGACGCCGACAGCGAGCGCTGACTGCGGCCCGGTGAGTCCGCCAGAACGGGCGCGTGGCACCAGCCACGCCGCCGCGGCGAGCATGCCGAGCCATACCGCGACAGGTACGAACGGCTGATGAAAATCGCCGAGGTAGGCAAGCACCTGAACCAGCAAGGCGAGCTGCCAGATAAGGGCCACAGCGGCAGCCGTGCGAGGGAACTCGGACTCGTAGACCTCCTGCACCACCGCGTCGCGGTTCATCTCGCGCCCCGGCCCACCGGCGGTGTCTGCGGCCCCCGCGGCACCGGCGTTGACACGAACCCGTCCGCCGCTGCAGGCAAGTGCAGGGTCACCGTGGTGCCGCGTTCAGGCACGGACCGCACGGACGCCGTCCCGCCGCAATCCGCCATGCGTTCGACGATCGAGCGGCTGATGCCAAGCCGGTCAGGCCCGACGCTGCGCGGATCGAATCCGATACCACTGTCCCGCACCCTGACGATCAGCCCGTCGGTGGCGGTCGGTGTCGCGCTGCCCGTCAGCCCGTCGCTGCCCGTCAGCCCGTCGCTGCCCGTCAGCCCGTCGCTGCCCGTCAGCCCGTCGCTGCCCGTCAGCCCGCCGTTGGCGGTCGGCGCGGCGCCGGGCTCAAGCAGGCTTATCTCGACCCAGGCCTCTGCCGTGCCCGCATGGCGGATCACATTGGCGAGCGCCTCGCGCACGGCACGTGCCACCGCGATGACAGCGGCCACCGGCACGGGCGGCGGCATCGGCCCAGGCGCGCTGTTGACGGCCCGCACCTTGCCGCCCCCCACGTTGCGGGCCCCCACGTTGCGGGCCCCCACGTTGGCGGCCTCCACCCGGACGTGCACGTCAAGGCCGCGGGCACGCATCTCCTGGGCCACGGCCTCGATCCCGGCGATCAGCGGGCCCAGGGGTCCCCGCTGGCGCGCCTCTTGATCACCGTCGCGTGCAAAGCCCTGATCATCACCGCGTGCGCCGCCGCGTACGCCGCCGCGTGCGCCCCCGAGCACGTACTCCATCAGTGCCACGTCGTGCCTGCAGCGGCCGAGGACCGCACCCTGATCTTCCGCTTTGCCGAGACGGGCGAGCGCGGTCAGCGTGTTAAGGACCGTGTCGTGCAGCAGTCGCTCGTGTTCGCGGCGTTCCGTGCTCCTGCACAAGGCAACGTAGTGCTCGTGCTCGGCGGCGTCCGCCTCCGCGAGGGCGTTATCGGCCCTGACGGCCCTGCTGTCCAGCATCAGGTAACCGATCCAGGCGACGGTGGCCACAACGAAGAACAGCGCCGTTGAGGCAGCAGGGACGCTGTTGGGCGCGAGCGGCGAGGCAAGGAACACGGTGCCCGCCCAGTAGGCCGCGCCAGAAGCCAGCACCAGCGGCCCGGCGAGTGCAAACGGCCCGCACCACAAGGGGAACACCGACTGCGCCGCGACCAGGACGTACAGCCAGCTTGCCGTGTCGCCACGCATGACCTGCGGCAGCCACCACACACCGGAGACGGCGAGCATCACGAGCACCGCAGAGTCGGCGCCGACGAGCCAGGTCGCGGGCCGGCGGCGCGCGGTCCAGGCCACCAGCCAGGCGGACCAGCACACGGCGATGGCGGGCCCGGCCAGGCGCCACGGCTGCGCGGCATAGAACGTGTGCCAGATGCCTGCCTGCACGACGACGTACGCCGCCGCGACGCACCTGATCCGCATGGCCGTCCGCGCCGCCACCGACGCCAAGGTTGCACCCGCAGGTCCAGCTGGGGAGCGGCGCGGGGCACCACCTGTGTTGAGCAGCGCTACGTGATTGATCGACGACATCTCAAGCCCGGATTGCTCCTCCGCGTGGCACCCGATGGTCGAACCAGGACCGCCGCCCAGGATGACCAGCGCACGCCAGTACATACCAGAACCGGCAGTCCAGTTGGCGACGTTAAGACTGGGCTCGCGCCCAAGAACTCACGCCGCCGTCCGCGCCGTGCCATCGCGCGGAACGACACACCCCACCGGGCATGTCACCCCCGAATTTTTCTGATTATAGGACACCGCGTGCCTGTTGATGCCTCATCCGCCCGGCTGTGGGATGTGCGACCTTCCGCTGGCCGGCCGGCCGGAACATGCTGCCCGCCTCCGCACAAAGCCAGGTGACCTTGCTCCTGCACAGGGCCATTGGCGACCAGCCTGGCCCGGCCATCTATTGTCGGCGTATGACTGCGAACACAGCGGGTCAGCAGGTGGCGACCGGCGGCCCGGCACTGCCGCAAGAACGCAGGCTCGTCACCGAGATCCCAGGACCCGTCTCCCGCCAGCTGCTCGCCCGCAGGGCTCGCAGCGTCGCCAAGGGCGTGAGCCATGTCCTCCCGGTGTTCGTCACCGCCGCGGGCGGTGGCGTGCTGGTGGATGCCGACGGCAACTCGCTCATCGACTTCGGTTCCGGGATCGCCGTCACCGGGGTCGGCAACAGCGCGCCCGAGGTCGTCGACCGGGTGACCGAACAGGTGCGCAGGTTCACCCACACCTGCTTCATGGTCGCGCCATATGAGGGATACGTCCGCGTCTGCGAGGAACTCGCCCGGCTGACCCCAGGCGAACACGACAAGCGCTCCGCGCTGTTCAACTCGGGCGCCGAGGCGGTGGAGAACGCCGTGAAGATCGCCAGGCACGCCACCGGACGCCCTGCCGTCATCGCCTTCGACCACGCCTATCACGGCCGCACCAACCTGACCATGGCGCTGACGGCGAAGAACATGCCGTACAAGCACCGGTTCGGGCCGTTCGCCGGGGAGATCTACCGGGTGCCGATGGCCTACCCGCTGCGCTGGCCAACCGGTCCGGAGCACTGCGCGGAGGAGGCGTTCGCCGAGGTGGCGGGCCTGATCCACACCCAGGTTGGCGAGCAGAACGTGGCCGCGGTGATCATCGAGCCGATTCAGGGCGAGGGCGGATTCATCGTGCCACCCAACGGCTTCCTGCCACGGCTCGCGCGGTTCTGCGGCGACAACGGCATCGTGTTCATCGCCGACGAGATCCAGACCGGTTTCTGCCGCACAGGTGACTGGTTCGGCTGCAACCACGAGGGCGTCGTCCCCGACCTGGTCACCACCGCGAAGGGGATCGCGGGCGGCTTGCCGCTCGGCGCCGTGACCGGCCGCACCCACCTGATGGACGCGGTGCATGCGGGCGGCCTTGGCGGTACGTACGGTGGTAATCCTGTTGCCTGCGCGGCCGCCCTCGGGGCGATCGAGGCGATGGAAAGCGGCGATCTCGCCGGGCGGGCGCGGCACATCGGCTCGGTGATGCTGCCCAGGCTGCGGGAGCTCGCGGCGCGTTACCCGGTGATCGCCGACGTGCGCGGCCGCGGCGCGATGCTCGCGGTCGAGCTGACCGCGCCGGGGACCATCGAGCCGGCTCCCGACGCCACGAAGCGCGTCGCCTCCGCCTGCCACAGCGCCGGCCTTATGGTGCTCACCTGCGGCACCTTCGGCAACGTGCTGCGGTTCCTGCCGCCGCTGGTAATCGGCGACGACCTCCTTGACGAGGGCCTGGCCATCCTCGCGGACGCGCTTAGCCACGAATAGCCAACGTGACGTCCATCGTTACGTCAATGATGACGTTGCGTGCGTCGCGCGCGACGTAAACAGGAGTAACCTCGGCACGCATGAATGGCTCCGCCGAGGAGGAGACATGAGTTCGGTCAGCGCAGCGGGTGGGCGGCGGATAGGGCCGATGGTTCTCGCCGTGATCTTGGTCATCATCGCCATCCTCGCGATCGTCGCCGGTGTCATCTACCTGACCAAGACCTCAGAGTCGCTGCCGAGCTACCTGCCCGGGCGACGTCACGGCAACACAGGTCATGACACCCTCCGCGCCGTCGGCTCGTTCGTTGTCGCGGCAATCGCCCTGATTGGCGCGGGAATCGCAATGCGAACGGGCCGCAAGTCGACGGTCCCGCGGGCTTAGCCAGGGAAGGGTCTGCCGCCACGGGCTGGCCCGCGGAGTTTGCCGGGCCAGCCCGTAAAGGCGCGGCAATGCGTGAGCGCGTTAGGAGGCGTTTGGCGCAATCCAACCCGCAGCGACCGGCCGAGCCGGTAGCGTGCGGCACGCAGAACAGGTTTCCCGAGGAGGACACGTTGAGTTCTATCAGCGCATCGGGTGGTCGGCGTGGCGGCACGGTGGCCCTCGCCGTGGTCGCGGCCGTGATCGCGTTGCTGTTCGCGATCGCGGGGGCCATCTACCTCACCAAGACCGCCGCGACGATCCCCAGCTTCCTTCCTGGCAAGGATCTCGCCAAGACCAAGAGCCACCACACCATCCGCGGTGTCGGCGCACTCGTCGTCGCGGTCGCACTTTTCGTCGTCGCAGGCATCTCGGTGGCGCGAAGCGGCAAGGCCAAGACGGCCGCGGGCGGCTGAGCCGAAGATTCAGGGCCGGGTTCCCGGGTTCCCCGTGAGCGCGATCCCGGCGCCGCGCGTGTCACGCGCCCACGGGGGAAGCCGGGTTCTACGTTTTTTTTTGTGTTGTTGTTGCTGCGCGCACCGAAACCGGGTTCTGGGTTAGGCGTTGACTCCGAAGCCGAGGTTCACCCCGCCGTGGCTCGGATCCAGCCAGCGTGACGTGACCACCTTCCCGCGCGTGTAGAAATGCACCCCCTCGGTGCCGTGCACATGCGTGTCACCGAACAATGACGCCTTCCAGCCGCCGAACGAGTAGTACGCCATCGGGACCGGGATAGGCACATTGATCCCGATCATGCCGACCTCAACCTGACTGGCGAATTGGCGCGCGGCGCCGCCGTCATTGGTGAAGATCGCCGTCCCATTGCCGTAGGGATTCGCGTTGATCAGCCCGAGCGCGGACTCGTAGGTGGGCAGGCGTACCACGCACAGTACGGGGCCGAATACCTCGTCGGTGTAGCAGCTCATGCCGGGCGCAACGTGATCGAGCACGGAAGGGCCCAGCCAGAATCCGGCCGGGTCGCCGCCAATGACCGGGTGGACGCGTCCGTCGATGGCCAGCGTCGCGCCCTCCTTGACTCCGCTGTCGAGGTATCCGGCCACCCTGTCGCGGTGCGGGCCGGTCACAAGCGGGCCCATTTCTGACCGCTCGTCATTGCCCGGGCCGACCCGGAGCTTGGCCACCCGGTCCTTGATCTTCTCGATGAGCTCGTCGCCCGACGGGTCAACCGCGGCCACGACCGAGATGGCCATGCACCGTTCCCCCGCCGACCCGAACCCGGCGGACACCGCGGCGTCCGCGGCCAGATCGAGGTCGGCGTCGGGGAGAACCACCATGTGGTTCTTGGCCCCGCCGAGCGCCTGGACCCGCTTGCCAGCTGCGGTCCCGTTCTCGTACACATACCGCGCGATCGGCGTAGAGCCGACGAAGCTGACGGCCTTGACGTCGCGATGGCCCAGCAGCGCGGCTACCGCTACCTTGTCCCCTTGGACCACGTTGAACACGCCGTCGGGCAGCCCCGCCTCGGCCCACAGTTCGGCGATCCGCACCGACGGGGACGGGTCTTTCTCCGAGGGCTTGAGCACGAACGTGTTACCGCACGCGATCGCGACAGGGAACATCCACATCGGGACCATCGCGGGGAAGTTGAATGGCGTGATGCCCGCCACGACACCGAGCGGCTGCCTGATCGAATACGAGTCCACGCGGGTGGAAACATTCTCCGAGAAGCCGCCCTTCAGCAGGTGCGGGATGCCGCAGGCGAACTCGATGACCTCAAGCCCGCGGGCGACCTCACCGGCGGCATCGGTTTCCACCTTTCCGTGCTCTGAGCTGATCAACGCGGCCAGCGCGGCGGACTCGCGCTTGACTAGCTCACGGAAGGCGAACAGGATCGACGCGCGGTTGGCGAGCGACGCCTGGCGCCAGGTCTCGAAGGCGGCCGAGGCGGCCGCGACGGCGGCGTCCACCTCGGCGGCAGACGCCAGGTCGACAAGCCCGGCGACCTCGCCGGTGGCCGGATTGTAGACCTCGCCGCGGCGCTGCGTTTCCTGCCCACTGCCCGCGTGCCCCGTGGTTACCTGCCCCGTGGTTACCTGCCCCGTGGTTACCTGCCCCGTGGTTACCTGCCCCGTGGTTACCTGCCCCGTGGTTACCTGCCCCGTGGTTACCTGCCCCGTGGTTACCTGCCCCGTGGTTATCTGCGCTGTGCCCAGCCACGGCCTACCGCCGATCCAGTGGGTGATATGGCGCGGGCTGTGGCCGGTATCGAAACCGCCGCTGCCTCGACCCGCGCTATTCATCGGGCGCTTCCTTCCTCCCTGTTACCCCAGCCCCTGTTGCCTCAGCCCCCGTTGCCTCAGCCCCCGTTGCCCCAGCCCCCGTTCCCTCAGCCCCTGTTCCCTCAGCATTGACCGCAGTGATCGCCTCGACCAGGATGCTGAGGCCCTCCTTCGCCTCCGCCTCCGACAAGACCATCGGCGGCGCCATCCGCAGCGTGTTTCCTGCCAGCCCGCCCTTCCCGACCAGCAGCCCGCGCGCACGGGTCTCTTCGAGCACCCGAGTGGCCAGCCGCGGGCTCGGCGCGCCGGTGCCAGGTTCGACGAGATCCACGGCGAACATCAGTCCCTTGCCGCGAATGCCGCCGACGGCAGGCAGCCGCCCGACCTGCTCGCGCAGCCCTTCGATGATCAGCCGGCCCAGCGCGCGCGCGTTGGCCTGCAGGTCGTGGTCGAGCACGTAGCCCAGGGTTGCGGCCGCCGCCGTGGTGGCCAGCGGGTTGCCGCCGAAGGTCGATATCCCCGCGGCGGGCAGGCCGTCCATCAGCGAGCCGCGGGCCACCACGCCACCGATCGCGAAACCGTTGCCCAGGCCCTTGGCGAACGTCATGATGTCAGGGGTCACACCGTGGTTGCCGATCCCCCAGAAACTGTCGCCGGTCCGGCCCCACCCGGTCTGCACCTCGTCGGAGACGAACAAGATTCCGTGGGCGTCGAGCACCTCTTTGTACGCACCAAACAGCCCGTCAGGCGCCATGGTGAACCCGCCAACGCCCTGCACGGGCTCGGCTATCAGGCAGGCGACGTCGCCGGCCGTCGCCGTGGCGAGCACGTACCGCAGATCCGCGACGCAGGCCGCGATGTACTCGCCGTCGGTCAGGCCGGCGAAGGCCGGTAGCTGCCGGTCGGCGCCGTGCAGGTAGTGCACGTTGACCGGGGAAAGCGATGACGGTTTCCAGCCGCGGTTACCAGTGATCGCTACGGCGCCGAACGAGCGGCCGTGGTAGCTGCCCCGCATCGCAAGGACCTGGTCACTGCGGCGGGCGCAGGTCGCGAGCAGCAGCGCGGTCTCGTTCGCCTCGGTGCCCGAGTTGACGAAGTAGACCTTGGCGTCCTCGATGCCGGACAGCCGGGCGACCTTCTCGGCCAGCTCGACCTGTTGCCTGATGAGGTACAGCGTGGAGGTGTGCACGATGCCGGTGGACAGCTGGCGCTGGACCGCCTCGCGCACCTCACGGACGTTGTAGCCGATCATGTTGGTGAGGATGCCGGCGAAAAAGTCCAGGTAGCTGCGGCCGCCGGAGTCGGTGATTCGGCTGCCCTCGCCGCTCACCAGCTCGATCGGGTGCTCATAATAGAGGGCCGCCCAGTCCGGCATAACAGCGCGGTGACGGGCGAGAAGATCAGAGTCTGCCATCTTCTTAGTCTGCCGGGCCACGCAGGCGCTGCCAACTGACGAAGTGTAACGCATATTCGCTCTCTGCTTACAATATGTATAAAAATTGATGCATAA
>Ga0335078_10001676_pt1 | contig 33420 bp, 34 predicted proteins | sample Lox_Sample_32_FD_206711 | JGI IMG/M metagenome (GOLD analysis project Ga0335078, IMG submission 206711) | Soil microbial communities from Loxahatchee National Wildlife Refuge, Florida, United States - Lox_Sample_3.2 | ecosystem: Environmental > Terrestrial > Soil > Wetlands | place: USA...
CCAAACGAGTCGTAGCATCTGGCGCGATAGTAATAGAGGCCCGTTTCGGGGTCGGATTCGCGAGCGGTGTACTGGAATGGGTTCGTGAGCGAACCAGTAGATGCAGTGAGGTTGCCGAACGAATCGTAAGTGTAGGTGGCGGAGTTGCTCCCGCTAGTGTTGCTCAGCGAAGTGACCGAACCGAGGCCGTCCGCCTGATAGTAGCTGGTTGTGCTGCTCCTCAGCATGGCCAAGGGCTCGTCAATGTTCAGCCCCTGCGAATAGCGGGCCACAGCTGTGCCCGAGGCATTTGTTTCCTCGATAAGGTTGTCGCCATCATAGGCAAACACGGACGTGCCACTCGACGACGACTTATAGATCCGTCTGCCGAACGGGTCATACTTGAAGCTTACTGTTCCGCCGGAGCCGGGCAATGTGACGCTGCTCATACGGTTTTCGTAATCCCAGAAGTATTGCGTTGTGTTCGAACCCACCACCTTCGTCAGCGTGTTGCCGCTATTGTCGTAGGTGTACGTGGCGTTCGAAGTGGATGTCAACTCGTTCGAGGAATTGTTCGTGTACGAAGACACACCAAGTGAACTGAGGCGATTGCCCACTGGATCGAAGCTGTAGCTCTTCGTTGTGGTCGAGCTTTGCGTGACTTGCGTCAGCTCGTAAATGGCATCGTAGGAGTAGTTAGAGGTCACGCTCGCGTACTGGTCAGTTTTCGCGGTGCGGTTCCCGGCGTTGTCCACGGTGTAGCTTGCCCCGTCCAGCGTTATTGGATTGTCGTGGAGGCAGCGATAACCCCGAACCATACTTTCATTTCGCGGGCCTCACCAGTAGCAGGAACATCGTAAAGAGCAATGACTACGTCTCCGACTTCCAGGTCAACCTGCCTTACTGGAGTTCCCATTTGGTCGCGTGACGGACACTTATCCAGGCTGCACCAATCTCCGTCATTAAGGTCTATCTTTTGCTCGACACGCCCTCGGGCTGGAATTTCGGTGAATCCCGGCCCGTTTCTCGTAAATGCCCTATTGGGATTTTGGAAGAAGCCCTTGAGTTGTCCCTTGTGGAGCACCAGCACGCGCCATCGCGCAGCACCCCAACTGTTTGCATCTTTCCAGATTCTGACTGGACTGCTCGATTCGTTCGTCAGTCCAACGGCAATGTGCCCAGAATGGTCTGCGCTCTCTATCCTTACGGTGAGGCCGCCTGTCGTATCTGGCGTTTCTGCGGCGCAGCTGGCAGCACTAGTCAAAAGCAACGTATGCGTCAGAGGAACACACCTAGCGCACGGGAAGCAGGCGTGATGAAGTTGGGGGATGAGAGAAAAACAGACGCTTGGAAAAGTTCAGCAACGGCGGAGCCGTGCAGAAGTTGAGCAACTGGTGGATGTCTTTGAATCCAGTGGGTTGCAGCGGAGAGAGTTTTGCGAGAAGCATGGTCTGGCACTAGGGACGCTGGATTTCTGGCGGAAGAGGCGGCGGGAGGAGCGGGGAGCAGTAGAAAGCGGCCGGCTGGTGGCAGTGGAATTAGGGGGGGCGACGAGCAGCGGCAGGTTAGCGGTGGTCTTGCCGAGAGGGCGGCGAGTGGAAGTTTGCGAGGGGTTTGATGCGGCGACGCTGGAGCGCTTGCTGGCCGTACTCGAGCAGGGGTAAGCGGTGTTTGGGCTAGGAGCAGCGACGCGGATTTATCTGGCCGCAGGTCGCACGGACATGCGCAAGGGGTTCAACGGATTGTATGGTTTGGTGCGGGACCGTTTGCAGTGCGAGCCGTTGAGCGGGCATGTGTTTCTGTTCTGCAATGGGCAGCGCAATCGGCTGAAGTTGGTGTTTTGGGATGGCAGTGGGCTATGGGTATGCGCGAAGAAATTGGAGAAAGGCCGTTTCCGGTGGCCGGAGGTAGGCGGCGAAGAAGTCAAGGTGCAGCTGAGCCAGGAGGAACTGGCGCTGTTGTTGGGTGGGATCGATCTGCGACAGGCGGAACGGCGGCGGTGGTACCGGCGGAGTGTTAGTGAAGAGCCCGCGGCATAATGTTGTTACAGAAAATTTACGGTCCGTCGCGAAAAGTGATTGCATAATGGTAATCGGTGTGTTATCTATCCAGTTATCGTGAGTCCGCACCCTTCCGAGCCTCCCTTCGACGAACTCCTCGAACAACTGAAGAGCCAACTGCCCGCGTCGTTGTTTGCCACAGTGAGTAAAAAGTTCCTGGCGCTGCAATATGCAGAACTGAAGATCCAGGTACTGGAAGAGCGCCTGCGGCTGAGGCGTATTGAGAAGTACGGTCCCGGCAGCGAGAAACTGACCAAGGAGCAGTTGGAATTGCTGGAGCTGGAACCGGGAGTGAGTACCGCGGAGGTGCAGGCGGAGAGTGCCCGCGAGCCGGTTCCTGTGCCACGGGCGGAGAAGCGGGTTCGCCAGCATCCGGGCCGGCAGGCGCTGCCGGCGGAGTTGCCACGCGTGGAGCGGATCGTCTCCTGCACGGCCGAGCAGTGCGTGTGCGGCGGTTGCGGCCGTGAAACGACGGTGATCGGCTACGAGGAGAGCGAGCAGTTGGATGTCGAACCGGCGAAGTACTTCGTGGTGGTGACCAAGCGCGAGAAGCGTGCCTGCAAGAACTGCGAGGAGCGCGGTGTGCTGGCAGCACCGCTGCCGCCGCGGATTATCGAGAAGAGTTTAGTGAGTGACCGCGTGGTGATCGACACCGTGGTTAGCAAATATGCGGATCACTGCCCATTGTACCGGCAGAGCGCGATGCTGGAGCGTGACAGCGGGGTGGAACTGAGCCGCCAGACGATGGATGGCTGGGTCATGCGGGTGGGTGAGTTGCTGATGCCTGTGGCCGGGATGTTACGGCAAGAGCTACTGCGGGGGAGTTACCTGCAGGCGGATGAAACGCCGGTAGGGGTGCAGCTGCACGATGGGAATGGCAGCAACCATCTGGCGTATCTGTGGCAGTACGGGCAGCCGGAGGGGGCGGTGGTGTTCGACTTCCGCATGGGGCGAGGGCGCGAAGGCCCGAAGCAGTTCCTGGGGAATTTCGAAGGCCTTTTGCAAAGCGATGGATATGCGGTGTACGACTCGGTGGGCGGGCCGAGGATGGTGCACGCTTGCTGTTGGTCGCACGCCAGGCGGAAATTCGTGGAAGCAGTGAAGTTGCATCCTCAAGATGCCCAGGCGGTGCGCCTTGTAAGGCTTATCGATGAGCTGTTTGCCATGGACGCGGAAGCGCGCACGGCGAATCTGGACCACGCCGCGCGCCACATCTTGCGCAGTAAGAAAGCTCCCGCGCTACTCGAGAAGATCAAGGCCGCAGTTACCGAAGCACGTACTACGTCACTGCCGGCCAGCGCGCTGGGTAAGGCCGCGAACTACACGCTGGCGCTGTGGCCGAAACTCACGCGCTTTCTGGAATACCCGGAACTCGAACTCAGCAACAACCTTGCCGAAAATTCTATGCGCCCTGTCGCGCTCGGCCGCAAAAACTGGATCCATATCGGCAGCGAGCAAGCCGGGCCCAAGGTTGCTGCTATCCTCTCCGTCGTCGAAAGCTGCCGCCGCATCAACGTCCCCGTGCGCGATTACCTCGCAGCCGTCCTCCCCGGTCTCGCCCATACGCTCGTGCATCACCTCGCCGAACTCACCCCTACCGCATGGTCTACTAAACACAATCAGCCCGCTTCATAACCATGCTGCACCCGGCAACCATGTGTTTGCTCTGACGCATACACTGGAAAGGAGTTTTGCGGCGCAACCTGGCCTTCTAAAGTATTGAAAGGAATGGAGCGGAATCCTTAGGGCCCCCTGATTGCCCCTAGAAAATGAACGATGAAACCCTATGCAGGGCCACTCAGTTCCGCTTCTTTTTTCGAGCGACTGACCGATGGTCCAGAATCACGTGTTCCGCTATGTTAGCGGACAACCTGGATTGTCAGGCACGGCGAAGCTGCTCGATTTTGGGCTGGCGAAGGCGCTGCGCTACTTGTAAAGGTCCGCCGAACTGGCAAACACCTCAGGAATAGTGATGCTAGATTGTCCTCCGGTGACGAGCACTAGGCCGTTGTCCAGTCGTGTAGCTGTGTGAAGGAAGCGCGGGGCTCCCATAGGGCCCGTAGGCGTGAACTTGTTGGTTGTAGGATCGAATACTTCAGCACTTGAGAAGCTGCCGGGCGGGAAGAAGGAGAATCCTCCAGCCACAAGCACGGTGCCGTTATTGAGCGAAGTAGCGGTGTGCTGAGCGCGTGGGGTACCCATACTTCCAGTCGCTGAAAAAGACCCTGTTGCTGGATCGAAAAGCTCTGCGTTCGCAACCGGTTGCCCGTTAAATCCTCCGGTCAGCAACACCTTGCCGTTATTGAGCAAAGTAGCGGTGTGGTTGTACCTGAACTCGGTCATCGCGCCGGTGGCCGTGAAAGTTCCGGTGGCGGGATCGAACAGTTCGGCACTGTTGAGCGGGAAGCCGTCCCAGACATTTTCATCGTCGCGGCCTCCCGCAATCAGCACTGTTCCGTCGCTCAGCAGGGTTGCAGTGCATGCCCATCGACCTCCTACTGTCAGCTGGCCTACGGTGGGAGTGAAGGTTCCAGTGGCGGGATCGTAGAGTTCCGCTACATTGCCTGCAGTTCCGCCCGCCACCAGCACTTTGCCGTTGGCGAGCAACGCGGCGGCATGCTCAGACCGGCGTTCGCTCATTCCGCCAGTGGCAGTGAAAGTTCCGGTGACGGGGTCAAATAGCTCCGCTGTCGAGAGATCGTCCGAGTTGTCCCCGCCAGAGAGATCGCCCAAACTGGGGGATCCACCTGCAATGAGGACTTTTCCATTTTGGAGCAAGGTGGCCGTGTGCGCGAAGCGCGGGGTGGTCATGTTCCCGGCGGGAGTGAAGGTGCCGGTGGCAGGATCGTATAACTCGGATGTTGCGAGGACTTCGTTGGCGTTGAATCCACCAGTGATGAGCACTTTCCCGTTCGCGAGCAAGGTGGCCGTATGCGCCACGCGATCCGTTCCCATGTCCCCGGTGGGCTGAAATCCGTGCAGGTTGAAATTGGTGGCGACATCGATTGAGCTCGAACTCCCTGTGATGGTCGCCGTGACGGTGTCCGTCGCCGTGATCGCCTGGCTGCCGAGAGTCATGAGGGTTGCCGAAAAGGCCGCCGCTCCATTGTTCAGAGATGAGTCGCCTGGAAGTACAGCGTGGGGGTCGCTGCTGGTAAAGTGGACGGTTCCGGAGTAACTGGCCACTGTATTGTTCGATACGTCGAGAGCGAGCACGGTGACACTAAAAAATGTGCTTGCGGAAACCGTGGCTGGAGCTGTTAGGCTGAAGTGGGTGGCCCCTTCAGGGCCAGAGCCGTCCCCACCGCCGCCTCCGTTGTTACCGCCCTTCCCGACTCCGCAGGCAGCAACAGCCAGCGTCACTCCCACGAGCAGGATCGTGCCCACGAAGCTCTTCTCCCGTATCAGTGGCACTGCTCCCTCCCCAGACCAAGTCCCTTCGGAAGACTCGTTGAATTACTGCGAAATTCGTGCGAGCACCCCGGAGGGACAGACCCCAATGGGCTGGCTCTGCCGGTATTCCCTAATTAGTGCCGATAACCAACTAGACAAGGAATAGCTGGCAGGCCAAGGGGAGCTCGTTCTCGCATCGAGATGCGTTCCGCGTTAATGACGCGCCAGATAGATGTAACCTCCCGAGTCACTACCTCCTGGCGCCAACTTTGCAGATGACCGGAAAACGACGAAGTGTCCGTCGGCGCTTATCATCAGTTCGGTTGGTAGATAATTTGCATATTTTTGGCTGCCAACCAACGGCGCAGAAACGCGCGTGCTCAGTGGCGTGCAGCCCGACAAGACGCCCGCGCACGTGTCGCGCACAAAGATGTCCACGCTTGGCTGTGCGTCTGCGGGCACCGAGTTAGCGTCGCCGAATGCAAAGGCGATGTAGCGTCCATCGGCGCTGATCGAGGGGTCGTCCGACAGCATTCCGTTCCCGGCGATAGCCACAAACGTCGTGGCCGGAGTACAGAGGGATGGCGCCCCATTGCACGTATCGCGGAAATAAAGACGTATGGCGCCTGGCTGCGGCAGGCCTGGCACGAGATTGCTTGCAACGGAGAGGAAGGCGACATAGCGCCCACCAGCGCTCACAGCGGCCCCGAAACTATCTCCGTTCGCCGCGCTTCCGTCACTGGCTTCCGACACCATGGTTTTGGAAGGAGAACAAGTCCCGATTGCACCTTCACAAGTGTCGTAGAGCCAGATATCGCTTTCGCTCGAGTTATATGTGACGTAACGTCCGTCTGGACTAATGGATGGGTGAAGTCCAACTGTCGTCGCCGGGCCTACGGCGGGCACATCCGTCGGAGTGATCGCGTGCGCGCTCGGCGTGCAGCCGGCCACTACGCCAGCACACGTATCCGCAAACAACACTCCTCCTGCGGGAAGATTGCATCCGTAATCCCAAGGGCTGCAGGATAACGGTCCGGACAGATACACAGCGTAGCGGCCGTCCGCACTGAGGGAAACTTGACCTATACCCTCAGATACGTCAATCGACCGAGTACTAGGAACACAGCCAGATGGTGCCGCGGCGCAGGTGTCAGTCAACAAGAAAGTCGTGCCTGTGCTGTAACCCACGAACCGTCCATCGGCGCTCATGCCCGGCTCGTATGGAAAGGAGCCATCGGGTGCGGAGGGCAGCAACGTTAGAGACGGCTGGCATGTGCTTGGCGCACCTACGCAGGAGTCGCGCAGAAATAGATTGTAGTTGCCGTTGTTGGGCGTGTCGGGAACGAGATTGGTGGCTGTGGAGAGAAAAACTACGAACCGCCCACCGCGGCTCACTGCCGGAAAATCGGTACTACTGTCATCTGGTTCAACGAGGTCCGTTGCGATGTCAACACGATCGATTACTCCGACGGCATCCGGCGGCACTGCATCGACCTGTATTGCCAGTGCGCTGGAGGCTCCTCCGCCGGGAGACGGATTGACGATCGCGACTTGCGCCGTTTGCGGAGAGCTCAATAGCTCAGCTGGAATCGCGGCCTTTAGTTCTGTGCTGCTCGTGACGGTCGTTTGGCGAGGTACTCCGTTCCATTGGAGTACGGATGCCGCAACGAAGTTGGCCCCTTGCACTCTGAGCTGAAATCCGGGCCATCCTGCGGGCACGGACGTATCCAAAGATGACGCGAGTGTCGGTGTCGGGTTCGTTGTGAATGGAGTGACGGTGAAAGGCACGGCGTTGGATGGCCCGTTCGCGAGATCGGTATCTTGCGCCGTGACGGCAAGCGATCCAGCGGTGGCCAAATCGTCCGCCGTGAGTCCGGCTACGAGCCGCGAGGCGGAAGTCGAGTACATTGTTCGTGGTTTGCCGTTCACCAGCACCATAGCTGCCGGAGAAAAGTTCGAACCGTTGACTGTCAGTAGCAGCGGCGCCGCGCCCGCCATCGCGTTGTCAGGGGAGATGGAAGTGATCTGCGGAGGGGCATTGTTGACTGCAAATTGTAGTTGGTTTGACCGGCCAGAATCGGCGTTGAGCGCCATTACCGACACCGCACCAGCCGTTGCGATTAGAGACGCCGAGATTGTAGCCGTCAACTGTTGAGCATTGACAAAGACGGTCGGAACGGCCTGACCATTCCATAGCACTCTAGTGGAAGAGGAAAAGTTCGATCCATTTACCGACAGAGTGAAACCGCTGCTGCCGGCGACGGCGCTCGCAGGGTATAGGGAACTCAGAATGGGAACTAGATTGTCTACGGGCGGAGGAGTCAGGGTTACATTGTTTCTGCCTCCGCATCCTGACAAAGCAGCTTCCAGGGCAACAAGGACAACTACTCCAAACTCCGAACAAAGTTTCAGGGTCCTCATGAGAACCGCCTTTGTTTACGCACGCGCGAACTGCTCTGCGAAATTCTGATCGGCTCGCTGCGTTCAGTGCTTATCGTGGTCGTCCTTGCGAGGGAAGCGAACGGCTCCATGAATGGGTTGCGTGCCAAAATGCCCGGTCGCGGGCCCGGTGAACACCAGTGTCACATTCGAGTACTCGACATCGGACCCTCCGGATATGCAAACCTGTAACGTGGAGGTCCCGTTTTTCTGAAAAGGCGCCGGGTTTCCGTTGCCTGTAATGATGTCGGCAGGGCCGGTGACGATGAAACGGGGTGTGTTGGCAGGACTGAACGACGGGCAACTGCTTGTGTCGTATGAGACGGTAGCATCCGTCAGAACGATGTGGTGCGTATGGGCACTTCGGATGTTCGGATTGCTGGCGTCAGAATTAGTTGCCATAACCCAATAATCGGACAGCCCCATGGTCATAAAGGCAGAGAAATCAGCCTTGCCGGATCTTCCCTTCAAGTCCAAGGACCAGTGACCGCGCATTTCCCAGGGACCGGTCGGATTGGCAGTGGAAATTAGAGGCGTGTAGTCACTGATGATTCCGCTCAAATGTTCGGGCGGAGGAGCCTGGGCTAGAGCGACTGCGCTTATTGCAAGTGCGAAGACTGCAAGACAACACGCTGCCAGGCAAAATCTTCCGTTCTTCATGACAGACCTCCAAATTTGACCTTGATTACTGATGGGACGCTATTTCCTGTGAGATTGCGCCCTTGCCTGGCGACTTTTGCCGTAAGGGGCAAAGGGACGCAATGGCGCGAGTCTGGTTTGCAAGTGATCCGGCTCTGACCGTCCAAGTCTCTGGAAATACACTAGTTGCCGAAAGCAGTTTACCAGCACGAGCGTATTCCCTTCGCAAACATGTAGTGCTAGACTGCCGACATTCTCGGTAGCCTTACATGCACGCCACTCCTCAACCTCGAAGGATGCGCTTCGGTGCCTTCAACGTGGACTTGCATTTGGGAGAGATCTACAAGCACGACATCCGATTAAAGCTTCAGGGCCAACCCTTTCGAGTGCTTGCGTTGCTGCTGGAGCACCCCGGCGACGTCGTTACGCGGGAAAAACTTCGCCAGGCACTCTGGCCCGCGGACACTTTCGTTGACTTTGATACCGGTCTGAACAGCGCCATTAAGAAACTGCGCGACGTGCTGAATGATTCAGCGGAAGAGCCTCGTTATATCGAGACTCTGCCACGCCGCGGCTACCGCTTCATCGCGACTTTGGCCGACATTCCGCTGAGTGCGCCACCGTTGCCTGCTCCGTTGGAAGTAAGCGTTGGGGACAAGCCCAGGGTTAGTCCGGCGGTGGTTTCAGCCCCACCTGCCAAAACAAGATTCGCCTCGGTGCGCATACCGGTGTTCCTTGCACTTGTCGTCCTGGCACTCGGCGCCGGCAGTTTGGTGCTCTACCGCAGCAGCAGCGCGAAGCGCGCGAGTCGACCAGCTATCAAATCCCTCGCCGTACTGCCTCTTAAGAATCTCGCGGCTGACTCATCGCAAGAATATCTGGCTGACGGCATGACCGAGGCGCTCATCGGCCGGCTGTCCGGGATTCACGACCTGCGTGTCATTTCCCGGACATCGGTGACGCGCTTCAAGGAAACGCAACTCTCCGTGCCGCAGATTGCTAAGACCCTCGGCGTGGACGCCATTGTTGAGGGATCGGTCATACGAGATGGCGGCCGCATTCGCGTCCAGGTTCAGCTGATTCGCGCTGCGACCGACGAGCACTTCTGGTCGGAGGCCTACGATCGCGACCTGCGCGACGTGCTTGCGCTCGAGAGCGACGTGGCACAGTCCGTAGCGCGGAAAGTTGAAGCTACGGTCACGGGTGACGAGCGCGCCAAGCTCGTCGCGGCGCGCAATGTCTCTCCCGAAGTTTATGAAAGCTATCTCAAAGGCCGCTTCGCAAAGAAGAACAGTAGGGCCGACGTCGAACAGAGTATTGCCTACTATCAACAGGCGATTAGCAAGGACGCCACCTTTGCTCCAGCCTATCTGGGGCTGGCAGTTGCGTACGAAAAGCTTGGCGGCGCGCTCAGAGGTGTTCCGCCCTCCGAAGTACGGCCAAAAGTGCTCAGCGCAGTCCAGAAGGCACTTGAGTTGGACCCCGACCTCGCCGAGGCTCATGCGTTACTGGCCGACGTCTATATCAGAAGCTGGCAATGGACCGACGCCGAGGCAGAATACAAGCGAGCCTTGGAGTTAAACCCCAACGACAGTGCCACCCACCTCGGGTTCGCGAACTGGCTCATGTGTCAAGGACGCATGGATGAAGCCCTAGCATGGTCCCGGCGTGGCCGCGAGCTCGACCCGCTTTCCAGCGCAACCAGCGGTAGTCCCGGCCTGATATTATTTTTCGCGCGACGCTACGATGAGTCCATTCGAGAGCTGCGCAGCGCGTTGGCGGTACGTCCGGACGATGCAGGTGCTCTCTGGCTTCTTGGATTCGCGCTCACTGAAAACCATCAGCCAGCAGAAGCAATTCCCATACTGGAGAAGGCAGCCTCCGCCTCCGGCCAAAGCCCAGGCGTCCTCGGAGGGTTGGTTCGGGCATACGCCAAAGCCGGGCAGCGAACCGAGGCGCTCCGTGTGCTCAACGAATTGAAGCATCGGCAGAAAACTGGCTATCTTCCAGCTGCAGCCTTCGTGGACGCTTATCTCGCTCTCGGCCAGCGAGACCAAGCACTTGTTTGGTTTGAACGAGGCTATCAGGAGCAGGCCGGCTTTTTGCAATGGCTCAAAGTGCATCCCTTTTATGATCCGGTACGCGATGACCCGCGCTTTAAGGATCTCCTTCACCGTGTCGGACTAGATCAGACTCGCTAGCTCCTCTCCAAATCAACGCATCAACTTGGCTAATCGACCCTTGTTTTCCCTCACGCTTTGTGATGGTCTGGTTCCTCACCTTTGGGAGAGCCGTAGATGAAGAGGGCCCTGCCAATGCTCCTCGCGTTCGAACTCACGATCTCCGGAATGGTCTGTGCCCAGGTTCCCACCGGCACTATCACTGGGCTCATCACGGACCCCACTGGTGCGGGGATTTCCGGCGCGAGTGTCGTAGTTACCAGCGAAGAAACCGGCTTGAAGCGTTTACTAGTTACCTCGGACGCAGGGGAGTACAGCGCTTCTGCCTTGCTGCCTGGAATCTACGAAGTGACCACCGATGCCAAAGGATTCAAGCACCTCGCGCGAGAAGCCACCGTCGAAGCCGGCAGCACGACTTCAGTCAACCTGGTCATGCAGATCGGCCCGGCTTCGGAGCAGCTCATTGTGCAAGCTGCCGTCCCCCAGATGAGCTATGAGTCTCCTGAGATCAGCGGCATCGTGACCCCTTCCCAAATCGAATCGGTGCCGCTCAATGGACGCAGCTACTTGGAACTGGCCAAGCTTGAGCCTGGAGCGCAACAGCCAACGCGGGCCAGCAACAATCGCACGCTCGTACCGCTGCTCGGGGCGCCGGCAGGCCAAAACGGCCGTGCCACGCGCGTCACCGTGGACGGCGGAAGCGTGATGGAAATTGGAAATGGCGGTGCTGCGATGGGTTTTTCGCAGGAAGTCGTCAAGGAATTCCAGGTTTCTACCGCAAACTTCAATCTGAGCACCGCGGCAACCGCGAGCGGAGCCGTAAACGCGGCCACTCGTTCCGGCAGCAACCAATTCCACGGCTCCGGCTTCATTTTCTTCCGCGACCACCATCTCTCTGCTTACCCTGGATTAAGCCGGGATCCTTCTAATCCCGATCCTTTCTTTCAGCGCCGCCAGTTTGGTGTGGCTCTGGGTGGCCCTATTCGCAAAGATCGCGCTTTTTTCTTTGGCACGTTTGAACGCAACGAGCAGCGCGGCGTTATCGCCACGGAGTTGGTCACGCCAGACTTTGCTCCCCTAAGCCGCATCGTTCCTAGTCCCACGTACGTGGACCAACTCACCTTCCGAACCGACTTCCAAGCGAACGAAAGGGAATTCCTCTTCGTCAGGTACTCGCACGAAGGCACGTTCTCTTTCGCTCCCACCACGGTCAATGGAGTGGTCACCGCCACCTATCCTTCCGCGTGGGCCAGGCAGCCTGCTTGGGCAGACCAGAGCATCCTGGGACTCACGTCACAATTGAGTACGGGCCAAGTGAATGACGTCCGCTTTTCCTATTTTTTCGTTAGTGCCGCACAGCAAGGGCCGCAGCCTTCGGATTGTTTCCAATGCCTCGGACTCGGCGCGCCCTCCATCACCGTCCGGCCCGATCTCTTCATTGGGACTTCGACTACTGACACAGTTCTTGGACGCCGATATCAACTGACTGACCTCTTCAGCTGGCAGAAGAGCACCCATCGCATCCAGTTCGGCGGCGATTGGGAGACCGCGAGAGGAGGCCGCACGGACATCGCCGACCAGCCCGTTACCATGACTTTGTTCTCGCCGCAGACCGTTCGCGCGTTCAACGCCCTCCAGCCCGCCGATCTCCGCATTCCATTGCCCGCCACATTCCTTACGTTGCAGGACATTTTGCAATTGCCTCTCCAGAATTTCACCGTCGGGATCGGCGATCCTCATGTGCCGCAAGCCGGGTTTGGCAACGCCCGAGTCGCCCCACTCGTTTACCTCTACTCTCAGGACACCTGGCATCTGCGCCCACGCTTCGTCCTCAACTATGGACTCGGCTGGACCTACGACGCTCCTCTCAACTATGACCTCCACAAACCGGCGTATCTCGCTCCTGTTCTCGGCGTCTCGGACCTCGCTCCAACACACAAGAACTGGAATGACATTTCGCCGTCGTTGGGATTTGCTTGGAACCTCAGGGGTGATGGGAAAACAGTCATCCGTGGCGGCGCGAGTGTTTATTATGACGCTCAGATACCGTTCGGCATTGCAGACCCTGAGAGGGTTTCGCTCGGTCCGCGCGGAGTCGGCCGCGGATCGTACTTCAGCGGCGGTATCCGCGACCCAATCACCGGCACGTTGCTGAATTTTGCGAACCCAACCACATTCACGGGAGCTTCTTTGCTGCGGATTCTGCCCATGATTCGCGCGAATCTCGCACAGCTTCGCGGTGACCCTAGCAACCGAGACTTTTCCGTCACCAACATCGCAGTGGATAAACAAGGCTCGGTTGACGCGATGGACTTCCCCAGTGTCTCAGCAACTCACTTCAGCCTCGGCGTCCAGCGCGAGTTTGCTCGCGACCTGGTCGTCAGCGCCGACTTCGTGCTCCGGCAGTTCCGCCACATCGGCCCTCCGCCAGGCCTGCTCGATGCCAATCATTTCTCCAGCGCCAATGGTCCGGTGCTTCCAATCTGTACTGACGCACAGCGAACCGATCCCACGGCCCCGTGCTCGCTCGGCCCTATCTTTGTAAATTCCGCCATTGGAAGCGCAAGGTATGAGGGTCTGCTTGTGCGCGCCGACAAACGATTCTCCCGCAATTTTCAGTTTCTCGCCTCGTACGCTTATTCCAGCAATGTTGGGGACAATTTCTCAAATGGGTTTAACGACGAGAATCCTCTCGGCAACTCGGGTCCGCTCAGCATCGACTTCCGCCACATTCTGAATCTTTCCGGAGTCACGTCGCTTCCCAAGCGCTTCCAATTGGGACTCGTAATGACCTTCCTGAGCAAACCTCCCTTCTCTGCCTTCCTCGGCGGCCTGGACCTCAACGGCGATGGCACTACTGGCGATCTCCTTCCGGGCACCACCGTAAACGAGTTCAATCGTCGTCTAGGAAAAGCAGATCTGCAACGCCTCGTCGCACAGTTCAACAGAAACTATGCCGGCAAGCGCGACGCCAAGGGCGCCATCATCCCGCCGATCGTTTTGCCTTCTCAGTTTGCACTCGGAGACGATTTCTTGTCGCAGGATCTCCGTTTGCGCCGCGATTTCCACTTAGCTGACCGTTGGCAGCTGTCTCTGATTGGGGAGGCGTTTAATGTGCTTAACATTGCCAACCTTTCTGGCAGAAGCGGCAATCTGCTCGGTCCTGGATTTGGTCAAGCCACCAGTCGAGTCACGCAAATATTCGGTTCGGGTGGACCGCGCTCTTTTCAACTGGCCGCGCGCGTAAGTTTCTGACCGTGCTAGTTTGACAATTCTCTGGAGGCCGTGGTTGCCGCCGGTGCTGACGAAGGTTGTAGGAGGTCACGCGACGCGACACTCTCAAACTCAGTCATCGCACTGGGAAATCACGGCCCACAGCCTTGCAAATTCGACTCGTGCGCGGGTGGTGGGCATGTTTCCCGCCGCCCTTGCACTTAACTTATGACCCTTCAAAAAGATACGTTGGCAGGGGCCGGCGATAATGCCCCCTTATTGCCCCCGAGCATTTTTATCCCACTGAAGCGAAAGAAGTTTTTGGTAGGGGCGGTGGGGATCGAATTTATTAAGCCGCAGAATCTAAAGGAACTCTGCGGAACGCGTTGTAGTCGTAAGTCATTTGTTGTCTTGGGCCAGAATTGCAATTGCCCCCGGATTGCCCCCGCGTTTTCGATATGAATTTCACGCGGTTTTCCTCTCCGGCAGAACCATTCTGACAACCCTGCTATTCGCTTCCCGCAGTGCTGGTGACACCGTGTGCGTGTAGATGTTCATGGTTGTTCGAATGTCCGAGTGCCTCAACAATTCCTGCTGCACCTTCATGTCGGTCCCGTAAACATGCAAGAGAGTCGAGTAGGTGTGACGAAACGTATGCCAACCAACGCGACCGATTTTGGCCTTTTCCGCTGCAGGCCGGAGGTGGTACCGCACTAACTTATGCGCCCACCAGGGTTTGCCCGTGAAAGGACTGACAAAGACCCAACCGGTTGCTAACAACGTCTCGGGCATCTTCTCCCGATGCCGTTGCAGAATGCCCGCGAGATTCTCGTCCAGCGGCAACCACTTTTCCGAGCCTTCGGTCTTTACATCTTCTACTTTGCCGTAGACCCAAGAACGCTGGATTTTGACGCGCAGACCTTTCCAGTCCAAGTCTTCCCAACGTAACCCAAGCATTTCACTTGCTCGAAGCCCAAGACAAACCGCCACGACAGACATTGTTCGTGTGCCTTCGTCGAGATGCGACCAGAGACTCTGAAGTTCCTCAACCGACAGAGCGCGCGGTTGCCTGATGCGCTTTGTAAGCCCCTTGAGCTTTAGCAAGCTCATCGGATTTCGGTTGTACTCCATCAGCTCCCAGCGCATCGCCCACTCGAACAAGATGTGCATGACGCTTCGTACGTGGCCCCTGCTCTTTGGCGCGAGTTTCAAACCCTTGATCCACATCTCCACCGCCAAGGGTTTGACATTCGAAAGAGTCACTGCTTCCCATCGCGGATTGATGTGATTCAGAATCCACGAACGGTAACGGTCAGCAGTCCCTTTTCGCTCAGGCAATGCCTCTTTGAGGAAGCGATTGACGAGCCCACCAAACGTCACAAGGTCAGCTTGTACGGGATTTCCGACAGCCAATCGAATGCCCTCAGCAGCCTTCCAAGCCTCGGACTTTGTCGGGTACCGCATTACATCTCCAACTACAACCGCGGGCTTGCTACTTTCTTCGCCGTTAGCATCCGAGTGGTATCGCCAAACCCAAACCTCGGGACCTCTTTTTCTCTTTCGCCTTTCCAACCAACCAAATTGATGCCGTGCTCGCTTGAACATTGTCGCTGCTCCTGTTCTAGCGGCACGAGTGACGTGACGAATGTAACTCTGTTCTCATCCAGCAGTCCAGTTCAGATGCGTAGAAATACCAGCGGCCGAAACGGAAGTGACCTGGCAATTCGCCACCTCGCGCCATGCGCTTCACCGTTTTGGGATGAACGCGGACGAATTGCGCAGCTTCTTCGCAAGTTAGTGGACGCTCGACCGGACAACCTCCATCGCGCGAGCGGGACTCATGCGTGTGCCTATTAGGTTTCGACGCTTCTCCTCCTGTGGCCGCGTGGGGCAACGCGGCATCGTTCGTACGTTCGGTTTGCGCTGATAGGGCAGTTGCCGGAGAAGCATGCAGCTCGGAATTTGCTGCGACGTGCTCGAAGATCACCGAATCCGACGATTCTCGGCGTGAGCCATGTCGTCGATCGGACGCTGGGCTCTCACGCATATCGAATTGTTGTCGCTGGTGCATGATTGCTATTTCAATTCAAGTTGGAATGACTCTCCCTTTGCACTTGGCTGGGAACCGTTTGTGTGTTGGCCTAAAAGCCAAGCCTGAAATTCTTTGTCCTTGTTGCAGACGAGCTTCAGGGCTTCCGTGACCACGTAAGACGGAGAAGAATCCAGAAACTCGGCATACTTCGTGAGCTTCTCTCGTGCATCGTCGTCGAGCCTAAGCTGTACGACTGTGGTTTTGGGTTGCTTCGGTGGTGCTTTCAGAATTGCCATCGGGTTTTTCTCCTTCTTAAATTCACGACGGTTTCGACTCCGTAGTCGGTACGCTTACATTTCTGTATGCACGCGGCAAAAACACGGTCACCGTTGTCTGGTGACGGGCGGGAGCGACCCCACTTTGCTTTGGGCGGCTGAAAGCCGTCAAAAGTGGGGTCGCTCCCGCCCATCCCAGTGTTTTGGCCGCGTGCATCTGTCACCTCTTTCTCTTACGTATCTGCCGTTCCCTGAAGACTTTGCGTTGGTGCTGCGGGTGATCTCCGAGGTGAACTGGCTCTTGACGTACCCCGTATCTGCCAGCCGTCACTCCATCTCCTCGTACTGTTGCCGAAAATCCCTTCATGGCCCGGTACAGTGACAGCTCGAAAAAGAATTTTCTGAGTGGGCAACGGCCCCGAAGCTGCCTCTATTCGAAGATCCGTCGGCAGTTGACTTCTCTTCCATAGGTAGTACAGCGTGCCGATGCTGTCGCCAGTGAAACGCTTTCTGCCTTCGCTCATGAAGAGGACATCTGGTTCGGAAAGAAGCCTGTATTGCCGGTTGTCCCACTTCGTTTGAAGATCGAAATATCGCGTCAAATCCGCGAGTCCCTTTTCTTCCGCGAATAGTGGAAACAATTCAGCCGCCTCCTTCTGCTGGCCGTTTGCGGTCGAAATGTAGAGAAATTGAAAGCCAGGAAGCAGTCGGAACAGAGGCCTGTAGGTACGTAGGTGCGCGATGAATGCCTCAAGATTTTTGTGTTCCGAATCGATGTACGTGAATGTAACCACGGGCATGAATTCGGGACGAGAATAAGAAACACAGAGCGGGAAACGGTCCGCGAATGTGATTCCTCCGCCGTTTTCCTTTGTTGGGAGAAAGAGATTCGAGGACAATTTGAAGCTCCGAATGAAGTACTCCCGCTTGGCTTCTGTGGTCTCGAAATAGTCGTCTTCCGGGTTTGCAAGGATGTAGTCGAGCCCTAACAGCCGCGCTTTGATGTGCCCAAGTTCATGGCCCCTTCGGTTGCGGAGTTCGCCTTTATCAATCGCTTCATAGATTGGACGAGAATGCAGATGGTAGACGAGGCTCCTACGTTGGTATCTTTGAGCACTGACGTGGCCCAAGGCGAGGAGCTTTTCTACAAGGCGGGCGTTGCGTTTCCCGCTCTTGGCTCTGGCAAATTCGAGGAACTGCCGCACTGTGAAGTAACCGGAATGCGTAGCCACAAGGTAGAGGAAACGAGCTTCGACTTCGGTGTAGCCGAAGGCGCGAAGTGAAATGAGTTGAGATTCTTGGATGCTCATGGGTCACAGGCTGTAGATCGCCGCCGTCAGTTCCCGCTCATCTCGAATGCGCCGCAAACGACTGGTGTCCTCTGGTCTGGCATAAATCTGAAAGCCCGCACGAGCCTTCTCAGAGAGCCCACGTGGGCGGTAGTGATCTGTCGCTAACTCGAGGTCGCGGTGCTGAATCTGGTTATCGCTCTCGTTGACGTACTCGATGCGAAGGTCGGGAATCGGAATCTTTCCCAACACAGGTTTGAGGTGGTAGCGCTCGGCTACTTCTCTTCTGACTGCCTCCGGCTTTACTCCCTTGTCCTTTGCGGCGCGGGCGATGCGTGAGTAGAGTTCGTCTTTGATTTCGTAGTCGAGCCTCACGCGAAGCACCCTCCCACCTCGTGATTCAATCTCATCGCTGACCTTGTTGTAGAGCCGATAGAGGTCCGCATCATGGGCCGCTTCTCTGGGCTTTTTGAGGCCGTGATAGGTAGCTTGGTCGCGACGAACGACTCGGCCCCGAGACAACATCCGGTGACCTTCCTTCGTGAGGGTCACAACTTCGCTAGGCGGGTACTCGATATTGGGAATAGTTGTGACCTTCGCGAGTCCCTGTCGTACTAGATTTTCGACATCGTTTTCCATACGGTCACGGTCGCCGTTGTAGGCGAATTCAGCCAAGTCGTTCTTGGCAACAACACGGAACTTCCCGACTTCTGCGAGCGAATGAATCTCCGAATCACGAAGCGAATACGACTTGTTTCTGTCTGTGTAGTTGGTTCGTATCCGCTGCTGAACGACCTCCCGAACGCGTTCTTCGCGGGGCAAGGGCGGACGTTCTCTGCCCGAGCCTCGTTGACCGTCACGAGCAAGAGCATCGCTACGCTCTTCTTCTCGATACAGGTTTTGACGTTCTCTCCACTTGTCCCATGACGAACTCGAACCGCCACCGATGCGACGCTCAGCGCCAGAATCAGAGCCGCGAAAATCATCAATATCGAAACTGTCGAAGCTTCGTGACATGGAAAGGAACTCCTAACGCTGAAGAGCGAGTCGATTGCGGGAAAAGAAATACACAAGGAACTCAGGAATTTGGCGGTAAAACTCGGAAAGTGATGACGAGAGGAATGGCCTGTATTTCATGGTCGTACCTGTTTCTTGGGTTAGAGATTCAGATTGGTCACCGTTGATGGTTCGTTTTCCTGATAGAGAAATACTTCTTCCACCGTCTTGCCAAAGACGCGAGCAATCTTGAAAGCCAACAAAAGGCTGGGGTCGTACTTGCCGGTTTCAATGGCATTGATCGTGCCGCGTGCGACACCGACGTGGGCGGCAAGCTCGGCCTGTGACCACTCCTTCTCTGCCCGCAATACGCGCAGCCGGGTCTTCATTGGTACCGCCACGAATAAAGGATCAATCCAATGCTCCAGAGGACGATCATGAGGACCGGGATGCCAAGCCAGGAGACTGAATGGAATCCAAAGCGCTGCAGGAAGCCGATTGCCAGGGAAAAAATCAGTGTTCCGGTAAAGGCAAACGTCAAGGCTTGGTAGTTGACCTGCTGCTCGCGCTCATCATTCGAATTTAGGAAACGCAGTAAGAAAACAACAGCGACGCCGGCGCTGGCAATCGCCAGAGCGAAAAACAGTGTGCGGAACGAAGGAATCTTTCCAGCGAGACCGATTGTGCCAGCAGAAAGAAACGCCGCAATATAGAAGACCAAAAGCGCATATCGACGGCCGGTGGCGCTATCTTGTGAGCGTAGAAGGGGCATCCAGAACCTCCCTGACCCATAGGTTAGAGTACGGCATGCATGTCTATATGTCAAGTACACCGTACATATAGAATCTTATGGCATTCTTACTGTATGGCAGCGCTCACAGCTCATTTGATAAGGATCGCCAAGGGGGAGGCAAAGCTTGAAAAAGTATAAGAGTATACGTATATTGGTATGCAGATGAATGGCGGACTGAAGCCCATCCGGTGGATTGGAACTTCCCTGCGGGACTTACGTTCCTTTCCTCCCGAGGTCAGGATCGACATTGGACATGCACTCTTCATCGCCCAGCAGGGCGGAATCGATCCCGCGGCCAAACCGCTCAAAGGCTTTGGTGGCGCTAGCGTGCTCGAAATCGTGGCTGCGCATCACGGAAATGCGTGGCGAGCCGTTTATACCGTCCGTTTTGTGGACGCCGTCTATGTTTTGCATGTATTTCAGAAGAAGTCCACGAAAGGCATCGCGACACCAACGAGGGAGATTGAGCTGATTAAGCAGCGGCTCGCGGAAGCCGAGCGGGACCACAGAAAGAGGCAGAACTAAGATGAAATCCAAAGCAAAAAAAACAAGCAAGGGCGAACCTCGCGTAACCGAAGGCAGCGGAAACGTCTTTGCAGACTTGGGCCTTCCCAATCCCGAACAGGAGTTGCTCAAAGCGCAGCTTACTTTGCAAATCTATACAATCCTCAAGAATAGCGGCATGACACAAGTCGAGATCGCCAAGATTCTCGCTGTGCAGCAACCTCAAGTCTCTTTGCTGATGCGGAACCGCGCTGGTAACTTTTCCGTCGGCCGCCTCATGGAATTTCTCGTTGCCTTGCGTCAGGACGTGGAAATCACTGTTCGGCCTAGTCGCAAGGAACACGGCGAACTGTCTGTAGTCTCTGCGTGAATTAGGCGACGAACAGAGGATCTAAGGAGAGTTTCCGGCTACTCCGCGCTTTTCATCTTTTGATCTGATTTTGAATTTCAGAAGTCGGCCAATGCTGCCAGCAGCTTGCAGCTGTTCCCAAGCCCATTCGAGCAACACTTCTCCGACGTTCCCGAGCTTACGTCGTTCCTTATCAGCGAACTGTTCCATTTCGCGGCGCAAGTCTTGACGGACGCGGAGACTGATTTGTGCTTTCCACTCACCCATTTTTCAATCTCCGGTCGCGTGTAAGGCTGTTCAATCGCTTCGCGCTTTGCCCGAACAATCTCGTTGTGCTGCCAGCCGCCTTCAATTGCTCGAAACTCCATTCCAAGAGGATTGCGCCAAGATTGCCAAGCGAGCGTTTCTCCTGCTCTGCAAACATAATCATTTCAGCCCGCAAATCTCTCCGCAGCCGCAGCGCGACATTGATTTTCACCACCATACCTCGCCGTCGTTGGCTTCCTTGGCATTACGAATCAGTTCGTGAACGTCTGTAACGCCGTTCGACACTGCGCTGCCTCGTCGGCAAGTTGGACGCGCTACGAGTCGGGGATGAGGTGCCGACTGCAACCCTCCGTCCCGGGACCAACTGAGTTGGTCACCCGGTTGTGCCTCCGGCAATAGAGGCTTCTCCGCCGCTTTTCCAACAGCGAGTTTGGCCCAGTGTCCTCGCTCCGGGCGTGGGACGCGCAGCGCGGAACACACTCGAGCCATATAGCTGCCAGACACCTTGAACCGCTCGGCCACTTTGATCATTGGCATCGACCAGACCATCTCGTGAAGCTCTTTTCTCGAAACCAAATCGGCTCCCATCTTGCTCTAAGATTGATGATCCCTTGCGGGAAGAGACAGCTCTTCGCGATCCCACGTCAGTCTTTGATAAGCCACGCAAGAACGCTCCACCTGGACGCCGACTCAAAGGGTATCCCACGAACCAGGAAAAATTCGCCAGTGCCATTTGATTTTCACAGAGCGGTAATACAGCAATCGCAAGTGGTTAGTGGCGAGAAACAAAAAAGCGGGACCCACAGGGGAACATAGGCGAGGCCTATCAGTCTGAACGTGACTGACTGACAGCTTGCGCCCAACGCGTGGCTCCGATTCACTAAAAAGTTCGAGGAGACACTAGAAGAACCCACCCTAGCGTCACATTAGGAGGCGACAGTACGCTTTCTACCGCCCGCGCAGCCTTCTGTACCGGCGGCAGTCTCGGTGAACCTTATTCCTAACGCACAATCCAACCCACAGCTCGAGATGTCTTCTAGGATTTGCGCGGTGTGGGGCAGTCCCCTCGGTCTTGTAGGTTCTTCAAAAACCACGCCGCGCTAGTCCGATAAGGCCGGGGTCGGTAGTTCGAGTCTACGCAGCGCCGCTGGGCGCCGAGGATGGGCCTGCATCCTCCACCCAAAACTGGGAACAAATCGAGAACAAATTGGGAACAAACCACCGAAGAACAGGGGTGAAATAGATCGATCAACACCTACGTAAGTTGTTGAGAAGCAAAGACGGGCTATTACTTTCTCCGGCTCATAACCCGAAGGTCGTCAGTTCAAATCTGACCCCCGCAACCATTTTCTAGTTTAGATACAACGGCTTGGGAGACTCCACTTCCAAGCCGTTCTCCTTTTTGGGCGCATTTGGGCGCAGAATCACGTCCAACTCTTCCGCGAAGCGCAAATCATCCTCGCTCGCTACGTGCGTGTACACGCTAAGAGTGAGCGAAGGATCACTGTGCCCAAGGCGTTGCTGACGCACTTTCAACGGCACACCCAAACGATCCATGAGCGTGCTGTTGGTGTGACGGAAAGCATGAAGCCCGCCGCGCTCGATGCCCAAAGAATCGAGCAACGGATAGAGTCTCCGCTTCACCAAAAGATTCGCGTCCCAGGGTGTCCCGTTGCGCGTGGCAAAGAGCAAGCCCCGCTCGTTTGGTTTCCAGCGCCGCAAGCAATCTGCGACGTGAGCCAACAAACGATGAGAAAGCGCGAAGCACCGCACCGCGTTTTCACTTTTCGGAGACTGGAATTTTCCTCGCCACACGCTCTGACGAACACTCACCAAACCGCGCTCCCAATCGAAGTCCTCCACGCGAAGCCCGCACAACTCCCCCGCGCGCATTCCCGTTTCCACGGCGAGCCAGTAGAACGTGCGGTAAGGCTCACCCGCAGACGCGAGAATCCGCTGGACCTCTTCGACAGAAAAAAATCTCCGCGACACGCGCTGCCTTTTCGGAAGGACAACATCGGAAACGGCATCGTGCGCGACGTAGCCTGGACCGCGAGTGACAGGAGAAGAGCGGCTGACGAGGCCAAGATGAGTCGCGCGCTAATTCGCATTCGCTAGTTCCAAGTCACTTAGACACCACAACTCCGGTCAAAGTGTCGTCCTCAAAATTGGAAGGATTTTAGCACCTCCGAAGAACGCCTGATACGGTCCTAATCAGAAACGGCCCCTTGGTTAATTGACGCGCGAGAAAAAGCAGAAACGCTGGCGGGGGCGCCCTTCGCGGCTCAGGGGAAGCGGGAGAGGTTGCGGAAGTGGGCGAGGGCGGTGTCACCGAAGAGGGAAGCGTCGGCGGGATTGGTGGTGAGGTTGGAGTTGGTGATGGACATGGGTGCTGGATTTGGGCGCAAAAGGCAAGTTTAGCATTTGGGTGGGAGAGGCGAAAGCGGCGTGAACTGGGTGGTGAGGCAGCTATAGGTTTGCCGGTTGATGAGGACTTTGCGGTCTAACCGTTCCAGGAAAGCGATTGTTTTCGACTCCGAACCAGTGGTACATCGTTTCGGCGTACCCCTTGCGGAGTCGGAGCGCGGCCGCGTGAGACGGTATTGAAAACTTCACGATCGATGCCGCTCTTCGTTCTATGGCACAGATCACCCATTGGGCGATATCATTGGTATAGAGGTAGAGTTTGACAGGCCCGGGTCCGTGCTCCGGGCCGCCCAGAAACTCGATGCCCTCTCGTGGCCTGCTCTTCTGCGGGAAATCTACTTACTAGTTGTCTGATTTTTTGGAGGCTTGGAATTCGTCAAACGGCACGGCACCTGGAAAACTCCTGGCACTTTTTAGGGCAGAAGCTGCAGGCCGGGTTTGACCCAGGGTCGCTCTATATATTGCGGCTGATTCGTCAGTGATGAAGACATCTTTCGGCCCTACCAGAACTAATCGGTATCCGTTCGGCGCCAACGCGAAATCTAGCCTCCATCCAGGCAGAATTTCGTCGGAGGAAAAGTTAAGCTGTCGAGCCCAGTCACTCTTAGGTGCCTGTTGTTTTAGGCCCTTATCTCCAAGCATCACTTCTCTTGAAACATAGCTATGCGCATCCAGGAAAAACGTCGCCTGTACGGTGTTGAGAGTACGGACGAGACTTAGCGCCGACCCGGTATTAGCAGCTGACTCCTTTGCTGGCTCTTGACTCGCTACAATTCGACCTACTAGGCACCCCGCGAACAGAAGTGTAAACGCAACTACGATTGGCCTTTTCATTTTTCACTCCTTCCACCTGTTTAACGCACCGGGGAACAGACCGGTCATGCTTATACCGAATATACACCCACCTGACAATCCTAGCGATATTATATGCCTAAAAGCTAAGCTCTAAGCCTGTTACTGAACGCAGTTCGTTCCGGAGCACTGCGTACAGGTCTGCCGGGCGCAGCAAATGCAATCATTGCAGCAGTCCGGAGGTTCGCCGGGGTTGCAGCACCAGGGATAACAAACGGAGCCACAGTTCCAACAACATGGAGCCGACGAGCACTGTGGAGTTAGCCCGCAGTCGTCACATATATTCAGGCATCTGTCCGTATCACACGATGTGCAACACGCCTGGTCATGAGCACAGGACGTGCAGCCGCAGCTACCTTGGGGCGGCGTGTATGAAACAAGTCTAAGTGTTACGCGACCTATCAACTGCCTCATGCTTGACAGTTTTCCTTCCTTGAAATGGTTAAACGGCACAGCTCCGGGGAAGGCCGACGCTGAGTCTAGGTTTTTCGCGCTGGGCTGCTCGCCCAGGACGACTGATCGGTATATGACGGCTGACTGATCGGAGATGAAGACGTATCTTTCGGCGCTTGGATTTGCGGTATCAAGTTTCTGGCTTAAGACAAAAGTGTATCCCGCACGAGTCGAAACGAAGTCCCAAGTCCATCCGGGCATTAACTCATCGGAATCAAAATTGAGGACGTGAATTAGGGCATTGTTCTGTATCCCACCTCGGTCCTTGTATGACGACAAACCCTTGTGCCCTGTTAAGTCTTTTTTCGAACCATACAACCCTTCTGAAAGCCAAAAATCTGCCTCTTTTGTATTTATGAGGCGGGTCAGCAAGAGAGCGTCCTCAGTAGTCGCAGCCCCGACAACTTGGGCAGCCTTCCGAAATCGAGCGGTGGCAAGTATTCCTGCTACTCCTGATTTAAGGAAGCCGCGCCTGCTCCATCGGTTCAGTGCTTCCGCTCTTTTCTTGCACGCTTCGCATGGCTTGATCCCTATCGCGGCTGTAACTTTTTTGATTTCGTCGCCTAATAACATTGCATACCTCCCATGTAGCTCGCATTCCACTCGCACTAACATTCTGATGACAAGTGAGTTGAATCTTTGAAACGTAGCGCATCAGGTTTGCTCGCAGAGGAGAAGCGGCATCCCTCCCAGATCGCGCCGGTATACACCAGCAGTTCTAAGAGGCAATGATTATGCTGGCGCACGTTACGACCACGATGTATTGACGTCAAGTGCTAAATTATAGGTTCTGACTATTGAACACGTCGCCTAACATACGGCATTCTTTCCGTCCAAGGTGCGGCACCCGACGGGTAGTGATGAGAAACGCCAAGAGGAAGAGAGATTTTTCGCTGAGCAGCCTGACACGTTCGCTGGAGCGAACGTGAAGGGAAAAGACATGGGGCTGCTCCGTTCGAAATGACAGTCAAATGCGGCTAAGCGTTGTGGGCTCGGGAGTGCCAGGCTTGGTCGAATTGGGGGCGAGTGAGGAAGGATTTTTGGGTGCCGACTTGGGTGGTGGAAAGGGCGGCGTAGAGGTTGGCGCGGGCGAGGGCGTCGGTTTCGGAGAGGCCTTCGGCGAGAAAGACGGCGAAGCTGCCGATGAAGGCGTCGCCGGCGCCGGTGGTGTCGAGCGCGTTGACGGCAAACGGCGGGATCAGGTGCGAGCCTTCGCGAGTGGCGAGAAGGCAGCCGCGTTCGCCGAGAGTGAGGACGACGCGCTGGAGGCCTTTTTCGAGGAGGAAGGCGGCGCATTTGGCGGCGTCTTCAGGTGAACGGACGCTGAGGCCGGTGATCTGTTCGGCTTCGGATTCGTTGGGGATGAAGTAGGAAGCGGCGCGGAGTTGCGAGAAGTCGATGGGAGCGGCGGGAGCGGGATTGACGATACAGGGGATGCGGTTGGCGGCGGCGAATTGCACGGTGTGATAGACGGTGGCGAGCGGGATTTCGAATTGAAGGACGCAAGAGCATGAGCTTGCACTCGAATGCCTTCTCGATGCCTTTCGAATGCTGGACTCCAGCCGCGCCGGGGGCGCTATCCTACAATTGCTATCAACCTGCCTAGGTAAACTCGGACTTTTCGACTTTTCTGAGAAAATCACTTCGCTTCTTCTCGGTGAGAATCGGCCTGTGGGACAAGCGGCAGGAACTCCTAGTGCGCCGGGCAGGGCCGATTTAACGAATGGTTTTGAGGGAGCTCTCTGGAACGAGGTCTCTGGCCGTTCTTCTGAAGCGTTGAATTTTTACGAGCAGTTATTGTCCGACCAGTATGTCAGCATAGCCTCGCCACTCGCACCGCAGATCTCGGAACTTGCTCAGTTAAGGATCGTCGCGGATGCATTTATTATCCATGGGGAATTGGAATTCGCTGATTTGTGCTGCGTCAGGCTTGTAAATAAGGCTCAATTCCCAGAAGACCTATACGCCGAATCGCTTCTGTATCGCATTCGACGGGAGGCGCGCAGCGAAACTTAATCCCTATGGACCATCTAGGCGCCGGACTAGAGGGCGGTGGGCTAATGGCTGAGAATCCCGACTCCCTCCGTCTCGGGCATGTCCTTAAGTCGCCGGCGGAACCTTCCGATTTGCGATCTTTGGGCTCAACTACGGGGCCACTTCGCGTGAAAAAGCTGGTCACAAATCACGGCATAAAGCGTTGCCGAACGCCGCACTAAACCATATTTCCTGACGCAAGAAAATGCTCCAAGAACGGCGGTGTGGCTTGTGTCGGTGCCAATCCAGATCAAGGTCCTCTATGACGGCAGCATCCGCGACACACGTTCGCCGTACAAAAGTTGGGAACAACTTGGGAACAGACAATGCCGAATACCCTGCAAGACCGTGATACATGACATAGGAAAGTGCTAGACGAACCAACTACTTGGCGTTTCTGCTCTTGCCTTGGGCGCAGGAGGCCCGCGGTTCAAATCCGGGCGCCCCGACCACAATATCTCCAATCAATTCTTGAGGATGCGCAATTGCTGCTTCACCTCCAACCGTCCTGTTGAGAAACAGGAGGCAGGAGGCCCCGATTTGTAAGCTGCTGCAATGAGAAGCGTTAGCCCGCACGCGTTCCGCCCAAGACCGGAGCAGACAGGCGTGCTCAAGCGAAAAACCTAAGAAAAACATGGACTTAAAAAGTGCGAAAAGATCGAGTCGGGGGAGAATTCGGGGGACTCTGTGCATTTCTGTCAAATGACAAGCTATAGCTTTACAAGATGTAAGCGAACTACAAGCGATAGCTTGATTCTTGCCGTTTTTCGAGAGAGCGGATGTGCGGGTTCAGCAGGCGGACGAAAGAGACGCGGCCCACTACGGCACCTAAGACTTGGACTTGCGGCTTGGGTTGATGAAGACGTCCGTAGAAAGTTTGAAGCGGAAACTGAGTTTGCGAATTTGATACAGAGTCAGCTTGCGCTCACCGGAAAGAAACATGGAGACGGCACTTTCCGAACCGAATTCAGGGATTAAGTCGCGCTGCGTCAGACTCTGGTGTTCGAGAAGAAAACGTACGACGGAAACTGGGTCGGCGGAAGAAATTGGATAGTTCGTCTCCTCATAGCGTTCAATCAGAAGGGTGAGGAGTTCGATGGCTTCCTCCTCAGAACGAGAAGGGCGAGCGAGACAAGTCAATCGAAAGAGAACTTCGGTAAATGCGGCGAGCTCGGCGTCATGGTGAATGACGTGTGGCGCGCCTTTCGCGATCATTTTGGCTGAGGCGAGTCGATTCATGGGTTGCAGGTAGTGAGCTTCGTTTCAAAGTTCTAAGAGGTGTCACCGGGTTTTAGCTCGAGACCGTCGAATCCGGCTGTGCCTCCTATGACGCACAGTTCCGTGCTTCGAAGACGCCGCGGGATTGAGGGCCGTCAGCACGGCCTTCGGGTTCCTGGCGATGACCGTCAGCAGAGTGCGAGCTGGAGCTTCTGGGGTTCTCCGTCCGCCCTCCCAATGTTTGATCGCGTCGAGGCTGAACCCAAAAACAGTGGAGAAGGTGGCCTGCGTCATTCGGAGTTTATTGCGAATCGCTTTTACATTGACTTGCTCCGGAACGTGAGCCTTGAACCCTTTCCGCTCGCCGGAGAGAAAAAGTTCGACGTCGCCCAAGCCATCCATCATCTGGTCAAATTGTGTCTTCATCAGTCACCTCCCATACGTCTCAAAGATCGCGTCGGCCCGCTTCTTCAGAGCGTTTCTCTCCGCCATCGATAAGTTTTCCTTCTCGTTCTTCGGAAAGACCGTGATCAGGAAAACCGGGAATTTCTCGTTCCGCCAGATGTAAATCACCCGCGCGCCACCGCTCTTGCCCATTCCCTGGCGTGCGACCCGTGCCTTCCGGAATCCGCCGGTTCCTTGGATTACATCTCCGCATTCCGGGTCCGCCGCCAGCAGGGCAACAATATCGGCCCTCTCTTTCTCGCTAAACAGCTTGCCGGCGGTCGCGAGGTATGTGGGCGTTTCGACAACGGTCTGCACACACCCTTTGTACTCCATTGGACACCTCCCGTCAAGGGCGACTTGTGTGCCATTGGACACCTGTGTCGGACACAGGAGGTTTCTCTTCCAAGCTTCTATTCTGGTAGCCAGTATATGCTTCACTGAAGTATACTGCAGGCCACCATGTTCAATCGCGAGCTTCGCAAAGGCAGCGCCGAACTACTGGTTCTCACCTTACTGGATGCCCGCCCTCGTCACGGCTACGAGGTCGGCAAGCTCATCGAGGCGCGGTCGCGCGGACGTATTTCCTTCCGCATCGGCTCGCTCTATCCCATTCTCTGCCGGCTGGAGGATCGCGGTCTGATTGCCGGCCGCTGGGTAGAGAAACCAGGAGAACGCCGCCGGCGCTTCTATCGGCTTACCGCGGAGGGGCGCAAGTTTCTCAAAGCCCAGCGCGGATTATGGGAAGAGTTCGTACTGACGATCAATCACATTGTGAGGCCCAGCCATGCTGGATAAAAAAATGCCCGATTGGCCCGCGTACGTTCGCGAAAACCTGCAGCTCCGGGGCTTTCGTCCCGAGCGAGAATCGGAAATTGTCGAGGAGATCGCGCAGCAGCTCGATGAGGCGTACCAGGAGGCTCTGCGCGCGGGCGGCAGCGAACAACAAGCTCGCGCCGCAGCCGAGCGGCATGTCGCCGATTGGGCCGTCTTGCGTCAGCAGCTCGCCAGCTCGCAACGGGAGAAAGAAACTCGTGCGGCGATCGCGCCGGGACAAGGTCAAGAGCGGGACCTGCAGCAGCGCGGACGGTTCTCGCCCCGTACCGAAATCCGACAGAACCTGCTCTACGCTCTTCGGGTGCTCCGCAAGAGTCCCAGCTTCACGGCGATTGCCGTGCTTTCTCTAGCGCTCGGCACCGGCGCAAACACCGCCATCTTCCAGTTGATCGATTCGCTGCGTCTGCGCACGCTGCCGGTAAGCAATCCGCAGCAGCTCGCCGACGTGCGCATCGCGGACACCTCTTGGAGGCACGGCCGCGTCCACGGCCGCTACCCAGATATCACCAACGCGCAATGGGAGCAGATCCGCGATCACCAACGAGTTTTTTCCAACATGCTCGCCTGGGCGACCGAAGGAGGATTCAATCTGGCCCCCAGCGGCGAAGCTCGCTACGCCTCGGGCATCTGGGTCAGCGGCGATTTTTTCAAGACGCTGGAAGTCCCCGCGCTGCGCGGCCGCGCCCTAACAGCCGACGATGACCGCCGCGGCTGCGGTTCACCGCCCGCTGTGATCAGCTACGCCTTTTGGCGGCGGGAATACGCTGGCCGCCCGGACATTGTGGGCCGGATGATCTCACTCGACGGCCATCAGTTTGAAATCGCCGGCATCACTCCGCCCGGTTTCACGGGCATCGATGTTGGCCGGGAATTCGACGTGGCCGTGCCACTGTGCTCGGAACCGCTTATGCACGGCGAATCGTCACTGATTGACCTGCGAAATGGGTATTGGCTCGCCGCCGTGGGGCGTCTGAAGCCCGGCGTGACTATCGAACAAGCCAACGCGGAAATGGCAGCGCTTACGCCGGGCATCCTGGAAGCGACCGTGCCCCCACAATACGATGCGGAGGCGCAAAAGCACTACCTGCAGTACAAGTTCGGCGCATTTCCAGCGGCTTCGGGATTCTCGAATCTGCGGAGTAGCTACGAGACACCCCTGTGGACGCTGTTGGCCATCGCCGCCCTGGTTTTGCTGATTGCCTGCGCCAATATCGCCAATCTGCTGCTGGCGCGCGCCAATGCCCGTGGGCGCGAGATTGCCGTGCGCCTCTCTCTCGGTGCATCCCGCGGGCGGCTCATCCGGCAACTATTCGTGGAAAGTCTTTTGCTTGGTGTTGCCGGCACGTTTCTCGGCGCGGTCCTGGCGCAATGGATTAGCCGCTTCCTGGTAGCCTTCATTGGCTTGAGCACGCCCGATGTCTTCGTCGATCTTCATCCAGACTGGCTCGTGCTGGGCTTCACGATGGCAGTCGCGCTGCTGACTACAATTCTCTTCGGCATGGCTCCCGCCTTCCGCGCTACGAGCATCGCTCCGGCAGCAGCACTCAAATCGGCCGGCCGGAACCTCGCCGGCGGGCGCGAGCATTTCAGCCTCCGCCGCAGTTTGGTTGTCTCGCAGGTGGCGTTCTCGCTGGTCTTGCTGGTGGGCGCGATACTCTTCGTGCGCAGTCTGAAAAACATTCTTTCGGTGAACGCCGGCTTCCAAACGGCCGGCATCCTGGAAGCCGATCTGGACTTTGGCCAACTGAAAATTCCTGCGCCGCAACGCCAGACTTACAAGCTGAATTTGATTGACCGCCTGCGCGCGCTTCCCGGCGTCGAGGGAGTGGCGGACGCCAGTGTGGTGCCGCTCAGCGGCTTTGGCTGGTCCAACAACGTTATCTTGGCCGGCGCCACAAAACGCGCTGACCTGAATTCTCAATTCACGCGAGTGAGCCCCGATTTTTTCAACACTATGGGAATCCCCATCACGGCCGGCCGCGCATTCAACGAGCGGGACACGGCCAACTCGCCCAAGGTGGCTATCGTCAACCAGAGTTTCGTGAAGAAAATACTCAACGGCGGCAATCCCATTGGCGCGCACTTTCAAATTGAGGAGGAGGTGGGCCGCTCGCGGCCGATCTATGAGGTCGTGGGATTGGTTCGCGACACGAAGTATTACGACTTGCGCGAGGAATTCGCGCCGGAAGTCTACGTGACCACGGCGCAGGATGATCAGCCGGATGAAGGCGCGGGATTGCTGATTCGTTCCAGTCTCCCCATGGGAACGCTGGCGCAAGAACTGAAAAATGCGCTGGCCGAGGCCGGCCCCGAGATCGGCACGGAATTCCACGTGATGCAGACAAACATCCAAAATTCGCTGCTGCGCGAAAGGCTGATGGCCATGCTTTCCGGATTCTTCGGCGCGCTGGCCACGTTGCTGGCCATGATGGGGCTGTTCGGTGTGATGTCCAATTCCGTGGCGCGGCGCACCGGAGAAATCGGCTTGCGCATAGCGTTGGGCGCGCAACGGCGAAATATCTTGGGTATGGTGCTGGGCGAAGCCGGCGCCATGTTGGTGATCGGCCTGGCCGTCGGCGCCGCGCTGGCGCTGGCCTTGGGCAAAACTGCGGGCACGATGCTCTTTGGTCTCAAGCCTTACGACCCGCTGACGATTTCGCTCTCCGTCATTGCTCTCGCCGCCGTGGCCATTCTCTCCAGCTATCTGCCCGCGCACCGCGCGGCGCGGCTCGATCCCATGGCCGCCCTCCGCGACGAATAAAATCCTTCCGCTGGTCGGTGCGCGATTCCAACGCACCTGACAGCGTGGCACCTGATTCGGGGCGGATGACGGGCAAGCCGCAAGTTATCGGTCCGTCCGTCGGATTAGTACCGACAAACGCCCTTGTGGCCACCGAACTATCGACTTCTATTTGTCGGCCAGAAACGGAGTTCGAGGAAATATAGATTGAAGGGCTGAAATTGACGCGTCCGGTTGTCACCCGTGCCGCTGAAAAAGAACACAGAACCGGATCATTGGCCTAATCTGCCCCTTTTTGCCCCCGCGTGTTTTTGTTAAGTGTCCATCCATCAGGAAGATGGATGGTAGGGGCGGTGGGGATCGAAAACAATACCGAGCGGAATCTAAAGGACTTAGAAGAAATGCTGGGGAGCTCTAAGTCATTGAAAAGGAACAATGGGGAATGCAAAGAAATCCTTATTGGCCCCTCAATGGCCCCTCATTTTTCTGGGACTCAGATTCGCTGCTTGTTTTCTCTCTCGGTTGACGAAGAGCGGCGTCGGCTTCCGGTCAAATCTCGCGGCACGGATGGCAAGCCGACGACCACCCTGTTCGGTGGGTTAACGTCAATCCTAAGGGCTGCCATAGTGTGCCTTTGCACGGGCCTCACTAAAGCAAAACGAACGAATTCGCGTGTGGGGCATGGCAAGATGCCGTGCCTGGAGGCTTCATGAAAAAAACATTTCAGAGAAAAGTGCGCAAGACCATGCCGTAGGGCGAACTCACCAGAAACGACGCATATCACGAAAGCCATCGATGGGCGAGCTTTCGAAGCAATATCTACAACACTTGGCGGTGAAGGGCTTCAGCGCAAACACGCTGAGAGTTCGTCGCGTTCACATGGAGATGTTTCTGAAATGGTGTCGAAAGTGTCAGGCCACCACGGTGAACCAAATCACGCGGACATCCCTCGAAAGTTATCAGCGATATTTGTTCCAGTATAAGAAGAAAAACGGCCAGCCTTTGGCCGTTGCCAGCCAGCACTCCAGACTCGCGCCTCTCAAGGTCTGGTTCAAGTGGCTGACTCAGCGAAAGTATATTCCGCAAGACCCGGCTGCCGAGTTGGAGCTACCGCGCGTCGGCTACAAACTTCCTAACGTGATGAACAAAGAGGAAGCGGAGCGCGTCCTGACTCAGCCCAGAATAGAAGTCCCGTTGGGCATCCGCGATCGAGCCATGCTCGAAATTCTTTATTCCAGCGGATTGCGCCGCATGGAGCTCTTACACTTGAAGCTGTACGACGTAGATCAAAAACACGGCCTAATAACCGTACGAGAAGGAAAAGGCAAAAGGGACCGCGTGGTTCCGATTGGTGAACGTGCTTTGGCATGGCTAGACTTGTATTTGAATACCTTGAGACCTGAAGTCGTGAGGCAGCCTGACGATGGCGTCGTTTTCCTAACTTCGAACGGCGTCCCATTTACAGCGAACTACTTGAGTTGGCTGGCCCGCCAATACGTGAAGTCTGCCGGGATTGGCAAGGGCGGCGCCTGCCACATCTTCCGCCACACCATGGCGACTTTGATGCTAGAAGGCGGCGCGGACATTCGCTACATCCAAGCGATGCTCGGTCACGTTAGGCTCGACACCACGCAAATCTACACGCACGTTTCGATTCGCAAGCTGAAGCAAGTCCACACAGCTACTCACCCGGGCGCGCGTTTGCGGCCGGAAAGCGACGAGAGTGGAAAGCCGGAGGCTACGACCGAAAGTCCGGGGAATCCGACGCCTCGCGAGATTTGAGCTGATTCCCCAATAGACTAGCCTGAATAGGCACATTGCAGCCGGATATCGCTGCACGAGTGTTTGTTCAAAACGTAAAATTCACTTGATGACCTCGATGAACCTGCAAGCAGCGCGGGCAGAGTCCTGTCTCGCCTCACGGGCAGCCAGCAGCTTGGAAGAACTGGCACCAGAACCACAGGCGTCGTATTACCGCGCCAGATACTACGACCCCGCCGAAGGAAG
>Ga0335078_10001678_pt1 | contig 33415 bp, 30 predicted proteins | sample Lox_Sample_32_FD_206711 | JGI IMG/M metagenome (GOLD analysis project Ga0335078, IMG submission 206711) | Soil microbial communities from Loxahatchee National Wildlife Refuge, Florida, United States - Lox_Sample_3.2 | ecosystem: Environmental > Terrestrial > Soil > Wetlands | place: USA...
GTTCGAACAATTCCCCGGCATCAGCGTCGTCTCGAACCCTGAATTCCTGCGCGAAGGTTCCGCCGTCCGCGATTTCTCAGAGCCGTCCTTGATCGTCGTCGGCGGCAACGACCGTCGCGCCGTCCAGCAAGTGGCAGCCTTGTACCATTCGCTCGGCATCCCGCCGCGGCTGGTCTCGCTACGCGCCGCCGAAATGATCAAATACGCCTCCAACGCCTTCCACGCCGTGAAAATCTCCTTCGCCAACGAAATCGGTGCGTTGAGTGAGCGCCTCGGTATCGACGGCCACGAAGTGATGGATACCTTATGCAGCGACGTCAGGTTGAACATCTCATCCGCATATCTCAAACCCGGCTTCGCCTTCGGCGGCTCCTGCCTTCCCAAGGACCTCCGCGCGTTGATTTACCGCACGCACCGCCTGGACCTGAATCTGCCGCTCCTGGAATCCGCGATGCCCAGCAACACTCAGCATCTGATCCGCGCCATCGACGCCGTTCTCGATTTGCCGGCTCAACGCATCGGCGTCATCGGCCTGGCCTTCAAGGAAGACACCGACGATCTCCGCGAGAGCCCGGTCGTAGCCATGCTCGAACAACTGATCGGAAAGGGCCGCAACGTCCGCGTCTTCGACCCGCAAATCCAGCTCGATCGCATCTACGGCTCAAACCGCAACTTCATCCTGGAAACCATCCCCCACATCGGCCGTCTCCTCTGCCCGCTCGATGCCGTTCTCGGCTGGGCCGATCATCTGGTGCTGGCGCAAAAACAAGATCGCCGCACGATGCAACAAATCCACGCCAGCGGACTCCCTGTGATGCCCATCGTCGATGGCTCGCTCGCCAGCGCCGACGCCGTACGCGCCGCTTAAGCTCGAATGATCCGCATCTTTCGCGTCTTCGTCCCCGGGAGTATTCTCGCGCTCCTCGTTTCAGACGCGATTCTGCTTTACACCTGTTATTCGCTGGCCGCGGTCCTCACCCTGGATGCCGACCCGCAAGTCTTCTTCCGCTACGACGGCGGCTGGCTGCGTGTCGCGATCGTGACGCTCACCGTCATGGCCGGCTTCTACTTTCAAGACCTCTACACCGACATCCGCATCCATTCGAAAATCTTGCTCATCCAGCAAGCGGGCATCAGCCTGGGCGCGGCCTTCCTCTTCCAGGCCCTGCTCGTGTATCTCGGGCGTCAGGACTGGTTCGTTTCCACCGGAACCATGATCGCCGGCTCCGCCATCGGCTTCGCGCTGCTACCCACCTGGCGAATGCTCTACGCTCGCGCTGTCTCCAACAGCGCAGCGTCCGAGCGCGTTCTCTTGCTCGGCTCGTCTCGATTGATTCAAGAAGTCTGTGCGCACTGGGCCGAACACCCAGAGAATGGCGTCGCCGCCATTGGTTGTGTGGATGATTCCGCGGACGATTCGCCCATCCCTGGCGTTCCCCTAATGGGCGGAATCGCCGACGTCGGCTGTGTCGTTGAACGCGAACATCCCGCCCGGATCGTCGTCGGCATCCTGGAACGCCGCAACCGCCTGCCAGTCGATCAACTCCTCGATCTCCGCCTGGGCGGCATCCAGGTCGAAGAAGCCGCCGACACTTACGAATCCACGTTCTGCCGGGTCTCCACACGCGAACTTCGCCCCGCCCAACTGATCTTCACCGGCCTCGGGCCCAACTCGAAGCGCGTCGTCTTCCAATCCGTGTGCTCCTTCGCGATCGCCCTGGCCGGCCTCATCCTGGCCGCCCCTTTGATGTTGTTCATTGCGATCCTCCTCAAGCTCACTTCCCGCGCCCCGGTCCTCTACCGCCAGCAGCGCATCGGAAAAAACGGCGCATCTTTCACCCTCTACAAATTCCGCTCCATGATCCACCACGCCGAATCGAAGAGCGGCGCCGTCTGGGCCGCCAAGGACGACCCGCGCATCACACCCATCGGCAAATGGCTCCGGGCACTGCGGCTCGATGAACTCCCCCAACTGTTCAATGTCCTCAAAGGAGACATGTCCATCGTCGGCCCCCGCCCCGAGCGTCCCGAATTTGTCCGCGAGCTCGAAAAACGCGTTCCTTTTTACAAACAGCGCCACTGCATCAAACCCGGCATCACCGGATGGGCCCAGATCAATCACAAGTACGGAAACACCATGGAAGACGCCGTCGCCAAACTCGAATACGATCTCTACTACATCAAGAACCTGTCGCTCGCCCTGGACGCTCTCATCATGTTCCACACCGCCAAAGTGATGCTGCTCTCGCGCGGCTCGCAATAGCCCGCGCCGCGATCCGATCTACACTGAAAGAGTCCGTGATTCCTTCGGAGGCGACAACAGCCCATCCATGGCTAAGTTCAGATCGGCCGGCAGCCGCAAAGCTGCGCCGGCCAAATCGGCCCGCAGCGCAATTCCCTGCCTGGTCCTGGTAATTCTCGGTATCGCTATTATGTGTCTGCTCTTTTATTACTCGCTTCGCTCTAACGCCTCATGAGAATCGACAACCGGCAACCTTCTCAAATGCGCCCGGTGCGCATCACCACCAACTACCTGATGACGGCCGAGGGCTCGGCGCTCATCGAGGTCGGCAACACGCGCGTGCTGTGCGCCGCCTCCGTCGAAGAGACCGTTCCCGGCTTTCTCCGCGGCAGCGGACGCGGCTGGGTCACCGCCGAATATTCCATGCTTCCGCGCGCCACCGCGACTCGCACCTCGCGCGAAGTGAACAAGGGCCGACCCTCCGGCCGCACCCATGAAATCCAGCGACTGATCGGACGCTCTCTCCGCTCCATCGTCGATATGACCGCGCTCGGCGACCGCACCGTGATCGTCGATTGCGACGTGCTCCAAGCCGACGGCGGCACTCGCACCGCCGCCATCACCGGCGCCTACGTCGCTCTGGTCCTCGCGCTGCGCCAACTGGTCGAATTCAAGGCACTCAAATCTCTCCCGATCATCGCCCCTGTCGCCGCCACCAGCGTCGGCGTCGTCTCCGGCGAAACCGTGCTCGACCTTTGCTATGACGAAGACTCGCGCGCCGACGTCGACATGAACGTCGTCATGACAGGCTCCGGCCGTTTCGTCGAGCTCCAGGCCACCGCCGAGAAAATCCCTTTCGACGACGCGCAGCTCGCCAGCCTGATCGCCCTCGGCCGCCAAGGCATCGGCGAGCTTTTCGAAATCCAGAAACAAGCGCTCGGAGCCTGACTTGCGCCTGTACTGCGCAACGACGAACCCGGGCAAGCTGCGCGAATTCCGCCTCGCATTGCAAGACGCCTTCGATGTGCAGGCCCTCCCGGCGCTCAACTCTATCCCAATCGCCCCCGAAACCGGCGAAACGTTCGAAGCAAATGCCATCCAAAAGGCGCTCTATTACTCCAAACATTGCGACGGACTTTTGTTCGTCGACGATTCCGGCCTCGAAGTCGACGCGCTGGCCGGCTCCCCCGGAGTCTATTCCGCCCGCTACGCCGGCCCGGACACCACCGACGAAGCCAACAACCGCCTGGTACTCGATCGCATGCGCGGCGTCGCGAATCGCACCGCCCGTTTCGTCTGCGTGGTCGCGCTCGCCGAATCCGGCCGCCTCGTCCGCACCTTCCGAGGCGAAGTGGAGGGACTGTTGACCGAATCCCCACGCGGCGAAAGCGGCTTCGGCTACGATCCGCTGTTCTTCTATCCTCCGTTCAACTCCACCTTCGGCGAAGCCCCGCTCGACCAGAAAATGCACGTGAGCCATCGCGCCCGCTCGCTCGCGGCACTGCATGATTACCTAACCGCCGCACCCGCGATTCGATAGCATAGAACGGAAAGGAAGGACCAACCATGCGCCTCTCCGCCTGTTCCGCTGCCGTACTCGTGCTCCTCGGCGTCGCCCAAGCCCAAGCTCCCGCAACACGCGATCTGAAACTCCGCGGCGATCGCTTCAAGCCGCTCACCTACGACCAACTCACACCCGAACAGAAAACGCTGGTCGAGCACCTCTACGCCGGCGAACGCGGCGGAATGAACGGACCATTCAACGTCCTCTTGAGGAGCCCCGAAGTAGGCGACGCAGCACAAAAGCTCGGCGCGCAACTCCGCTTCCACACGTCACTCAACGCTCGCCAGCGTGAGCTCGCCATCATCATTACTGGCCGCGCTTGGAAGGCGCAATACGAGTGGTACGCTCACAAGCGCTTGGCGCTGGAAGCCGGCATTAATAAGGCGGCCGTCGATGCCATTGCGAAGGGCGCGCGCCCAACCGGTCTCCAACCCGACGAGCAAGTGGTCTACAATTTTTGCGATGAACTGATCAAGACCCACCAGGTCAGCGACGCTACATTCCACGCGGCCGTCGAAAAACTAGGTGAGCGCGGCGTAGTCGACATGACCGCCCTGGTCGGATATTACCACCTGGTGTCAATGCTCTTGAACATCGACCGCTACCCGATGCCCGACAACGCCAAGCCCGAGCTTTGACATGGCGCACGCGCTCCTGCGTGCCGTGTCGCCACTCATGGGGACACGATACTCTTCCACCAACCGACCGCCCTCTCGGCGAAGCCCTACAATCCCCGCTTTACCAAAAAGTCGATCAAATCAATCACCCGCATCGAATACCCCCACTCGTTGTCGTACCACGCCAGCACTTTCACCAAATCCCCATCCAGCACCTTGGTCATCTGCGCATCGACAATCGAGCTCGCCGGATTGTGCAGCATATCGGTCGACACAACCGGATCCTCGGTGTAGGCGAGAATCCCCTTCATCTCGCCATTCGCCGCCTCGGCCAGCGCCTTGTTCACTTCCTCGGTAGTCGTCTTCTTCGCCAGCAGCGCCACTAAGTCCACAGCCGAAACATCCGGCGTCGGCACGCGCATCGAGTAGCCGTCCAGCTTGCCCTTCAACTCCGGCATCACCAGCCCGATCGCCTTCGCCGCGCCCGTCGTGGTCGGAATCATGTTCAACGCCGCCGCCCGCGCCCGCCGCAAATCCTTATGCGGAAAATCCAGCACGTTCTGATCGTTCGTGTAACTGTGGATCGTCGTCATCGACCCCTTCAGAATCCCGAACTTCTCGTGCAACACTTTCACCACCGGCGCCAGGCAATTCGTCGTACACGACGCGTTTGAAATGATGTTGTGCTTGGCCGGATTGTACATATCGTCGTTCACGCCAAGCACCAGCGTGATGTCTTCGTTCTTCGCCGGCGCGGTAATGATGACTTTCTTGACCGACCCCTTCAGATGCTTAGCCGCGTCCTTGGCCTCGGTAAACTTCCCCGTCGACTCGATCACGATCTGAACGCCGAGCGAATTCCAATCCAGCTCCGCCGGATCCTTGGTGGCGAAAATTTTGATCTTCTTCCCGCCCACCGTAATGCTGTCGCCATCCACCTTCACCTCGGTATGCAGCGGACCGAGAATGGAATCGTACTTCAGCAAATGCGCTAACGTCTTCGTGTCAGTAAGATCGTTAGCGGCCACAAACTCGATATCCGGGCGATCCAGTCCAGCACGGACCACATTTCGCCCAATACGGCCGAAGCCGTTAATCCCAACCTTGATGGACATATTAATCCCAGTGTATCGATTTACGATTTCAGAGTGATGGTGTTCGCTCTCCGACCGCTACTTCACTGGCGGAGGCGGTGCAGTACTGCCACCCAAATCCGCGTAAGCTTCCTTGATCAGAATCACTTTGGAATTGGAGAACGTCAGAAACGTGATCTTGCCCGGGGGATCGCCATAAATCCAATCCTCGGTCTCGGTCCCGTCTTTGGTCACGTTGCGCTCTTTATGCCGCGGCCTGCCCATCGCCAGAATCACCTGATCGCGATCCATTCCTACGATTGCCTTATTGGCCTTGATCGCTTCCTGGATCGGCTCCGGCAGCGTGTCGACATAGTTCTCGGTCGCGGTCTCATTGGTGAACGTGAGCACTGTGGCCAACATCTTCTTCACGTCATCCGACTTCACCGAAGGAATCGGCCCGTGGAACAGAACCATGATCGAAGTTCCGCTTGGCGCGCTGGTACTCTGGTTCGGATCCACCTGGTTTACACCGCCGCCAATCGGGCCCGCCATTCCGATCTGCACGTGGTTCTTCCAGCTTCCGCGCTGCCCCTTGATGCCATGGTTGATCTCGAGAACTATCCGGTTCTCCTCGATGCCTACCTTGGTGATCTGCACCAGGTCGCCCAACCGCGCCGCAGGTCCGAACTTCTGCTGCGCCTCTTCCCACATCGCTTTGTCGATCGAGCCGCTCGAATCCACTGGTAACGGCTTTGGCGAGCGCGGCAGAAACACCTTCACCGTCGCGTACTCTGACATCAGCCCGCGTAACAACTCCACCTTGTCGTCCTCGCTCAGCTTTTCACCCGCGAACACGGAGCCCGCCATCCACACGCCGGACGCGATCAAGCATGAGGACGCAATCGCACGCCGAACCACGGCATCTCTACTCATGGCCGCGGCTCCTCAAGCAGAAACGCGTCCTGATGTTGCAGCGGAGCCTTTCGAAGATAAAAGAAGAGCGCCACGACAATCGCGCTTGTGAGCAACCCACCCTCTGGGCCATAAGCGCCTCCACTCCAGAGGTCGCCGATTTTCCACCGTACGGCGAACCCCGTGACTCCCATTGTAAACCCGCTGAGACTGACCCCAAATAGAGGTAATGTAAAATTCCAGCCGAAATGCAGCCCGATCGGCAGCCACAAATCGCCGCTCAACAGGAACGCATATCCTAGAATCACGCCCCAAAGCGTCGTGTTCAACAGCGCGAGCCAGCCAAAATTCAGGTTCGAACTGTGCGCCAGCCCAAACAGTACCGCCATCGGCAGGATCGTGGCAAACGGTCCGATCGCGCGCACCAACACCTGGAACGCGTACCCGCGGAACAGCATCTCTTCTCCCACCGCACCGAACAGAAGAAGCAGCGACACATACAGCAGGTTCGCCCAGTGTAAGTCCTGATTGGGAACGCGCGCGAAATCGGCCATGCGGAGCGCCACCGGCACACCCAGCACCACCACGCCCGCCCCCACTCCGCCAATCGCTCCGATAATCAGATTGCGCCGTGATGCCGCGCTCCAGCCGAGGCCAATATCGGCAAGCTGTCCCCGCTCAAAAACCCGCAATGCGAATACATTGGCTATCGCGGCCGTCGCAAATGTCGAGAGTGTTGCCACCACGAACACCACGCCATCGCCTAACACCAATAGGAAAATCATCGGGATGAACACGTACCCGAGAATGGCGATCAGCGCGAAGACGCCGACGCGCAGCAGAACGCCGATTAGCTTCTCTTTGTCGGTGGGGCTCAAGGGAGACAAACCCTCATGTTACGCGAAGAAGGAGATCCCCGCGATACCGGCCGCGCCGGCCTCGATACAGGACGCCTCGTTCTCACGATTCACTCCGCCCAGCGCATATACCGGCAATCGCACCGCAGCCGTCGCCGCGCGCAAAGCTTCCAGCCCGATCGGATTCACGGCTTTTGTCACACTGGCGAAAACCGGGCCGAAGGCAGCAAAATCCGCGCCTTCTCTCTCGGCCGCCCCCAGCTCATCGATGCTGTGACAGGAAACGCCAATCAGAAACCCCGCCGGCGCGATGCGGCGAATCTCTGAAGGAGCGATCGAGTTCGAAGGAAGATGCACGCCCGCCGCGCCGCAAGCCAGCGCAACGTCCGTGCGTGTATTCACCAGCACGGGGCACGACCCGACCGCTGCAATCGCCGCCCGCACCAACTCGACTAAGGCGCGCGCGGAAAACTCCTTGGCCCGAATCTGAATCATCGCGCCCCCGGACTCCGCCGCCCCTCGCGCGACTTCCAACGAATCCGTAATGCAATACCGTTTCACAGAATCCGCAGCCCGGCTTGCGGAAATTCGATGGCCCACTCCTTCACGCTGCCATATTTCTCGGTCGCCGCGCGATCCATCTCCACTGCGATCCCTTCCCCAAACTCCATCCTGACGCGATCCGGCTTCTCCACCGTACGCACCAGGCTCGACGGAATCTGATTCATCCCCGGCTTCCCATTCGACGGAACCGCCGATAGCAAATCCGGCCGGATGCACACCCACACCTGATCACCAATCAAGCGCCCGGGATAATAAGGACCGGTCAGCTCGAATTCCCGGTAGCGCAGGCGGCTGCTGTTGCGGCCCGGATCGAGCGCTCGAATCTCGGCCGGAAGCAGATTGAATAATCCCAACAGCCGCGCCACTTCCACGTTGGCCGGCTGCTCCATGATCTTGCGCGGCGTCCCGGTTTGTACCGCTCGCCCGTCCCGCACCACGATCATTTCATCGCCCAAACGCAGGCACTCTTCGAAATCGTGCGTGACCAACAATACCGGAATGCTGAACTCTTCGCGCACCTGCCGCAGGACAGAGTCGAGCTCGGCCCGCAATGGCGCATCCAACCCACGCGTCGGCTCATCCAGCAGCAGCACGCGCGGGGCGCCAATCAATGCTCGCGCAATCGAACACCTCTGCTTTTGCCCGCCCGACAACTCAAACGGGCGCCGTCCCGATACGTCCGCCAGATGAAACTTTTCCAGCATTTCGCCGATTTTCCGGTGCCGCTCCAGTCGCGGAATGCGCTTGGCCGCAAACTCAAGATTCTCCCGCAGCGTCATGTGCGGAAACAGCGCGTAATTCTGGAACACATATCCACACGATCGCGCACGCGGCGGAACACAAACACGCGCGGCGCCATCGAATAGAATCTGATCGTCCAGCAGAATGCGTCCTTCGTCCGGCTGCACGAATCCAGCGATGCAATCTAGCGTGAGCGTCTTCCCTGCTCCGCTGGGCCCAAACAGTACCGTGAACCCGCGCGAGGCTTGAAACTCTAAGTCCAGCGAGAATCCAGCCGACTCTCGCGCGGCGGCGAACCGCTTGCGAATTTTCGCCTGGATCATAACGCCGGCTGCCGAGGCCCAAACGGATTCGAGGTCAGACGATTGGCCACCAGCAGCACTGCCAGCGCAATGGCCGAGATGATCACCACCAGCACACGCGCCACCGATCCGTTGTTCGATTCCACTGCATCGAAAATCGCAATCGACAAAGTCTGGGTCCGCCCGGGGATGTTGCCGGCGATCATCAACGTCACTCCGAAATCGCCCAATGAGCGCGCGAATGCGAGTGCCGTCGCCGCCAGAATCGATCGCCGCGCCAGCGGCAGGCTCACGCGCCAGAATAGTCGAAACTCGGAAGCACCCAAACTGCGCGCAGCGCGCTCGTAGGACCGGTCAGTCGATTCGAACGCCGCGCGTGCCGACTTCACCAGCAAAGGCGTCGAATGAAACAACGCCGCCACCACCGCCGCTTGCCACGTGAATACCAGGGGCGAGCCGAAAATCATTTCGTACAAGTGACCGAGCGGGCTGCTGCGTCCCAGCAGCACCAGCAAGTAATAGCCGAGCACTGTGGGCGGAAGAACCAGCGGCAGCGTGATGCCCGCATCCAATACTTCCTTGCCGCGAAACGACCGGTTCGCCAGAGTCCAAGCCAGCCACAAACCGATTCCCGCCGCGAGAGCGGTCGAGATTACGGCCACGCGCAGGCTCAACCACAGCGGGAACCAATCGATAGGCATTGGAAATACCTCATGTTACCGTAGCTACCGGAAGAACCGTCCCCAAACCGCGCGCCTGTTCGAAGGCGTGCGCCATCTGCAACACACCCCAGTCGTCGCGATGGCGTCCAACAATTTGGATCCCAACCGGCAGACCGTCCGGCGTGAAGCCTGCGGGGACGGAGATCGCAGGACTCGCCGTCAGCGAAATGTAGTAACACGACTTCATCCAATCGATGAAGGTCTCCATCTTTGTCCCAGCGATCTCGGTTGGATAGTGTTGGTGCACGTCGAACGGCGGAACCTGCGTCACGGGCAAAACGAAGAACTCGTACTGCTCCAGGAAGTGCCGCATGCGATGGAAGATCTCGGTTCGCTTCATCTCGGCGAGCATCACGTCGGCGCCACTCAGCTTGCCTCCTAAGTCCGTCTCCCACAGGATCGTATCCTTCACCAGCTCGCGCTTCTTCATCCGATCCGGAAACGCGACCGACGCCAGGTGCGACATCGCGAAGCGTAGCGTCTTGAAGGTCTCATCCGCGTCGGCGAAACTTGGCTCGGCCTGTTCCACAACACATCCCATGGTCTCGAATACCCGGGATTGCGCGTCGACTACTTCGCGCACGCGCGGATCCACCGGAAGCCCGCCCAAGTCCTTCCACCAGGCGACCCGGACACCTCGGAAATCTCGATCGAGCGGCCGCGCGAATTTCGCACCCGGTTCATCGATCGAAATCGGCGACCGCGCATCCGGGCCGGCGAGCGCCGACAAAAAGAACGCAACATCTTGCACCGTTCGCGCCATGGGGCCTTCGACGGTGAGCGTCGACCAGCCCAACGCCACCGGCCATGCGGGAACCCGCCCCGGTGACGGACGAAACCCGACCACGTTGCAGAAACTCGCGGGATTCCGCAGCGAACCGCCCAGATCGCCGCCATCCGCGATCGGCAACATCCGGCACGCCAGCGCCACCGCCGCGCCGCCGCTGCTTCCTCCGCACGTCTTCGTCAAATCGTAAGGATTCAGCGTCGCGCCGAACACGTCGTTAAATGTTTGCGAGCCCACGCCGAATTCCGGAACGTTCGTCTTGCCCAGCAGGATCGCTCCCGCGTTGCGGACCCGTTCCACAAGCAGTGAATCGAACTGCGGCACGAAATCCTTGTGGATTCGCGATCCGAACGTCGTGCGCATGCCGCGCGTCGGCTGCAGGTCCTTGTGCGCGATCGGAAGCCCGTGCAGACGCCCCGGTTCATCGCCGCGCGCCAGCGCCTCATCCGCCCGCCGCGCACACTCCAGGGCCTGCTCAGGAACCAGAGTCACAATCGCATTCACTCGGGGATTCACGCGCTCGATCTGTTCGAGATGCGCGGAAACCACTTCATAGGACGAGATATCCCTGGCGCGAATCCTGCTCGCTATCTCCACCGCGGTGAGCTGGCAAATTTCCGGAGTCGCGCTCACAGGTCCCTATAATATAACAGCGTGATAAAAAACAATTCGCGCGCCCGCTGTGCCCTGGCGGGCGCGGCATGCGGGGCGCTTGCGTTTCTCTGGCAATTCCTGACCGTCCAAGCAAACTATCGCGGCAATTGGACCGCGTTCTTCTATACCGGCGCGCGGCTCCAACAGCCGCCGCAGCTCTCTCACGAAAACATCTATCGTTTCGACAACACCCAGGGTTACGACGGCCAGATGTATCATTACATCGCGCATGATCCGTTCTTTCACCGAGGCCTCACCGGCTACATCGATGCGCCGCGCATGCGCTACCGCCGCATCCTGGTTCCGTTGAGCGCCTATCTTCTCGCCCTCGGCCGCGATCCTTGGATCGACAAGGCCTACACGGCCGTAGTCTTGCTTTCGATATTCTTGGGCGGATACTGGCTCAGCGTTTTCTGCGCGCAGCTCGGTTATCACGCAGCCTTCGGCCTGGCATTTCTCTTCATTCCGGCCACGCTGATCTCGATCGATCGCTTCACTGTGGATGCCTTGCTCGCCGGGCTCTCGATTGCCTTCGCTCTCTATGCGTCGCACGAGTCCCTCGGCCCGCTCTATCTTACACTCGTGGCAGCGGCCCTGGCGCGAGAGACTGGACTGCTCCTCATCGCCGCCTACGCCACATGGCTCATGTGGAATCGCAAGTTTTCCCGCGCCATCATCTTTCTAACCGCTGCATTCCCCGCCCTGGTCTGGTATTTGTTCGTCGAAATCAACACCGCGCCAGAAGCGTTTTCCTTCGCCTCGCGGATTCCATTTTTCGGTTTCGCCGAACGCATGTCGCATCCATACCAGTATCAGTTCGCCGGCTGGATCAGCACGATCTCGACTCTCCTCGATTACTTGGCATTGCTGGGCATCGCCACTGCCGTCGCGCTCGCACTCTGGATGCTCTGGCGGCGCGAATTGGGGCCTGTGGCCATGGCCGTGTATGCGTTCGCACTGCTCGCCCTGTTCCTGAATTCGCCGGGCGCCTGGACCGAGGTGTACGCCTTCGGCCGCACGCTCTCTCCACTGCTGATCCTCATCGGCTTGTTTGGAGTCTCGAAACGAAGCTGGATTTACGTCGCGCCGATCGCGTTGGTCATGCCGCGCACCATCATCCAGCTTGCGCCGCAAGCCGGAGGCGTGTTGCGTCACTTGTTCTAATCATTTCGTCGAGGTGCTAGTCTCTTGGGCTTTGGGGAGCGGCTTGCGCGGCAGCATGTCAGTACGCATCGCCGCGTCGTAAACGACGGACGCAATCACTGCCGAGGCTTGCATCAAGTCGCCAGCGATCGCGTGATCGAGCGTGTCCATGTCGGAGTGGTGCGTGACGCTTGAATAATCGAGCGGATCCTGAACGAACTGGAAACCCGGAAGTCCGACCGCATCGAACGACAGATGATCGGTTCCGCTGGTGTTGCGAATCGTGATGGTGGAAACGCCCAGGTCGCGGAACGGCTCCAGCCATTGCGCAAAAAGCGGGCGCATCGCGTCGTTGTCCTGCAAATAGACGCCGCGGATTTTGCCGCTGCCGTTGTCGAGATTGAAGTAGCCGGAAAGCTTGGCGTGCGCGGCGGTCAGCTTCATGGTTTTCGGATCGCCGAAATGCTCTTTCACATACGCTTTCGATCCAAGCAGGCCTTCCTCTTCGCCGCTCCAGAGCGCGATGCGAACGGTGCGGTCCATTTTGAGATTCAGCGCTTTCAAAATGCGCATCACTTCCATCATTACCGCGCTGCCGGCCCCGTTATCGGTAGCGCCGGTGCCGGAGTGCCAGGAGTCGAAGTGCGCTCCAACCATCACCACTTCGTCCTTCTTCGATCCGCCCGGAATTTCGCCAACGATGTTGTGAGCCTCGAGGTCGCGGTCCGATGCCGTGGCTTGCAACGTCACGCGCATCTGGACATCGGTCTTGTTTTCGAGCAGGCGCACGATGCGGTTGTATTGTTCGGAAGTGACGACAAAAGTCGGAGGCGCCAGGGGGTTCTTGGCGTCGTGCGCGCCGGCGGCTTCAGCGAAATCGATGCCGTCGCGCGCCCGGCGGTCATTCTGGACGACGGCGAGTACGCCTTCATCGATCAGGAATTTCGTGCGCTTGTTGGTTACTTCTTCGCGACGCCGCCGAAATTCGTCTTGAATTTCAGGAGGAAGGCTGGCATTGAAACGCAGCCGCTCTTCGAGATCTTCCGGCGGATTCAGGTTGCCGGGATCGATCTTGATGTGCGGAATCGGCGGGGGTTCGATGGCCAGCTCGGCGAGTTCGGCGTCGGTGTAGCGGTGCAGATCGGGCCGCGACTCGGGCTCGGCGATATTGTGCATCTCTTCCGACATCAGAACAACTTTGCCACGCAGCTTGCCCTTGTACTTTTCCATGTACTTGGCGAGATTTTCTTCCGAGCGATTCACGGCCTGGCTTGGCGCGAGCGGCGCGAAAATCGGCTGGCCAGTGACCGTGCCGTTGGTGCTGGCAGACCAGGCCAGCGGCCACGCCGCTAACAACGAGTAGCGCGGAGCCGTCATTTCGAGCGCGAACTTCTGGAGGGTCCAACTGCGTCCGAACGGACCCCAGCTCTCGAGATGGACGTTCTCGAGGCCGTATTCCTTGAGGCGCGCAGCGGCGAAGTCGGCGGCTTCGTTGAACTCGGGCGAGGCGGTGAGGCGCGGGCCGTAGCGGTCGGTCAGCAGTTCGAGAGTGTCCATCACTTTGGAGCGCTCGAAGGCTTCCGATTTGATGCGATTGACGACGGCGAGATCGACATTGTCGGCGGCGGCCAACGGAAACGCGAGAACCAGAGCGAGAAGCGTACGTTTCATGAGGTTGATGATAGCAATTGAGTAGAGGACAGTGATTCGGCAATCGCTTCGGCGATCTTTTTGCCATGAAAGCGGCCATTTTCGATAAAAATCTCGTTGGTGTGCATGCCGGCAACGATGACCCCGGCGAGGAAAATGCCGGGCCGATCGCTTTCCAGTGTTTCCGGATTGAGATGCGGACGGAGAGAATCGGGTTCCAGGCGAATACCCAGTGAACCGAGGAATTCCAGGTCGGGGCGGTACCCGGTCATGGCAAAAACAAAATCGTTCTTGATTGTTTTTGGACCTTCCGGCGTCGCGAGCACCACTGCTTCCGGCTGGATCTCTACCACGCTGGTGTTGAAGTACGCAGGAATTTCGCCGCTCTTGATGCGATTTTCGATGTTGGGTTTGATCCAATACTTGACGCGGTCCGAAATGCCGGGGCCGCGGTGCACCAGCGTCACACGCGCGCCAGTCCAGAAGAGTTCGAGTGCGGCGATGGCCGCGGAATTCTTCGCGCCGACCACGAGCACGTCGTGGTTGTAATAGGGATGCGGCTCTTTGTAGTAATGAATGACTTTGTCGAGATCTTCGCCCGGGACACCCAGCTTGTTCGGAACGTCGTAGTAACCAGTGGCGATGATGATCTTGCGGGCGCGGTATTCGGTCTTGCTGGTGACCACGTGGAAGTCGCCGTCGTTGCCTTGAATCGAGAGCACGCGCTCGTACTGGTTGATCTGAAGCTGATAATATTCGGCGGCGCGGCGATAGTATTTCAACGCTTCGGTGCGGCCGGGCTTTTCGTTGAGCGAGGTCATCGGGAGGCCGCCGATTTCGAGCAATTCCGGCGTGGTGAAGAACACCATGTGCGTGGGGTAGTTATAGAGCGAGTTGACCACGCAGCCCTTCTCGAGCAGAAGCGCGTTGACGCCGCGGATCTTCAGCTCGATTCCGCAGGCGAGGCCAGTGGGTCCGGCACCCACCACTATGGCGTCGTAGCGCTGCACTGCTACAGCATCCCCTCGACGGCTATGTAGACCGCATCGAGCGCCCCTGCAAGCGCCGCTGGATTCTTGCCGCCGGCTTCGGCCATGTCGGGACGGCCGCCGCCTTTTCCGCCGACGGCTTGCGCGACGGCGCCAACCAGTTTTCCGGCATGGACTTTGGACGTCAGATCTTTCGTTACGCCGGACACGATGGAGACGTTGGAATCTTCGGCGCTCGCGAGGACGACGACGGTCGTTTTCCACTTGACGCGCAACGAGTCGACCATCGTTCGCAACTGATCGCGATCCATGCCCTGGACTTGCGCGGCCAGGACTTTCACGCCTTTGATCTCCTTGACGCCGCTCTCGATGCCGGCGACTTGTGAGCGCGCCAACTCGTCTTTCATCTGGGCGATCTGCCGCTCGAGCAAGCGCTTTTCCTCAGCCAGTTTTTCTTGGGCCTGCTGAGAAGCGATTTGTTCGTCCCGCAATTTGTCGAGCACCGATTCACCGGTGATCGCCTCGATGCGGCGCACTCCGGCCGAGATACTGGATTCGTGCGTGATCACGCAGAGGCCGATGTCGCCGGTGCGGTGGACGTGCGTGCCGCCGCACAGCTCCTTGCTGAATCCGGGTATGGAAACGACGCGGACGCGGTCGCCGTATTTTTCGCCGAACAAGGCCATGGCGCCGGTGTTGACGGCCGCGTCGAGATCCATGATGTCGGTGTGGAGCTCGATGTTTTTCAGGATTTCGTCGTTGACGAGTTTTTGAATTTCGGCGAGCTCTTCTGGGTCGGTGTGGGCGTAGTGCGTGAAGTCGAAGCGCAGGCGGTTGGGGTCGACTACGCTGCCGGCCTGTTTGACGTGGGTGCCGAGCACAGTGCGCAAGGCGGCGTGGAGCAGGTGCGTGGCGGTGTGATTGCGCATCGTCGAAGCGCGCCGTTCGGCGTCGACGCGCGCGATCAGTTCGTCGCCCTCCCGGATGGGAGCGAGCTCTTCTACTTTGTGAGCGATCGCGTTGGGAGCGGGCTTGTAAGTGTCGAGGACGAGGGCGATGCGGTCGCCCGTAGTTGGTGAGTATAGGGCACCGGTGTCGCCGACCTGGCCGCCGGATTCGGCATAGAACGGAGTGCGATCAAGGACGAGTTCGTGTTGGCCGGCGTGCTCAATGACGCGCAGGACCTTGACCGCAGCTTCCAGAGTGTCGCGCCCGATGAATTCGGTTTGCGGGAGGTCGCGGAAGACGGCCGGAATTTGGGTTTTGTCGGCGCCTTTCCAACTGGCGCGGGCGCGGGTGCGCTGCTTCTCCATTTCGGCTTCGAAGCCCAAGTGGTCAATGGTGAGCGAACGCTCACGGGCCATTTCGTCCTGCTCGTCGAGGGCGAGGCCGTAGGTGTCGTAGAGCTTGAACGCGGCTGGACCGGGGATGAGGCCGTTGGCGGCTGATTTTGCTTCTTCGAGAAAAACTTTTTCGGCGAACTGGAATGTAGTGGCGTAGCGGTGCTCTTCTTCCTTCACTACGCGAGCGACGCGCTGGATGCTGTCCATCATCTCGGGATAGCCGGGCTTCATGAGCTCGGCGATGAATCCGGTGAGCTCGTATAAATAAGGATCAGTTCGGCCGATCATGCGGGCGTTGCGAATGGCTCGGCGCATGATTTTGCGGAGCACGTAGCCGCGACCTTCGTTGGAGGGGACGACGCCGTCGTGGATGAGGAAAGCGGTGGCGCGGGCGTGGTCGGCATTGATGCGGAGGGCGACATTGGTGCGGTCGTTTTCGCCGTAGGAGACGCCGAACAGGTCGGCCGCGCGATTGATGACGGGCTTGAGCAGATCGGTGTCGTAGTTGGAAATGACTCCCTGCAAGACGCAGGCAATTCGCTCGAGGCCCATGCCGGTGTCGATGGAGGGGCGCGGGAGCGGGGTCATCTTGCCGTCGGCAGAGCGTTCGAACTGCATGAAGACCAGGTTCCAGAGCTCGACGAATCGGCCACCACCGTCCAATGGAAATTGCTCGTGCGCACGTCCGGGCTCGGCGGCTTCGGGTCCGAAATCGTAGTGGATTTCCGAGCAAGGACCGCAGGGGCCGGTGTCGCCCATTTGCCAGAAGTTGTCGGCCTCATCGAGGCGGAAGATGCGGCTTTTCGGAACGCCCGCGACTTGCTGCCAAAGATTTTCGGCGTCGTCATCCTCACGGAAAACGGTGACGTAGAGGCGATCCTTTTCGAGGCCGCACTCCTTGGTGAGCAACTCCCAGGCGAAGGCGATAGCGTCCTTTTTGAAATAGTCGCCGAAGGAGAAATTGCCGAGCATCTCGAAGAAAGTGTGATGGCGGCGGGTGTAGCCGACGTTATCGAGATCGTTGTGCTTGCCGCCGGCGCGGACGCACTTCTGCGACGTGGTGGCGCGAGAGTAGTCGCGCTTTTCGAGACCGGTGAAGACGTCCTTGAACTGGTTCATGCCGGCGTTGGCGAACAGCAGAGTCGGGTCGTTGGCAGGCACCAACGAGGAGCTCCGGACGATGCGATGGCCGTGCGCCGCGAAGTAGTCGAGAAACTTCTGGCGGATGTCGTTGCCTGTCATGTTCTTCTATTGTGACAGGTGGTGAGAGGCGGGAGAGTGGTGAGAGAAGGCGGCGCGGGGTCTGGCGCGGCGGGTTGTTGTTTTTCAAAAACGAAGCCATTTTTTCGGACATGGAAATGACGCAAATCGAGGTTTTGCGAGGCGCGGCGTCAAAATTTTAATTAACTTTCGTTCAGGTGGAATTGGCGGGCGGAGTGGTGGTTGGCGTTGGGTTCAGATTACGCGAGAGGAGGCGCGGTCGAGCGTGGTGGGTTCGGTAAGTTGCGGATTTGGGCGAGGATGACTTTGTGATTTGGGCGTCACTGGTGTCTCGGTGGCGGCCAGAATTTGCAGGATGGAGAAGACAATTTGAGTTCGAGGCCGGGGTGATCGGAGTCGATTTTAAGCGGGATTGGGTCGGCGTCCATGAAGCGAAAGAGTCCGGCCTCCTTCGGGCTCACGTGGAAGTCCGGGCACGATCGCAGGATCGGCCGCATCACACCCATCGTTCCAGTCAACTCGCCTTGGAGGCCTGTGACGACGCGGAGACCGAAGTATCCGTCAGAGCTGGTTCCTGTGCGCTCCGAGTATCCGTGTGCTTGTGAGGCAAATGTCACAGTTCCGTTCGCCACTGGGACGCCATCGGCATAGAGGAACCTGCCGCTTATTGTGAACCTCTGTTCGGCTGATGGCAGCCGGATATCTAAGTTTTTGGTGTATTTGCCAGGTTCGACTAGGACGGCTGTGGCTTGCACCCGATCTCGCACGCCCGGATAGTAGAGTGTCGACTCGGATTTTTGAGCGCCGAATTTAATTGGATCGCGAGCCACGAGGAGGTATGTGCCGGGAGGCATCATTTCCATGGCGAACGCTCCCCGTCGGTTTGTGCAGTCGAAGAAATAAGCGCCGTTTTCGCCGCTGCCCTCGATCGGTTCGAGATCGATGCAGATGTCCGCTAGCGGCTTGCCGGTGGAATCCAGCATGCGGCCGGACACTCGCGTGTCGGCCTGAAGCACGAAGTCGATGCTTGCTCCTCCGTTTGGTGCAATCTGTATGGCCGCTTCATCGTGAAGGACGACACTGGAGCCGCTCGCTACGGGAAAGTCCAATTTCAGATCTTTCGGAACATCGATGTGAACCGAATACCGTCCTGGAGGCAGGCCGAATACTTCGTAGACGCCGGTGCTGTTGGTTTTGACTTGCCGAGTGAAACCTTCCGGGCCGGTGATTTTCACGTTGACGTCGGGAATGCCGCCGACGCGACGGAATGCCTGGGTTCGCGAGTCCTCGTAGAGTTCTACTTCTCCGGACAGCCGGGTGCCTTTGGCGGAATCGGGCAAGCCTCTCAAGAAGAGGACGTCGTCGCCGTCCGGCTCAGCGAGGGCGCGCGTGCACGAGGGCACTCGCCAGTTGTTGGGCGGGCCTCCGTCCAGGTAAAAGACGGAACGCTGGCCCGTTCGGAACTTGGCGTCGCAATCGTTTCCGCCTTGGTGCAGGACTATGGTCTCTCCGTTGAACATACCCTTGAATGCTTCATCGACCCGAATGCGGACGGTCTGCTCATGGAACATCGAGCCGGGGTCTGGATCGGCGTTTTCGACGGTGCCGAGAAAAACAAAGGGCTGATTCTGCCAGGCCTGTTTGGCCGACGGCCAGTTCCCGCCGCATGAGCAGGCCCAGGCGCGTGTTGCGAGTACTGTCAGGAGCGCGATTCGCCAAAGCATGAGACGACGCCTTTTCTGATCATATTCGAACCGCCGCACCGACGTTTCGTGGCGTTTGGTTGGAACTTAGCCGAGCTGCAACTCATTCAAAAATCGGCGTAACGCTACGTTACTTACCTGTTGTTGCTTCTCATGGTGCGATCCTGCGGCTATTCTTTGGAGCACCAGGAGGAGTGCTTGAAAGTCATCTGCGGTTTGTTCATTGCGACAGCTCTGCTGTCGTTGCCGGCCAGGGCCGACCAGTGCGGTTTTACGGGTCCGGGCTCGTCCGCTTGTTTTTACAATACCAACGTGGTGGATGTGTACTACGGTACTTTTACTTTGTTGTCGCCGACCGGGGCGACGCTTGCGACCGAGAATGTAGTGACGGCTGAGACGGGCCTGGCGCTGCTGGATACCGATCCGCCGTCCGGGCAGCCGATCGGGCCCGAAGGACTGGACGCCAGTTTGCTTTCGCAATTCGAGGGCGATATTCAGGACTCATTTGCGGACCTTCCGTCATTCTTATTCACGGGGCTGACGGGGCTCGAAGATGCAAACGGGTTCGGGAGCGACGCCAATGCCGACCCGGGTGGCGCCGAGACGTCGTTCGATCAGCAGTTGGCGTTGTTCGCCGGTGGCGCCGGAACGGTTTCGGATACCGGGTTTCAGCAGCCTCTGATCAGTCAGGCGTACTGCGACTTTCTCAACAGCCTGGGCCTCAGTATGTGCGGGGGGCTAACGCCGGGTGTAGATACCTATGCCTTCACGTATCAGGTGGGGCCAACTATCGTCGGCAATGATACTTATACGTCGCTTACGAACTTCGAACTTCTTGGGCGAGACGTAACGGTGCAGGAGACGGTGGCGCCGGAGCCCGAGTCGGTGGCGGAGGTTATGGGAGCGTTAGTCTTTATGGCGATGGTGTGGATGCGGAGAAGGTCACGCGCCAGTTAGCTCATTTGGTAGCAGGATTGAATTTGCGTCGAAGGGCTGAAAGGTAGTCGTCACGGGTCCAATCGGGCGGGTCGCGGTCCAATTCGAGCAGCGCGGAGGCAGCGTCGGCGACTCGCTGGCTGAAGTCGGGTTCGTTCAGCATTTCGATTAGCGTCGGCAGGACTCGTTGATCGCGTCGTTTTGCGAGGCCGACTGCGGCTTCTTCACGGACGTCTTGATCGCCGTCGTTGAGACAGCGAAGGAGGGCTTCGCGGATTTCGGGTGAGTCGGCGTCTCCCTGAACGCCCAGCCCGAAGGTCGCCCAATCGCGTACTTCCGAGTCGGAGTCGGTGGTCAGAGTCAGCAGGGCATCTACCGATCTGGGGTCGTTGGGGAAGCATCCCAGCGCGAAGGTTGCTGCGAATCGAACGTCGCGATCGGGGTGGTCGCTATAGCGAAGGATCATAGGAATCCCGGCTTCGTTCCCAAGGTGACCGAGAGCGGAGACTGCGGAATCGAGGACCATGGGCACCTGTTCGTGTGCCAACATTTCCATGATTCGCTTGAAGGACTCTTCACGGTACAGCCACTGCGGGTTCCTGGGCTCGCCACTGGCGCGACGGAGTTGGCAGAGAATGTCGAGAGATCGAGCTCGTTTCATGGGATCGTCCGCGGTGGACCAAGCCAGCGCCTGCTCAAAGATCTCCCTAGAGCCGTTTGCCCGAAGCGAAGCAAGCGCGTCCGAAGCGTCGTCGTTCTCATAACCGCCGGCGATGCGTCGAGCGAAGAGACGGTCGGTTTCTGAGGAGTTCACGGCTTTCCAAGGCGAGGCAGCATCTATGTTAGCGAGTCGGGGGCAGGAGGATTTCGTGGTTCGGATGTTAGGGGCGGACCGACAACGTAATGTGTTGCGTGCGAGATCGGCTCGTAATACGCTGGTAGCATGCGGACCATTTCCTTGAGATTGCCAGACGCCCTGCTGGCTGAGGTTGAGGATAAGGCGAAACGCCGGCGCATGAGCAAATCAGAGCTGATTCGCGAGAGCCTAGAGACGGTCTTGCGGAAGCGATCGAGTTCGGAACTGTCGTGTTATGACCTGGTGCAGGACCTTGTAGGTTCGGTGAAGGGCCTGCCCAAGGACATCGCGACGAATCCGAAATACATGAAAGATTTCGGCAAGTGAGCCGGGGCGTTGTTCTTCTCGATACCGGACCGTTGGTCAGTTTGCTATCTCCGGGATCCGAGCATTACAAATGGGCGATTGAACAGTGGAAGCAGTTGAGGCCGCCCTTGCTGACTTGCGAACCGGTTTGCACCGAAGCTGCCTATTTATTGATGCGAGGTGGCGGCGACGCCGATGCTTTGTTCGCGATGCTGGAGCGGGGAGCGATTCGGATCGCGCTAGCAATTGGCGAGGAGCAGGCTGACTTAAGGGCATTGATGCGGCGGTACCGGAACCGGCCGATGTCGCTGGCGGATGCATGTTTGGTTCGAATGTCGGAGATTCATGAGCAGGCGTGGGTGTTCACGCTGGATTCGGATTTTCGGATTTATCGGCGGCATGGGAATCGGGCAATTCCGGTATTGATGCCGAGCGGTTGACAGCGCGGTGGGTTCGTGAAAGGATGGGCAGACTTATGTGGAAATCATGGCGAATTGCGGTGGTGATGCTGGGTGTTGTGGCGGCTTCTGGGCAGAATACCGGCGGGGCGGCGGCGATTGCGTCGAAGTTCGATACGGCGCAGGTGCGGGTTTATATTGCAACGTTGCAGCCGCATGTGCCGGTGCCTTCGCGACAGGGGCATGCGACCAATCGGGTTTTAATTTATCTGGATAATGGCGTGATGACGCGGAAGGAAGGCGAGCAGGTGTCGGAGCTTCAAGTGCATCGCGGCGAGGTGCGCTGGCGGCCGGCTAGCGGGGCTTATGTTGCGGAGGTCACCAGCGATCGGCCGGTGCGGATTCTGGAAGTCGATTTGAAGGGGAAGCCGTCGGGAGTGTCGACCGTGACGAAGTTGGACCCGACCGTGGTGGATGCGAAGCATTATAAGGTTGAGTTAGAGAACGATCAGGTGCGGGTGCTCAGGGTGCATTACGATGCGCACGACAAGGGCGCGGAGCATGAGCACATTTTGAATCGGGTGGTGCTTTATTTGAACGATCAGACTGCGGCGAAGGCGGACGAGATCAGGATGTCGGGAGCAGGGGTGCACACGGAAGAGAACAAGGGCGATCAGCCGGCGGATCGGATCGCTGTGGAGATTAAGTAGCGGCAGAGCGGGTGCGCCACGGGAGAATCCGGCGGGCAATTAGGTCGGGGAGGATTTTGTTGGCCAGGCTGGGTGCTAAACGGGACCAGTCGTCAGCTGCGGAGAACCAGATTAGCTCGGCGATTTCTGAGTGCGGGGCGGGGTTGCCTGTCAGAGCGCCGAGGTAGAGTTCGATTCGCACGATTTTAGTTGGGTCGCCGGCGGCGCGGTCGGAGTAGCTACCGATGAAACCGGCGGACGTTAGCTCGACGTCGCCGAGTTCCTCACGCAATTCTCGATTCAGACATTCAAGGGCCGATTCGCCGGGTTCGCGGCAGCCGCCGGGCAGGATCAGGAGCGACGTGGAGTGGCGCTTGCGACATAGGAGGATCTTGTCGTCGCGGATGGTGAGCAGGCCGATTTTGTCGTAGTCGGGCATGCGCTTATTGCAGGATCGGGAGCTGGCGGTAATCGTTGGGAACGAAGAGGCTGCCTTGGGTGGTGCCTTGCGGGGCGATGGCTTTCAACTCGGCGGAAAGTTTCGAAGCGGTGATTTTTCCTTTTAGAGCGGAGTCCCAGGCGCTGATTACATCGCGCACCTGATCCGGCGATTCGCTCGCGAATTCCAGGCGGAAATGTTGGATGCCGGCGCGGCGCCAGGCGTCGAGCGATGAACTGGCGTCCTGCGCCTCGGCTCCAAACACGGTGTTGCGGCAACCGACGTCGGCGATGACGGGATGAGCGCGGCCGGACGCGTCTTTCAAGTGGACTTCGTGTTTCTCGCAGGGGCGTCCGCAGTCGCGGTAGCTGGTGCCGGTGGAGAGGAATCGGCAGAAGACGCAGTGCTCGGTGTGGAAGACGGGCAGATGCTGGTAGGCGACGGCTTCGATGCGGCCGGGGCCGATGTCGTGGGCGAGCTCGGCGACTTGGGCGGCGTTCAAATCGTGGGTCGGAGTGATGCGCGTGAGGCCGAGATCGAGGTAGAGGGACGCGGTGAGGGAGTTGGCGGTGTTGAGGCTGAAGTCACCGATTAAGGTCGCGTGATCGAGATCGCGTAGAGCGTGGAGGATGCCGGTGGAGCGAACGAGGATGGGGCAATCGAGGCTGAGTAGGAAATTGAGAATGCGCGATTCGCCGGGCTTGAGGACGCGCGGGGCGGCGACGCGCGCGGAGATTCCGCTGGATTTGACGCGTTCGATGGAAGGGCGCAGGCCGTAGAGATCGAGGTAGTCGAGTGTGATGCTGGCTGGTTCGGCGGCGAGGGCGGCGTCGAGTTGAGCGGGAGTGCGGACGAGGACGTGTAGCTCGGCGGGGGCAGGATTGGCGGGGAACGGGTCGCGATGGAGGGTTTGGAGGGAGCGTTCGGGGTCGCGGAGTTCGAGAGTGCGCGGTGCCGTCTGGAGCGATTGGAGCTGGTCAACGGCTTGGCGGCGCATTTGGTTGAGCGCGGCGGTCGGGATGAAGACGGGCGCGGGGGAGTGGAGCGTGAGGCTGCCGAGCTCGTAGGGCGTGTTGCCGAGGCGGGCGAACTGTGCGCGCAGAGTTGCGAGCGAGAGGCCATGTTTCTCGGCAGCGCTGAGTGCGTTCGGTGATGTTACGGTGGCGGAGACATCTGGAGTTTTTGAAAGCGACCAGCACGTGGTGAGGGGTTCACCGAGGTTGGCGATCGCGCGGACGTCGACCGGCTGGCGCGATTGCGGCAGAGAGCGGGCGGCGCGGGCGAGGTCGGGATCGTCGGTTCGCCATAAGAGGTCGCCGGGGCGGATGCGGGTTGGTTTGATGACGCCGTTACCGAAGCGGAGTTCGAGATTGCCGTTGGGCATGGTGACGACTTCGTAGATGCGGCCGCCTTCTTCGGGCTCTTCGGGGCTGCGCCAATCGGCGGCGTCGAAGACCACGCCGTCGCCGGGTTTCAATGGGGCAGTGGTGTGCGCGGGGGTTGGGGCGATGACAATTTGTTTCGTATCGGCTCGGACGATGCGGCCCATCAGGACGCCGCGATGCCGCGGGGCGCGTCCGGTGACGACCTGCTGGTGGTTGGTGCCCGTCATGAAAAAGGGACCGAGGCCACGCGAGTAGATCTGCTCGAGCTGGAGTTTTTGCGCGGTATCGATGGGCGCGGGGAGGCCAGCGCAGGCCTGGTCGATGGCTTGGCGATAGGCGCGCGTGGTGAGGGCGACGTAATCGGCGTCTTTGTAGCGGCCTTCGATTTTGAGCGCGGCGACACCGGCGGCGACGATTTCGGGAATTTGTTCGAGCGCGAAGAGGTCGCCCGGGGAGAGGAGATAGCGGGCGTCGCCCAAGGGCTGGACGCGGCCGTCGACCAACATTTCATACGGCAGGCGGCAGGCTTGGGCGCACTGGCCGCGATTGGCGCTGCGTCCGCCCCAGGCTTCGGAGGAAAAGCATTGGCCGGAGTATGCGACGCAGAGCGCGCCGTGGACGAAGATTTCGAGCTCGCAGGAGGTTTGGGCGGCGATGGCGCGGACTTCCGAGAGGGAGAGCTCGCGGGCGAGATTGACGCGCTGAATTCCGTGGGATTGGGCAAGCTTCACGCCGTCGGCGCTAGTGATGCTCATTTGCGTGCTGCCGTGCAGTTCCATGCCGGGGGCGATTTCGCGGATGAGGCGGACGATGCCGTAATCCTGGACGATCATGGCGTCGACGTTCGCTTCGGCGATGGCGGCTATGGTACGGGCGGCATCGGAGAGCTCGTGTTCGAAGACGAGGGTGTTGAAGGTGAGGAATCCGCGGACGCCGCGCGAGTGGAGGGTACGTATGGCGGAGGGGAGTTCGTCGAGCGTGAAGCCGGTTTTGGCGCGGGCGGAGAAATGTTTGAGGCCGAAGTAGACGGCGTCGGCGCCGGATTCGATGGCGGCGTGGAGTTGGGGCCAGTGGCCGGCGGGGCTCATCAACTCGGGTTTTCGGGGACGTGGCAAGGTGATCCTTTTTCAGGCTAGCGCGTCGGAGGTTATAACTGCGCGCGGATCAAGGAATCGACTTGCTGCCAGACTTGGGGGTCGGATTCGATTTCGATGTGGGGCTTCATGAAGAGGCGCGCGTACCAGGGGAAGGAGCTGCAATCGATTTGGTGGGATTTGTAGCGGAAGTGGAAATTGCCGAGGATGCGGGTGCGGGTTGGGTCGGCGGCGCGGATTTCGGAGCGGCCATGGAGCAGGCCGTCGGTCTGGAAGAAGTTCGCGGCTTGGGCGACGTTGGGCGGGATGCGGCCGTCGTCCTGGCCGAATTTCGCGACGCTGTCGACTTGGATGGTGAGGAGCACGGGGATGCCGTCTTGGCCGAGTGCGCGAGCGAGGTTGACGGTTTCCGACGCGCCCCAACTGTGGCCGTAGATGGCGATTCGGGCGGCGGATTTTTCGGCGGTGGAGAGATGGCCGTCACGATTGCGATCGAGCAATTGGAGGATTTCGCGGCGAGCTTGGCGGCCACGGTGATTTTCGAACATGCGGATCCGGAGGCCGGATGGGTAGTCGTGCTGGAGACGCTCGGCGAGCTGGACTTCGGCGTGGATTTCGTTCGTTGAATGGACGCGGCCGCCCAGGAATCCGATGACGATGGGATCGGAGGTTGCGTCGGCGGCTGAGGCTGAATTCAGAAGCAGGAAGGAGTAAACGAGGATGGAAAGCCCGAGACGCATTGGCTCGGTTTCATTCTACTCCTGCCGGTGTATCGAGGACGGATTTCAGGGAGGTTCGAGCGGTGGTGGGAGGCGAAGGGGCGCGACCGGACTCCAGCTCCTGGGCTATGACGACTGGCTGAGCGGACGGATCTTCAGCGGCGGGAAGATGGCGAGGATTGAGGTGGCGGTCCTCTACCCAGGCGAACGCGAGGCTTCCGCCGAAGTAGGGATACAGGACGGCGAGCGGCGCGAGGGGGACGATGTACTTTTTCGAGGTGAGCACCGACTCGAGTACGCCGCGTACGTTGCGGCTGGGCGGGAGACCCGGGACTTGAGGGATGACGATGCTGGTTAGCTGGAACTCGGGATGCTTTTTGGAATCTTGCAACAAACACTTGGCGGCTTGTTTCGGAGTCATGATACCCATGTCGGCGATGAAGCTGCGGTGGATGGCTTTGGGGTAATAGAAATTGATGGCCTGACGGGCGAAGTCGGCGCAGTTGTGGAAGAGGAGATGAAAATCGGTGCGGTTGCGGCGCGCGTTGAAGACTTCGATGAAGCGGGCGTCCTGGTCGGGCGTGGTTTTCAGTTCGAAGCTGTAGATGGTGCGGTCGTAGGACGCGCCGACGAGCTGCGTCCAGTCGCCTTTGGGAGTGCTGGCGTCGGGCGAGTCGGGGGCGACCGATTCAAGGTGGGCGCGGCGGTATTGGTCGCGCAGGTCGGCGACGTCGGCGAGGCTCACGGCGTGGGGGACGTCGGCGGCAGAGTCGACAGCATAAAGATACGGGATTAACGGGATGGCGAGCCAGTCATAACCGCCGATGCGGTGGTAGCGGCTGATGACGACGCCAGGTTCTCCGTCGCGGCAGGGGCGCAACGAAGTCAAAGATGCGGCGCAGACGTTCGATAGGTAGATGGCTGCGTGCCCGGTTGGGTTCATGTCGCCGAACGTGCCGTGCGGCTCTTCGAGAAAGAGAGCGACATCGGCGCGCAGGACGGGTCCCGTTAGCAGAAACGCGATCGCCAAACTTTTCCAGACGCTCATGACGGCTGTAGGTGTGCAAGTTCGGTGCCGAAGGCGGACTGCGGCGCAAACATTTGCTGGATGGCGTGTTACGGAGTTAAGGACCGGTAAGCGATTGCATTCGCGATGTTACAACGTGGCAAGATTTCCACGGTCTCACGGAGATTATAATCGGGGCGATGACGAGATTCAGGATTTCCCTTATGTTGCTGTGCGCGGTTTCGGGATTCGGGCAGGATCGCGATGCGGAGTTTAATCGATTAGCTGACCGGTTCATCGATGAAGCAGTGCTGCGATTCGATCCGGTGTCGGGGACGGCGTGGGGATTTCATCAATACGACAAGCAGCTGTCTTCGGATTCGAGGGCGGAAATACAGGCGCAGATCGCGGCGCTGCACAAATATGAGACCGAGGTGCAGAATTTCGACGCGCGCGGGTTGTCGCCGTATATCGCGGCGGATCGGGAGCTGGTGCTGTCGCAGATCCGCGGGTCGCTGCTGAGTCTGGAGGTGGTGCGGGGATGGGAGAAGAATCCCGACACGTATTCGGGCGGGGTGACGAATGCAATTTTCGTGATCATGAGCCGTAGCTTTGCGCCGGCGCCGGAGCGGTTGAAGTCGGTGATCGCGCGAGAGCGGCTGGTGCCTCGGGTGTTTCAATCGGCGCGGGAGAATCTGAAGAATCCGCCGCAGATTTACACGGAAGTTGCGCTGGAACAAATTCCAGGGATTGTGTCGTTTTTCCAGAGCGACGTGCCGAAGGCGTTTCAGAGCGTGACGGATGCGGCGCTGATGGCGGAGTTCAAGAAGACGAACCAGGCGGTGATCGAGGCGCTGAATGCGTATCAGGTTTATTTGAAGAACGATGTTTTGCCGCGGTCGCATGGGGATTTTCGAATCGGAGCGGAGACGTATCGCAAGAAGCTGGAGTACGACGAGATGGTGGAGACGCCGCTCGATCAATTGCTGAAGATGGGATATGAGGATCTGCATCGGAACCAGGATTGGTTCAAGCGCGTGGCGGCGCAGATCGATCCGAAGCGCACGCCGCAGCAGATCCTGGATGAATTGGAGCGCGATCATCCGCCGGGGGGCGAGCTGCTGGCGCAATTCCGCAGCGTGTTGGGCGGGTTGCGGGATTATATCGATCAGCGTCACATTGTGACGATACCGTCGCCCGTGATGCCGATTGTGGAAGAGACGCCGCCGTTCATGCGGGCGCTGACCACTGCGTCGATGGACACGCCGGGGCCGTACGAGGAAGTGGCGAAGGAGGCGTTTTCCCTGTGACGCTGCCGGAGCCGGGTTGGCCGGCGAAGGAGGTGGAAGAGTATCTGGAGGGCTTCAATCGCGGGACGATCATCAGCACGGCGGTGCACGAGGTGTATCCGGGACACTACACGCAATTTCTGTGGTTGAAGCGCGTGCCGACCAAGGTGAGGAAGTTATTTGGGTGCTCGTCAAACGCGGAAGGGTGGGCGCACTATTCGGAGCAGATGATGCTGGATGAGGGGTATGGGAACGGCGATTTGAAATTGCGATTGGGGCAGTTGCAGGATGCGCTGCTGCGGGATGCGCGGTTCGTCGCGGGGATCGAAATGCACACCGGGAAGATGACGCGGGAGCAGGCGCTGGAGTTTTTCGTGAAGGAAGGATACCAGGTGCGGCCGGTGGCGGAGAAGGAATCGAAGCGCGGGACGTCGGACCCGACGTATTTGGTTTACACGCTGGGGAAGATGGAGATCATGAAGCTGCGCGAGGATTACAAGGCGCAGAAGGGGGCGAAGTACAGCTTGCGCGAGTTTCATGATGCGTTCATGGGGCAAGGCACGGCGCCGATCAAGATTGTGCGGCGGGCGTTGCTGGGGAATGATTCGCCGGTGTTGTGAGAGCGGATCGCCGCTTCGCGAGCTTGGGCGGCGTGGCAGATTGAGGCAGAGCGTTCACACGAGTATGAACGCGGCACGCAGGAGTGCGAGCGCCGCCGGTTACTTCTTGCCGAAACCGGTGACGGTGACTTCGGTGTTGTGGGCGAAGCGGAGACCGTAGACGCCGTCGGTGGATTTTAGTTTTCCGGCGGTGACCAAAGCGGATTTGTCGTAACTCGCGACTACCGTGCCGTTGATGGAGCACTCGACTTTGCCGCCTTTAACCGAGAGGGCGATCTCCTGCGTGACGGATTCACCGGTGGCCGGCGCCTTGTGAACAGCCTCGTTGGGCTCGCCGCGCGGGCCGTCCATCTGGAATGGAGCGGGACCGAAGCCGCGGACGATGAATTTTCCACTGCCGTAGGCGGCGCAATAGAGATAGGTCTGATCGGCCGTGCCCATGTCATTGCCGGCGATGAAGACGCCATACGGGTGGGGGTGGGTGTTGAGGTTCATGAATTTGGGTTCAGTGAAAGTGGCTTTGACGGTATAGTCGCCGCTGGCTTTATCGGCGGGGTTCCAATAGGCGACGGCCGGACCGGTGGTGACGTGGAAAGCGTCACCCTCTTTGGAGAACTTGGCATCTTTCAGGGTGCTGCCGTGCTTCTCTTCGTTCGCATCGACCATGCCGGTCCAGTTTGGAACGGAGATGCCGCCACCGGCGACGGCGTGGGAGGCGTCCTGGGCGTGGAGCAGCGGAGCGGCGGAAATGAGCAGAGCGATTGTAGAGAATTGTAAACGGCGCATGAGGGTCCTTTCGTGGGAAGTGATTGGCTTCCTTTGATATTTTACGCACAAGTGCAACCCTCGTTCACGGTTCTATATGAAGAATCAGTTACGAGAGATGCGGGAGGTTTGGGTTTCGCGGTACCATTTTTAATTGCTACAGCCACCACTCAGCGGACTCAAGGTTTTGGATTTATCGCATGCGCTGGCGGGTCCATATTGCACACTTCTGCTTTCGCACTACGGCGCGACCATCTATAAGCTGGAGGCGCCGGATTCGGGCGATATCGGGCGCGGATGGGGACCGCCGTTTCACGGTGATAATGCGACATTCTTTTTAGGATTGAACTGCGGCAAGCGCAGCATTTCGATCGATCTGAAAACTCCGGAAGGGCGCGAGTTATGTCTCCAAATGATGGAGAAGGTGGATGTCGTGCTGGAGAATTTCCGGCCGGGAACGCTGAAACGGCTTGGACTGGATTACGAAAAGGCGCGCGCGCGCAATCCAAAGTTGATTTATTGTTCGATATCGGGGTACGGGCAGAACGGACCGGCGCGCGATTATCCGGCGATGGATTTAATCCTGCAAGCGTCCAGCGGACTGATCAGCATCACCGGAGCGATGGGCGGCGAGCAGGTGCGGTGCGGGCATTCTGTGGCAGACGTCACGGCGGGAATGTTCGCATTGATCGGCATTCTGATGGCGCTGCAATCACGCAATCAAACCGGAATGGGCCAGTTCGTGGATGTCTCGATGTACGATTCGATGATCTCGGCGATGGCGTCGGTATTTGCGAATTACCTCGGGACGGGCGTAGTACCACGGCCTTGGGGAACGGCGTTCTCAACGATTGTGCCGTACCGGACGTTTCCGACCAAGGATCGCGAGATTGCGATCGCGGTGGCGAGCGACAAATTGTGGGGCATTTTCTGCGAGACCATGGGGCATCCGGAGTTGATCGACGATCCGGATTATCGGACGAATGCGCTGCGGGTTAAGAATCGCGGGGTGCTGGAGCCGATGATCGCGTCGATTTTCCGCGAGGACACGGCGGAGCATTGGTTTCAGAAGTTGAGCCGCGGGGGCGTGCCGTGCTCGCCGGTGCGGACGATCGAAGAAGTGGTGAACGATCCGCAGTCGGCCGTGCGCGGGATGTTTCCGCAGTTGAAGGACGTCGATAAATCGTTTGTAACCGGGCTGCCGGTGAAGTTTTCAGCGACACCCGGCCAGGTGCGCAGCGGGCCGCCGGAGGTGGGGCAGCACAGCCGCGACATCCTGGCGGAACTGCTAGGGCTGAGTTCGCCGCGGTTGGACGAGTTAGAGTCGTCCGGAGTGATCCACACGCTGGCGCGGCAGACCACCGCGTCCTGATTTATTGCGTACGGACCTCGCCTGAATCCGAGCGCTGCTGCTTGGCGAAGAAATCGAGCATGGGGGCGAAGTTGGGCTCGGCGACACTGACGTGGCTGCCGCCGGGGACTTCGACGTAGGTAATGGGGACACCGATTTTCTTTCCGGCTTCCACCATGCGGCGCGACTGACTGACGTTGACGGTGCGGTCATCATCGCCGTGGACGACATACTCGGGGATATCCTTGATCTTGGCCATGCCGTTGGTATCGCCGCCGCCGGAGATGGGGCCGAGCGCGGCGAATAATTCCGGATGCGCCATGGCGACGCTCCAGGTACCGTAGCCGCCCATGGAGTGGCCCATCAGATAGACGCGTTTGACATCGATGCGGTAATCGCGCTCGACTTCTTTCATCACATCGAACACGTCCTGCTCGGCGGAGCCGCGATACATGGAAGCGGAATCACGACCTTTGGGGCAGGCGACGATGAAGCCTAGGCGTTCGGCCTCGCGCTTCATCGTTTCTTTGTAGCCGTCGAACATGCTGTTTTCGTCGCCGCCCATGCCGTGCAAGGCGATTACGAGCGGCGTGGGTTTGGAACCGTCGTACGCCGATGGGATAAAAATGCGGTAAGGCTGGAGCGTACTGTCGACGGCGGAGCGATAGGCTTTACGGAAGTCACCGTGCTTGGTTCCGAAGGGGTCCTTGCCGGCATTGACGGCGTCAACAATATCGTTGGCTTTCGAGAATTCTTCGTGCAGGTTGTAGCGCGCGGGATTGATCTCGCCGGTGTCCGCTTTTTGATAGAGCGCGAGTGCATATTCGGCGGTAGCGAGCGCGGGCGAACCTTGCTTGGCTTTGGCGAGTTTGTCTTTCAGGCGCTGGGCATCGGCCGAGAGCGCCTCGATGTGTACCGGCAGCGTCTTGGTGTAAGCAGAGCGCGCAGCTTCGCCGGGCGTGTCGCCTTCAGGAGCGAGACGAACTTCGAGATTGAAATCGCCTGTGACCGCGGCGGGCAGAGTAACTCGCGCGTCAAACGGAAGGGCGGAGGGATCCAGTTTCAGGCCCGAAGCCAAGGGCTGCTCCTCGCCGGCGCCATGTTTTACCGGTACGAGCCAGACCGAGGCGGTAAGTTTGGTACCTTTCTCGCGGCCGTCAGTGTAGAGCGGAGTTAGAGTGACGCTTAGGGACTTGCCCGGTTCGACCACGGCATGATCGAGGCGGCCCTGGAGCGATACAGCCAGCTCGTAGGCCGGCGTCCACTCGATTTTTCGCATAACGGCGGTGCCCTGATGGTAATCCTTCATGGCCTCACCGTAGTTACGGGCTTGCGATGCTTTTTGGGCTTCTCGGCCGAGACGTTCGGCTTCCTTACGTTGCTCGTCGGTTAACGGGAGGCTGGCCCGTTGGGTGTTGTAGCCGACGGAAGTGCGCAGAGCGAGGCCGGCATCCTGGGCGTGGAGAAACGACCCTGCGAGGAAACAGGGGAGGGCGAGACGAATTAGCGATCGTGGCATGAGATCGATTTTATCAGCATTATTGCTGGTAAAAGTTCTAGTTCTTTTTAAAACTAACGGTTAGCCGAGGCTGGAAGAGGATGCAGCGCGGCGCAGCAACGATCTAACCATTGAAGGCGCGTCCGAAGCGCCTCAAAGGAGACCCCATGAGGAAAGGACAAGTTATTTATTCGTTCTTGTTAGTGGGCGCGCTAGCCGGCGGGAACGCCTACGCACAGAATCTGAATCGCCCGGATCAACGGTTCGTGCAAACGGCGGCGCAAGGCGGCTTGGCAGAAGTGAAGCTCGGGCAGTTGGCGCAGGAAAAAGGCGCGTCGCAAACCGTGAAGGATTTTGGATCGCGGATGGTGGCGGATCACAGCAAAGCGAACGACAAACTGAAAGAGATCGCTTCGAGCAAGAATGTGTCAGTGCCGGACAGTCTCAGTTCCAAAGATCAGGCGCTGTACGACCGGTTATCGAAACTGTCGGGGCCGCAATTCGACCGGGAGTATATGCGGTCGATGGTGAGGGATCACGAACAGGACGTGGCCATGTTCAGCCGGGAGTCGCAATCGGCGAGCGATTCCGCGATAAAGGACTTCGCTTCGAACACTCTTCCAACGCTCGAAGAGCATCTGAAGCTGGCGCAAGAAGACAATTCCAAGCTGGCGTCGAGGGCAGCCAAGTAGCTCCGGCGAGCGACAATCGATAATACAGTAACTGGTAGTACTTCCTACATTAGCCCGACTTAGTAAGTCTAAGCCGGGCTATTTTGCTTCTGTTTTGCGATCTCGGCGGTAAAGGGTCACGGTTACGTTTGTTTCTTCCCGAAATGGGCTATTGCACGACTGAGTCCTACTTCCAGACCAGCGCGCTAACACAGGCACGCTGAAGGCTCAAGCCAGCTTAGGCCAACCCAACTCCGTGAGCGCTACCATGATCCGATTATTGATTTTCTTTTTTGGTTGTGGCTG